>Ga0105240_10005485_pt1 | contig 18910 bp, 10 predicted proteins | sample KBSC54metaG_FD_80426 | JGI IMG/M metagenome (GOLD analysis project Ga0105240, IMG submission 80426) | Corn rhizosphere microbial communities from Kellogg Biological Station, Michigan, USA - KBS C5-4 metaG | ecosystem: Host-associated > Plants > Roots > Rhizosphere > Soil | place: Michigan, USA... | reverse complement strand
GACCCGCTCCTGATTCTCCTCGCGGTCCCGACCGGCCTCGTGGGAGGTCTGCTGATTCTCTTCCTCACGGGCACGACCCTCAAGGTGTTGTCCTTGATGGGCTGCGTGGTGATGGTGGGCATGGTGGTTTGCAACAGTATTTTGATTGTAGAGTTCACGCGGCGGCTCCGTGAAGAGGGGCGTCCGCTGAAGGAGGCGGTCGTGTTGGCCTGCCGGGTGCGGCTGCGTCCAGTGTTGATGACCTCCCTGGCCACTCTGATTGGTCTGTTACCGATGGCAGCGAAACTCGGCACCGGGAGTGAAGCGTATGCTCCCCTGGCTCGCGCCATCATTGGCGGGTTAGCCGTTTCGGTGGTGTTGACGGTGTTCATCGTGCCCGCAGCCTACTACCTCGTGTACCGCCACCGAGAGGGTCTGCTGCAACAGGAGACGACTACCCCCATATCCCCGGAAACCTCCCCGGCATAGTGAAACCCCACTCATGAACCAGGCCATAGGTATTCTAGTCTGCACCGCTTTCCTGGGCCTGCCACTGGACCCGGCCGTCGCGCAGGAATTGCCCGCACTTACGCTTCCACAAGCCCGCGAGATGGCCTTGCGCAACCATCCGCGGATCACTGTCGCCGATTTGAAGGCGCTCGCCGCGCGGCAGGTCGCCCGCGAAGCTCGCGCCGCCTACCTGCCCAATGTCTCCGCCAATGTGGTCGCGGTGGGCACCGCCGATAACAATACCCGGCTGGCGGCCGTCGGCGCTTTGAATAATCCCGCTATTTTCGATCGCAATGCTGAGGGGCTGATGGTGACCCAACTGATCACCGATTTCGGCCGGACAGCGAATCTGATCGGCAGTGCCAGGCTGCGCGCGGAGTCCGAAGCCAATAATGCGCAAGCTGCGCGTGAGCAGATCCTGCTGGCCGTGGATGGCGCGTTCTACTCTGCGGCGGAAGCTCACTCCGTCACCCGGGTGGCGCAGCAAACCGTGTCCACTCGCCAGACCTTCCTGGACCAGGTGTCGGCTCTGGCCAGCAACAAGCTCCGCTCCGATCTCGATGTGAGTTTTGCCAAAGTCAACCTGGAAGACGCCCGGCTGCTGCTAAGTCGGGCGCAAAACGACCTCCAGGCCTCATTCGCGCAGCTTTCGACCCTTTTAGGACAACGCGAACCTAAGGATTACCGCCTCATCGAGCAATCACTCCCGCCGGCCGTTTCCACCAATCTCTCCGAGTATGTCCAGCAGGCGCTGAGCCGAAGGCCGGACTTGATCAGTGCCCGAGAACAACAGGAAGCAGCGGTGCGATTCGCCAAGGCCGAACGGGCGGCTCGTTACCCGACCATCGCCGCGGTGGGCAGCGCCGGCGTTGTCCCGATTCATGATTCGGAATTGCCGGACAACTACGCCGCTGCCGGGGTGGTGCTCAACCTGCCTCTCTATGCCGGCGGCCTGTACTCGGCCCGCCAGAAGGAAGCCGAGCTCCAAGCCGAAGCCTCCGCCGCGGCCGTCCGGGATTTGGAGGACAGTGCGATTCGGGACGTGCGCATTGCCTGGTTGAATACCCAGAACGCTTTTGACCGATACCGCATCTCGGGCCAGTTGCTGGAAAATGCGCGGCAGTCCTATGACCTGGCCCAGGCTCGGTACAAGGCGGGGCTCAGCTCAATCGTCGAACTTAACCAAGCCGAACTCAATCGCGTGTCCGCCGAGATCTCTTACACAACCACCCAGTATGAATACCTTACCCAACGTTCGGCCCTAAGTTTTCAGACGGGAACGCTACGCTGAACAGCGGCTCAACGAACGCCCCTGCCTACCGCTCCTGCCGCGCGGCGACCAATTTTCGGGCGGAAGCCAGAGTGTCGATTTCCGCGACAGGCTTGTCGGTGCGGATGCGGAGGATGCGGGGGAAGCGCAGTGCCAGGCCACTCGTATGACGATCGCTGGGTTGAATCTTATCGAATGCAATTTCCAGGACCGTATCGGGTGGGACTTCGAAATAGCGGCCATGCTGGCGAATCGCGGTTTTCAGGAAATGCCGGGTGAGTTCAGCGATTTCAACATCGGTCAGGCCCGTATAGGCTTTGCCGATGGTCTTCAACTCCCCGGTTTGATCGTCGCGCACGGCGAAGGTGTAATCGCTAAGGACTTTGTTGCGTTTCCCGTGGCCGTACTCGGCGCCAATGACCACGCAATCGAGCGTGGCAAACGCCTTCTTCAACTTCAGCCAGGACAGCCCCCGCCGGCCGGGGACATACGTGCTGGCAGGATCTTTGATCATCAGACCCTCGTTGCCCCGTTGCCGCGCCGCATCGAAGGCGGTGTCGATCTCCTGAGCTGAGGAAACCTGCGTGATGTGGGCCAGGCGCAAGGACGATTCCTTAGCGGGAAACAAGGATTCCAGGCCCTGGCGGCGTTCGCGGAGCGACACGCCCAGGCAGCTTTTCCCATCCCGCCAGAGCAGATCGAACGCGACGAACGCGATGGGAACCTCGTCGCGCATGAACAGATCTCCCTCGCGCCGACCCAAGCGCTTTTGGAGTTCGGCAAAAGGGAGAATTTCGTCGCCGCGCATTGCAACAATTTCGCCATCCAGAACGAAATCTTCGGGCAGGCTCCGTGCCCGGTCCGCGATTTCCCGAAAGGTCGCCGTGATTTCTTTCAGGTCTCGCGAGTAAAGGGCAGCTCTCTGCCCCACCTTATGTAACTGGCAGCGGATGCCATCGTATTTATCTTCGAGCCAGGCGGTAACCTGCGAATCGCCGGCGGCAACCTGGTTGCCCGCGATGGGCCTGGCTCCACTCCATTCCAATACCCGGTCCCAGAGCAAGGCCGCGGTTTCCTCGGGAGAGGCGAGCATGAACTTGATGGGGCGAAACGGAGTGAGACTGGCGTCGTCCAGTCGCCGTTCAGACGCCAGCCTGGCGGTCTCACCGATGTCACCCGTCAATAGGGTGGCCTGCCGGACTTTGCCGGGTGGTTGGTCGAAAGCGACGGCTATGGCTTCCTCGACCAATCCTTCCTTCAAGCCGATGCGCAGGTCGCCGGTGATGATCTTGACGAGGTACTTGGCTTCCAGGGGTGAGCATTGCTCGAGGGCACGCTGAAGCAACGGAGTTTTCCGTAACGGACCGCGCGCGGAATGGAGACTTTGGAACAGCGCGTCGACATCAGTGAGCGCAAGTTTTCTGTTTTGCGCGGAATGGCTGCGGGAGGCCAGGAGCTGAGCGGCGGTTTCTCCCAAATCGCTGTGCTGAAGATACACCTGGTGAAAGGTGGCCTGATCCGTTCGGCTCGCGCTGCCCAAAGCATCGCGCAGAACAGCCCAGCCAAGATGCAGCACCCGGTTTTGGTTGGCGGGAAAAGGGCGGCCGGTGAACCAGGTGGCGGTCAGCGAGACCTCCGGTCCGCCGAGGCCGCGCAAATAATCGGCTAGGATTTTGATTTTTTGGAGTTTCCCAGTATCAGCTCCGATCCGGGCACAGTTCAAAGCAAAATCGAGGAAGGAGGCGTGGGTTGGCTGCGGCGGATCGTTTACCGGCGAGGGCTCAGCCTGAGGCATGTCCGCGGACGGCGGTGGGGAGTCGGCCAACGCCTCTGGCTGATCTACCCTCGGACCCGTGGATGTCGCCTCAGCGGCCTCGGAATTGGGAACCTGGCGCCGGGGCTCGGGCGACTCGAGAGCAAGTGCGAACTGCTCGTCCTGGCTCAGCGCCTGGGCATCGTACCCTAAGGTGCGCAGAGTCTGGGCAAAATCGGCGGCGAATCCATGCAACGTGTACACCTTTTTGGGCTGAACACGTTTGACGAATTCGATCAGCTCGTTGAAATCCGCATGGTCGCTGAGCGGGAAAGCGGCGTCACATTGATAACGATAACGCGAATTCGGATCCACCGCCCAACCCGTGAGAATCGCGGTGCGCACTTTTCCCAGGTTCCGCACCATGGCCGAGTTGGCAACATTCGGGGGACAAATGAGCACTTTGCCCCGCGCGGCACGCGCATCGTACGGTTCATACGCCGGGAAGCATTGGCCAAATTGCTCGTAGATGCGCGTGAGCTTCCACACGGATCCATGAAGCATCAACGGCAATTTAGCGTCGGCCAAACAGCAGAGCACCTCTTGGCTTTTCCCTAAAGAGTAGCCCAAAAGGACCGGCGTCTCTTCATTGTCGAGCGCCTCGCGGCAGAAACGCACGATGCCGCGCAAAATGGCATCGGTGGGGGGAAATATATATTGGGGACGGCCGAACGTCGTCTCCATGATGAGGATGTCGGCGCGCTTCGGTTCACAGGGTTCGGCAGAGAGCCCGCGGCGCAACTTAAAATCCCCCGTGTAAACCAGGCTCTCAGTACCAACTTCGATCCAGGACATTGCGCTCCCGAAAATGTGGCCCGCCGGGAGCAGGGTAATGGAATACGCCAGGCCGGCATGCTCAAACTGCCGCTGTTGGCCAAAAGGCAGGATGTGCTCCGCGCGAACACCCCCTAGTCGGGCTTCCATCAGCCTCGCGGTGGGCGCGCTAAGAATCACCTCCCGATGCGCCGCCACATGGTCCGAGTGCGCGTGACTGACAAACACCCGCTCCGGCCCCGCCTGCGGTTCGTGCGCGTCCAACCACAAGCCGAGGCGCGGGAGGTGAAGCGCGCCGGCACGAAATTCCAGTTGGAGAAGCGACACCCCAAAACCTAAGCGTACGCCGGAGTTCGTCAACCGGGTCCCGAAACGACGGAGCGCGGGCGCCTCCGCCCGCCTGTTTCGTTCGCCAGCGCCTCAGGAAACCCCTACCACTGCCGCAGCCGATAGAACAGTGGTTTCCCGACGGACGGGTTTACGATGGTGTTCCACGTCAGATCGGGGAGGATGGGGCTGGCCGGGAGCCACGGTCCGGCCGGGTCGGACGCGCTCTGGACTTGAAAGGCACTGCCGGGACCGGCCCATTCGAAATGCAATTGTGTGCCGGAGACGGTTTGCCGGACGATTCGAGGCGGTGACTGGGCAGGGAGCGTGTCTGTAACCACGAACAGCGCATCGAGCCCGTAGTTGGTCGAAGCGTCCGCCGGCGCCAAAGCTGCGACCAGGTCCTGGTTGCTGAACACTTTGTAGCCCAGACTGCTCAAGAGGTCTCCGGGTTCGATGGAGCCCAGACGATTATCCGTGAACCCTTGTTCCACCGAAAACCAGATCTCTCCACTGGGGAGAACTCTGAGGGCCGTCAGCCCAAAATCCTGGTTCGTAATCGCTGGTTGAAAATTGGAGAACAATTGTTGATGAGTGAGATAGACCTTTCCTTGATCCGATAAGATATCGCCTCCGGACAGGGTAAGCTTGTCGCTGACGAATACATTGCTTTGAACCGAAAACAGGATGGAGCCGTCGGGCATAAGTTGAACCGCATCCAGCCCGGCGTCGTTTGTGGAATTGGGATGAAAAGCGGCCAGCAATTCCTGGTTGCGTTTCACGATTCTTCCGCGGTCCGAAACCAAATCTCCATGTTGGATGGGCCCCAGCGTTTCACTAAAGACGTCGGTAACCAGTGAGAAAAGCATTTCACCCCCGGCGGTCACTTCAATTGCGTCCAGGCCCAAATCCGGTACGGGCGGCATAACACCCAGGCGAGCCAGCAAGTCTCCGTTGCGCCGGATCACTCTGCCAGTTGAGGAGACCAGGTCCCCCGAACTGATCACGTTCGTTGGTGCTTGCCGGTTGGTGGAGATGACCGGTTGGGAAGTGGAGAACCAGATCTCCTGAACCGGTGCCGCCAACAAATGGATCGTGAGCGTGTGAGCGAAGTTCCCATTGGTTTGGGTCAAGGTGGCTTGGATGAGGGGAAACGGAACGTCGACGGTGGAGGTCGCGTTGGTAAAGTAGGCCGGTTCATTCGTGACACTGCTGATGACTTGCAGGGCCAAGGTCATATCCTGTGTCAGGGCAAATTCCTCCAACTGCTGGTAGGCGCCATCACCCGTGACGTGTTTCTCGAGCGCCAGGCCGGGGCTCGAGGTGAACTGGATGTTCTGCATCGCGTAGCGCGTATACGGAGGTGTGTCCTGGACCAGGACCAGATCGAAGGTTCCCCGCAACGGCTCGTGAATGGTGGGCCGGCCGCAGAGCAAACAATCGTCGGCCAGGTAGCTCGGAAACAAGAGCGTGTAATGGGTCTTATTCGGTACCTGAGCTCGTCCTGACCATCCTTGCAAGCAGGCCAGGATGAGAACTGCCAACCGGGAAAAGCGACACGACTTCATAGCGGCATAGTGCCTTTACTATGCTCTGCAACTCTGCCGGGTTCAAGCAGCCGTTCGGTTCAGGAAAAATCCTGCTCGCCCAGGATGCGCCAGTCCGGTAAGGCGAGCGCAACCCCGCTCTCGCCGGGACCGGAGCCCCCGGCTCGGGGCCGGGTTTGAATCCAGGGCGAGAGCGGAAGTTGACTCGTCAAACCAACCTGACAACCTAAACGGCGCTCCATCCCGCGCAGCCCGCTGAGCTGGCCTGGTATGTTCGGCGCGGAACACGCCGAGAGCCTGTGAACGGCAGGAGAAGTGGCGGGGAGGGAGCTGCGGACACGGAACTCGGAGGTGGAAAAAACGCTGGCCGTGAAGACTGGGGATATACGAGGAACCGTCAGGGGGTTGCCGGTTCTGACTCGGTCTTCCGCCGGCCAGCAAAATCTGCCATTGAATGTCGTACCCGTATCCATACGGATAGGCTGCGGCAAACTACGGACATCGGCTAACCCTCTCTTGCGATAATGTTCGCACTTCTTGAGCAGCCTTTAAGTGACTACGAACTCTTTCACTGCGTGCACCACCCGAGGGGACAGTCAGCGGGCCAGGACAATTCGGTAGTAACGCGCCGGGGCGGCGGTGGTTGTATCGGTGGCGCTGGTGGAGGAATCGTTCGCTTTAACGGGCACGCCCAGGTTGATCCAATTCGGCTGATTTAGATCAGTTCGATATTGCACTTGGTAGGACAATCCCGCCAGTGACCTCCAGGAGAAATGTAGCAGCCCGCTGCTCTGAGAAATGCTTTGAAAGTTCGGAGCAGGGACGGCGACCAGGGTGACGTCGTCCAAGCCCAGGAAATAAGGATCGTCACGCAAACCGAACTCCACGACCGCGCTGGTCCCGGTGGCCGTGACGAAGAACTGCGCATTCGTCCAGTCCAGGATCCCCAAGTTAACAGAATCCATTAGTGTGTGGTTATCGAAACGCACGCGGAATTCGTTTGGGGTAGTGACGTTATCCGAATCGGGAACGGAGGTGAACCAAAAGGAGAGCAGGTACGTCTGGCCGGGCAGGGTGGTGATGGTCTGGCTGACGGTCGCTAGCTCCCCCAACTCGCCGAAGGTGGCCGAGTAATTTCCCGAATGGGGCAAAAGGGTGCTGCCATCATCCACCGAGTTGAAGCTGGACGCACTGTTCCCGCCGAGGATCCAATAGGAGAAATCTCCACTTTCAAAACCGCCATTGGGGAGGAGCGAGGTCCCGACCGCCAGGGTGACCTGGCGCGTTTGCACAACCTGGCTGGTGAGGTTGGTGAAAAGAAGGTTGGCCGCATACTGTCCGGAGGTGAGATCGTTGGCACTCGGATCAAACGTGATGGTCACCGGCGCCGTTTGGCCTGCGGCCAGCGTGCCTCCCGCAGGGGACGCGTTCACCCAGGTCGCGCTCTTGGCCAAGGCCCAGCTGAGCGATCCTCCGCCGGCGTTCGTGAGCAGGATCGCCTGGGACGACATTGTGAAAGGCCCCCCGGTGGGGCCGTTGCCCTCAAACCCTCCGAGCGGCAGGATTTGCAGCGGGTCAGGCACAGCCAGTGCCGCGAGCAGGCTTTGGCCAGTCGGCGATCCCCAACCGGTGCAGAGATCGTAACCCGGCTGGGCAGAGAAGCGGTTCCCTGTGGTGCTGTTAGTATTATTGCCGGAGGTGACATCATGGAAGAGCGCGACGTAGTTGGTTCCTCTGGCGAGCGAGTACAGAGCCGAGTTGAGAAACCCGATCCTGGGATACCCCTGAGCGGCGGCATATTGATTGGCCAGGGCGATGAATCCCGCCCACATCGGCGCGGAAGCGCTGGTTCCGGCAATGGGATACTGCTGGCCGTTGTCGGCCACGATCGAAACATTGTCCGCCACCAGGGCCACATCCGGAACATTACGATAGGTGGTCGATCCTTGAGTCGCCGGAGTGATGAGGCCTAGCTGCCAGCCGGGAATAGGAAACGTGGAACTGAACCCACCCGTGCTGGCCCCCTGGCCCGTATTCCAGGTGGTCTCCGATACCCAGGAACCGCCGGGACCGCTGGTGGTCAAGGTAGTCCCGCCGACAATCGTGATGTAGGGGTGGTCGTCCGGACTCGGGATGGTTCCCACATGTGCTCCGTCATCGCCGGACGCATCGAAAAACGTCTGGCCCTGCGCGGCGAACTGAAGCAAAAGCTCCTCGGTCGTACCGTTGTAATCTCCCCCGAAATACCAGCTACAGCTCAGTTGAGCGGCCGAGTTGTCCGACGCCATTCGACTCAGAATATCATTCGCGTGACCGTCGGGACCGGCCTCGTAGACGAGGACTTTGGATAATCCCGGGGCCATCGCGATCGCCACCTCGATGTCCAGCGCAACTTCGCTGTTGCCGGAGGAAGGTGTGCCGTCGTAGCCAGCCAACAACACGGTCTCCACCGGGACGCGGGGGAGACCGGCCCGGCTTTCGTAGAGGGTGATATCGTTGGTGTAATGCCCGTCAAATTCCAACAAGCCGACCATCTGGCCAGTCCCGGTCAGGCTTACCCCAGGCAAATAGGCCGCCCGAAAATCGCCCCCCATATAATTCCCGTTCGGGCCCGAGCCGCCTTTGGGGCGGTGCGCCGTAAGGATCGAGAGGGGCTCCTTCCGGAGACTTTTAGGATGTGGCCGGGAAAAATTGTTAAAGCCCGCAATGTCAAGGATGGGCACGTCCGCGTCGACCGAGGGCTCTTGGTCCGGGGCATAAAACAAACGGTTTTCCAGTGGATGAGGATACGATCCCAGCCTGATATGGAAGGCGCGTTGAAGGTCGGCGACCGTTCCCCGCACTCCCAGGACCAACCGGTTCGCATGCCTGGCGGTGAGCTGCAACCCGTTCGTTCGCGCGAAAGACATAACTCGGTCGTATTCCGCTTGGGTCGGACCAAACCGCTCCGTGAACTGTTCCGGCGTTAGAAAACGACGATAATTCGGGTGGGCCGGATCGTAAATCTGCTCCAAGAGTCCGGTCAGTTCTTCCCGGTTACGAAGAGGCAATCCAATCGACAGGTCCAGTGGCTGGGCATCGGGCAGCGCACCCACGGGTTGCACTTGGGCCACCGCGGCCGGAACGTGTCCCTTTAAAATATGCCGCTGGACTGCCAAAAGAGGCGCTGACGACGCGACGATCCAAAGCGCTATTGTGAGCGGGGCAACGAACGGGTATGTGGACCGGCAGATGGTCGGTCGATCGCTAGAGGTTCGCATGGTTGGTCATGAGAATCGAAGTGAAGCACGCCACGAGTTCCTTTTCAAGAGCGCGCGGAGCACATCGCAGTCTGCGTAATTACCGGACCGGGCAGGTTGAGAAGGGCCACCAATTTGGCGGAGGGCTCGATCGCTGGTCGTTCTGATAATAAGTGTAAGTGAGTCTACTCCAAACCGCCCGTCTGGCAAGCGCCTGGCTGTCCGGGAGAATACCCATAACTCGTGGGAGCGAATCGCCAACGGCACTCTCGGCTGAAGTCGAGGATGACCGGCCGCGATCAGGAATCCAACCAAGCAAAGTAAAAATAACTACTGTCAGCCCCTGACCATGTATAATCGTCCGCCCCAAAGTTGGCGTAGGTATTTACCGTTGAATAGCCTTCAGGCAGTCCCGGGAAATGGGTGCAGCTGAAGGAGTCGCAGTTAAAATTCGTCTTTGGCGCCGCGTTAGGGTTAAGGCAGATGCATGATTGAGGGTACACCGGATCAAAGGCGCCGCCGATTCCTGGACAAAGCTGCAGCCGCTCCAAGGCCCAACAAGCCCAGGACGGAGGGTTCTGGAACAGAGTTCAGATAGACGGGGGAGTTTCCCAGGCCGGTGAGGGCAGCCGGCGGATTCGGATTTATTGTGCCCCCTCCAAGCGCGACCGTGAAAGCCGATGAAGCCCACCACGAGTTTGGTAACCCTGAAGCCTGAGCCTGGATGAACGAGGAACCCGAAGCGATATTCCAGACCCGAACCTGGACCCAGGCCGGGTTGCCGATCGAAATGCTGTTGATCGTTTGGGTGCCTGCGTCGTAGTAACCCGCCGACGTTCCTGTGAGGAAGCCCGTTGTGGCGACCGAAGCCAGGTTGTTCGCCGCAGTTCCGACAAGCAGCTCAGCCGTGAACTGCGGGCCAGAGCACTTCGTAACGCCGTCTGCCTCGTAAACGGGAGCATTTAGGCCAACCCCCGGCTGAAGGTTTACGAAATTGATCGTGCCTTGCGCCTCGGACAAGACGGCAGAGGCTACAACGCAGAAGGCACCCAGGATACATTTCATCATGCTTCCTTATTGTTTAATCTTAGCCAATTTTCTATCAGCGTCGTGAAAGGGGTCACCCATTAAGGCGGGTGTCAACAGGTAAAAAAGTTTCCGTTCCCAATTTTTCTTTTATCGGGCTAGACGCTGCTGCCGAGGCTGCGCTTGACAGGCGCTACTCGAACCTGTGATTTCGTCTTTTGATTCCGGACCGTTTCCCCCGGGGAGCCATTGCTCAGCGAGGCGATCCGTTCAGTCACCCATCTGGTTCTAGCACCCGGCGACAGGTGAGAGCAATTCATCCACATCGAACCGAAAGGAACTGGGGGCACAAGGCCATTGCCAGTCCCTTCCGGCCCGTTGTTTTCTTCCACCGTTCGAATACCCCTTGCGTCCGGCTTGGTCAAGTCGGCTCCACCAGGATTCGTTTGGTTTCACTCGGTGCATGATTTGGTCTCACCTGCCGCTACGAGCTCACAGCCTTTGCCCGCAAGCCCCGCGCGCCCAACTTGCTTTGGCGAGTCCAGAAAACCTTCAGTACCGGTCCGTGTTCATTCAGTTTCTAAGAGCTTTGGTTTCGTCGGCTCCCGTCACCAGGCGCCGGCGGCCAACCCGTTTTTGACTCACGGCACGGTCGAATCGCCTGCAAAGCCTTTCCTCGAGCAGTTCCTCTGCATGGTAAAATTAACGGAGTGCGACCGTCTCCAATCAGTGCCAAGGGCTCAAAGCCAACCCCTTTCGGTGGCTGACGGTCGCGCTCCTAAATTCAAGTTCTCATTTCGTTTTGGCCGGTTGGCCAAACATCCGCGCCGGATCGTAATCAGTGCCTTCGGCCATCAGATACCAGGCGGCCTTGGCCAGCTTGCAGGCCAGCGCCTTGGTCGCGATCACGTTGCTGGTCTTGGCTGCCTTGCGGTCATACCACTTGCGGCACTGCTCGTCGTAGCGCTTGGCAAAGTTGGCCGCTTCCACAAACGCCCAGGCCAAATACTTGTTGCCGCATTTGGAGTTGTTGGCCCCTTTCTTCTTGTCGTTGGACGTGCGCTTGGCCTCTACCGTGCGGCAATAGCTGGCGAAGCTTCCGGGATCGGCAAAGCGTTTGATCTCCCCCACTTCCATAGTAATGGTCATCCCCAGAAGCTTGCCCACTCCCGGCAAGCTCAGCAGCTTGGTGTAGAAGGGCAACTCGCGCGCTGAACCCAACACCCCTTTCTCAATCTTCTGGATGCTCTGGCTCAGTTGTTCGATGTGCTGAATTTGCATCCCGGCAACTCTACGACCACCCAGCCAACCAACGGATTGGGAGGATTGGGCCGACCAATTAAACATTGCCAGTTTCCCTTCGATTGGTTGGACTTCCTGTGTTTGCCGGAATGTTTCTCATGAAATTTCGCCAACGACCCGGCGCGAGCCTGCGCACTAGGCTGGTCTGTCGCCGCGCCTCGAGCAGGCGGGGAACGGCCATTTGGCTGGTGCTGGCCGCAACGCTTATCCTGCCGGAAGTGCACGCCGCCAGTGAGAGCAAGGTGCTGACCATCGAGCAATTGCGGACGGCCTTGAGAGAGAACCAATTTGTTCCCCGTGCTTTCATCAAAGGCGACGAAATTCGCCTGTACTTCACCAACGCGCAGCAGAGCCTGATGTTCAAAGCGGACTGGGATCGCGCCCGGAACCGCGTGCACGGCTTCAGCTCGCACCTGACGGAGCTCAAGTTTGATGCATCGCCTCCAGCCATGCCCACATCGCAGCAAAAGTGGCGCGAGCCGAAAGTCCTGGCGTACGCCGAGTGGGAGCGCTTCGCCCATTTGGCGGTGGGGTCGCTGGCCCCTTCCGAAGCCGGGCACGGAGTTTATTTGCAGTATGCATTAGGTGACGCTGTGGTGTTTCGGAACTCAGCGGGGGAAATCAAAGTTGAACGTTTTGCCTCCCTCCCGGCCGGGATCGTCATCGATCGCCGGCTCAGCCGGGCCGAAGCTACGCCCGCCATCGCCAGCGTGGTGGAAACGAACCTCCACAATTCTTACCCCCAGGAATCCGCCTTCCTGCTGGCCCCGCCTGCGGCGGCGCAGCGTACCCGCTTGGCCCTGCTCGATCTGACCGAGCGTCGTGTGGTGACGCTAATGGCGCCCCTGATCAAGGACCCGGACGGCACCCCGCAAGTGGGCGCCAGGCTCTCCGGATTGGTTTCCTTTATCCTCGTCGACAATGCCTGGGCCATCCTCAAGAATCCGGTATCTTCGACGGCGCGTCTGCTTAACTTTTGCGTCCAGTGGCCCGCCAGCTTATTCGGTCCGCGCTTGCGGAAAAAGGCGTCGGAAATTCCTCCGCTGATTGCCGCTCCAGGCATGGACCTGCTCGCGTGGGAGCAATGGCTCGATGCGCATACCGGCACCGCTCGCGAACGCGGGTCGTTGCGGTTGTTGATGAATGGAGAGCGCTTTTATCCTGTCTTCGAAGATCGCTTGTCCCAAGCTTCCCATAGCATAGACATCAATGTTTGCATCTTTGACCGCGACGACGTGGCTGTGCAAATCGCGGACCAGCTCAAGCAGCGTTCTACAACTATCCCTGTGCAGGTGATCGTCGATCACAACAGTTCACGTTCCTCCGGCAAGGCGCCGCCCACGACGCCGATGCCCGAGGGCTTTGTTTCCCCCAAGTCTATCACTGCTTATCTCAAGGCGAACTCGGCGGTTCAGGTCCGGCCGTTTCTCAACCCGTTCATGACCTCCGACCACTCGAAAGTGTACCTCATTGACGGCCGGTATGGTTACATCGGCGGGATGAACATTGGCCGCGAGTACCGTTACGAGTGGCACGACATGATGGTAGAAATCGAGGGGCCGGTGGTCGCCTCCTTCCAGCATGAGTTCAATGAAAACTGGGCACACGCCGGCCCGTTCGGCGACTGCGCCTTCGCCGAACAGGTTGTTTGTGGAAAACGTCCCCAGGCCGCCGAGACGAACCGCAGTGATTTCGTAGACCTCCGGCGGATTTATACCAAGACCGGGAGCCGCCAAATCTGGCATGCGGAACTGGAAAGTATCGCCCGAGCACAGAGCTATGTCTTTCTGGAAAATCCTTATCTGTTCGACAATGCGATTATAGTGGCTCTCGTCAAGGCGCGATTGCGCGGTGTGGACGTACGTGTCATCCTGCCGTCCGGTAACGACCTCACTGGCGGCGAGGGCAGCAACCTCGTGACCGCAAACTATCTTTTCAGTCATGGCGTGCGTGTCTATCTCTATCCGGGCATGACGCACGTGAAAGCCATGATGGTAGACGGCTGGGCTTGCTTCGGCTCGGCGAATTTTAACACCCTCAGCCTGCGCTTGAACCAGGAGACTGACTTGGCCACCTCCGACCCTGGATTTTCCGGCCGGTTTAAGCAGGAGCTGTTTGAGCTCGATTTCGAGAAGTCCAGTCAAGTGAAGGAACCAGTGTCCGTTACTTGGAGTGATCACCTGGCGGATAGCATGCTCAACCTTTTCTAGAGCGGGGCTGAATAGCTTATCTACAGCTTGTCATAAAAGGATCGTTTTCCAGAAAGCAGTTTGAGACCGGTAGAGATCCTTTCCTCAGAGGGGGGCTGGCGCGCCGGGTGCGGAGCGGACGTTCGAATCGCGAGGGGAAGCGAGGGGCGGTTGGGAATTCCCCACGCGTACGTCATCGCCGGTCCGCGCGGTGTTCAGGGCGGCCGCGATGATCAAGCTCGGCGATAAAATGGATTGCTGGCCGGAACGCCCTCACCGGTGGTAGCGACGAAACGAGGGCTGCCGAGGGCGTCTGCACGCTGGATAAAATGTAGAATCGCATTCTTGTCGGGTTGGGCCATGGGCGGGGTCAGACCGCGGCCTGACCCCACCCATGGATCGTAACCTGACTCGGTAACCGCATCTACGTCATCGAATACAGCGGCAATCAAGGCGTCTGGGAGGTAACCTTCCCACTCGCCGCGCCCATCGTTCCAGCCTTTACCTCCCCGAGCACGGAAACGACTTCCGAACGCTCAGCAGAAGTCAACTTCAGCCACGTAGCGCCGGCCTGGCTAAGCCGGTCGCGCAGGGTTTCTGTGTGGGCTTCGGCCAACCGTCTAGTGGCAAAGGAAAGACGCTTCCGCTTCCCATCCGGAGGGAAAGAGTTTTAACCACGGAATTCACGGATCACACGGATGGACAGAAGAGACACCCCCGAATTCGTTGAAATTCCAGGTGAAGCTGAGCCGGAAGCCGGTACTCAGAGGGGGAAAGGAAAAAAGGAGCCAGCGATGACGCCGACCGGAAGGATAGAATCCGCGAAATCCGTGAAATCCGCGGTTAATTCTGTGCGCGTGTCGAATTCTTGCGGGTGTCAGTCCTCACGATTGCAACAAAGCCGGCGACTGCTGGGATTCTGGAGTTGCGAGTTTGGTATCAAGCAAGTTGGAAGCGTAGGTCCAGCTTCCCATGTGTAATCTCTGGGCAATCCATTTGAGGCTCATCGTGGTTTCCTGCCGCAGGAGCCGCCCCAACCGCGATGCTTCGTGAGGGAACCGAACTGAACCTCTGAATTTTCAGGGGGAATGCACGCGGTAGAACCGGGAGGGGGAGCCGGTGGCGGCGTTATCCCGAAATTGAATGGACAGGTTGGTTCCGGAGAGGTTCGTCAGTTCAGACCATAAGGAGAGGTTGGTGGAGGCATCGATCGCATACGTCTGGCCCGGGGTGGTGCTGATATTGAAGCCGAAGCCGCCCGAGCGTAGCCAGACGGGTTGACTTATAACGATGGGCGCGGCGGGTGGGAAGGTTACCTCCCAGACGCCTTGATTGCCGCTGTATTCGATGACGTAGATTCGGTTACCGATGATTGCCGCGTCGATGGGGTTGCTAAACCCGCCGACCAGGCGGGTGACTTGTGCCTGGTAATTCGTGGTTCCAAGTTGGGTCAGGTTAAGATCCAGGAGGTCCTGGCCGGGGTCCAAAAAGGGGCCGGGGACGTTGTTGCCCACGGGATCCCCGGTGGTCCAACCGAGCACAAACCCGTGTTGTTGAAAGGGTGGGGCCATAGCTGAGGCAACGTCGAACACCAGGCCCAGAGGAGAGCGATGGGCTGTGAAGGTAATTAAAGTTTGCCCCACCTGGCTGGCAACCTTCACCGAACCGTCGGCCGGATCGCGATAGCTGCAAGCATCCGGGCCCAGGTTGATGACCGGTTCGGCGAAGTTCGTGGGCGGCGGGGGAAAGGCTGGGTCATTTTGGTAATAACCGTTCGCCACGGCCACGAATCGCCGATCGAGCAGCAAGTCGGTCGCGGGATTGTAACTCGGGAACTGTTGCGGGTTATCGGCGCCTCCCATCCTCCAGGGAAAGCCGTAGTGGAGCCCCGGGCGAATCCAATTCAGTTCGTCCGACATGTCGCGATCCGGGCCATTGTCCGTGGCGAACAAGTTGCCCCCGGGGCCGAAGGCGAGAGAGAATGCGTTGCGAGTTCCCTCTGCGTAAACATAGCCCGCGTTCTTCAGTCCAATCAGGTCATTGGTCAGAATCAAGTTTGAGGCGCTGGTCGGCAGGCGGAGGATTTTCGCCGTTAAAGGCGCATCCCGCAAATTGGGGTAGAGCCCGCCGGTCGTTTCGATTTCGCCATGGTCGGTTCGCGAGCCGCTGTTGAGGAAGAGAAATTGGCCGTCCGGGCTCACGACCAGGCCGTTGCAGAGGTGATCGAACGCCGTGCGGCTGAGTGGATAGGGCTCGGTTTGAGCCAGCATCGACCAGAGCAGGGTGCCGGTTCCGGTAGGTGTGCCCTTCATGATCCGAGCGATGTTGGCATTGCCGGAGTTGGTGGTGAGGTTGGCTACAAGGTAGATCGCGCCGTCCGGCCCGATCGCCAGGCCTTCGACACTCGTGGAGAGACCGTGGTTGGCTGAGGTGGCGATCCTCGTGGCCGATGAATCCGTGCCCGGGCTGAGGTTTAGCTTGAAGACGTCGCCGTTGATTTTGAGATAATAGAGTTGGTTGTCGCGAGGGTTTTTGGCGATGCGCACGGATGCGGCGCCCCCGGCGGTTGCTGTGTGGAGCACGAGACGGAGCTGCAGGTTCGTGTTGAGGACGACTGGCGCAGCGAAGCCCCCGCACGCAATCCACAGCAGAGCAAACGCCAGGACCGCGCACAGGTGCGGACGGAAACCAAGTGGAGTTCGGAGGACGTGGCCTTCCTGAGCGAATGCAGGCATAACGGAATGGCCCCACCTGGGGGCGGCTATTGGTTACGATGAGCAGCGTACGGCTTAATCTCTAAACTAATAGTTTTTCAACCACCTCGCCTGAAACGTCGGTGAGGCGGAAATCGCGCCCTTGAAAACGGTAGGTCAGTTTGGTGTGATCAAAGCCCAGGAGCTGAAGAATGGTGGCATGCAAGTCGTGAACGTGCACCCGGTCGCGCGTGGCGTTGAAGCCGAACTCGTCGGATTCGCCCAGGGTAATGCCTGGTTTCACACCACCGCCGGCGAGCCACATGGTGAAACAATTCGGATGATGGTCGCGCCCATCGTCCCCGCCTTGGACCATGGGCGTGCGGCCGAATTCTCCGCCCCAAATGACGAGCGTGTCGTTGAGCATGCCTTGCTGCTTGAGATCTTTCACCAGGGCCGCGCAGGCTTGGTCCGTATCCCGGCAGTTCTTCTTCAGATCATTCACCAGGTTCCCATGTTGATCCCAAGCCTCATGGAACAGTTGGACGTAACGCACGCCGCGCTGCACGAGGCGCCGCGCGAGCAGGCAGTTGTTGGCAAACGATGATTTCCCGGGTTCGGCACCGTAGAGATCCAGGATATGCTTGGGTTCCTTGGAGATGTCCATCAGCTCCGGGGCGCTGCTTTGCATGCGGTAGGCCATCTCGTACGAACTAATGCGGGTGGCGATTTCGGGATCGCCAACCACATCCAGGCGCTTTTGATTCAACCGTGTGATGGCGTCCAGCGAGTCGCGCTGCATTTGGGCGTCGATGCCTTTCGGATTGGATAGATAAAGCACCGGGTCACCGGAACTGCGGAGGAGCACGCCTTGATAAACCGACGGCAGGAAGCCGCTCCCCCAATTGGAAGCCCCGCCGCTGGTGCCCTTGGCCCCAGAGCTGAACACGACGTAAGCGGGCAAATCCGAACTTTCGCTGCCCAGCCCGTAGGTGACCCAGGCGCCCATGCTCGGCCGGCCGAACTGCTGCGAGCCGGTGTTCATAAAAATCTGGCCCGGTGCATGGTTAAAGGCGTCGGTATACATCGATTTCACAATGGCGACGTCGTCCACGATCTCCGAGAAATGCGGCAACAACTCAGAGACCTCAGCGCCCGATTGACCGTGACGGGCGAACTTGAACTTCGGGCCGAGCAAGGTCGAGTTCGGGTTGATGAACGCAGCGCGATAACCCTTGAGCAGCTCGGCCGGCGGTAGTTTGCCATTCCATTTGGCCAGCTCGGGTTTGTTGTCGAAGAGTTCCAGGTGGCTTGGGGCGCCGGCCATGAACAGGAAAATGACGTTCTTGGCCTTGGCAGGGAAAGGCGGCTTTTTTGGCGCCAACGGATTAGCAACCGGGATGGGAGCCGCCCAGCCGCGCGGTTGAAACAATTGGCCGAGGGCGATAGCGCCCAAGCCGACGCCGCATTGTTCGAAAAACCAGCGCCGCGTAATAAGTTGACGATTCCCGCCGCGGTAAAAATGCGATTGGCAGTTCATTCTTTGGTGATGGTTTCGTCCAGGTTGAGAATCACTCGCGACACGACCGTGTAGGCCGCCATTTGCGTCGGCGTGCATCCTTTGGGGAGCTCCGAAGGGGGTTGGTCCTTGCCGGTGGCGATTTCGTTGGCATTTACCCAGCCTTCGGCAATGCGATTCTTTTGCTTCGTCAGAAGCGACAATAGTTCGAGGGTCTCGTCGGCGGTCGGAACGCGAGCGAGAGCCCGCTTGAAAGCATACGTGATGCGATCGGTATCACTCGGGCCGCCCTCGGCGAGAGTTTTGCGCGCCAGCGCCTGGGCGCACTCAACAAAGACCGTTTCATTCAACGAGGTCAGAGCCTGGAGTGGCGTGTTGGATCGCAGCCGGCGGACGCAGGACGAGTCGCCGTTGGGCGCATCGTATACCTGTAAGACCGGGTAGGGAGTCGAGCGGCGGCGGAAGGTATACAGCGCGCGTCGATAACGATCGGGGCCGGCTTCTTCCTTCCATGGAAACGGGGCGTAGCTGGCCGGCGGTTGAAACAGAAACTCCGGCGCAGGCGAAAAAATGGACGGGCCGCCGATTTGGGGATTCATGAGCCCGGAGGCGGACAAGGCGATGTCGCGCACGATTTCCGCATCGACCCGGAACCGCGGACCACGAGCCAGGAGCCGGTTGTAGGGATCTTTCGCGTAAGCGTCTGGTGTAATCGTCGAGCT
>Ga0105240_10005484_pt1 | contig 18912 bp, 19 predicted proteins | sample KBSC54metaG_FD_80426 | JGI IMG/M metagenome (GOLD analysis project Ga0105240, IMG submission 80426) | Corn rhizosphere microbial communities from Kellogg Biological Station, Michigan, USA - KBS C5-4 metaG | ecosystem: Host-associated > Plants > Roots > Rhizosphere > Soil | place: Michigan, USA... | reverse complement strand
GCGGAGGAGGATTGCGCGGTCACGGATACGGTGTGTAATGCGTGATGCGGTAAAACGCGTGGTCGTCCGTCGCATTCGGATCCACCAGCAGCCCGTTCGTGGATTGCAGGAAACTGGTGGTAAGGCCGGCGGCGATGTTCGTAGCCACGGGCGTCCACGTGAGCGGATTATTTAGTTCCGTCGAACGCCACAGAACTACCTGATAGTTCAGGTTCGTACCGGTCAACGAATACTGCGTGGCCGCAGGTTGATTGGCGTTGGCGAAGGCGCCGTTCGCGCTCAACTGGGTGAATTGTGCATCCACGGAGAACGCGCCGTTCGTGTAGCTGATGCCATTGATGGCAGGATAGGGCACGAGGTTTCGCGTGCGGTCACTGGCCGCGAGCGTGAGGTAGGGAGCGACCTTGATGCGGAGGTCGTTGTAGTTCGACTGCGCGACGGGCGTGAGCGCCGCGGTGAGCAGGTTGGTGTACTCGTAAGGATCGTTCGCGAGGTCGTAGAGCCGCTCAGTGTGCGTGCTGTAGAAATGGAGCAGCTTGTATTTCCCGTTCTGGATGGTGAAACCATCGCCAGTGCCTTGATTGAACTGTTCGCTAAACAAGTAGGGGCGCGGCACGACCACATCGCCTTGCAACGCCGGGAGGATGCTTTGCGAATCGATGATGACATTCGTCGGCGTGGTCGCGGCGACGTCTACACCAGCGAGTTCCTGCACGAGCTGGAAGATATCAACGGCGTCCACGATGCTGCTGTTCGTGCGCCCGCCGTTGGCAACACTCGGGCCGGTGACAAAGAACGGCGTGCGTTCACCACCCTCAAAGAGCGTGAACTTCGCATGACCGTTGCTGGTGGTCGTTTCAGTGACAGCGGAGTTTTTATACGGCCACTGTTGCACGTCGCGTTCGGTCCCGTTGTCGCCGACGAAAATGATGTCGGTGTCGTTCGTGTCAACGATGGTCAATAGGCGGCCGATTTCCGTGTCCAAGGCTTCGACCATCGCTTCCCAATACTTGCGCGGCTGGGCGGTGATGTCGGCCGAAGTGCCGGACAGCGACGCGTAGGTCGGCGCCAAGTTGGCCGGGGGCTTGTGACGCGGTGAGTGCGGCGCGTTGAGCGCGAGCCACGTGAACCAACGGTTGGTACCCTGCGACTGGATGAAGGCGATGGCTTCGTTGACCTGGTCGCTGGTGGAATAAGTCGTCGTGTTGGCGGAAACGCCGTTCTTGATCTTGGTCCAACTGGTATAGCTGGAAACGCCGACGCCGAAGAAGCCGGCGAAATTTGGCCACCCGCCCGTGGTCCACGGTGAATCGAGTTCCGTGGTCGGACGCAGATGCCACTTGCCGAAGGAGGCGAGACTGTATTCCGGCGCATTGGCCGTGAGCGCGCGGGCGAGCGTGTATTCATTTGTACGCAACGACGGCGTGGTGCTGCCGCTGATGGCCGTACCGACACCAGTGCGGAACGAGTGACGCCCAGTGAACGCACACGCGCGGAACTGTGAGCATGAGGGGCGCGCGTAGAAGTTCGGGAACAGCACACCTTGCCGGCCCAATTTTTCGAGATTGGGCGTCGGCGGCAAAGAGACGCCGGGATTGTTCGTGGAGTTGAACAGCGAGAGACTGTCCGCGCCCAAATCATCCGCGATGATCAGCAGGATGTTGTGACGGTTCCCGCCGATGATGCTCGCGGTGGCAAAATTGGTGCCGCCAAAACCATCGCTGACAGTAAAGGTGAACTGGTCGTTCACGGCGTTCGTGTTGTCGTAGGTCAGCGTCGTCCCGTCGTTGCCCAGAGCAATGCCGGAAGTAGTCACACTGACGCCGAGCAGCGAGACGGCATCGCCATCCGCATCCGCAACATTCGCCAGCAAATCAGCGATTGGAATGTTCAAGGTGCTCGTCAGCGCGCCACGCTTGTAACTGATATTGCCGGCAACGGGCGGATGATTGGTGATCGCTTGGTTCAACAAACTGGTAAAAGGCGTGAACGCACCATCCCCGGTGTAGTCCGCAGTAATGAGATTCGCCGCATTGCGCGGCAGCGTGCTGATGCTGGCGCTGGCACTGCCGGACACGAGCGCATTCGTGCTGAACGGAATCCCATTCGCGGAAAAAACGACGTTGCTCGTGGCGGTCGTGGCCAGAAAGCCGTTCGTTCGCAACGTGGCGGTGAATGTCACGTTGGCCAGATAACCATTGGTGGGTGAAGAAGAAGTGAGCGTAAATGTCGTTAGCGTATTGGTGACAACGATGCTAACCTGCGCGGAATTCGTCCCACCAAAGCCGTCGCTGACGGCGAAGGTGAACTGATCGTTGACGATGGCCGCATTGGTGTAGAACAGCGAACCACCACTGATGACAGGCGTGATTTCACCCGTGCTGGCACTCACGCCGGCGAGCGACAACGCGTCTCCGTCCGCGTCGGTGGCCGCAGCGAGCAATTCGCTGATGGGAATGACCAGGTTGTTCACCGCAGCGTCGCGGTTGTAACTGACGCCTGTGACCGAAGGCGGATGATTGGTCACGATTTGAGTGAAGTCATTCGTATCGGCTGCACGGATTTCATTGCCGGAATAGAAGGTGGTAATGATGTTCGTGCCACGGAGCAGGTTGGCGATGTTGTCGCTGGTGGCGGTGCCACCAAGCAGGGAATTCGTGCTAAATGACGTGCCGTTCGCGAGGAACGTCACGGTTCCGGTGACGGTGGCATCGGTGACGCCATTGGTCTGGACGCTGGCGGTAAAATGGATTGGATCCAGATAACCAGATGGATAGGCGGAGGAAAAAATCGCCGTGCGATCGGGGACGTAATTGAACGTCACCGTGTCGTCGGTGCTGGTGCTGGCGAAATTCGGATTGCCGGCAGCGTCATGCGCTACACCGGTGGCGATACTCACGATGACAGTGCCTGATTGCGTGATGCCGCCGACGGCAACATTGTAGTTGGTGCCGCTACCAGTCACGACTGCGGTGGTGGCCCCGGCGGTACCGCTCACGGTGACGTCCCCGTTGGTGAAGTCCGATACCGGCTCTTTAAAGGTCACCGTGAAATTGATCGGCAATTCACCCGTCGGGTCGACCTGGCTCGATGCTTGATTGATGGTGACGGTTGGCGGAGTTGTGTCGGCGACCGGATTGATGGGCACGGCGACAATGGCCCATGGCCGGGTCGAATCGCCAGAGGTCCAGCTTGCGCTGAAAGAATTAGAGGTGACCTGCCTGCTGCTCGCGACACCGCGCGTGTTGGAGATGGTCGGATTCCAGAGCAGCGTCTGTCCGGCATTGGCGGTTGGCGTGGGAGGCGGCGTGCCACCGACGAACACGGTGTCGAAGACGAGTTCGTTGCCGTTCAGGCCGGTCAGACTGGCGCTGATGGTTGCACCGCTGGTTGCGCTCGCTCCGACGGAGGTGCCGAGCGGAGTTGTCGGGTCAACGCCTTTGAAATTAGCCGCGCCGATGACAATGCCGTTGGCCACCGAGCCGGAAAAAGTTGCAGTTACGGTTCCGGTCTGTCCTGCGGGCGGATTCGTGAACGCATAGATTGCGGCGTAACGATAAGTGTTGGCTGCGGAGATCTGCGAACGCACCAGTGCCAGATTAACAGCCGGTCCGCCATCGGGCGTGAAAGTGATGCCGGAAATGGTGCGCGCGGTGGTGTTCGCATTCCACGAGAGGCCTACCAACGTCAGGCGGTTATCGCCCGTGCCCGTAATGTGAGTGAGACCGATCGTGTTGCTCGAAGTGTTGCTGGTGAGGGCGTTGGTGGAAACTGCGCCGTCCAACTCGACAGAACTGGCTGCCGTCATCGGCAGGGCGGCGCTAGCGAGGCAGCCGACGAGTAAATAAGGGAGGAATTTTCGCGCTGATGGACGATGTGGGGCGAGGAGTTTGGAGACGACTGACACCTTTAAGGCGACGTCTCCGAATGCATTCAGGAGATATTTCATTTTCAGATGGGTATATGTTTTGTTTTTCTTCTTTGATTCACCTCCCTTCGTTGGGTCGGAAAAGTTGTTGGATTTGATCAGCAACCATTCATTGCTATTTCGTCGGCTGATAGATTTGATCGAAAATGCCACCGTCCGCGAAATGGGTCTTTTGCGCCAACGCCCATCCGCCAGCCACTTGGTCCACGGTAAAAAGTTCGAGCTGCTTGAACTGATTCGCGTGGCGCGCGAGCACCGTTGCGCTTTGCGGACGGAAGTTATGCTTGACCGCCAGTTCCTGTCCTGTCTCGCTGAAAAGATATTCGAGATAAGCTTTCGCCAGCTCCTCCGTGCCTCGCTTGTTAACCACCTTGTCCACCCACACCACCGGATTTTCCGCCAGGATGCTGCTAGTTGGCGTCACCACCTGCAGCGAGTTCGCCGCAAACTCTTTTTGAATCAGAGCCACTTCGTTCTCGAAGGTAAGCAGCACATCGCCGATGTCCCGCTGCGCAAATGTCGTGGTCGCCCCTCGGCCGCCGGCATCGAGAACTGGAACATTTCCGAAAAGCTTTGTGACGTATTCACGCGCTTTGGTTTCATCGCCATTGGCCCGCTTCAACGCATATCCCCAACCCGCAAGATAGCTGTAACGCCCGTTGCCCGACGTCTTGGGATTCGGAATAATCACGGACACGCCCGGCTTGATAAGGTCATCCCAGTCTTTGATCTTTTTTGGATTCCCTTTGCGGACCACAAACAGAATGGTGGAATTGTTCGGCACGCTATGGTTCGGCAAACGTGTGGCCCAATTCGTCGGTATAAGTTTTGCCTTCTCATGCAAAACGTCGATGTCGAGGGCCTGATTCATCGTCACCACGTCCGCCTGCAATCCATCGATCACCGACCTCGCCTGCTTGCTCGAACCGCCGTGTGATTGATTGATGGTGATGCCTTGCCCGGTGCGCTGCTTCCAATAATCCGAAAACGCAGCATTGAAGTCCTTGTAAAATTCCCGCGTCACGTCATAGGAGACATTCAGCAAAGTCGTCTCCGCGGCGGACATATGACTCGCAGACAACATCGACGCAGTCAGAACAAGCACCCCAAGAAGTTGATTGAGAGATAAAATGTGCTTCATAAATTGCAGCTTGGTTACCCACATTCCCACCCCGGGAGTGCTTGAATCTGCGCAACCATCAATGGGCAGATACTAGACTTTAACTACATAAAGTCAATCGTAGTTGTATAGTTTAATCTAAAACTATCTAGCTGAGCTGTTTACGCCAGTTTATGACCGTTCTATAGCAGGCAGCGTGACTTAAATCACGCTCAACTTCTGGTCGCTGGTTTTAGCTTAGAAAGCTAAGTTACAGGAGGTCGTATCATGTTGACGCCTTCTTGTTCGGTGGCAGGGGGAGGGGTGTTCGCCGAGATAGGCTAAAGCGAAACAAAAATCTTTGGCAAAAAGGCGAACGTGAAACTTCCGACCCGCCGAGGGGAAAACTTGCGAACGCGCCAAACGTCGTTGGCTTGGTGGCATTTCTACCGGGTGATTGTCATGCGATGCCGAAGAGTTGGCTGCTTGAGGCATGGTGCTTTCGAGCAATACCTCAGTGTTCCCAGACTATTTGACACAGATACCTCGGTATAGCTCACCGTTGCTGCGTCGTCACGGTGCATGCAGGTGGAAAAAGGCCCCTTGTGCGGAGTATGTGACCGGTGCAGCCGCCGTAACCACTGGATGCTGCCAAACGACGCTTGCTGGCAAGCCAGTCGAAAGGTTGCACCGCGAATACGCTGCGCCGTTGGTTCGTCGTAGCCGGAGGAAATCCACTGCTCCGCGCGCCATGGATGGCGTTTGCAGGCAAGTCCACGCAAATTCCAACGCCATTCGAAGATCTGTTTCGTTGCCGGAAAAACGGCAATCAGGCGGAACGGGTTGATGCGCTTCAACGGCAGGCTCGCCAATATTTTTGCAACCTCCTCCCAGTCGTCGGCGGCGCTTGCATCTTTTACAACATCACCGCGACTGACCGCCTTCCCTTGAACACGACGTGTAACCGAATACCAGTTGACCAGCGCAACGGTCACACCGGAATCATTGAGTGCAATCCATGTGCCCCCGCCCGGTTCTGAGGGGCAGAGTATCTTTTGACCACGTATCGTGATGAGTTTAGGCGGCAGGCCCGGAACACGCGTAATCTTTTCATCGCGGTTCATGGCGAGCACGTAGCCGTTCTTGCGAGCGATAAAACTGACAGTGCACATCGCTTAATCCGTCGTCGGGTATGTTGCGGCAGTTTGGCAATATGACCGCCAGGTTTTCCAGATCAGAGAGAGCTCCGTAGGAGCATGGCCCTGTCGCCGGTTTTCGGCCCCAATGGCGAACACCATGTCCCATTGCCTGAAGAGTGTGCGGTAGGCCGTCCAAAGGGAATTGCGCGCGTCGTAAATGCTGGTGGCTTCCGACGCGGCTCCGTTCAGTTCGATGATCTTGAAATTTTTGCCCTGCCGAAAATCCTCCACGCTGGCGAATCGGACATCGTAACGACCGATGAAAAAGCCGGGGACCTGTTGTGAGATAGAGTCGAAGCACTGCCGCAACTCCTCGGTGTTCAGACGCTCGCCATCGCGAAAAATGCAGCCCTGGCAATGATTCCCGGCCTCGACGAGTTTGATCTCCTCCCCAACCGCCAGCACTTCGTTCCGCCGCTCGCCCAACCGCATGAGATACGTATCGGCGATATACCGCGCCCGCGCGTCGTTCCAAATCAGATCCGCAACGGTCGAACGGCTGTCGCCGGTGATCACCGGAAACACTTTTTCCGTGATGGCAAAGATTTCGCCTCGTTGTGTCCCCGGAAATCGATAGTAGAAGACGCCGGCTTCGTATGGTCCTTCCGCATACCGCTGCACCAATAGCGGCGCGCTGGTTTGTGCCAGATACGCAGCTGCCTGAGCCTCATCGCGAATCAACTTGATACCCGCTCCGCGCTGGCCGATGTCGGGCTTGAGGATGACAGGGTAGGGGAGACGGCGGCGCAGGCAGATTTCGCGAAGTGAAGCCAAACGCTCATCGGGAGTGGAGCCGGCCAGCAATTCGGCTTCCGCGGTGAACTCAGGACTGGTGCTCATCAGTTCGCGTAGCGTTGCGATTTTCGATTCGCCCACCATGCCACCGGAAAAGATGCCGGGGTTTGCGGCAGTGGGCAGTGTCAGCCCTCGATATTTTATCGCGAGCCACAAATAGTAAATACCTACCGGTGGATAAAAGATCCAAGCAGGCCAGAATTCCCAGTGCCACCAGCGACCCAAGCGGGCTGACAAACGGCGCGTGTCGACCTTGCGCAACGCGGAACGCAGAAAATGCATGGCGATCCATGTCGCAACCAACACTCCCGCCAATGTCCAGCCACTGCGTTTGAATTCACCGAGCCAGTCTATCAATGGCGCGCCGACAGATTGAACCAACAGCAGGACGATAACCGTCCAGACGAAAGACGCTGCGCCCGTGATCCAGAGAAACTTTGCCGCCGGCAACCGCAGGAAGCCCGCCGCCAAATATGTCGGCAGCCGTGCCCCGGGAACCAGGCGGCTAAAGATCAGGATGGGAGTTCCTCGTTCGCCGAACCAACGTTCGCTGGCGACAACCTTACCGCTGAACCGACGCAATGGAGAGCGCTCAAACCAATTGCGTCCGCCGAAGCGCGCGATGGCGTAAAGCCCGGCGTCGCCCATCCATATCCCGAGAAAACATGCACAAAACGCCACTGGCCATGTTACCGCGCCGGTCGCCAGTAGCAGCCCTGCGCCCACCGTCGCCACATCTTCCAAGACAAACGTTGCGAAGAAAAAACCAGCGGCCTGCCATAACGGCATCCAGTCGGCGATGTCATTGGCAGGCCAGGGGAGAGCTTGGGTCATACTGATAAGGCGGAACTAAGCCGCTTTGGCCGTGGCCTGATGTTTAAGCGTCGACGGCGCCACCCCAAATCCAGCGGGCAACTCGACACCCAGCAGTCCGCCCATCACTCCAATGAGCGCATAATGATGCACGGCGTGCGCGACCGAATACATGATCTCGCGCCCGACCGTGGACGGTGACGCTTGGGAACCGGAACTAGCATAGCTGGTCTTGCAAGTCACCGTTAGTGGACGTTGCAAAAGCACAGGATCGAGTTGTTCATAACCTTCGCGCAGCTCACGTGTTGCATTCAAAGCGGCGAACCGGTCGCTTTCGATGAGCGTGCCACGTTCGCGATGGTCGTAGTTCAAATCACCGCCGGCCGCCGCATCAAGCAGACTGCGGAAGTGATCAAGACAATGCCGGTAATGCCCGCCGATCGAGGCGTTGAAGGCTGTTGGTACTTTCTGGGCGTAAACGTCATCGCTGATGTCTTGCAGCAATTGCTCACCTTGATTGAGCGTTTCGATAACAGACTGCACCAGTTCAACCAGCCAGCTGGTGTTATTTGAGGTCGGTTTCATGTGTGCTGAGGATTGAAGTATCCCGAGACGAACGGAATCTGGCGGCGATGCAGGAAGGCGGTCACAGCGCTGGTGACAAAAACAATAAGTGCGAGCGCGAACAATAGTCCGTGATCATCCTGAACCGAAATGCGGAGTATGGTGAGGTGACTTCCAATCGCGCCGAGCATGACACCCATCGCGAGCAACGCACCTGCCCACGCATAGCAAGGCAGGATGAGCAAAATGGCCGCAATCAATTCTGCGCAGCCCGAACCGTATCGACCCCACGGTTCCATTCCAACTTTCGTGAAGATATAAACTGATTCCGGCGCTCCCGAGAATTTGAAGAACAGCGTTTGCAGCAGAATGACGGCAGCGGTCAGCCGGCAAATCCAACTCACGATACGCTCCGGTTTGGAAAGTGAATCCATAAGCTCTGAATGTGGGTCGCGTAGAAGCGGCGAACCTTACAACGTCACTTGCCTTTCTTTTCCACCAGCCCCGGCCAGTTCTGCTCCGCCTTGCTCAGGTTGCCCTTGGTATCTTTATTGAAGTCATCCCGCACGCCCTTGCTGTATTGAAGCAACAAGTGACCATCCACTATCTGGAACGCATCAACATCGATTTCCACCAGCTTTCCGCGCGATACGCCGTAAGCGCAGTAGCCGCCAAAAGAAGGTTCGTATTTGGCCGGATCTTTCTTGAATGCGTCCAAGTGCTCCTTGCTGGCGAAGAAATACACGGCACCCTTGTGTTTGGCGGGAAATTTAGCGTCGCCCTTCACAGGTTTGCCGTCCGTGAAAAAGGCCACAGGGTCGTAGCCCTGAATGGCGACACCCGCCTTGTCGAGATTAAGCAGCGCCTTCGTTTCAGCCAACACCGGGAGCGACAAGACACACAACACAAACAGCAAAGATAGTTTCTTCATTTGCTTGTGAGTCGGATGCCATCTGGAATCCTTACAACTATTTTCCCGCCTCGTTATGCGACTTAACCGAAGCCTCGGATTGCGGAAGCCAGCAACCGGTGGCTTGAATCGGCTGCAGGCGCCCCGGCCGGTTTAGCCAAAGTGCGAGGGCAAGCTGTCCAACAGGCGCTTTCTGTGGCGATGCCAAGGTGATTACACCGCGCCACGCGCCATCGCGTAGCGACAAGGTATCCTTGGTTAGTTTTACCACTGCGAAGTCGTGGACGAGTTTCCGCCCACGATTTTCGCCCGCTTTGACGTCTGAACTTATTCCGCTCTCCAGCAGTGCCGCGTTCACTTCATATCCGTCCACGGCAGGGTGCGTCGGTGAAAAACTTACTTCCCAGCGGTTTGTCCCCGCGAGCACGGCCATAAGTACACCCACCTTGGCATCCGAGGGCTTGGGGATTTCGCGCTTATCCCAACCCACCTCCCATTCGTTCCCGTTTAGTACAAACTCCGGTGTATAGACGTTTTCGGTTTGCCAGAGTTGCGCGTAGGCAGCTTGGCGTTTGGAGAATTCCATCTGTGACCACGGATCGCGCCAGCCAAGCTGATTCCAATAGTCCACGTGGAAAGCCAGCGGAACAAAATCCTTCCACAACATCGGCGAATTCTTGAGCTCGCTTAGCCATCTTTCCGCCGGCGGGCAACTGCTGCAGCCCTCTGAGGTGTAGAGCTCCACCAACCTCGTTTTCTGCTCTGAGCTCTGGCAGACGAGCGGCCGATTTTCAGCTCGCACAGTCGTGCCTGCGGATAACAATAGTGCTAATGCCAACGTCCTCGTCGTGAATCGTTTCATGGATGATGCAAGGTAGTTATAGGTGATAGGTCTGTTTCGGATGAACGGATTTGTGTCCGTTGAAATTCACAGAAGATGCAACGCTTGTTGTTCTCGTGATCGAGCTTGGCGCAAGCCACATGCCTGCCGAGCCCTTGATACAAAGTCGCGGCGAGCAACATTCCCAACGGCGGCGCGACAAAATAAATCCACACCGAATTCCACACACCGGGAATCAACGCACTGCCAATCGAGCGTGCCGGGTTCATGCTCATGCCAGAAAGCGGTGACTCAAACGTGATAAATAGCGCGACGCACAACCCCGCAAACAATCCCGTGAAACGCGCCAGCCTGGTATTATTGGAAACGCAGAGGACAACCAGCATGAGCACGAACGAAAGCAAGGCCTCCGCAATAAACGCAGTGCCTACGCCGTTCATTCCTGGAACAGTAACCGCGTAGTTGACGTATGGATGCGCGAGCATTTGCTTCGCGAACGTGGCCACCAGAGCCATTCCGGCTACTCCTCCAGCAAACTGCGCGACGGCATAAAAGGCGGCATCCCACGACGCAATTTTGCCGAGCCGCCAAAATGTTATCGTCACTGCGGGATTAAGATGTGCGCCGGATTGCCGGCCCCACGGCGAGTAGATGATGCCAACGGCGGTCGAACCCATTGCCAGCCCCATCAGCACGCGCCGGATGATCTCTACCGGGATCGCCTTCACAACAGGCGAAGCAGGATGATAAAGCAGGATGGTGCAGAGCCCTGCTGAAATCATAAACAGCCCCAAGCCGGCCGCCTCCATCAAATACTCCGGCCAATGATTCTTCGCGGCATGCCACATGAGATTAGCAACTCCTCAATAATCAACGCTCGGGACGTAGCCGGGGATTTTGTGACGATTGATGATGGTCACTGCCAAACCGCAAGAGAACGTCACGAGCGCCATGCAAAACAGCAATCCACCATCACCTTGGATTGCGTATCCGAGCCACGTCATGTGACTTAAGATCGCCGCGCCCATCGCTCCGGTCGTGAGAATGCCGCCCGCCCAACGCAGGCGCGGAATCAGCAAGCCGAACGAAGCGAACAGTTCCCAGAAGCCCTGCACCCACCGCATCCACGGTTCCGTGCCCATTTTGCTAAAAATGTATTTCGACTCGGCCGCGCCGGTGAATTTGAAGAACAACGTCTCAAGCATGATCGTCGCTGCGATGCCGCCGCAAACCCAGCAGATCGCCAACTGACGGCGCGTCAGGGTCTCCACTTCCTCGGCCTCGCTTTCGCGTTCTGCGACGACAAGCAGTTCCGCGGCGGTGGGATTGTACGCTTTGAAGCGCTCCAGCTTTTGCAGATGACGGGAAGAATTCATGGTTGTTGTTTTCAATCATTCAACGGGGAACTGGGCACACCATGGCTCGCGAGCTTTGGCCTGGCCACAGCCGCAGCTTTCACCGTTGTTTGCTTACGAGGCTTCTTCGGCTTTTGCACTCCCACACGGATAAAGAGCGCCGGCAGCGGATTCGAAAATGCAACGGGGATGATTGAGGCGGACATAAGTGCTTGCATATTGATTTCGTCGGTTGCCACGGCGCACTCCTTACAGGCGGGAGTGAAGATTTGCTCCGGCGCCCGGGATATTTAACCGGATACGGTAGATGCTCGTCTGTGCGGTGAGATAAAGCGTTTGCCCGTCGGCGTCGCCCCACGTCATGTTGTGCGGGTGTTCGGGGCCGCGTAGCGTGCCTAAGTGCTTGCCGGCCGCATCAAAAATCCATAGGCCGCCCGGCCCGCTGACGAAGACGTTCCCTGCCGTATCAACCTTTATGCCGTCGATCGCGTCCTCAGCGCCCGCCGTGGTCAGGTCGTAAAATAGTTCACCCTTTCCGAGGGTGGCATCGGCGCGGACCGGATAACGAAAGACTACCGCACGTTTCTCGTCCCAGTTGCCGACATAGAGGAATTTTTCGTCCGGCGAAAAGGCGATCCCGTTCGGTCCATTAAAGTCCGTGCTCACGAGCTGCACCTTCCCGTCCTTCACCGAATACACCCCGGAATACGGTTGTTCGCGGCGTGGATCGTCGGCGAACTTTGGCAGGCCGAACGGGGGATCGGTGAAGAACAGTGCGCCGTCGCTGCCATAAACGAGGTCGTTCGGGGAGTTAAGTCGCTTGCCGTCGAATTTGTCGGCGAGAACAGTGGTGAGACCATTCCTCTCGATGCGCACCACCCGGCGATTGCCATGCTGGCAAATCGTGAGCCGCCCTTCGCGATCGGTCGTGAGGCCGTTGGAACCAGGCTGGCGATACTCACCAATATTCTCACCCGTATAACCAGACTTGGTCAGGTAAACCTGCACATCGCCATCGGGCGCCATCCGGTAAATCGTGTTACTGTTCGGATCACTGAAAAGGAGATAGCCCTCGCCGTCGTTAATCCACGTCGGGCCTTCGGTGAAAGCGAAGCCGTCGGCAAGCTTCTCCAGTTTTGCATCGGTCGGAAGGACCGCGTCGAGCGCGGGGTTCCTTCGATCCACGTTCAGTTTCACTTCGCGCGCCTTACTCAATTTCCCCGGTGCATAGAAATCGAGCGTCGCGCTGCGCACCCAAATGTACGTGTCGGGATGTGTGGAGAGCGGCCCGTTGATGCCGAGCACGGCAATTTGGAATTTGTCTCCGGGTTTGGCGTCACGAGTCAGTATCACGCGATTTGCTGCGTTCCAACCGGCCGCGACCGCTCCCCCATTTTGCCCTAGCACAAAGGGTGCTTGGCCGTTCACCCAGACTTCCGCGTAATCGTCCACGACGATTTCGAACACCGCAGTCGCTCCCGTTGTCTCGAAATCAGCGACGCGCGCGGGAATGACGACATTGAGACGATACCAATTGAGTGAGAGCCGTCCATGACCGCGCCGCTGCTCCAAGGAATCCGCTGGGATGGCTTCCCACTGGCTGTCGTTAAAATCCGTAGCCCGCGCGTCGGGTGAAAAGTCAAATGTGCGATTCGATTTTCCGGTTGCCTTCAAGTCCGCACCAACATCGCGGTGGTCAATTCCTTCGATGAGCGTGTCGTGATACCGCCACTGCCCATTCACCCGTGCCGCACCTTTGAGCGTGCGCAAATCGACCACTGCGTTCGGAAGCGTGGTTCGCGGCAGCGCCTCAGCGTATGCGTTCAACGCCAGATGCCAAGCATAGCCAACCGCTAGTGAGACGATCAATCGGCGCAGCGGGTTTGCCACGCTGCGCTTTACAATTTGGGCGGCGATTCGAGTTTTCATGTGGGATTCATCAACAGCGTTTCGTCGCAACGCGTGAGCTTTCCTTACATGTCTCCACGACGAGCTTGTGAATCTCGCCAGCCGCGCACTTTTTAGCTCCCGTGCCCTTTCGTGGTTGGCCACGAATGGCCGTGGCCACATCCAAAACGGGTCTTGGGCCAAAATTTTCGCGAGCCGCATGAAACCATTGATTTTATTGGGCAAAGTCCCAATAACGGCAGGCGCTGCGTTTCGTGGCACGAGCACTGCAATAGGGAGTGGCATGAAGACCGAAACCCTGACAGCCACCACAACCAACTCCACTGTGGACGATCTTGCCTGCGACTGGCTCACCGCCCACGGCGATTATCTTTTCAATCTCGCCATTGGCCAGTTACGCGACGCTCATGTGGCGGAAGACATGGTGCAGGAAACGTTTTTCGCCGCTTTAAAATCGCGCGATCGCTTTGCCGGCACATCCTCAACACGCACCTGGCTGGTCGGTATTCTGCGCCACAAAATTTGCGATCATCTTCGCCGCATCTGCCGCGAACGACCGATGGACCCGGAACTCGTCAACCGGGTGGAGGATGCGCAGGCGATGGAATCATCGCTGCTCTGGTTGCATGAAGCGGCGGCGGAATGCAGTTCACCAAGCCGTCGCATCGAGCTAGCAGAATTTCGCGAGGCGCTGGAAACGGCACTGGGGAAATTGCCGCCGCGCATCGCCCAAGTTTTTCAACTCTACCATATCGACGAGCAGGAGAATCGCGCGGTCTGCGAACAGTTGAATATTTCCGAGAGCAATCTCTGGGTCATGCTGCATCGCGCTCGCAAGCAACTTCGCAGCGAACTCAACGGCTGGTGGCGGGCGGAGGCCTCGTCGTCTTCAACCGAAGCTTCCATCTGAATCCACCATGCTAAAAACTGAGACAGAAAATTTTGGCGGCGCTGTAACGCTGCGACTGACAGGCCGCATCATTGGGCCGTGGGTAAATGAATTGCGACAGATCTGCGAGCCTTTAGCGAAAGACGGCAGCAAGCTCGCGCTGAATTTGGTCGAAGTATCCTATGCCGACGAAGATGGCGCGATGTTGCTGGCCAGCTTGCGCAAACGCGGCGTGAGACTGTTGAACCCTACACCGTTCATCGCGGCGCAGTTGAAATCAGTTCCGTCATGATTTCGCGGCACGGCCAAGGCTTTCACTGTCCAACTCCTCCTGGAGTTGTTCCACTGCCTTAAGCAGGCGCAAAAACTTCTTCCCGAACGGAGTGAGCCGATACTCCACGCGCGGCGGAATCTCATGGAATTGCACCCGCTCAAAAATTCCGGCGCGGGAAAACTTCTTCAACCGGTCGCCCAACACTTTCGCGCTGATGCCGTTGATGTGACGCTCAATTGCTCCCGGCCGGTTAATTCCACTCCCCACGGCGCGCAACACACTGATGGTCCAGCGGCAGCCGAGCACGTCTTCCAGCAGCGTGTCCACCCGTCCGGAGTTCAGTTTGGGCATTATCGCCAGAAATTTTTTGTCGCTCGCTATCATAAATTTACACCTTTTGGTGGGTATCCTCCGCGTTTGTGCCCACTTTCGCGTTTCGAAAAGCGCGGGCACTGTGTGACGTCGCCACCAACAAAGACGGCGGCACGTTAACAACAATCACAAAACAGAAAACGAAAATGAAAACAGCCCTTATCATTCTATCGGACCCCAAAGCCGGCGACGAAGCACTCGGTCGCGTGTTCAATGCGCTCGCCATCGCGGATGAATGTTTAAAATCGGGTGACGAAATTGAAGTCGTCTTCAACGGCGCCGGCACACGTTGGCCAGCGGAACTCTCCAAAGTTTCGCACCCCGCAAACGCTCTCTATAACGCCGTGCGTGAATCTGTCAAAGGCGCCTCATGCGGATGCGCGGCGGTGTTCGGTGCCAGTCAAGGCGTGGAAGCCTGCGGCGTTCCGTTGCTAAAGGACAAGGCTCTGGCGGGAACACCGGGAATTTCCAACCTGCGCCGGTACCTAGCGGACGGCTGGCAAACATTGGTTTTCTGAAACTCACGATTGGGGGCGAAGTCTGAAACTTCGCCCTCGTTAAGGATAATTGTATGGCCACCAAATTTCTTGAACTTGCGTTCACCGATTCCGTGCGCAAAGCGCAGGAGCATTACTTCGGCGGCACCCAGCGTGTTCCCGGAGAATCGGCACCCGACCCGCTCACTGACGACGAGACGCAGTTCATCCAGACGCGCGATTCGTTCTACATGGCGACCGTCAGTGAGACTGGGTGGCCATACATGCAACACCGCGGCGGGCAACCCGGATTCCTCCGGGTGCTTAGTCCATCACAACTGGCGTTCGCGGATTACAAAGGCAACCGGCAGATGCTTTCCACCGGCAATCTCGCCGTGAACAATCGCGTCTGCCTGTTCCTAATGGATTACCCACAGCGCACGCGCCTGAAAATTCTTGGCCACGCTCGGGTCGAAGACGCGCGGCAACATCCCGAACTGGTGGCACAACTCGCTGAGCCCGCCGCTCAACGCATTGTGGAGCGCCTGTTTTTCGCCGACGTCGTTTCGTTCGACTGGAATTGCCCGAAATACATCACACCTCGTTACACCGCAGCCGAGGTGGAGGAAGCTGTTGCCCCATTACGACGCCGGATCGCCGAACTCGAAGCGCAGGTAAAAAATCAAAGCTGAAGCCGGCAACTCTTCAAGGCCGCTTGATGCCGAGCTTCTGCATCCGGCTGCGCAGGGTGCTGGGATTCATGTCCAGGATTTTGGCCGCGCCGCGGGCGCCCTCGATCATCCAATTCGTTTGCGCCAGGACGCTCTCAATGTGCCGACGTTCCACGTCTTCCAAAGCGCCAGCGGCGGGCGCTGAATTCATTGGGGTCGGAGACGGAGTGTTTGTGGCCGGCGGAGCAACGGCTCGTGCTGGCACCATCGTCGCCGGCTGAAAATCTCCGGCCAGGCTGAGTGCGTCACCCTCGGACAGAATCGCCGCCCGCTCGATCACATTCTGCAATTCCCGGATGTTTCCAGGCCACGCGTAATTTGTAAGCCGTTGCATCGCTTCCTCAGGGACGTGATTCAGCGGCTTGCCGAGCTTCTTGGCATAGCGCTGCATGAAGAACAAAGTCAGCAGTGGGATATCCGCCTGGCGTTCGCGCAGAGCGGGCACGCGAACGGGCACCACATTTAAACGGTAAAATAAGTCCGCGCGAAACTTTCCTTCGCGTACCGCTTCCGCCAGGTCACGATTGGTGGCGGCGACTACGCGTACATCCACCTTGATCGTTTTACTGCTGCCAATCGGCTCGAATTCCTGTTCCTGCAACACCCGCAATAACTTCACCTGCGTGTCCATCGGCAACTCACCGACTTCATCCAGGAAAATTGTTCCGCCGTCCGCCAGCTTGAAACGACCGTCGCGATGGGCCAGCGCGCCGGTGAACGCGCCTTTGACATGGCCGAACAATTCACTCTCCACGAGCCCTGCGCTGATGGCGCCACAATTCACCTTCACCAACGCGCGGCTTTTGCGTTGGCTGCGATCATGGATGGCCCGGGCGATGAGCTCCTTGCCGGTGCCAGTCTCACCAAGGATGAGCACGGTAGAATCAGTGCGAGCAACTTGTTCCACCTGGCGCAGCACATCACGGAGCTGGGGACTGTTGCCGACAATCTCGGTGAAGTTGTGTTCGTTGCGGATTTCCTCCTGCAGGTAGGTATTCTGCGCTTCCAACCGCGCTTTCTCGCGCTCCATCAAGACGCGCTCGGTGATGTCGACGAACATCGTACGCGTGTAGGTACCGCTCGGATCAGGTCGTGACCACCATTGAATCCACAGCGGCTTGCCGTTGTCCTTGCGGCGGAGTTCAAGCACAACGCCACTGGTGTCGATTCCCTTGCCGATTGATTCAAACGCGAGCCGCATTCGCTGCTGCGCTTCCGGGGTATCGGGTGCGAACGTTTTTCCGTACGTGGTGGGGATATCTTCTGGCTTGATGCCCAGAATTTTCATGGCTGTCTTGTTCGCCCGGATAAATTTTGAATCCAGGCCCTCGTTCACGTAGGCGATCGGCGCTTCATCGAACAAGTCGCGCAACTGTTCTTCATTCTCGTGGAACTGCCGCTTCAACTGGTCGAACGCCCGTGTGCGTTCCAGCTCGATGCCTGCCCGGCTCGCAAAAGTTTCCATCACCGACAGCACCAACGGATCGTGTGACATCGGCTTGTCATCGACGATGACGAGATGCCCGATAATCGTCCTGGTCGAATCGCGCAAAGGCACGCCGAGATAACTCTCCATGCCCATCCTCACGAATGCCTTGTCGTCGGGGAATAGTTTGGTGAGCGCGGATTCGTAATGGCACGTCCGGCCCTCAGTGACTTTGAGACAGGGCGTTCCCTGAAGGTCGTATTCAAAATCCTTGCCCGCTTTATCATCCAACCACACAGCTAGCGAACGGGCGCGTTTGCCGGGAAGACATTCCGCCACGAACGAGTAACGCACCTCTAACCCCTTCGCGAGATTTTCCACGAGCGAGCGGAAAAATTCCTGGCCGGTAACAGTTGATGTACCGGCGATGATGGCCTGCAAAAGCACTTCGGCGCGCGAAGCGCCGATTGCGGAAGCGGATGGGGTGAGCTTGGGATTGGAACTCATCCTGCGTGTCTTAGTCGCGGGTTTCTAGCACGCAGGATGAGTCGCATCAAACCGGAAATGGACTTGGGTCTAGCGAGTTGCAAGTTTGGCCTCCAGTAAAGAGGCCCCGGCCTTGGCGACCTGTTCGTCTTGCTCGGCGCTTTTCGCGCCACTCACACCAATGGCGCCTACGATATGTCCTTCATGCACAATCGGTACGCCACCTTGAAGCGGCGTGAAGTCGGGCAGGGCAGTCATGGTGAAGCGCCCCTTGTTGATGGTGTCTTCGAAGAACGATGTCGGTTTCTTGAACAATGCCGCCGTACGCGCCTTGCCGATGGAAACGTTCGCGCCTGCGGCGAAGCTTGTCTCTGGCCGCGCGAGATAAAGCAGGTTGCCGCCTTCGTCCACGATGGCGACTGAGGGCGCGGCTCCATTTGATTTGGCGTAAGCTGCGGCCGCCTCAGCAATCTTTTTCGCTCCCTCAAGGGTGAGCACGTGTTTGACGGCGATGAGGCCAGCCTCGGTGTGCTCATCCGCCCGTGAGCGCGAAGGGCTGCTGAACAAAACAAATGCGATGATAATTGGAATGCAGAAGACCGTTTTCATGATAGTTGATGAGTTGGATGTCTTTGGTGAGTTTTCTTAGCGCGCGTCAGCGAGGACAGATTTTCCAAGCAACGAATCGACGGGATCTTTCTTGCCCGCCTTGGCCTCGATGAGTCGGGGCCAGTAGTTGTCGGCCTTGGTTTTGTTGCCCGGAACATCCTTCGCCCAAAGCTCCGCGGCGCCTTTGGTGTGCTGTACAATGAGTTGCCCATCCACAATGGACCAGATGAGCGGATT
>Ga0105240_10005483_pt1 | contig 18913 bp, 18 predicted proteins | sample KBSC54metaG_FD_80426 | JGI IMG/M metagenome (GOLD analysis project Ga0105240, IMG submission 80426) | Corn rhizosphere microbial communities from Kellogg Biological Station, Michigan, USA - KBS C5-4 metaG | ecosystem: Host-associated > Plants > Roots > Rhizosphere > Soil | place: Michigan, USA... | reverse complement strand
CAATCCGCTGACGTTCAGCAAGACTTCGCTCATGGCGAATCTCCTGCCGGCTCGGAAGCGCCTGGCAGCGCGGTGATCGTGACGTGCCTGTGACCGAGATACGCCTCGATCACTTTCTCGTCCTGCTGCACGTCGGCGGGAGTGCCTTGCGCGATCTGCTTGCCGTAATCGAGCACCGTGACGCGATCGCACAGTCCCATCACCAATTTCACGTCATGCTCGATCAGCAAGATGGTGCGGTTGTCGTTGCGGATGCGGTCGATCAAATGCCGCAACATGGTTTTTTCAGTGGCGTTCATGCCCGCCGCGGGCTCGTCCAGCGCAAGCAGCTGCGGATCCGTCGCCAGCGCCCGCGCGATTTCCAGGCGGCGCTGGTCGCCGTAGGAAAGCGTGCGAGCCTTGTAGTCGGCGTACTTCGCGATACCCACGTACTCAAGCAGTTCTCGCGCACGTGTGGCGATCGCCAGCTCTTCGGATTTGAATCCGGGTGTGCGGAAGATCGCGCCCAGCAAACCGGAATGTGTGCGCACGTGCCGTCCGACCATCACGTTTTCCAGCGCGGTCATTTCCGCGAACAGCCGAATGTTCTGAAAGGTACGGGCGATGCCCGCCTTCGCCACTTCGTGCGCGGCCGTGGGCACGTACGGCCGGCCCGCCAATTCGAAGGTGCCGCTGTCGGGCGTGTACAAACCCGTGATGACGTTGAAGAACGTCGTCTTGCCGGCGCCGTTCGGTCCGATCAGCCCATACACCTGGCCGCGCTCGATGGTGATACCGACGTCGTTCAACGCCTGCAGGCCACCGAAGCGCTTTGAAATCCCGGCGACACGAAGAACGGTTTCTGCCATGGCGCCCGCCTCAGGCGGAAGATTTCGCCGGAAGCGACTTGCCATGCTCGGGCGCGGTCCACAGCCCGCGCGGGCGCAACAGCATCACGCTGATCATCGCCAGGGCGATCAGCAACTGGCGCAGGATGGATGCGTCCAGCCGGCCGCCCGTCATGGCCTGCAACGGACTGGCGACATAGCGCAGGACTTCGGGCAGCGCTGACAAGAGCACAGCACCGAGGATCACGCCCGGCAGGTAGCCGATGCCGCCGAGCACCACCATCGCGACGATCATCACCGACTCGGTGAGGCTGAACGACTCCGGCGAGATGAACTGCTGGAACGCCGCGAACATCGAACCCGCGACGCCCCCGAACGTCGCGCCCATTCCGAATGCCAGCAGTTTCAGGTTGCGGGTGTTGATGCCCATTGCCTTGGCCGCGATCTCGTCCTCGCGAATCGCCATCCAGGCGCGGCCGATTCGAGAAAGCTCGAGCCGATGGCAGATGATCACGCTGCCCACCACCAGCGCGAGGAACAGGTAATAGTAGAGCGTCACCGAAGCGATCTGGAATCCGAAGAGCTCGGCGGGCTTGCCCAGGTTACGGTCGAAGAAGTGGATCGGGTCGATGCGCCCGATGCCCTTCGGCCCATTGGTGACGTTGACCGGGTGATCCAGGTTGTTCAGGAACACGCGGATGATCTCGCCGAATCCGAGCGTGACGATGGCGAGGTAATCGCCGCGCAGCTTCAGCGTCGGCGTTCCCAGCAGGATGCCGAAGATGCCCGCCAGCACGGCGCCTGCCGGAATCACCACCCACAGGGGCAGGTGCAGGCCGCTCGGAAACATCGCCGCGATCCATGGAAAATTTTCGGTGAGGTGCGGCGACGCGAGCAGGCCGAACATATAAGCGCCGATCGCATAGAACGCCACGTAGCCCAGGTCCAGCAGGCCCGCATAGCCGACCACGATGTTCAGGCCCAGAGCGAGCATCACATACAGCAACGCCGAGTCGGCAATGCGAACCCAGGCGTTGCCTTGCGATTGAAGCACCAGGGGCAGCACGAGCAATGCCAGCGCGGCGACCGCAAACACTGCATACCTGTTTTGCCGCTGGATGAATTGCATCATGGCTGCTGCGCGTCAGGCCCGGTCCGCCACGCGTTCGCCCAGCAATCCGGATGGCCGCAATGTGAGCATCGCGATCAGCACGATGAAAGCAAAGATGTCCGAATACTGGCTGCCGAGCACGCCGCCCGTGAGCGCGCCGATGTAGCCCGACCCGATCGATTCGATCAGCCCGAGCAGGATTCCGCCCACGACGGCGCCGGCCAGGTTGCCGATGCCCCCGAACACCGCCGCGGTGAACGCCTTCAGGCCCGGCAGAAAGCCCATTGCATGCTGCACAGTGCCATAGTTGGAGGCATACATCACGCCCGCGATGGCCGCCAGGATCGCGCCAATCACGAAAGTCGCCGAGATCACGGCGTCGGGCTTGACGCCCATCAGCGCCGCGACGCGCGGGTTTTCGGAGGTGGCGCGCATCGCCCGTCCCAGCCGGGTGTAGTTGACGATGTACATCAGCACCGCCAGCGAGACCGCCGTCACACCCAGGATCATGATCTGCGTCGGGGTGATCACCGCGCCGCCGATGTCGATAGGCGTCGCAGGCAGCAAGGTGGGATACGACTTGTAGTTCGGCTTCCAGATGATCATCGCCAGGGTCTGCAACAGGATCGACATGCCGATGGCGGTGATCAGCGGCGCCAGCTTGGGGCAGTTGCGAAGCGGCCGGTAAGCGACCTTCTCGATCACGAAGTTCAGCACCGCGGCCACCACGCAGGCGATGAGGAGCGCGATGATCAGGATGACCCATCCCGGCGTGCCGGGCAGCGACTCCTGCATGGTGACGATGATCGACCAGCTGGTGAGGGCGCCGACCATCAGGACTTCGCCGTGCGCGAAGTTGATCAGGTTGATGATGCCGTACACCATGGTGTAGCCCAAAGCCACCAAGGCGTACACGCTGCCCAGGACCAGCCCGTTGACGATCTGCTGCAGCAGGATTTCCATGGGCGCTATTGTTTCCCGGAATTGAGCTTTTTCAGCTCTCGTAATTTTTCGGCGATGCGGATCTCCAGGCCGCGGTCCACCGGCCGGTAGAACTCCGGCGCCGTCATGCCTTCCGGAAAATAATTCTCGCCCGCCGCGAAGCCGCCTTCTTCGTTGTGGGCGTAGCGATAGTCCTTGCCGTAATCCAGCTTTTTCATCAGTTGGGTCGGCGCGTTGCGCAGGTGCAGGGGTACGGGACGCGTGCCTTCATTCTTGATCAGCGCCTTGGCCTCGTTGAAAGCGGTGTAAACCGCATTGGATTTGGGCGCCATCGCCAGATAGATCACGCATTCGGCCAGCGCCAACTCGCCTTCGGGCGAACCCAGTCGCTCGTACACTTCCGCCGCGTCCAGCGCGAGGCGCAGCGCACGCGGGTCGGCCAGCCCGATGTCCTCGGCAGCCATGCGAATCAACCGGCGCGCCATATAGCGCGGATCCGCGCCGCCATCGAGCATGCGCATGAACCAGTACAGCGACGCGTCGGGGTCCGAACCCCGCACCGACTTGTGCAAGGCGCTGATCGTGTCGTAGAACTGCTCGCCGCCCTTGTCGTAGCGGCGCATGCGCTCGCCCAGCACCTTGAGCAGCCAGTCGTCGCTGACGCCCTTGCGCTTTTCTTTCGTGGCGGCGACGGCAAGCGTTTCCAGTGTGTTCAGCAGGCGCCTCGCATCGCCATCCGCGTAGGCAATCAAGCGGTCCAGCGCCGCTTTGTCGATCGGCGGCACAGCATCGATCGCCTGCGCCCGCGCGGCGATCTGCTCGAGATCCGCTTCGGTCAGCGGCTGCAGCACGTACACCGCGGCACGCGAAAGCAAAGCCGAATTCACCTCGAAGGACGGATTCTCGGTCGTTGCGCCGATGAAGGTGAACAGGCCCGACTCCACATGCGGCAGGAAAGCGTCCTGCTGACTCTTGTTGAAGCGATGCACTTCGTCGACGAATACGATCGTGCGGCGCCCGCCGGAACCCGCGGCATTTTCCAGCGCGGTGCCTTGCGCAATCTGCGCCTGTTCGACGGCATCGCGGATGTCCTTCACTCCGCCCAGCACCGCGCTGATGGTGATGAACTGCGCGTCGAACGCATCGGCCATCAGCCGCGCGATCGTCGTCTTGCCGGTGCCCGGCGGGCCCCACAGGATGCAGCTATGCGGCTGGCCCGACTCGAACGCGATACGCAGCGGCATGCCCTCGCCCAGCAGGTGCTGTTGCCCGATCACCTCGCCCAGCGTACGCGGGCGCAGGCGTTCGGCCAGGGGCTGGTGGGCGGCAGGGACGTTCTTGGCCACGGGCGGATTATGGGTCCGGCTGCCTGATATACAGCGGACCCGCGCCGGCATTGCCGCTGCCGCGGCTTTTCAGCGTAAGCAGCTTGAAGCTGGGTTGACCTGCGGCTACTGCTTCAACACGTCCGCCCCAGCGGGCGGTTTGAAGTTGAATTCCTCCGGCGCAATCGGCGTATTCAACTCCATCCTGGTGAAGGTGATCACGGATTTTTGGCCGAAGCCATCCAGGATCTCCAGGCTGGCGAGTTCGTTGCCGCGAAACCCGATCTTGACGCTGCGCAGCTGTCCTTCTTTGGCCTTGGGCGTCGCCTGCACCCATTGCAAGCCGTCCTTCTCGCCCGCGTTTTCAAGATTGAAGTCCTTGCGCAGCGCGGCGATGTCAGGCGCCGCCGCGATCAGCGCGGCGGGCGTGGAGTCGAGCACCTGCGATTGCTTGCGCGAGGTCACCTGCTTCAGGTCGGGGTCATAAAGCCAAAGGGTCTGGCCATCAGCGACGATGGTCTGCTCGAACGGCTTCTTGTAGACGAAGCGGAAGTGGCTGGGCCGCACGAATTCGAAGCTGCCCGACGAAGTCTTGGTGCGGGCCGCCTGGCCTTCACGCGCTGGCGCCGTGACCACCTGCGTGAAATCGGCGCGGCCGCTCTTGGCGGACTTGACGAAGCTTTCGAGGCTGTCGAGGCCTGCCGCTTGCGCGCTCCACGCGCAGGCGAGCAGTGAAGCCAATGCGATGAATTTTTTCATGGACCCATTTTCACCCGTGGGCCTGAACCGCGGGTGAACCGCGCGTTTCATGCGGTTGAGCTGCGGGCCGAAGCTTATTCCCGGTGCGGCACCAGGATCTCGCGCTGGCCGCTGCTGCTCATTGCGCCGACCAGGCCGGCTTTCTCCATTTCTTCGACCAGCCGCGCGGCCCGGTTGTAGCCGATCTTCAGGTGCCGCTGCACCAGCGAGATGCTGGCTTTGCGATTCTTCAGCACGATCTCGACCGCCTGGTCGTACATCGGGTCCTTCTCGCCGCCGGAGCCGCCTTCGCCGAGCAGATCGCTGTCTTCGTCCACGGTGCCGCCCTCGAGCACGCCTTCGATGTAATTCGGTTCGCCGCCCTGCGCTTTCAGGTAAGACACGACGCGATGCACTTCCTCGTCGCTGACGAAGGCGCCGTGCACGCGCACCGGGAAGCCCGAGCCGCTGTGCATGTAGAGCATGTCTCCCATACCCAGCAGCGCCTCCGCACCCATCTGGTCGAGGATGGTGCGACTGTCGATCTTGCTGGACACCTGGAACGCGATTCGAGTTGGAATGTTGGCCTTGATGAGTCCGGTGATCACGTCGACGCTCGGGCGCTGCGTCGCCAGGATGAGATGAATGCCGGCCGCGCGCGCCTTCTGCGCCAATCGCGCGATCAGCTCCTCGATCTTCTTGCCCACCACCATCATCAGGTCGGCCAGCTCGTCGATCACCACCACGATGTGAGGCAAGCGCTCCAGCGGCTCGGGGCTGTCAGGTGTCAGGCTGAATGGGTTGTAAATGAACTGCTCTTTGGCTTTCGCCTCGTCGATCTTGTGGTTGTAGCCCGCGAGATTGCGCACACCCAGCTTGGACATCAGCTTGTAGCGCCGCTCCATTTCGCCGACGCACCAGTTCAAGCCGTGTGCGGCCTGCCGCATGTCGGTCACCACCGGCGCCAGAAGGTGCGGGATACCCTCGTAGACGGACATCTCGAGCATCTTCGGGTCGATCATCAGCAGGCGCACGTCGCGCGCCTCGGCCTTGTACAGCAGCGACAGGATCATCGCGTTCAGCCCCACCGACTTGCCCGAGCCGGTGGTGCCGGCGACCAGCACGTGCGGCATCTTCGCGAGGTCGGCGACGACGGGATTGCCGACGATGTCCTTGCCCAGGCCCATCGTCAGCATCGACTTCGCTTCGTTGTACACCTGTGAGCCGAGGATCTCGGACAGCCGGATCGACTGCCGCTTCGCATTGGGCAGTTCCAGCGCCATGTAGTTCTTGCCGGGAATGGTTTCGATCACGCGGATGGAAACCAGGCTGAGTGAGCGCGCCAGATCCTTGGCCAGGTTCACCACTTGCGAGCCCTTGACGCCGGTGGCCGGTTCGATCTCATAACGAGTGATCACGGGCCCGGGCTGCGCCAGCACCACGCGCACCTCGACCCCGAAGTCTTTCAGCTTTTTCTCGATCAAGCGGCTGGTCATCTCCAGCGTTTCGGAGGCGACCGTTTCCTGCCGGGTCTGCGCGCCGTCCAGCAGGTCGACCTGGGGCAGTTTCGAGTCGGGCAGCTCGGTGAACAGCGGCTTCTGGCGTTCCTTCGCGACGCGTTCGCTCTTGGGCACTTCGACGAGCGCGGGCTCGATCGCGATTGGCAAGGGATGGTGCTCGACGCTTTCGATCCGCTCTTCGAGCAGCACCTCCTCGCGTTGCCGTGCGGCTTGCTGGCCGAAGGCGAGATCTTGCGCGATCTCGCGTTTTTCGCGGCGCGCGGCCAGCAGTGCGTCCAGCCGCGCACCCAACCGCTCGGCGACGTAACTCCAGGAAAATCGGAACACCACGGCGGCGGACAGCACCACCAGCGCCACACCGACCAACCCAGAGCCCGTGAAGCCCAGCCATTTCACCGACCACGGGCCAACCATGTACCCCAAGGCGCCGCCGGCGTGATCGGGCAGGCGCGGCTCGAAACGATAAAGGCGCGACCATTCCAGCGCAGTGCTCGCGCACAGCAACACCGCGAGCGCAATCCAGAAAGCGATTCGGGTGCGCGAGAAACGGCTTCGCTCCTGCGGCCTCGCCTCGGCACGCATCCAGCGCGCCAGCGTCGTGAACCACGCGCGTACCGCCGCGGCGAAGCACCACCACACGGAAAAGCCCAGCATGAAATAGCTGGCATCCGCCACCCAAGAGCCCAGCCGCCCGCCCCAATTGCGGGTGGGCAGGCCCACGCCGGAGGTCGAGAAAGCCGCGTCCTGCGCGGAATAGCTCACCAGCGCGAGCAACCAGAAGACCAGCGCCACCAGGCCAAGCACCAGAGCGAACTCGTGGGCGAAGCGGCCGGCACCGGCACGCGCGGAACCGGCGGCTGCGCCAGTGTCAGTCAGGGTATTGAGCGAGTATGTCATGCAGCGTGGCAAGCTTACCGCAGACCCTCGTACGGACGATGCAAATTGGCGTCAACCCATGCGCGCTGTTGGTCGCGCGCCGCACGCGGCTCTCAACCCAGCGTGGTCAACCGGTCCTTGATCAACATGGATCCGTCTTCGCGGGTTTCGATGAAGCCTCGATCTTCGAGGTCTTTCATGACGCGGCTGACCATCTCGCGCGAGGCGCCCACCATCTTGGCGATGTCCTGGCGCGAGATGCGTTCCTTGATGGTCATCAGCCCTTCGCGATCCGGCGCAGCGAATTCGAGCAGCGCCCGCGCAACCCGGCCGTACACGTCCATCAAGGCCAGCGATTCGATCTTGCGATCGGCCTGGCGCAGCCGCTGCACCAGGCCCTTCATGATCGCGTAGGCCATCGAGCTGTTTTCCGGCAGGCAGCGCGCGAATTCGGCGCGCCCCAGCGCCAACATGTCGGTCTGCACTTCGGCACGCACGCTGGCCGAATGCGCCTCGTTGTCGATCAGGCTCATCTCGCCGATGTAGTCCCCCGGCTGCAGTGTGGCCAGGATCACTTCGCGCCCGCGCTTGTCGGATGTCACGACTCGAACCCGGCCGGTGAGGATGATGAACAAGGTGTTCGATTTCTCGCCTTGCTCGACGATGAGTTCACCGCGCTTGAAGCGGCGCTTGATGACCGCGTCGGCGACCGACTCCGCCTGGTTGGCTGTCAGCAGCGCGAACAACGGCACCCGCCGTATCAGTTCAAGGTTGGACAGCATCGACATCGGTTATCCCCTTCCCGCGCGGCATCCGCGATGGCTTCTTACAATCGGAGCGATTGACAAAGGCGAGTATCGAGCGGCCCGCATGGGTTGATACTCGCCGCCAGGCCCCAAAATGTACACCGAGGTGTGGCGCATTCCACACAGGTTTTTACCATGCCAAACGCAAAACACGCCAGAGTCCTGATCCTCGGTTCCGGTCCCGCCGGCTACACCGCCGCGGTCTATGCGGCACGCGCCAACTTGAATCCGGTGCTGGTCACCGGCATCGCCCAGGGCGGGCAGCTGATGACCACCACCGACGTGGACAACTGGCCGGCCGACGTCAACGGCGTGCAAGGTCCCGAGCTGATGCAGCGCTTTCTGGAACACGCCGAGCGCTTCAAGACCGAGATCGTGTTCGACCACATCAACGCGGTCGATTTCAGCAAGCGTCCGTTCACGTTGAAGGGCGACAGCAACCAGTACACCTGCGATGCACTCGTGATCGCGACGGGCGCTTCGGCGAAGTACCTGGGGCTGCCATCGGAAGAAGCGTTCATGGGCAAAGGCGTTTCCGGCTGCGCCACCTGCGATGGCTTCTTCTATCGCGACCAGGTGACCTGCGTGATCGGCGGCGGCAACACCGCGGTGGAAGAGGCGCTGTATTTGTCCAACATCGCGAGCAAGGTGTACCTCGTGCATCGGCGCGACAAGTTCAAGGCCGAACCGATCCTGGTCGACAAGCTGATGGACAAGGTGAAGGCCGGCAAGATCGAGTTGAAGCTGTTCAAGACTCTCGACGAGGTGCTGGGCGACGCGACCGGCGTGACGGGCGTGCGCCTGAAGGACGCAAAGAGCGGCGAGACCGAGGACTTGAAGTTGCAAGGCTGTTTCATCGCGATCGGACACCAGCCCAATACCGAGATCTTCAAGGGCCAGTTGGAGATGAAGGAGGGTTACATCCTCACCAAGTCCGGGCTGCAGGGATTTGCCACGATGACCAGCGTGCCGGGTGTGTTCGCGGCCGGCGACGTGCAGGACCACGTCTATCGCCAGGCGATCACCAGCGCGGGCACCGGCTGCATGGCCGCGCTGGACGCGCAACGCTTCCTGGAACAGGCCGAATAGGCCGGGCCGGGCCGGGCGGGGCTGCCCAGCTCCGCTATAATCATGGGCTTTGGGTTACCGCCACCCTTCTGGCGAGGTCAGGCAGAAGCGAGGATGCCGGCACTTCGGTGAGCGGCATCCGCCAGTGACTGCCGTTTCATTATCGGAGTGCTTATGGCACGCGTATGCGACGTAACGGGCAAGGGCCCGATGGTCGGGAACAACGTTTCCCACGCCAACAACAAAACCAAGCGCCGGTTCATGCCGAACCTGCAATACCGCCGTTTCTGGGTCGAGACTGAAAACCGCTGGGTTCGCCTGCGCGTTTCCGGCGCCGCGCTGCGGCTGATCGACAAGAATGGCATCGACGCCGTGCTCGCAGACCTGCGTGCGCGCGGCCAGGCTTAATTTCGTCCCAAACCATCCAGGAGCAGCACCATGGCAAGCAAAGGCGGACGCGAAAAGATCAAGCTGGAATCCTCCGCGGGTACCGGCCACTTCTACACCACCAGCAAGAACAAGAAGACGATGCCCGAGAAGATGTCGATCATGAAGTTCGACCCGAAGGCTCGCAAGCACGTCGAGTACAAGGAGACGAAGCTGAAGTAACTCAGCTCGCTCAAAGAAAAAGCCCCGCGATGCGGGGCTTTTTACTGGCCGATGCGCAGCGCTCAGGCGTGAGCGGCTCGCAGCCTCATCGAGAACTGCTGCAAGGCCACGATGCCGCTCTCTTCGGCGCGGCGGCACCACCCTTGCAGGTCGTTGGCGAGCTGTTCGCGCGATTGCGAAGTGTTGAGCCACATCTGGCGCAGCTCCTCGCGCATCGTGACCATCTTGTCCAGCACCGGGTGAGCCGCACGGGCCTGGGCCAGGTGCGGGCGCGCGGCCGCCGGCACGCGATCGTCATCGCGGTGCAGCCAGCGCTTGGCGGCCTTGAGCGGCGACAGATCGGCCTGTTTTTCCTTCAGCAGAGCGATCTCGGCCTTGCAGGCGCGGCGCATTTCGCGCGCGTAGCCGGCCATGACTTCGTAGCGGTTGGCGATCAGCGCTTCCAGCGTCTTTTCGTCGGCGACCGGTTTGATCGCACCCAGCTGCAGCTTCGGCGGGACCTTCTTGACCGTGGCCCAGCCGACCTTGCGCATCATCGTGATGTACACCCAGCCAATGTCGAATTCGTAGGGCTTGACCGAGAATTTGGCCGAGGTGGGATACGTGTGATGGTTGTTGTGCAGTTCCTCGCCGCCGATGACGAGGCCCCAGGGCGAGATGTTGGTGCTGGCGTCGGGCGCCTCGAAGTTGCGGTAGCCCCAGTAGTGGCCGATGCCGTTGATCACGCCCGCCGCAGTCACCGGTATCCAGATCATCTGCACTGCCCAGACCGACAGGCCGGCCGCGCCGAACAGCGCCAGGTTCAAGATGAGCATCACGCCGACGCCTTGCCAGCTGAAGCGGGTGTAGACATTGCGCTCGAGCCAGTCGTCGGGCGTTCCGTGGCCGAACTTGGCCAGCGTTTCCTGGTTCTTCGCTTCTTCGCGATAGAGCTCGGCACCGCGCCACAGCACGGTGTCGATGCCACGCGTCTGCGGGCTGTGTGGATCGTCCGCCGTCTCGCACTTCGCGTGGTGCTTGCGGTGAATGGCGACCCATTCCTTGGTGACCATGCCGGTCGCCAGCCAAAGCCAGAAACGGAAGAAGTGCGCGGGGATGGGGTGCAGGTCCATCGCGCGATGCGCCTGCGCGCGATGCAGGAAGATCGTGACCGACGCGATGGTGATGTGCGTGGTGACCAGCGTGTACAGGACGATCTGCCACCAGGACAGGTTCCATAGACCGTTGGCGAGCCAGTCAATCGCCGCGTTCAGGACGGCCCAATCGGGAAGCAACATGGATGGAGAGTCTCTCTCGTTAATACGGACGCAGAAATGCGCCCGCGATTTGGATACATTTTAAGGCGCGGGGTTCAAAAACCAGCTGGGATTAACCACAGCGGGCCCAATTAGGCCCCAGGCTGTCAAATTTTCACCCAGATGGCCGCGAAGAATCCGTCTGTGCGATGCCGATGCGGCCAAAGCCTCAGGTAATCGCCGCCGCCTTCGCCGCCGCTGCACAGGGAGGCAGCGCCGGCGACTTTCAGATTGGACAGGATTTCCGCTGCCGGGAGTGGACTGAACTCCTTGTTTGCCTGCGTGAACGCCTTTGCAATCTCTTCGTTTTCCTGCGGCAGCAGGCTGCAGGTGGCGTAAACCAGGCGGCCGCCCGGCTTGAGCAGGCGCGACGCGCTCTGCAGGATGGCCGCCTGCTTGAGCGTCATCTCCTGCACCGACTGCGGCGACTGGCGCCACTTCAGGTCGGGATTGCGGCGCAGCGTCCCCAACCCCGAGCATGGCGCATCGACCAGCACCCGGTCGATCTTGCCCGCCAAGCGCTTGATCCGATCGTCACGCTCGTGCGCGATCACCGCCGGATGCACGTTCGACAGCTTGCTGCGCGCCAGCCGCGGCTTGAGCGCGTCCAGCCGATGAGCCGACGTATCGAAGGCGTACAGCCGGCCGGTGTTGCGCATGCAAGCGCCGATGGCCAGCGTCTTGCCGCCCGCACCGGCGCAGAAATCCACCACCATCTCGCCGCGCTTCGCATCCAGCAACAGTGCCAGCAGCTGCGAGCCCTCATCCTGCACCTCGACGGCGCCGCGCGCGAACGCGTCGAGCTGGGTCAGCGCCGGCTTGCTGTCCAGCCGCAAACCCCACGGGGAATACGGTGTAGGCTGCGACGCAATGCCGGCCAGCTTGAGTTCCTGCCGCACCTCGGCGCGCTTGTCGGTGACGGCATTCACGCGCAAGTCCAGCGGCGCGGGCTGGTTCAGGCTATCGGCCAACGCAATGAACTCGCTGCCGAGTTGGTCTTTCAACGGCTGCACCAGCCACTCGGGCAAGTTGTGCCGATGCCGATCCAGCAAATCGTCGGGCTTGATCGAATCGCAATCGTCGAGCCAGCGCTTCTCCTGCTCGGTCAGCGCGCTCTTGAGAAACTCGCGCGGCCCGTGAAAACCGAGGATCGCCATCCGCCGCTCCTTCGGTCCGCTGCCCGAAGGCGAGAGGTGATCGAACAGCAACTTCCTGCGCAGCACCGTATAGACGGTCTCGGCCAGCGTCGCGCGCTCGCGCGGCCCCAGCGAGCGATTGTCGCGAAAGAATCGCGACACAACGGCATCGGCGGGATGTTCGAATCGCAGCGTCAGCTTGACGAGCTCGCTGCAAGCATCTAGCAGCGCTTTGGGATGCATGTTCTAGGGCCTGTTCACAATGTCGGCAGCAGCGCCGCAATCACCCGCGGATAGATCAGATGCTCCTGCGTCAGTACGCGAGCGGCGAGCGTCTCGGCGCTGTCGCCGGGCACCACGGGCACCACGGCTTGTTCCAGGATGGGGCCATGGTCCAGATCGCTGGTCACCTGATGCACGGTCGCCCCCGCGATTTTGCAGCCGGCGTCGAGCGCCCGCTGGTGAGTGTGCAATCCCGGAAACGCCGGCAGCAGCGAAGGATGGATGTTCAGCAAACGGCCGCGGTAACGCTCCACGAACGCGGGCGTAAGGATGCGCATGAAACCGGCCAGCACCACCAGCGACGGATGGCGGCGGTCGATGGCCTTGGCCAGTTCGGCATCGAAGGCTTCGCGCGTGGCGAAGCGGGTATGGTCCACCACTTCGGTTGCGATCAGCGCTTCGCGCGCGAGCGCCAGGCCCTTCGCATCGGGGCGGTTGCTGATCACCGCGGCGATCTGCGCATCGTGAACCTTGCGCCACCCGTCACGCTGCGCGGTCCGGGCGATGGCCGCCATGTTGGAGCCGCCGCCGGAGATCAGAATGACGATGTTTTTCATTGGGAATGGATTATGGCTTTACGCTCTTTGACGGCTGTTGAAGCTCGCGTGCTGGGTACGCTGATGGAAAAGGCCCGCACCGTGCCGGACAGTTATCCACTGACGCTGAACTCGCTGGTCGCCGGCTGCAACCAGAAGACCAGCCGCGAGCCGCTCGTGACCGTCAGCGATCGAGAGGCGCAGGAAGCGCTCGACTCGCTGAAACTGCAGAGCTTGGTGTTCGAGTCCAGCGGCAGCCGCGTCACGCGCTGGGAACACAACTTCCAGCGGGCGGTCGGCGTGCCGGAGCAGTCCGCGGTATTGCTGGGCTTGTTGATGCTGCGCGGGCCGCAGACGGCGGGCGAGCTTCGCATCAACAGCGAGCGCTGGTATCGCTTTGCCGACATCTCGTCGGTCGAAGCCTTCCTGGAAGAATTGCAGGATCGGCCCGCGGAAAAAGGCGGCCCGCTGGTGGTCAAGCTGGCTCGCGCGCCCGGCATGCGCGAGCAGCGCTGGGCCCATCTGCTGTGCGGGCCGGTCAGCGCCGCGGCAGCCGACTTGCAGGAGCGCGGCCCGGGAGATGCATCGGACGCGCATTCGCGCATCGAGGCACTGGAGGGCGAAATGGCCACGCTGCGTGAGGCCGTGCAGGAGATTTGCCGTCAACTGGGCATGTCACAACCCGGACATCGCGAGTAGCACGGGCGTGCGGATAATGGTGGATTGGAGACCGATATGGACTTGAGCTTCACCCCTGAAGAACAGAAATTCCGCGAAGAGATTCGCACCTGGGTGCGCGCGAGCCTGCCCAAGGAAATCTCGCACAAGGTGCACAACGCCCTGCGGCTGTCGCGTGACGACATGCAGCGCTGGGCGCGCATCCTCGGCCAGAAGGGCTGGCTGGGCTACGGCTGGCCCCAGCAGTTCGGCGGTCCCGGTTGGAATGCCATCCAGAAGCACCTGTTCGAAGAAGAGTGCGCGCTGGCGGGCGCGCCGCGCATCGTCCCGTTCGGCCCCGTGATGGTGGCGCCGGTGATCATGGCCTTCGGCAGCCCCGAGCAGCAGCAGCGCTTCCTTCCGGGCATCGCGAGCGGCGAGGTTTGGTGGAGCCAGGGCTACAGCGAGCCGGGTTCAGGCTCCGACCTCGCATCGCTCAAGACCCGCGCGGAGCGCCGTGGCGACAAGTACATCGTGAACGGCCAGAAGACTTGGACCACGCTCGCCCAATACGGCGACTGGATCTTCTGCCTGGTGCGAACCAGCACCGAAGGCAAGCCGCAAACCGGCATCTCCTTCCTGTTGATCGACATGAAATCGCCCGGCGTGACGGTACGCCCGATCACGCTGCTCGACGGCGAAAAGGAAGTCAACGAAGTCTTTTTCGACAACGTGGAGGTGCCCGCCGAGAACCTGATCGGCGAAGAGAACAAAGGCTGGACCTACGCCAAGCACCTGCTGTCGCACGAGCGCACCAACATCGCCGACGTGAATCGCGCCAAGCGCGAACTCGAGCGCCTCAAGCGCATCGCCAAGGCCGAAGGCGTTTACGAGGCTTCACAAGGCGGGCCTGACGCAGCGCGCTTTCGCGACGAGATCGCCAAGCTGGAAGTGGACATCGTCGCATTGGAAATGCTGGTACTGCGCGTGCTTTCGGCCGAGAAGTCCGGCAAGAATTCCCTGGACATCGCGGGCCTGCTGAAGATCCGCGGCAGCGAAATCCAGCAGCGCTACAGCGAGCTCATGATGCTCGCCGCCGGGCCCTACGCCCTGCCCTTCATCGAAGAAGCCATGGAAGCGGGCTGGCAAGGCGAGTTCGTGGGCGCCGCCCATTGCGCCCCGCTTGCGTCGACGTACTTCAATCTGCGCAAGACGACGATCTACGGTGGCAGCAACGAAGTGCAGCGGAACATCGTGGCGCAGGTCGTTCTCGGCTGACGCCTCAAACAACCCGCGCCATGCGCGTACTTACTGCTCCCCCGCGCCCCCTCCGAGAGGGGGCTCCATCCAGCGCTTTGCGAGGAACAAGAAATGGACTTTGAATTCAATGACGACCAGGAACAGCTGCGCGACGCGGTGCGCCGCTGGGTGGACAAGGGTTACACCTTCGAGCGCCGGCAAGGCATCGCCGAATCGGGTGGCTTCGATCGCAAGGCTTACGGCGAGCTGGCGGAACTCGGGTTGACAGGCCTGTACATCGCCGAGGAAGACGGCGGGATGGGCATGGGGCCGGTCGAAGGCATGGTGGTGATGGAAGAACTGGGACGCGGCATGGTGCTCGAGCCGCTGGCCCAAACTCTCATCGCCGGCGGCGTGCTGGGCGCGTACGCACCTCGGGAGCTCAAGGCGACCTGGCTGGCGAAGATCGCGAGCGGCGAGGCGCTGGTGGTCCTGGCCCAACAGGAGCGCAAAGCCCGATATCGCCTCGACGTGTGCGAGACACAAGCTGCGCAGGCCGGCAGCGGCTGGACCATCAACGGCGCGAAAAGCGTCGTGCCGGCGGGTGACCAGGCCGACGCGTTCCTGGTGCCGGCAAAGGCCAACGGCAACATCGCCCTGTTCCTGGTCGAGCGAACTGCGAGCGGCGTGCACACCCGAGGCTATGGCACGCAGGAAGGCGGGCGCGCCGCCGAAGTCACATTCAAATCCGCACCGGCTTCGCTCGTCACCAACGACGGCCTGACGGCGCTCGAGCACGCTGTCGACATCGGCATCGCAGCAACCTGCGCCGAAGCCGTGGGCGTGCTCGACAAGACCATGGCCGTGACGGTGGAGTACATGAATACGCGCAAGCAGTTCGGCGTCACGCTGTCCACTTTCCAGGCCTTGCGCCATCGCGTTGCCGACATGAAGATGCAATTGGAGCTCGCGCGTTCGATGAGCTACTACGCGTCGCTCAAACTCAACGCCCCTCCCCAGGACCGGCGCCGCGCGATGGCCCGCGCCAAGTACCAGTTGGGCGCATCCATGCGCTTCATCGGGCAAAACTCGGTGCAGTTGCACGGCGGCATCGGCGTCACCGACGAATACATCGGCAGTCACTACTTCAAGAAGCTCACGCAGCTGGAGCTGTGCTTCGGGGATACCCTGCACCACTTGGGCGAAGTGTCGGAAAGAATGCAGGATACGGCTGGCGTGTTCGCCTGAACCGCTGGCTCGGGCCGCGGCCGCGAAAGCGGCCGTTTTCATTTGGGTTTGCAAGGAACGCTCATGACCTCACGCCGGCTTTTTCTCGGATTGACGGCTGCTGTGTTGGCAGCCGGTTGCGCGACCCGTGCGCCGCTTGACTCGAGCGAGCCCATCGTCTTCGTGCACGGCAACGGCGACTCGGCATCGATCTGGCAGACCACGATCTGGCGCTTCGAATCGAGCGGCTGGCCGCGCGATCGGCTGCACGCCATCGATATGCCCTACCCCCTCGCGCGCACGATCGACGCAAAGCCGGAGCCGGGGCGCAGTTCCGCGGCGCAGCACATGGCTTACCTGAAGTCTGAAGTGGACAAGGTGCTGAAGGACACCGGTGCGCGACAGGTGATCTTGATCGGCAATTCTCGAGGCGCGAACGCGATCCGCAACTACCTTCAGAACGGGGGCGGGGAAACCAAGGTCAGCCATGCGATCCTGAGTGGCGGCACCAATCACGGCGTACAGGCGGTGCCTGGGCTCAACGAGGGCAACGAATTCTCCGGCACCGGACCGTTCCTCACCAGCCTGAACAAACCGAAGAATGCTGCGGGCGATGAAGTCACGGGTCCGGTGAAATGGCTCACCATTCGTTCCGAAAACAACGACAAGTTCGCGCAGCCGGAGGGGCGCTGGATCGGAATGCCCGGCAAACCGACGAACCTCACGTATTCGGCGCCTGAGCTCAGAGGTGCGACCAACGTGGTGATCCCGCGCATCGATCATCGCGAAACCGCGTTCTCGCCGGCCGCATTCGAGGCGATGTACCGATTCATCACCGGCCATGCGCCCGAGACCACCGCCGTGCGGCCGGAGCAACCGGTGATTCTGAGCGGCAAGCTCAGCGGCTTGGGCGTGTCTTCCACCGATCCTGCATCGGGCAATTTCGCCAACAATCTGCCGCTGCCGGGTGCGCATCTGCAGATATTCGCGACCGACGCCGCATCGGGCGAGCGGCGCGGCGCAGCTGCTTACGACAAGATGGTCGGCTCCGATGGTCTGTGGGGACCGTTCACCGCGAACCCGCAAACGCAGTACGAGTTCGTCGTCTCGGCGCCGGGCTATGCCACCACGCACATCTACCGCAGCCCGTTCCCGCGTTCGAGCAGCGTCATCAACATGCGGCCCGAGCGCATTGCGGATGCCGACAAGGCCGCCGCGGCGATCGTCATCATGACGCGGCCACGAGGCTACTTCGATCCGGCGCGCGACAAGATGTCCTTCGACGGACAGAGCCCGCCGCCGGGCGCATTGCCGGGCGCGGGGGTCGCCAGTTCCAAGATCAAGCCGGCAAGCGCCGCGTCACGCAGCGTCGTCGCGCAGTTCAATGGCGAGCGTATCGCCGGTCGCGCCTGGCCGGCGGCGAACAACGAAGTCGCCGTCCTCGAACTGACCTACTAAGTGAACGATCAGGCGTGCAGCCTTGAATTCTTGGGAAGGTGCGCCATCAGGAACTCCATCTGGTCCGCCAGGATGCGGCGGTTGCGCAGGATGAAGTCTTCCCACAGGCTGGGGATGTAAGGCGCATACAGCAGGGGCATGCGCGCCTGCTCGGGCGTGCGATTGCTCTTGCGATGATTGCACGCGCGGCAGGCCGTCACCACGTTCATCCAGTGATCCCTGCCGTTCTGGGCGAACGGGATGATGTGTTCGCGGGTGAGCTCATCTTCGTGGAAGTCGCCGCCGCAATAGGCGCAGACGTTGCGGTCACGCGCGAACAGCTTGCCGTTGGTCAACCCTGGCTTGAGATCGAAGGGATTGATGTTCGGCACGCCCTTGGTGCCGATGATGCTGCTCACGCCGATCTGCGATTGCAGGCCGGTCATGGCGTTGTGGCCGCCGCGGAACAGCGCCACTTGCGCGCCCACTTCCCAGCGCACTTCGCCGGCGGCGTAGTGCAACACGGCCTGCTCCAGCGAGATCCATGACTGGGGCAGTCCCTGGGCGGACAGCTTCAACACCTTCAAAACACGCTCCTTGGCATCGCGTAAAACCATGCCGGGATTGCAGCCAGCGCCCGGCTGCGCTGTACAGCACAATATACCCTGTTTTCGCCGCGCTCCGCTGCAGGGACATGCCCTGTGGTGCTTGACCGGCGGGCACCGTTTGCTATCAAAAAGATACCACCGCGCGACATGGACATCTTCAGGGGCTTCCAGCATCCCGGCATTGCCGCCGGCTGCGCGTTGACCATCGGAAACTTCGATGGCGTGCACCGCGGCCACCAGGCGATGCTGGCGCTGCTGAACAACGAAGCGCGGCATCGCGGGGTGCCCAGCTGCGTGCTGACGTTCGAGCCGCATCCGCGTGACTTCTTCGCCAAGCTGGCGCGCAAGCCCGAACTCGCGCCCGCCCGCATCGCCACGCTGCGCGACAAGCTCACCGAACTCGCGCGCTGCGACGTCGATCAGTGCGTGGTATTGCCCTTCGATACCCGGCTGTCCTCGCAAGTTCCTGAAGCCTTCGTCGATGGCGTTCTGGTGCGCGGCCTCGGCGCCCAATACGTGCTGGTCGGCGACGACTTCCGCTTCGGCGCGAAACGCGCGGGCGATTACGCCATGCTCGATGCGTTCGGCAATTCGAAGGGCTTCGACGTCGCGCGGATGAACAGCTACGAAGTTCACGGCCTGCGGGTCTCCAGTTCCGCCGTGCGCGAGGCGCT
>Ga0105240_10005478_pt1 | contig 18916 bp, 18 predicted proteins | sample KBSC54metaG_FD_80426 | JGI IMG/M metagenome (GOLD analysis project Ga0105240, IMG submission 80426) | Corn rhizosphere microbial communities from Kellogg Biological Station, Michigan, USA - KBS C5-4 metaG | ecosystem: Host-associated > Plants > Roots > Rhizosphere > Soil | place: Michigan, USA... | reverse complement strand
TAACCGCAAACCAACTGAACGCACTGAAATCGAAAGGGCCTGTCACGCCCGAAGGCAAGCAAGCCGTCCGCTTCAACGCCCTGAAAACCGGCATTCATGCCACTCAGGTCATCATCACCGGCGAAAGCCCCGAAAAATTCGAAGCCTTCGCCCAAGCCCTCCGCGACACGTGGAACCCCGCCGACCTCGTCGAGTCTGCCTTCGTCGATCGCCTCATCCACAACTCCTGGCGTCTCGATCGCCTCCGCCTCGCCGAAGCCCAGATTTGGGATCGCGCCGTCGCCGCCGGTGCCGCCGATTTCGGCGAAGCCTTCGAGCGCACCGAAAAACTCCTCGGCCGCCTCCAACGCCAACTCGCCAGCATCGAGCGCTCAATCAGCCAGGCCACCCGCGACCTCGAACGTCTCCAGGCCGCCCGCGCCAAAGCCGAAGCCCAACTCCCGAAGCCGTTACCCCCAGTGACGAAACAAACCCAATTGTCCCCGGAAGAGAAGGAGGAAATACTCGATCTTTGGGCCAAGGAGGCCATGGCAGCCGACGATTCGCCCTTCGATTTCTAAAGCACTACCGCTCTTTGCCTCGTGAATTACTTCCGCGCCGGGGGACGACCGTTTGGGTCCCGGATGCGAGGTTTTGACTTTTCGGGTGGCGCCTTCTTTTTGGTCGTGCCCGGTCGATCATTGACAATTGCATATTGTTTGTTTTGTGCGGTACGAATGCGGAAGCCCAGAACTCCGCGTGCTTGGCGGCCTTCGTTTAGGAGTCAAATTCGCCTTCCCCTCCCCCGCTGACGGAACAAAGCCAATTTGTCTTCCTCCGTGCTTTCTCCGTTCACTCGGTGGTGAGCCCTTCCCCCGCCGGACGGAACAAACCCAATCTGCCTCCTCCGCGTCTTCCTCCGCGCCTCCGCGCCTCCGCGGCTGCTTCCCCCCGTCCCAAATAAGTGCTTAAATAGGTTGGATAGGGGGGCATATGGTGTACCGGCCTATTGCCATTACAATCCTCGCTGGCCTCAGTTCCTTGTGGACTGTCGCACAAACTGAAAATCCTGCCAAACCATCGAACTCCATGCTGGATGGCACTCGCACCTCGGCGCCCGCGGCCATGCAGCCGCAAATGCCCGAGACTTCTCCTCTCACCATCGAACAGCGTGGCGACATCCTCATGGCCCGCAAACAGTACCGCGAGGCCATCGACATGTTTCGCACGGGCGCGCCCAAAGATCCCGTCCTCTGGAATAAGGAAGGCATCGCCTACCACCAGATGATGCAGCTTGCCAACGCGCGCAAGTGCTACGAACAGGCGCTCAAAATCAAGCCCGATTACGTCGAGGCGCTCAACAACCTCGGCACCATCTACTACGCCGAGCACAGCTTCCGTCGCGCCATCAGTTGGTATAACAAGGCGCTCAAAGTCGCGCCCTCCGAATCCCGCTCCGCCTCCATTTACATGAATCTCGGCACGGCGCTATTCGCCCGCAAGAAATACGAGGACGCCACGCTCACTTACCAGAAGGCGCTCAAGATCGATCCCGAGGTCTTCGAGCACCACAGCAGTTTCGGCGTCATGCTCGAAGAGCACAGCGTCCAGGAGCGCGCCAAGTATCATTATTATGTGGCCAAGCTTTACGCCAAGGACGGCCGCACCGACCTGGCCCTCCAGTATCTCCGCAAAGCCCTCGAACAAGGCTTCAAGGAGAAGGACAAACTCGGCAAGGACCCCGAATTCGCCGCCATGCGCGACCTGCCGGAATTCAAACAACTGCTAGCCTTGGAGCCGCGTGTACTTTAGGTCCGCCGCCCTGGTAGCAGCTTTACTGGCCCTTTCCACCGCATGCAGTCGCCAGCCGGCTGAGCCGAAGCTGACCCGGCTCGCCGTCCTGCGTTTCGAAAACGTCGGGCCCGACGTGTCCGCCGATTGGATGGGCCGCGCCTTCTCGGAAGTGATCTCCGCCGAACTGGCGTCCGCGCCCGGCATCTCCGCCATCCCCCCGAGCCGCATGCACGCGCTCGATCGTCAGACCGGCGTCCGTCCTATTTCCTCGCCGGGCATCTCCACCGAACGCAGCGAGGCCATCCTCGCCGGTGCCAATCGCATCGGATACGGTGATTACTTCGTTCGCGCCGGCAAGCTCTACGCCCGGCTCACCATCGAAGACCCGGCCACCAACCGCAGCACGAAAATTCTCTCCGTCGAAACGCCGGCCGCCGACGTTTATGGCGCGGCCACCGCTCTGGCCCGCCGCTTGTCTCCTTCCGCGGGCGCGTATGGAACCGCGAATCCCGCCGCGCTGCAGGCCTACACCGTCGCCTCGGAATCCCGCGACCCTGTCGTCATCAGTGAAGCCGCTGCCCGAGCCGTTGCCGCCGACCCCAATTTCGGACCGGCCTACCGTTTGCTCGCCGGCATCAAAGCGCGCCAGCAGGATCCCGCCGGCGCCATCGCCACCCTCGCAGACGCCGCCGCGCGTGGCAATGCGATCCCCCCCGCGGAACGTGCCCGCATCGCCCTCGAATCCGCAACGCTGCGCAATGATCAGCCGGCTCGCCGCCAGGCGCTCATCGATCTCTCGAAAGCCGAACCGCAGGACCTCGACGTCTGGCGTTCCCTGGCCGAACTCTCCTACGCGCTCCGCGATTATCCGGACGCGGTGGCCGCTTACCAGAAGTTACTCGCCGCGGAACCCGACTCGGCCGCCAACCTGAACGCCATCGCCTATGCCAACGCCTACGCCGGAAATCTGGATGCCGCGCTGGCCAGTCTGCACCGCTATCAGATCCTGCTCCCCAATGACGTGAATGCGTTCGATTCCACCGGCGACGTCTACCTGATTTCCGGCCGTCTCGCCGAAGCCGCGCAAGCGTACCTGCAAGCCGCGCAGAAGAACCCGAACCTCCAGGGCGGCAGCGATTACTTCAAGGCTGCGATGGCCCGTCTCATGGCTGGCGACATCGCCGCCGCCGACGCGCTCGAGAAGCAGTGCGAGGAACTGCCCGGCATCGCCCACGATCCGGCGCTGCCCTACCGTCAGGCCGAATGGGCATGGCTGACCGGCCGCCGCAAGCAGGGCTTTCAACAACTCGCCGCTTTTGCCCAAGGCTCGACCAACAAGGAACTGACGTCGCGCGCCTACTCGGAACTGACGCTGTGGAGTCTGCTGCAGGGCGACCGCGCAGGCGCCATGGACATGCTGCGGAAGGCGGTGCAATTCGTCGGTCCCGCATCGGCGCCCACGGCGGGCCTGATGAAGATGCTCGTCATGCCGCCGGAACAAGCGCCTGTCAGTCTTCCGCTGGCCTACGCGCACCTGCTGAACAAACAGTTCGACAAGGCCGCGGCGGAGTTGCAGGCCGCATACAAGAACCCCGCGGCCAGCACCGACGAATCCCTGCCCATCCTCTATGCATGGGCCCTGATCGAGACGGGCCACACCACCGAGGCCGCCCCGCTCCTCCGCTTCAATCCGGTGCCGCCGCTCACGGGACCCGGCCTCTTCATGCCGATGTACTTCCCGCGCCTCTACCAACTCCGCGCCCGCGCCGGCATCGACCCGCAGTCCAACACCGCTCTGTATAACAAGCTTGGCGGACAATAGGCGTGGGGCAGCCGCTTCCGCCCGCTCACTCTACTCGATCTTGTACACCGCTCGCGTCGTCCCCTGCCGCTCGATGCTGAAGGACTTCCCCGGTGTCAACCCATCCGCCGGCAAGCCGCCCGTCTGCTCGATCGTCACCGCGCCGCCCGTCAGACTGACCGTCCGCTTCCACCCGCGACCGCTGATCTCCAGCTTGTCTCCCGCCGCCTTCACATCCACCGGACCCGCCGCCGCAAACGCGCCCTCATCCGGCAGGAAGTTCGCGGCCGTCTCCTTCGACGTGAACTCAATCCATCGCCCGCCGTCCTGCGACGAAAACATCGCCCGCGCCTTCTGCGATTCGATGATCCACTCCGCCGACCCGTCGCCGTCCAGGTCCGCGCTCCACACCACCGTCCGGCCGCGCGGCAGCACCACCAGCCGCATCGGCATGTCCGCCGACGCCGCCCCTGTCACCTTCAGCCGCCAGTCGCGCGACCCGGTGACGCCGTCGCCCGCAAAGACCCGCAGCAGGTATTTGCGCTGATCCATCGCGCCGATCGAGATCTCCTGCTTCGGCGGAAAGAACTCCAGGCCGCTGCCCGCGGCCTCCAGACGGAACGTCTGGATGATCGGCCAGTTGTTGCCGATCGCCACCTCGAGATTGCTGCCGCCCCTCGGTTCCACCACGGCCGTCGGCGGATCCACAGCCACTTCGGTGTGCCCGAAGTGCATCTTCATTGCCTCGTTGATGCGGATGGTCGCGGCCGGAAACAACGGCAGGCGCGCGCGGCCCAACAGCATGCCGTCCGCCTCGATCGCCAGGTTCGCGTAGTCGCCAGGGACCGCATCCGCCGGCACCGCGATCTCGTAGTCGATGCCTTCCCCGGCCCGCGGCTTGGCCGTCGCGGTGTAGCCTTCGGGCAGCCGCAATCGTGAGCGCGCCGCCACATCCGAAGACGAGTACGTCGTCGACAGCACGTTCTTCTGCCCCACAATCAGCCGCCGCGCATCGTTGAAGAAAGCCGACGTCTCCGGCTCCTCCATCGCCAGCCCGATCCGCATGCGGTGATCGCCATTCCGGTTCGCGGGTATCTGCAGCCGCGCCCGCAGCGCCTTGTCGTCCCACTCGAACTTGGTCGGCTTGCCCGCCGCCAGATATGGACCCACGGGCTCGCGCTCCAGTTGCAGGATCACCTCGCCCTCTTCCGGCGCCGTGAACTCCATCGCCAGGATGCCGTTCTCGTACTCGATGGCCAGCAGTTCGGCTGTGGCGTACACGATCCGCTCGGCCGTCGAGAAGTTCGTGCACTCCTTGCACAGGCCCTTCTGGCCCAACGATACGGCCAGCGGAAGCCACAGCGATTCGCCCGGTCCCACCGTCACATTCGGAATCGCCAGCGTCCGTTTGCTGATCGGCTCGATGACGCGCAGGTCGTCGTGGAATGGCTGCGTGCCCTGATTGGTGATCGAGATCGCCGACGCCGCCTGCGATGTCAGTTCGACCGCCGTCACTCCGGCCGCCAGTTTCCCCGCTGCCGGCTTCGGCATCGCCACCGGCTGAAACGTCGCCAGCACCGGCGACCAGTTCCGCAGCAGCGCCGCGTCCCTGCGCAAAGGAGCCACGCTCTGCCGCTGTTCGCCGTCGATGCCGACTGCCCCTTTGTGCAGCAGCGGACCGGAATTTCCCGGCCACCCCGCCGGATACAGTTTGTCCTCCACGTCCGTCCAGAGCAGCGCGCCTTTGGCTCCGGCAATCGTCTCACGGCTGCGCAGGAGGGCCTTTGGATCGCCCGCCGCAATCTTCACCACCGGCGAGGGCGCCTCCGCCGCGTCGATTCCCAATGTGCTGTCTTCCACGTACGCGATAGGGCCGCCGTGGCTCGCCGTCTGCGTCGCGAGCGCGTCCTGCAAGGCCTTCTGCCATCCTGCCTGCAATGCGCCCGCGTTCGATGGACGAATCCACGCGCGCAATCCGAGCCGCCGCATCAGGCGCACGAAGCCGACCAGGTCGCGGCGCGGACTCGTCGAGCCCGTCAGATCGAACCCGCCCTGCGCCTGCTGATGCCACTCCGAGGGCACCGAAAACTCCACCGTGCGCACGCCCAGGTTCTTGATCCAGACCAGCTCCCGCTCCCACAGCGCGCGCGGATATAGGTAATACGGGAATTCGACCGCCTGAATGAACTCGTTGGCCGGCGCGGGAGCAACCGGCGTTGCCGTCGCGGCAAGGGCCAGAAAGAGGCCGATGCGAACGCAGGCCGCTCTCATCAAAAGGTCTTTGCCTTTCGTATCCGGTAGTCTTCAACGAGGGGCATCCGGACCACCGTGCACATCTCGAACAGCCGCGACCGCGCCCGCGGCCCGACCCGCTCCGCCAGCGTCTCGCGATACTCCACGTTGCCGAGAGTCGACTTCTGCATGACCACGCTGCCGGCGTCCGCGTCGGGCAGGTTGGACGTGGCGATGAACGCCTTCCGGTTGTTGCAGCGGTAGGTGATGATCGAAGTGATCGTGTCCTCCACCCACTTGGTCACGCGATGCGCGCCCAGGTCATCCAACAGCAGTACCTCGATGTCGAGGGCTGTCTTGTAGGCCTCGCGATTGGCCGTGTCGGAGCTCGCGTCGTACCCCGATTTGATGCTGTTGAGCAGCGTCTGGTAATCGCAGAAGAGGCACTCGAAGCCCTTCTCCAGGATCCGTCGCAGCGCCGCCACCGCAAGGTGCGTCTTGCCCGTTCCGGGTTCGCCGATCAACAGCAGTCCCGGCCGCGCGTCGTTGGGAAAATCCCGGACGTAGTTCTTCACCGCCAGCAGGATGTTGGTGAGGTCGCGGCGCGCGATGGGATTCTCCGGTCCCGGCACACTGAAGTTTTCGAACGAAGTATTGCGGTACAGCGGCGGAATCTGCGCCCGCTCTTCCATGCGCTGCGCGCGTCCCGTGAACCGGCAATCGCACGGTTTGGCGCCCGAGACGTTGGGACCCTCGACTATCACGAACCCCGTGCCGTCGCACTTCGGGCAATTCTCTTCCGCGGCCATTGCTCCCATTATCGCAGGTGAGCTTGCCTCTGCTCCGGCCTGTTGCGCGCCGCTCAACTCCATTAATAACTTCATGTCGTACAACTGACCGAGGACCCAGAGTGTTCCATGGCAATCGAGGTCGTAACGCTCGGCAAGCTGTCGTCCCCACAGATCAACCATGATCACGGCGGCGCCGAATTGCGAGGCCTGTACTCCGGCTTCAGCTTCACCTCGGTCGCGAGAGCCTTCGCGATTGCGCTCGATGAGGAGAATGTCTACTGCCCCCCGGATCGTAACCGTCGCAGCGCTCGAAAAACGCGTAATCCGGGAAGATGGCTTGCAGACGGTCCTTTGTGGTCCGCCGCTTGAAGAGTTCCTCTCGAACAGTCTTCGGCACTAGAACACTGGTGAAGAGCATACTCAGGGAAGGCACTAGCCCGGCAAGGTCCAGAGCGATCACACAGGAGCTATCGATTGTGCAACGGGCTCCGCGCATCCATCTCAGGCTTGATCGGCCGGGTAGGCCATCACGATCATGTTCTTTCGGAGAATCACTCCGGTATTGAGTTCTTGTCGGCATGCCTCACTGCTTTGATTCCAGCGCTTAATTGGCCGAAGGCTTCGCCGCGGATTCGATCGCCACAGTGTCGAATGTCGCTGTGGCGGGCTCCAGTTTCAGCCCGAGTTGCCTTTCCAGCGCGCCGGGAAAGTTCTGCCCGACCGCATCCGATCCTGCCTCCTGGTTGTCGTGATCGAACTCGATCTGGAACGTGTAAACGCCGCTCAGCCCGGTGCGATCGAACACCGGACGGCCCGCGTATCCCTCGAACTGCCCCAGCAATTGCGCAATCGAAGCGCGGACGGCTGTAATGCGAACCGACTTTCCCCCGTTCAACCTTGCATCGATGCTGAGCGTGAACTTGGCGTCAGCGGCGCTCTCCTGTAGTTTCGGACCGCGCGGCGCTTTCACGAGATTGTAAGTCGGGAAGTCCTTTTGAGAACGGTGCACTCGCAATTGGAAACGCTCCGCCAGCAGCGCCTGCAGCATGAGCCGAAACTGATCCATGGAAGGAGGCGAATCGCCCCCGGCCTTCGCGACAACCTGATACAGATCGGACCCGGCCAACACTCCGCATCGGGCCCACGATGGACCGCCAGACAGGTGATCTTCCTTCAAGTTATAGGCAAACTCGACAAGCCCGTACAGACAGACATGCTCGGCCGTCAGCGTGTTGCCGCGAACAAACACGCCGACGCGACCCGTCCCTTCCCACGGTTGAGGTTTGACCGAAGCCACCTCGAACGAAGGCGGCGATTGAGCGCAAAGGAGCGTCGCCGAAAATAGAAGCAGCCATCCGTATCTGCCAGCCACGACGCTACTATATCCTATAGGGCAGGGAGGGAACTCATGTCTGAAGCTTGGCCCGCGATTCCCTTGAACGAATGGCAGGACACCTGCCAAACCCTGCACATGTGGCTGCAGATGGCCGGCAAGATCCGCATGGCCTTCGCGCCTCCGCTGAATCACTGGTGGCACGTCACCATGGCGGTCACGGCGCGCGGACTCACCACCGGACCGATCCCGTACGGTGAAGACTCCTTCGAGGTCGAATTCGACTTCATCGACCACCAACTGCGCATCTCGACATGCTCGGGCGCGAGCACCGCACTCGCGCTTGAGGCGCAGCCCGTGGCCGCATTCTACACTCGCCTGATGGATGCGGTCCACGGCCTCGGCATCGACGTCACCATCAACACGAAGCCGCAGGAGGTTCCCGACCCGATCCCGTTCGACCAGGACTATACCCACAAGTCCTACGACCCCGAGTACGCCCACCGTTTCTTCCGCGTGCTTGTGTCCACCAACAAGGTCCTGCAGCGCTTCCGTTCGGGATACCTCGGCAAGGCCAGCCCCGTCCAGTTTTTCTGGGGCTCGATGGACATCGCCTGCGCCCGCTTTTCCGGACGCCCCGCGGTGCCGCCGAGGCCCGGCCGCATTTTAGGAATCAGTCACGAAGAGGTCTCGGTCGGCTTCTGGCCCGGCGCCGGACTGGGCTATCCGGCTTTCTACGCGTATGCCGTCCCGAGTCCCGCCGGACTCGAAACGCTGCCGCACTGGAACGCGCAACTGGGCGAATTCGTTCTGCCGTATGAGGATGTGCGCCAGTCGTCCGATCCGTCCGAAACGCTGTACGCGTTCTACACGGGCGTATACGAGGCGGCCGCCGAACGGAGTCACTGGGACCGCGCCGCTCTGGAGGAGAATTATGAAATCCAAAAAATGCAAGCACACTGACACCATCCACTTCGAAGAGACCGACAAGCACGTCTGCGAGGACTGCATAAAGACCGGCGACACGTGGGTCCATCTGCGGCTGTGCATGGAATGCGGCCACGTCGGCTGCTGCGATTCATCCAAGAACAAGCACGCCACCAAGCACTTCCATTCGAGCCACCATCCCCTGGTCCGGTCCATCGAGCCTGGCGAGGCCTGGGTCTGGTGCTACGTCGATCAGGACGTCGTCGGGGAGTTGGGGTAGACCGCTCTGGAAATCCATCTCATCGACGGCACGTACGAACTCTTCCGCCATTTCTTCGCCGTGCCTTCCGCGCGCGATAGGGACGGCCGCGAAGTCGCCGCCGTGCGCGGTGTGCTCCGCTCAGTCCTCGGCATGATGCGCGGCGGCGCCACACATGTCGCGGTCGCGACCGACCACGTGATCGAGTCGTTTCGCAACGACCTCTGGCCCGGATACAAGACAGGCGAAGGCGTCGATCCGGCTCTACTGTCGCAATTCGGCCTGCTGGAAGAGGTGCTCGCCGCGGCCGGTGTGACGGTGTGGCCGATGGTCGAATTCGAAGCCGACGACGCGCTCGCCGCCGGTGCCGCGCTGGCCGATCGCGATCCGCGCGTCGAACGCATCCTGATCTGCACTCCCGATAAGGACCTGGCGCAATGCGTGCGCGGCAGCCGGATCGTGCAACTCAATCGGCGCAAGGGCCTCGTCACCGATGAGGCCGGCTTGATCGCGAAATTCGGCGTGCCGCCGGAGTCGATCCCAGATTACCTGGCGCTGGTGGGCGATGCGGCGGACGGCTATCCGGGGCTGCCGGGATGGGGCGCGAAATCGACCGCGGCGGTGCTCGCGAAATTCCGCCACATCGAATGCATTCCCGCGAACTGCGGCGAGTGGCACGTCAATGCATCCAGTGCGAGCACGCTCGCAAGCACGCTATGCGCCCAGCGCGATCTGGCCCTGCTCTTCCGCACCCTGGCCACGCTGCGCACCGATATCCCGCTGTTCGAGGATGTGGACGAGCTGCGCTGGGATGGTCCGCGTCCCGGGTTCGAGGCGATCGGGGCGAAGCTCGACGCGGCCGTGACCGTGAAGTAAGCTCACTGCTCGATGGGCGTGCGCTCGATGCGGTCCACCACGATGATCTGCGCGGGCACCTTCTGTGGCTGCAACTTCAGCCCCAGCGTTTCCTGGACCGCGGTGAAAAGGTTCGGCACGGCTTCACCTTCCGGCGCCTTGTCGTCGTTGGTCCACTTCAGCTCGAAGTCGTACACGTCAGTGAGACCCGTCTTGTCCACGACGACTTCGCCCAGAGTGCGCCCCAGATTGTCCGCCAGCGTTGCCATGGACGTCTTCTGCGCCGCCAGCGTGCTGACCCTGCCGCCGTGCTGGCTGGTGCCCCAATCCTTCGACTCTCCCGGTTCAACCGGCTTCAGTTTGAAGTGGCCCTTCGCGACCATCAGGGCGTACCCTGGCATGTCCTTCGATTCGCGATGCACCACCATCTTGAATCGGTCCTCGAGCAGGTTTCGCATCATGATCAGACGGTCCTCGCTCTTGATGTCCGGCGGATACTTCGCGGCGATATCGAAGCGCACGTCGTCCAGCCACCCCGGGCCGGTGACCTGAAACGGCTTCACCCCGTAAGCGCGCTCGATAATGCGGTGCAGCGGCATATTGGTGATGACGATCTGTCCCTTCGACCCGTTGGAGGAACTACCGTTCGCGCCTGAAGTGTTCAACTTGACCGACGCCGCCTCGTAAGACAGCCGGGTGTCCTGCCCCAGCAGCGTTCCCGCCGCGAGAATCAGAGCGCTCAAACGAAAGTCCAGCATGCCGCTTGGACGGATTCTATCGCAATCTGTTTGCTGTTATTGCAGCGGCCGCATCATGAGGTTGCGATACTGCACCACGCTACCTTTATTGTGCTGCTGCAGCGCCAGGTAACCCTTGGTGTACGTGTTCTTCGCATCGACATAATCCGTCACGATCTTGTCGTTGACCGCGATCACAATATGATTGCCGTGTACGATCACCTGCTGCGTCCACCACGTATCGTCCTGAACCAATTGATCCAGCACCTTGGACATGCCGTACAGACTTCCGGTCTTCTGCGGGTCGGGCGACGTATTTTCCACCTGCGATTCGTACCCCTTGGGGAATCCCGGACCGAACGCGGCGCGCATGTACATGCCCGAATTGCCGCTGTGGTTCAATTTGATCTCGGCGAGGAATTCGCAGTTGTCGCACTCGCGCTCCATCCAGAACAGGTGGCTGCGCTCCCCGTCGCCCGTGATGGCACCGTCCACCACTTTCCAGCTTTCCGGGTTATCACCGGCCTTCCAGCCGTCCAGGCTTTTGCCGTTGAACATGCTGATCCAGCCGTCCTTGCCCGCCACCGGTCCTGGCTGGTCGGCACACAGCGCCACGCAAACCGCGGCCATCATCAGCCCGCCCAGCGCGAGCCACGTCTTGTTCATGGAATACCTCCTGTCACCCATACAGAGTAACGCCGTTACCCCCACGCAGGGGTATCGGCTGACCGCCCCCATAAGACCATTTGGAATGACGGGGTTTTCGGGTTAACTTTGATTCCAGAATGGCTCAGAAACGTGTTTGCCTAACCTGCAAGAACAAGGGATGCACCTACAACTGCCGCTTCCGCCCGGCCATGTCCACTCCTGCTCCGCAGCTCATTCACATAGGCCGTTAACGCAATGACCGACTTTTGCCAAATCCGTAGAGGCTACCGCGCCGAGTGGCGTGACCTGGCCTTCTTCGTCGAAGGTGGCACCGGCCGATGGACTCTGCGCGTCCACCGGTCACAGACTCAGCAACCGCTGTATACGGGAGAACGCTGTGGCGCAACGGCCGCGCGCCAGGCCGCCGTCGAATTCGGTGTTTTCTCGGAATTGGGGCCTTCCAGTGCTGTGACCCCCTCCCAGCTCGCCAGCCAGCTCAAATGGCAGGAATACTGGTAGGCCCCAAGATTCTACTCCGCCTTCGGTAATTCGCGCCGCGGCAGCATTTCCGCGCGGATCGCCGTTTCGTAAACCACGGTGGCGATCACCGCCGACGCCTGCATCAGGTCCTCTGGAATCGCGTGATCCAGGGTATCCATGTCCGAGTGGTGCGTGAGCGTGCCGTAGTCCAGCGGGTCCTGAATGAATTGGAATCCCGGCAGTCCCACGGCGTCGAAGCTCAGGTGGTCGGTGCCGCCCGTGTCGCGGATCGAGATGGTGGTCACGCCCAGATTGCGGAACGGCGACAGCCAGGCTTCAAAGATCGGACGCATGGCTTCGTGACCCTGCAGGTAGACGCCGCGGATCTTCCCGCTGCCGTTATCCAGATTGAAGTAGCCGGATAGTTTGGCGTGCTCCGCCGTCACGTGCATGGTCTTCGGATCGGCGAAGTGCTCCTTGACGTAGGCGCGCGATCCGAACAGCCCCTCCTCCTCGCCGCCCCAGAGCCCGATCCGCACGGTGCGGTCGAGTTTCAGATTGAGCGACTTGAGGATGCGCATCACCTCCATCATGACCGCGCTGCCGGCGCCGTTATCGGTGGCGCCCGTGCCCGAGTGCCAGGAGTCGAAGTGCGCGCCGATCATCACGACCTCGTCCTTCTTACTGCCGCCGGGGATCTCGCCGACGATGTTCAAGCCGTCCATGTCGCGGTCGGAAATCGTGGCCTTCAGGTTGACGCGGACGCGCACGGGACTGTTCTTCTCCGCCAGCCGAGCGATGCGGTTGTACTGCTCGGCGGTGACGACGAAGGTCGGCGGGGCCAGGGGGCCGGACGCTTTGAACCCGCCCGCCGCCTCGCCGAAGAGTAGGCCGTCGTGGGCGCGATCGTCCTCTTGCAAGAGCCCGGCGACGCCCTCCTTCGCGAAGAAGGCGGCGCGCTCCGCGACCGACTCATCGTACAGATCGTACAACTGCTCCATCAGGCTGTTGGGCAGGCTGGTGAAGAACTTGCCCATTTCCGACGGGTCTTCGGGCCAGTCGAGATCCGCGAGCCGCTTGGCGGTGGCCTTGGTGGCGGGCGACGGCGCGACTTCCATGTCCGACAGCTCGGCCGCGGTGTAGCGATGGAACGGAGCGCTGGCCGCCGGCGGGGGAGCTTTGGGATTGCTCAGGAGCACGATTTTGCCGCGCAGCTTGCCGGTCCACTTGGCGCGGTAGGCGTCCATGGCTTCTTTGAATTTCTTTGGACCGTCGCGGAAGGACGCGCGGATCGGCGCGAACACGAGGTCGGCGGTCACCGGACCGTTCGTCGACGCGCTCCACGCCAGGGGCACGGCGGTGAGCTGCGAATACCGCGGCTCGACCAGTTCGACCGACGATTGCTCGAGAGTCCAGGCGCGTCCGAAGGGTCCCCACTCTTCGAGATGCACGCTCTGCAAGCCGTAGCCGTTCAGTTCGCCCATGGCCCAGCGCGCCGCGTCTTCGAATCCGGGAGATCCGGTCAGGCGCGGACCGTGCACGTCGGTGAGGTTGCGCAGGGTCTCCACGACTTTGGAGCGATCGAAGGCTTCGGCTTTGATGCGATCGAGAACGGCGGGGTCAACGCGGTCCTGCGGAAAGAGGGGCGCGGCGCACAGGAGAAGGAGGACGAGCTTTCTCATTCTCGAAGTATATAGTGAGGAGGTGCTGGCGGAGAGGGGGGGATTCGAACCCCCGGTAGAAGTTTCCCCCTACGACGGTTTAGCAAACCGCTGCTTTCGACCACTCAGCCACCTCTCCGTGAGATGATTTTGGCCGGTAAAAGCATCGTACCACAGTGAGCGTCTGACCGTCTTTTTCTGCATTTGGGCGCGCACTTACATCGGTGCGCGTCGCATATCGCGATCTACAGGCACTCCATCGTGGGCTGTCGCTATCTCCTCCAACTCATTATTAGTGAGCGGTTCGATGGCTTTCAAGAATCGGATCCCGGCATCCCGCTCGTCCGTATCCGTGATTCGATTCGCAAGAGCGCTTCCGGCGGCGTATGTTTCCACCGCGTGGACACATGGATGCAACCTCCAAGGCGCGATGCTGTCCAATGTGGCGCGCTCTATTTGCGGTGAGCAGTCGCGCCGCTGTTCCGGCTGCCAAGCTCCAAGTCGAGATCCACAATTTCGCTGGCGCTGAGCTTGCCCGGCGGCGAGGCTCGAAAGCGCCTGAGACACACCCGTAATCGAGTGGATGAAAGCATACCGGCGCCTGCTGCAAGAGCCTGACGAGCTGGCCGCATAAGGAGTTGCAGATGAAAGCCAACCTCGACATCGCCGGGGATGTCGCGACCCTGTACCGCTACGGGATCGCCGGCAAAAAACGGCATTCCCGCGGGACTGGGTCAAACAGCTTCGGGAAGACATGATGACGGCATTCTGGCAGGCGATCCGCCGTCCGGACGGCGCGGTGGGACGCGGGCCGCAGCGTGGTACATCGAGCTGCACCCGCAGGCGATCGGCGGGTTCGTCGAGCTGGTGACCATCCCTGGGTGATCGCAATATGCGAGACGGTTCTTGGGCCGCAATTCGAAATCGTGGAGATCGGATTCGATAGGCCATTCCAGGGCGCGAAAAACCAGCCGTGGCACCGCGATTTCCCTCGCAGCCTGAGAGTGATCGAGACCACTGCATCACGTCGCTTGCCTTCAATATCATCGGCGTCCACATCACGCCGGATATGGGCACGCATTGGGATGACGGGCGATCGTTGCCGCTCGGCGCTGACGGTCCACCGCGGCACCGCTCATCCGTCGCCCGTGGCGCGTCCTGTCCTGGTGCTCGGCGTAGGCACCCCGGGCACCGGCCACTCCGCGGGGCACGACATAATGGTCACCACGCCCTTTTACGACCGCTTGCCCGAGTTCGTACGGAAACATCTGGTTTGCCGCGTAGTCGAGAATCTGGAAGGCGCCGCCGACGAGTTGGTTGTAAAAACATCGTGCGGCGGAGCGTCCGATCGTCTTTTTGCTACACTGGTCGTGTATTCACTTCTTATGCGCCCGTAGCTCAGCTGGATAGAGCGTTTGCCTCCGGAGCAAAAGGTCGGTGGTTCGAATCCACTCGGGCGTACCATCTGCTCAGTTGTTTAGGGCGGGTCGATTTTCCTTCGCCTACCCAAAACCCACCCAAATGGAAAATCCCAATTTCCCGGGCACGTTCGGTGAGCTAACCTCAAAGGCGATGAGCGACAAAATGAAAGCTGTCCGCGTCCTATCGGAAAAAGAGTTTGAACGCCTACTCGACCATTTGGCGCAGGAAACCCATCAGGCATCGGACCATTGGCATCAGTTCAAGGGTCTGCAGGCAGCGCGCAAGAAGTACGCACGCGAGATGCATGAAAGCCTAGCGTTCTGGAATTTCACGATTCTCGCCAACTACGATACCGTTCTTTTTCGTCTAGCGCGACTCTACGACCAGCATGACTGCGGGTTGGGCCTTAAGCGATTTTTGCTCACAGTCAAAGCCAGCGCAGAATTCTTTTCCCAAGACGCACGCCGGCTGCGCTTGCGAAAAAATCCATTCATTGAAGGTTTGCTCGCCCGGAAGTTGAACCCCGCGACGCTGGGAGGGGATCTACGGCGCGTATCCGAGGACGATGCTTTAGTTTTCCAACTCTGCAAACTCCGCAACCAAGCCCTGTCGCATGTCGAGCCCAATCCAGTTCGCTTGGGAACTACGCCAACCCTCCCATGGCTCGAGAGCCCGCAAATCGAAACTCTTCTTCGTCGCGCCCGCCAAATCATCAATCGGTACAGCTCAATTTACCGCGCCTCCTCGTTTTCAATGAAGGTCCTCGGTGCCGACGATTATATGACGGTGCTGAGTCTTGTGCGAAAGGGACGCAATACGGTGATCGCGGAGCGGAAACTGGAGATTCAGCACATTACCCGCCAGGGACGAAGGACTCCGCGTCCCAAGCCTCATCGATAAGGGGCTGGATCGTGCCCGCTTGAGATTCTACTGCAGCGACTCCTCTTTCTTCGGGCAGAATTCCTGATCCATGCTCTCGACGGCCGAGCGCACCTGAGCCGGGATCTCTTTGATGTAGAGGCCGGTCATCTCCAGCTTGGAGTGGCGGAGCTGCGCCTGAATGTCCCGTGGTCTTGCATGCTTCTGGAAATGGGTGGCACACGTACGACGGAGGGCTTGATAGGTCAAGTCCGGAATGCCGGCCTCTGTGGCGAGCGGCTTCAGATACCGTCGGAGATAGTTACCCAGACGGAAGGGAGTGCCGGTCTCGGTCGGAAAGAGCAAGTCGGAAGAAAGACCGGAAGTCGTGGCATGGTAGGGCTTTTTCTGCCGCCGAGCCTGAACCCACATGTCGAGCTCTTCTTGAAGACCTGAGCTGATTCCGACATAGGCCATACTCCCGGCGGTCTTCGTCTCACCTATACGCTTGGCCCCGCGCTCGGCTTCCTTGACGGCTTCGTCGATTCGCAGCTGCCCCGGCTCTACATCGTCCTCACGCAGAGCAAATAGCTCACCCGGCCTCAGGCCGCAGTTGATGAAAATGCGCAACACCAGGTGCTCGCGGCCATGGGCTTTGGACAGTAATCGCTGGACTTCTTCGAGCGAATAGTAACGCTCGCAGGGGCGCGCCAGCAATTGTGTGGGCATCTCCACTTTGCGGGCTGCGTTGTCGGAAACAAGACGCTCATCGCGCGCAAGCTCCAAGGCGGCGCCGAGGTAGGTCCGCGCCTTTTTCACCACGCTCAAACTGTCACCGCGCGCAGCCAATTGGTTTAGCAATTCCTGCAGCGGCTCGCGCGTGAGATCCCGGACGCGACGGTTGCCGATCAAAGCCAGAATACTGGGGTGATCCTTTTCTTTCGATTTCCCGCTGAAGACCGACTGGACCGCCTTGCGGGTCGCAGTTCCCCAGGAAGCCGCTTTGAGCGCCGCATAACGCCGCCAGAGTTGCTCGAAGGTGCAATCAGGCGGCAAAGCCCCGGCGAGTTGATGCGTGGAGGCTTTGATATAGCCGTCGAGCTTCTCCTGCGCTTCCGCTTTAGTGAGGTCGGTCACAGGCCCCAGGATTTTCTCGCGTTTGCAGATTTTCTCCGGGCCGTTCGGCATTTGGACATAGACATGCCACCGGCCGCGCCACATCTTGCGGGTCTTCCCCACCTTGATTAGCCAGCCGCGCTGGTAGCGTTCTCGGGACATATGCCTGCCGAGGGTTCGAAAATCGAACTCGTGTGAGTCTACCATGGTGTAGCCTCAAGCGACACGCCGGATCATGGCCTCGATGAACGTCTGCACGTCCTCCGGGCGGAAGCGAACTGCCTTGCCCAGCCGCACCGATGGAATAACAGGCCGCTTCCGGTCGGCATGATCGTACACCCAGGCAATCGAGACATTAAGAATTTCGGCCACGTCTTCCACGCTGAGCAGCTTCTCCATATCTCTCCTCCGAATCCGTTTACCCGGATCTCCTGGTTCTACGTGCGAAATTGGGACGCTTGGCCGCTCGCCGGCTCCCTGGTTATCCGCTTCTGACCGTTCTCTCAGGCACCGCGTCGGCGCTGAAGCTGCGCCCGGCATCTGCGGTCTTCTGCTTTTCCGGACTCCTCCCCCAAAACGAGTTTGGGTCCCCGCTCCCGAAAAGCAGCCCTGGCCTTGGGAGCAGCGCGCCTCGCTGGCTTCGCCGGTGTGCCCCGAGAGAACGGGGCAGAAACGGAGAAAACGCCATGAACCCGAACGACATCGTCCCAATCCCGACATCGCAATCCTTCCTTGATACCGTAGCCCACGGAGACTGTATCGGACTGATGCGCCGCCTGCCTTCCGCGAGTGTGGATTTCATCCTCACCGACCCGCCTTATCTGGTCAATTACCGCTCGCGCGATGGACGCGCCATCCGTAACGACGTCGATGACCGCTGGCTCAAGCCGGCCTTCGCCGAAGCCTACCGGGTCCTGCGCTGGAATCGCTTCTGCGTCTGCTTTTACGGCTGGTCCCAGGCGGACAAATTTCTCGTGGCCTGGCGCGCAGCCGGATTTCGACCGGTCGGACACCTGGTTTTCCGCAAGTCCTACGCCTCTACGACGCGCTTCCTCCGCTACAAGCACGAGCAGGCGTACCTCCTAGCCAAGGGTAATCCCGCACAACCCAAACAGCCGATTGGCGACGTCTTGGAAATGCGTTACAGCGGCAATGCCCTGCACCCAACGCAGAAGCCGGTATCCGCCCTGCTGCCGCTGATCGAGAGTTTCTCGTCCTCAGGAGACGTCGTTCTCGATCCGTTCTGCGGTTCCGGCTCCACGTTGGTGGCTGCACGACAATTGCGCCGGCGCTTCCTCGGAATCGAGCTCGATCAGACCTACTGCGCCATCGCGGGACGTCGCCTGCGGGAAGCCGCCGCTTGACGGCATCCTTACATTTCGGCCCGTCAAGTCTCCCACCTTTGGAGCCGGACATCGAAGGTATAGCGGTCCCGCGAGCATAAACCGAGCTATGCAGAACTGTTTCGCCAAACCCGCCTCCTTTATCCCGACACTTAAGAGACAGGGAGCGCTCGCAGGGAGGTAAGTGATGTGGAGCGTTGGCGTTGGGCACACAGATAACGATCTGCCGCAATATGTGGTTATTCTATTTGAACCAACGTCGCCAGATTTCGGCTCGATGCTTCCGAATATCGAGCGCCGCCCTCGCCAAACCGGTGGCCGGTCCCCTTCGTGCGGGGGCGGGTTCCATCGATAGCGCGCTCTCGACGAACGTAAGGCACCCACATAGATATACGTGATAGATGGCATTGGAAGGCCGCCCGGCAACCAAGACTCCCTCAACTGGCCAAGCGGTTCTTATAGCGCGAGAAGGTGTTTGAGTTTGCTGGCGACTATCGCGAATGTCGGCGCATCCAACGTTCCTAGGGATCTCGCCAGGCTTGAAGAATGAATTGTCGCCAACTTATGCAAGCGCAACACTGATGTGATTTTGAGACCCGTTGAGCGGTATTCCGATTTGTTCGGATCCAAGATCAAATCCGACGGCAGAAGCTGGGCAGGGGTGACAGAAGAAATGTACG
>Ga0105240_10005476_pt1 | contig 18920 bp, 17 predicted proteins | sample KBSC54metaG_FD_80426 | JGI IMG/M metagenome (GOLD analysis project Ga0105240, IMG submission 80426) | Corn rhizosphere microbial communities from Kellogg Biological Station, Michigan, USA - KBS C5-4 metaG | ecosystem: Host-associated > Plants > Roots > Rhizosphere > Soil | place: Michigan, USA... | reverse complement strand
TCGACCGATGACAATGTGTGCACCCCGGAACTGATAGCTGAATTCCCCAAACCGGTAACGTTCAACGTCGTTAGCGTGCGCGAGTACCTGCCCCTGGGCCAGCGTGTGGAAGGGTTCGCGTGCGACCAGTGGAAAGATGGCAGATGGGTGGAATTTGCGAAGGGCACCAGCATTGGGAACCATCGCTTGATCCGCGGTGAACCGATTACCACGGAGAAGGTCCGGCTGCGCATCACGCAAGCCCCGGTGTGCCCGGCGCTGTCCGAGTTTGGCTTGTTCGCCGAACCGAAGTAAACCAGCACCTCCAGCTGCCAGCGGACGGATGGCCGGCGAGGCGCCGCTCGCTCAGGGCGTCGTCTTCCAGACGTCCTCAACCGGCACGTAGCCCACGTGCCAATACACGGTTTTGAGCTTCTGCAGTGGGATTCTGCCGGAATGGCCGTCCACATAGCCAATATTGATGGCGCTGGGAAGTTGCTTCTGGCTGACCGACCGCTGCCGCATCAAAGGATGCCGCGCGATCGAGATGCGGCCCAGCGCCGAGTTTACATTTCCCAGGAAGAGGTCGGAGGCGGGGGTGTCTCCGATCGCGGGCCAGGTATCCGGCCAAATGCCATCCATGAAGAACGGGGTGAGAGCCGGCATAGTGATCAGCGTGTCTTTCTGGAAAAATTTCGCTTTGTCCGTAATCCAGGTGCTCACACCGTCGGGCTTGGTGTCGTAGTAATACAACCAGCCATTAATCGAGTAGCTGCCCGTTAATTTGGGGTCATTATTCCAGATCCAAGCGGCAGCGGCCGTCCCGGCTGTCGGATCCGGAGGAGGCGGGGTTCTGGAGGAAGCGACTGGGCAGAGCCGGTTGTCATTGACCTTTATCGAATAGTCAATGAGTGTCTGCATCCACAATTTCGCCGTCACGTTGTACTCGATCGATTTCCCGGTATCCTGCTGATACATGATGGCGGCCGTGCTCAGTTGCCTCAGGTTGCTAATGCACCGAATCTGCTGGGCTTTAGTTTTTGCCGAAGACAAGGCCGGCAGGAGCATAGCCGCAAGGATCGCGATAATAGCGATGACGACGAGCAATTCGATAAGAGTGAATCCGGGAGAAGGAAAGGGAGTGTGGGTCGGTGTCGAGGCTCGGCCTCCGGCCCAGGCTCCTTTACCTTGCGAGTGCAGTTTCATAAGGCTTTCAACGTAGGAAACCTCGCGCGGCGCCGCGTGTAAACTGTGCCTTCATGCCGCAGTTCGCGCAGCCCCTTCCTGCTGGCCTGACGAGGCTTACAACCGGACAGGACTCTATGTCACCGGCCCACACCAACGCAATGCCTTTTCTTTTTCCTGCCGTGAACCTCAGGTTTTGCGCCTTCACTTCTCACTTGGCATCAATTGGAACCAAGGCCTATTCTACGCTTGTATGTCTTTGGATATGATGGCTGAACGCAGTGCCGACTGGTTCGCCAAGGCCTTTGGCCGCCCCCCTCGCTGGATAGTTGCTGCCCCCGGGCGTGTCAATCTCATCGGAGAACACACCGACTACAATGAGGGCTTTGTCCTTCCCATGGCCATCGAGCGTTACATGGTCATTGCCGCCGACCGGAACGCCGATAAGCACGCAACTCTTCACAGTGTGACCACCGGCGACACGGCAAGTTTCAGCCTTCGCCCCCCGCTGGAACGGGGCATGCCAGCCTGGTCGAATTATATCCGGGGCGTCATCGCGGGGTTTCAGGAACGGGGCGAGCGCATTGGCGGGTTTGATGCCGTGATCGACTCCAGCTTGCCTTACGGCGGTGGACTGGCCAGCAGCGCCGCTTTGGAAGTCGCCATGGCGACCCTCCTCGAGGCGACCGGCGGCCACACCCTGGATCCGGTTGAAAAGGCATTGCTCTGCCAGGAGGCGGAACACAACTTCGGCGGGGTACCCTGTGGCTTGATGGATCAGTTCACCTCGGTGCTCGCCAAGGGCAACCATGCGTTGCTCCTGGATTGCCGCTCCCGAACGGCCAAACCGGTGCGCATGACTGACCCGGAAATCTCCGTGCTCATCATCAACACCCACGTGCGACATCAGCTCGCTGACGGCGAATACGCGAAACGTCGCGCTGAGTGCGAAGCAGCGGCGCGGATTTTAAAAGTCCCGGCCCTCCGGGACGCCAACCTGACCGCCTTAAAGCGCACCCAGAAACAAATGCCCCCGGCGGTTTTCCGCCGCGCCCGGCACGTGATCACTGAAAACCAACGAACTCTTCAAGCCGCCGAGGCCATGGTAGGCAGGAAATGGAAATTGGTCGGCGAACTTATGTATGCCAGTCATGCCTCTTTGCGGGATGATTATGAAGTTAGCTGCCGGGAGCTCGATGCCATTGTTGAGATCGCAGCCAGGATTCCTCAATCCGAAGGCATGCTCGGCTGCCGCATGACCGGTGCGGGGTTTGGGGGTTGCGCGGTGAGCCTGGTGAAATCAAAGGCGGTCCGACCAATCACTCGCAAGCTGGAAGAATCTTACGAACAACAAATCAAAAGCACGGTGACGATCTTTTCTTCGCGCCCGGCTGGCGGTACCAAGGTTTTGAAGTAGCAACCGGTCTTCGCTCGCTTGATCTAACGGGTAGCGCCGTAGGTCCCCCGGCGGCTCGCATCGGAACCTGGGGACTGACTTCCCAGGGTGAGCGGCAGGTGCATGTTGTTCAAATGGCTTTCGTCAAATGCCAGGATAATCTCCGCGGCCCGTAGCCGGTTTTGAAAAGCAATCGTCACGGCCTGAACCGTCCCTTCAAAATTGTGGGCCAGCATGGGATCTGAAGTCCAGTTGACCGGCGACTGGTAATACTGGCTCGATTCGATGTCGTATAACAGGACCCGCATAGGAGTGGCTGAGCGCATGTTTATGCTCGGGGCAGCTTCCGCCGTCGAGCATTTCTTATTCACACGGTATTCACACCCGGTTGCCCCCAGGGGCTTGGTTTGCCTCGAAGCCGTGATTTCCCAGGTGAGGCAATGGCTCAGACCGACCGTCCTTATTTTTTTGTCTGTAAATTTTTCTGTCTTAAAGATTTCTGAGCGCAGCCGATCTTGTTTTGTTTACAGCCTCTTTTGAGGCCTAACCCGGCTTCGACTTTCGGATTCGGGTGAGGTATTTTGAATTGTTTATGCCAGGCCAAGTTCAAGCGTTGGAGCGCAAAGTCACTTCGCCCAAGGTTGAGAAGTACACGGGTGAGGTGGTTTATATCTACGCCTTTGATGTGGCTTACGATATGAAACGCCAGCCGGTTCCGGAATTGCTTGGCCAACCGGTGGCTCAGTTCGTGGTCGATGCGAGCAAAAGAAACCCGCGCCATTTATTTTTCTTCCGCCCGCAAATGGTGCGATTGCCGCCGCTCGAACGGATCGGCCCTCATGGGCCCGTCCGCGTGGAGCGCGCGGTGAAGCTCCTGCCGGTGGGAGCAATTAGCATTACAATCCGTGTCCCGTTTGAGGTCGAGCAGGTGGAGGACTTGGTCGAATATCATGATCTTCAGTTCAGCAACGGATCCTTGCACGAGGAAGTTCGGCGGCTCGCCGAGGAGGTTCGTCGTGAACTCACTCCCTATTATGTCCGGCCCGGCGGTAATTTGGCGGAGGAGGAGGCCTACACGGTTTTTTGCCTCGATTCGCCTCTTTTAACCGTGGGCGGAGCGCCGCTCAGCGCGCAGAATTGGTTGAGAGCTCACCGCCGCTCCGTGGCGTCGCTCCTGACCCAGGAACCGGATATCGACCACCTTTCCAAACAGGAAGCCGAGGAATCGACCGGGCGATTTTTGAGCTATTACGAGCATGATGTCGTGGTAGTGGACTGGGATGCGGCGCTCATTATGGATCAGCGCCAGAACTTTGATGAAACGCTCTATGTGATGGAGCTCGCGAATTTGCAACTCGCCGAGCTGGAGGCCTATGACCGCATCCTGGACGACTCACTGGATCGAGCCTACCGCGACCTGGCCACCCGTTCGATGCGCGGGCGACCCAGCATCATGCGGGAGTTGCGCGAGATCCGCATCGACCTGGCGCGCTTCAGCGATGAACTCTCGAATATCACCAAGTTTTTCGGCGATTGGCACCTGGCGCGCATTTACCAGAATATCTCCGCCCGTTTCCATCTCGCGGATTGGCACCGCACGATCGACGACAAGCTTGAAACGCTGGACGATTTGTACCAGCTGCTAAACCACGATCAAACCAACCGGTGGATGCTGATCCTGGAAGTGACGATTGTGCTCCTCTTCGTCATCGACCTGGTGATCCTGATTTTTGGGGTCAAGGCGCGCTGATGCCGGCCGGTTCAGTCCTGGACCCGGATCAACGTTTTGACGGCGTGGTTTCCCTTGGCCATCGTTCGAAACAGATCGGGAAGGCCAGCCAGAGGGCATTCGCCATCCACAAAATCACGAGCCGAAATCACACCGCTTTCGATGAACCCCAAGGCGCGCCGAATCGTGGCCGGAGTATGATGAAAGCTGGCCAACAGCGTTAAGCTCGAGTAGTGGACCAGGGCGGTATCGAGGCACACAGTGGTGCCCGAAGGACAGCCGCCGAAAAAATTAACTTTTCCACCCTTGCGCACCAGCCTCACCGCCGCTTCCCAAGTCTCCGGTTTGCCGACGGCTTCAACAACCACGTCGAACCGCTGTTCCTGAGGCAGGCGCGAACTCAATTCCTCCTGCGGATGAAGGTCAATGACCTCGCTGGCGCCCAGGCGCCGGGCCGCTTCCAACCGCTTTGTACCGCGTCCGACGGCCGTCACGGAACAGCCCAAATGTGTGCCGAGCGCGATGAACATCAATCCAATCGGACCGGCGCCAATCACCAGCATCCGTTGGCTCTGGCGCACCCCGAGGTCTTCTAACCCTTGCACCACACAGGCCAGCGGTTCGGTCAGCGCCGCATCGCGGAAGGCCGTTCCCGGTTTGAGCCGAACCAGATTCCGCCCGACCAGGCGAGCCGGAACGGCAATGGATTCAGCATACGCTCCGTTGAGAAAGAGCAGATCGTCGCAAAGGTTCTCCTGGGCTCTCTTGCAAGGGGAGCACTTTCCGCATGGTGCGGAGTTTGCCACGACCACCCGCTCGCCGACCTCCCAGTAAAAATCCGCATCAGCTGAGGCCGGCGGAAATACCTCGCAAATTACGCCGGCGAGCTCGTGGCCAAACAAGGCCGGCGGCACAATCATCTGGGCATGGTAACCCCTCTTGTACACTTTCAAATCCGTGCCACAGGTGAGCGCCGCCTCGATGCGCACCCGAACTTCGCCAGGGGTCAATGGCCGAGGGACCACATCCTCAACGCGGATATCTTCTCTGCCATACAGGGTTGCTGCCTTCACGGGCCTTGTTTATGGCCGGAAAGCACGCGGAGCGAAAGTCAAATTTCAGCCGACCGGCTTCCTAGGGGGTGAGGCCTTAACAAAACTGGTCGCGCGCAGGTAAATGGGTTCCAGCCGGTCGCCGGGCAAAAAGTCGGTCCGCCGGCTGACTTGGCGTGCCACCATCGCCGCCCGCGGGAAGATCAGCCTGCCCCCACTGAGCGAACCCGGCAGGTCCGGCCCCACAAACGTCTCCGTGCCCTGCGCCCATGCTCGCACCTCGGCCTCGGGGACAAGCCGCAACCCCTCAACCTGGCGCAATTCTGAGAGATCGATCTCATAACGCGCGGCGTAGAACTCGCCCCGTTGAGCGTCCACGATCACCCGGACCCGGCCGTTGAGACCCAGCCTTTGCGCTTGTTCCGCCACGCACTCGACACTGCTGATGCCAGCCAACTTCACGTGCGCGGCGAGCTGCCAACCCTGGGCCACCGCAATCGCGGTTCGAATCCCCGCGTACGAACCCGGCCCCAGGCCAACCGCCACGCACTCGATCTGTTCACGCTCCCACCGCGCCTGGCGCAAAGTGGCTTCAATCATGGAGAATGGCCTGGTCGATTGGCCTCCAGTCTCAATCACCTCGGCCATCTCCGATCCGCCCTGCGGACCTCCCGCCTCGAACACCGCCACGCTGCGTTGGGCGGAGGAAAACTCAAGCGCCAAAATCTTCATGGATAATGCGTCGTTCCGTTTCGCTCATGGTTTCCATCACCACCCACCGCAGCCGCCGGCAGGGCAAAGGGCTGTTCACCGGGGTTGGCGAGAACCACCGATCGGCCCACTCGATGATGCTAACACCGGCAGGGTGCAAGAATTCCTCCAGGCCGGCACCCAAGATCTGTTCCGTCGTTTCCAGGCGGTAAAGATCCAGGTGAAAAAGCGGGAGCCGCCCGCCGGAATAGACGTTGACCAGCGCATAGGTGGGGGAATGGACACTTTCCGGAACCACCAAGCCGCGGGCGAATCCTTTGACGAGTTGAGTCTTTCCCGCTCCGAGGTCGCCGCATAAGCCGATGACCATCCCGGACTCGGACGACCGTCCCCAAAGTTCGCCCAGCGCTTCTGTTTCAGCCGGGCTATGAGAAATGTACGTACCCATGCGCGGTCAAAGGCCTGACGCCTTGCTTGTCGCGAATAGTAATGCTGTCGCCGGCGGTGATTCTGCCGATACAGGTGAGCGGCACGCTCGGAAATCGCTTCTTCCACGCATCCAGCGCCGGCACGGCATCCCGGCTGGCCACGGTAAACAACAGCTCGAAATCTTCGCCATCGGTCAGTGCCGCTAACAAAGGCGTTTTTCCGGAAGACTCCGCTTTGGCGGCTCGCCGGGCTTCGCGGCTGACCGGAATGGAGCTGGAAAGCAACTCGGCTCCGACACGGCTCGCCTTCAGCACATGCCGCAAGTCGGTCCCCAAACCATCGCTCACATCGATCATGGCGTGGACCGACAGATTGTGGGCGAGGAACTGCGCCTCCTTCAGACGAGGTTCAAATTCCAGGTGTTTGCCCGAACGTGATCCTCCCAATTCGCCTGTCACAAAGATGGCATCCCCGACCTCGGCGCCGGAGCGCAACAAGGCCTTGCCTCGGGCCGCCCAACCCAGCAGCGCCACAGAGATGAACATCCGCTCGGGATTGGTCGTCGTCTCTCCTCCGACAATCGCCACCTCGTAACGCCGCGCGAGCACCCCCATTCCCGTGTAAAGGTTTTCGACAAACGCAGCCTCGAACTTTTGGGGCAGGCCCAACGTGATGAGCGCGGAATTCGGCGTGCCCCCCATGGCCGCAATATCGCTGAGACAGCGAGCCAGCGCCTTGTGCCCGACCTTTTCGGGAGGTGCCTCCGCGGTGAAATGAATTCCTTCCACCATGGCATCGGTCTTGAAGAGCAAGAACCGGTCAGGCAAACCAACGTCCAAAACCGCGCAATCGTCACCCGCGCCAACCACCACGGATTTGTTGGTCGGAAGGGATCGGGTAAGGCATTGGATCAGCTCAATTTCGTTCATCGTTTGGCAAAAACCTGTTTCAGCCCAAGCAGCGCCAGGACGAAGGCCAGCCCGACGGTGAGTGCCAACATCAGGACCGGAAACAGCCGCTCCTCGGGCAAGTAAAGCAACGCAAAATTTACGCCGTTGAACAACGCGTGGGTCGTAATCGGCGCCAGCAGATTGTCCGTCCGCTCGTAAAGCAAGGTCAACGCCACCGCCAATAACGTCAGAGGAATGAAGCTAATCAGGTTCAGGTGGATCGCTCCAAAAAACACCGCCGTTCCCCAGAGCGCGAGCCTCGGGAAGCCCGCCTGCTTCGCCCAGGAATAAAAAACACCTCGGAAAATCGCTTCCTCCGCGGGCGGCACCAGGAAAACCGTGAACAAACCAAATATGAACCGACCCGGGCCCGTGGGGTCCATTTGCAACGTTTGAACCACTTGCTGCTCTTCCGCCTTAAAATGCAACCGGACGACTACTTCCGCTGAGACCCATTTCAACCCCAAGCCCAGTGGGAGAAACACGCAGGCCACGATGATTCCCCACAACAGGCAATGTTGCCATTGGTTCCTGAACCCGAAGCCCTCGGTCCAGCTGGTGCCGTGTTCGTGCAAAAACAGGCTGACCCAAACCAGCGCGGCTCCCTGGAAGCTAAGCAACGCAATGACCATGTGACCGAGTGACGGGGAGGCCTGCCCGGCGATTTTTTGCGCCCAGGCCCCGAGGAAAAGTCCGCCATAAAGGCAGGTAAGAAGCAACCCGGCTCTTAATGCAAAGCCCTCCAGGCGCCAGGCGCGCCGCACCAAAATCAGAGCCACCCCCATGCTGAGCAGAGCTGCCGTAATGATTAAAATGAACTTAACTCCAATCGCACCACCCGAACCTTTGTAGTACAGAGCCGTCGAGATGAACGATCCCGCGAGATAGCTCAAAATAATGCTCGCGACCAATCGCAAAACTGCCTCTGTTTTCCAGGGCTTCTCCGACAGCATGGTGCCAAGCTATAGCACGACCCATAAAAGGGCCATGGCCAACTTAAGCGCGCGCCGGTGTAACTGTGCGCAAATGGGCGCTGCCCCAATTCAAGAAGGAATTCGCGTTCAACGAGCGCGCCCGTTCCGTGCATTTAGTGCAACATATGTTACATATAATGCACCACGACCCAGCCCGCTCGTTTGCCCGCGGCCTTTGCTTCGCTCCGGACCTCAAGTTATGCTATCGTCCATGGTCAAGGTCGCTGCTGTTTCGCTCGCGTTGGCACTGCCGTTGGGGCCGCGTTGCGTACTGGCACGCGCCGCGACGCAAACCCAGAACATTGTGAACACAAGCTCCGCCGTTCCAACCCATTCGCATACCAACCGTTTGGCGCGCGAGAAATCGCCCTACTTGCTGCAACACCAGCATAATCCCGTGGATTGGTATGCCTGGAAGGACGAAGCGTTTGAGAAGGCGCGGCGCGAAAACAAACCGATCTTCCTGAGCATTGGCTATTCGACCTGTCACTGGTGCCATGTGATGGAAAGGGAATCCTTCGAAAATGAGCCCATCGCCAGCTATTTGAACGAGCATTTTGTCAGTATCAAAGTTGATCGTGAGGAACGTCCCGATGTGGATAAGATCTACATGACTTTTGTGCAGGCCACCGCCGGCCAGGGTGGTTGGCCGCTGAACGTGTTCCTTACTCCGGACCTAAAGCCGTTCTTCGGCGGCACGTATTTTCCTCCGAACGAAGCGCACGGTCGGCCGGGTTTCCTCCAGTTGTTGCAGCACATCGAGCAGCTTTGGACATCGCGGCAGGCAGATGTGCTGAAATCGGCTAAGGATATCCATTCGCAGCTCGAGCAAATGAGCGCGAGCAACGCCCCGCCTTCGGAATCAGCCTTGAGCCGAGAGACCCTGCGACGTGCGGGCGGCGCCTTTAAAGAAATGTACGACCCTCAGCACGGCGGGTTTGGCGGCGCCCCCAAGTTCCCACAGCCGAGCCAGCCTTTGTTCCTGCTCCGTTACGCGCATCGTTTCCAGGATCAGGAAGCCACACGGATGGTGCTGCACACCTGCGACGCGATGGCTGCCGGGGGAATCCACGATCAGCTGGGCGGAGGTTTTTCCCGGTATGCCGTGGACGCGGAGTGGTTGGTGCCGCATTTCGAGAAAATGTTGTATGACAATGCGCAGCTGGCACAGCTCTATTTGGACGCTTATCTCTTCAGCGGCGACGCCCGACATGCCGACATCGTCCGCGACATACTTGATTACGTCCTGCGTGATTTGACGCACCGGGAGGGGGGATTTTACTCAGCCGAGGACGCGGATAGCGAAGGTCACGAGGGTAAATTCTATTGCTGGACTCGGATGGAGCTTTCTGAGCGGCTGAGCCCCGAGGAATTCAATGTGGCGGTTAAATATTTTGGCGTCACGCAACGGGGCAATTTTGTGGATCACAGCCATCCGCAGCCGTTGCGGGATCAGAACATTTTGAGCATGGCGGACCCGAAGCTCAATTCAGCAGACCGGTTACTGCTCGCTTCGGCCAAGCGGAAGCTGCTGGAAGCGCGTGCGAAGAGGGTGCGTCCACATTTGGACGACAAGGTGCTGGCTTCCTGGAACGGCCTCATGCTGGGGGCCATGGCCAGGGCGGCGGTGATTTTGCCTGATGAGCGTTACCGCGTCGCGGCGGAAAAGAACGTTGCGTTTTTGAAGTCGAAGCTCTGGGATGCTGCGACGCGAACACTTTACCACCGCTGGCGAGACGGGGAACACGACCAGGTGCAATTACTCGATGGTTACAGTTTCCTTCTCGCGGGGGTGATAGATCTGTACGAAGCGACACTCGAACCTGGTCACCTCGAGTTTGCGGTAGCCCTGGCTGACGCGATGCTCGAAAAGTTTTACGACCCGCACAACGGTGGATTTTGGCAAAGCGCTTCCGGCTCGTCGGACCTGATCCTCCGGGTCAAAGAAGATTATGATGGAGCCGAGCCGTCAGGCAATTCGGTGGCCATTCTGGCGCTCTTGAAGTTGGGGAAGATAACAGAAAAGAGCGCCTACGCTCAAGCTGCCGAGAAGAGCCTGCGGCTGCTGAGCAACCGCATGGAACGGTTGCCTCGCTCAGTGCCGTACTTGCTCCAGGCGGCAGATTTCTCCCTGGAAGAACCCAGGCGCGCAGTCGTGGCCGGAGACCCTGAGGCCGCGCAGACCCGCGCCTTACTGCATACAATTCACTCGGTTTATCAGCCGAATAAGGTGGTGCTCGGAAACCACGGCCCGGTCGAGCCTTTCGCCAAAACTCTTCCGGCGGCTGGCGGCGCGGTGCTGTATCTGTGCACCGGCGCTGCTTGTCAGGCCCCAACGGGAGATGAAACCAAGGTGAAGGAGCTAATGAAGTAGCGGGTCAGATGTAATACATCAAGCATCACGCTTTCGTGTCATTTCGCCGCGATGTCACTAACACAGAAACCCCGCAGACCACGACGCACTTTTGCATTCAGCAGCAGCGGCATGTTTCGCACTATACTCAGAACAAATATCGTCGTGTATCGGATGGAGTATCAGACCTAGGTCACTTCTGCGTCAACGACTTACGCTCAGTAATCCTAAACACCAGAGGTTTATGACGCCGGTCAATCCTCTTTTGAAGTTCGAACTGACGGATCGATTCTTTTTCCCATAGCAGGAACGACGACCACAAACTCTTTAGGCGCTCTTCAAGAATCCGCTCGAATTTACCACATTGGAAGGCGAGGACGATCTTACGAGCAACTCGATAACATGGCCACCGCCTGTGGAGTAAAGGACGTGCGAACGTTGCGAAAGGCGCTACGCAATCTTATCCGCGAAGGTAGGGTGAGCTGGCAAAAACGTAATAAGAGTCTCGAGCAACCAGCAGGGCCTTCAACCCATTGAATCCAACCAATCGACGTTCTATCGTCACTCAACGGACCTGCGACGTCAATCCCAGGTCTCTAGGAAAGGAAGCGTCCTTGCTTTCGTCACGCCCCAGGTCCTCCAGGTTTGTGTCCGTGAGCGTGATTTTCACGCAATTTGCGTGAAGGTCACGCAGTCTCTGCGGGTGTTTGCGACAAATGAGCTTGTCTTCTTCCCGAAACGTCAGTGGCACGAGCAGTGCTTAGGGCAAGTCATGAACCAGGTCAAGCTTGCGGCCTTAATACCAATCGCACCGAATACAAAAGCACTTATTGGGCTGGTTCTTTTATTAACGTGTTCAATTAAGGCTGAGAGCATCTCGTATACTCTCGCACCCTACGGGACTTGGACAGCGATCACGTGCTCAGGGGACGGCGCCACGGTCGTTGCTTCGGAATGGGGGAGTAGCTCGATTTTCATTTCCACCAACTCTGGCGCAACTTGGGTACAAGGGCCTTCGTTTGGTCATGCACTTGGCTTTCTAACAATGACGCCCGACAGCAAAACCTTAGTGGGACTCGACACTGGCGGAAGCTCTTATTCATCGCACGATCTTGGGATCACATGGACGACCAATTCCCTTCCCACGGAGACCGTGCGGCAAGTCGTGATTTCCAGCGACGGCAGAAGGTGGGCTTGTATCGCCAATTATGCAGGGGATTTTAAACCAATTTATGTATCTTCGGATTCGGGTGTAACTTGGCAACCGACGAGTGCACCCGTTGCGAGTTGGGTACGGATAGCTTCGTCGGGCGACGGATCTCGGTTAGCGGCGGTGCAGTCAGATGGCCCCGTCTATACTTCGACAAACTACGGGGTGTCGTGGGTAAGCACTGTCCCGACAACGAATACGCTTTACTCAATAGTATCTTCAGCCGACGGCACCAAACTGGTCACCCTTGCTGCAGGGGGTGCCGTTTATTCCTCGACGAATGCAGGTGTTGAGTGGGTTCGGATTAGCCCCCGTGCCGTTGCGTTTCGTGGGCCAAATGTTGCGTCCTCTGCCGACGCAAATGTCATCGCAGGAATTGGCGCGAGCGCGGTCGAGATCTCAACGAATTCGGGCGAATTATGGAATTCCCTCGATCCAGAAACGTCCGTATTTGTTGGCGTTGGCGCGGTTGCCATGTCGGCCGACGGTAGCAGGGTATTTGCCGCGTCAAGCCCGGGTTTGATTTTCACATCACCACTTCCTCCCCCGGCGTTAACCATTTCACTGCAGACGAATAGCGCTTCGGTTTTCTGGCAATCAAATCAGGTCGGTTTCGTGCTGGAGAGCACACCTTTGGTCTCCCCGGCCTCTATCTGGACTCCCGTCACCAACGACATCTATGCAGCTGGATACAGATATTTCGTCACCAATCGTCTGGGGCAACCAGCTGCTTTCTTCCGACTCCACAAGCTCTAACGGACGAACCCTCAGATGTAATACATCTTGGCTTTGTCGGAACTTTCATCCAGCAACTGCTGGAAGGAAATCGCGTTGGCTGTGGATTCGGCAGTTTGCTGCAGTTTCTGCCAGGCCCGCCGCAGTTCCGGGGCGCACTCCGGGTCCGTCAGGGCCGGCGTATCAAAAACGGAGCCATGGGACGCGCGCAAAACATCTCCCAGGCTGACCTCAGCCGGCGGCTTGGCGAGCAAGTAGCCGCCCTGCTTGCCACGCAAACTCCGCACAATTCCTTGAGCTTTCAACTCAATCAGAATTTGTACCAGGTAATTGGCCGGAATGCTCTGCTCTGCCGCCAAATCTTCGACGCGCAACGCCGCACCGGTCGGGAAATGACGGGCGAGCCCAAGCACTGCCCGGGCGGCATAATCGCTCTTAACGGAAAGCTTCACGCGTGCAACCTAGGCAGATACGTCGCAATGCGCAATTTGGATCTGGAAATCGTGGGTTGCCGGCGGCCGCACGTCATTGAAGAACCGGCGCGGTGGTTCAGCCTCCGAATGCACGTCACTTTCGGCCTCACCCAAGACGGTTAGTCAGCTTAAATGTTGGACCAGCCAAGCCAGGGTCCGAGCCCACATCTCTGCCGTGTATACATGCCCCAGACCGGGGAAGACCGCGCTCTGAAACTTGGCTTCACAGCCATATAAGCCATAGAGGGGACGGACAACGGCTTCGATGGTTCGAATGCCAGCGACGGGTGAACCGGTATCCTGGTCACCGTTCAGAAACAGCACCGGTCGCGGGGCGATGAGCGCCACCACCGCTTCTGTATCGAAGTGCTTCAGCATGCCCGGGACAAAATAATAAATCCCATGCTCGTGCAGTGCCCGGTGTTGAATGAGATCCTGGTAGCGCGTCAGGCACGCCACAGCCGCGCCCGTTTTAATTCGCTCATCCAACGCCATGAGCCACCACGAGCGTGTGGCACCCATGCTGATGCCCGTGACCCCGATGCGCGCCGCGTCGACTTCCGGGCGCGAGGCGAGGTAGTCCAAGGCGATGAGGTCATCCCGCAGAATCATTCCCCACAGCGTGCGCCCGAACCACAGGTTGAATTTGCTGGCGCTCAGTTCACCTTCAGCACCCTTCTCAACCGGGCCTCCCGGTCCGGTGCCGTTGCGCTCGCCGAAACAGTACGCATCCACTCCCAAAACCACGAAGCCGCCTTCAGCCAAAGCCGGTCCTGGTGCCTCCGGGGTATGGCGGGCCTGGAAAAGCTCCTCTTTCCCAATTTCGTATTCTCCCCCGTGCCAGTGGCAAAAAAGGATTGCGGCTGCTTTGCCGGAAACGTGCCTAGGCAGAAGAAGGTAACCCGGAACGGTCGCTCCGGCCCCGTTATCGAACTGGAATTTCTCGAGGAAATATCCTGGGCGCTCCTCGCGCGAAAGGGTCTGCACCACGGGACCTGCCGGCCTTGGAGGAAGCTGGCCAAGGAGTTCCCAAAGGCGGGAACGAATTCGCTCCCGTTCGCCTTCCCATTCACCGACAGAAGCAGGAAGCATGAGGGGCGGTGCTGCGGCCGTACTGGACAGCCAGGTGACGACCTCGGCCGATGCGGGTTGGATATTGGACAAGGCCTTAATGAAACTGCTCCAGACCGCACACGCTGTCGGGCGCTAGCGGACCACAGTGTAAACGGGAACACCACCTACGGACCGTGCTACGGTATTTGTTTGGCTGGCAGGCACCACCGGGGCGACGGTGCTGTTCCTACCGTGCGCAGGATCGTAGCTATACGGCTGTGGGTCCGGAACCCAATGACCGGGACCAGGCGAGGAGGGCACCCAGGCGGTGAGGTCAGCAGCAGAGGACTCAGCCGGCGGATTGCCACTTACCGATGATTGCGGTGCCGGAGTGCTCCCGGGCGCCGGATGTGCGGGGGCGTAACCATTGGCGTAGGGATAGCCCGGTGGCTCGTAAACATAGACGGGCGACGCTTGGCTGTGAGCGGAAGCAATGCTGGCAATGGCGATTCCAGCGCCCACCGCCAAGGGCCAGAACGGCCAGAACCCATAACAGCCACCATGAGCCCTGAGGTTACCAGTGCCTCCGGAAAGGGTGAGGGCTATTCCAACTATCAGTGCGACACGTTTCATAGGCCATCGATCGTCAGCAAAATTATACTCCACCTCGTAGCGCTGCAAAAGAGCATTTCGCGCCCGGCGGCCGATACAGAATCATGTGAGAAAAACTCGCCATCCCGGTGACAGCGGAATATAACTCTCTGGTCATGAATGCTCGCCTTTTAGTAACCACCCTTATCCAACTTGCATCGGTTGCCGTCCCTGCCTCCGAGTTCTTTGTGGCACCGAATGGGAGCGATCAGAACCCTGGAACTGAACGAAAGCCATTCGCCTCTTTTCAACGCGCACAGGCGGCGGTTCGTGCCGAACGCGCCTCCACTGGGGACTCCACCGTGACCGTCACCTTCCGCGCGGGCACCTACCACCTCGAAAAACCGGTTGTATTTACCCCCGCGGATTCGGGCGCCTCGGTCTCGCTTCCAGTTCGGTACCGCGCGCAACCTGGCGAGGAGGTCATTATCAGCGGCGGTGTGCCTGTCAGGGGATGGAGTTCCGACCCCGAGCATCCGGGCGTTTGGAAAGCGCGTGCTCCACTCTCCGAGTTTAACCAGCTTTGGGTAAACGGCAACCGCGCGGTCCGGGCGCGCACGCCAAATTACTGGGAGTTCAGCGCCATCCACAGCGTCGCAGAAGAGCCGGCCGGAAGTCACTTCAAGCACACCTTCAAGGTCGCCCCAGAGTCGCTCGCTTCATTGCGGGGCCTGGACAAGTCGGCGCTGCGCGGGGTTCAGATGGTGATCTTCCACAAGTGGGATACCACGCGCGAACCGGTGGACTCAGTTTCAACAGACGAGGGGATCATCACGACCTACGGAACGAAAATGCAGCCGTGGAACGGGATGGATAAAGAGTCCTTGTTTTATCTGGAGGGCTGGCTCGGGGCTCTGAATGCCCCGGGCGAGTGGGTTTTGGGTCAAGGCGGATGGCTCCATTATTGGCCTCGGCCGGGTGAAGACCTGGCCCATGCGGAAGTCGTTGCCCCGGTGAGCCACAGTTTTCTCGCGTTTACCGGTAGCCCTGAAAAGTCCGAGTCGTGGGTGCAACATATCCATTTCGAAGGACTGAAGTTTCGCTACGCGGAGCTCCGGATCCCTGAAGCCGGGCTGCCTCCTGGTCAAGCCGGGATGAACATCGATGCGACGGCCATTCTCCTGGATGGCGCGCGGGATATCCGGTTCGGCGATTGTGGCGTAGAGCATATCGGCTCGACGGCGTTCTGGTTTCGGCACGCGTGCCGGGATTGTCTCGTGGCCCACACCCGGGTGTTCGATGTCGGCATCGAGGGGGTCCGGATCGGCGAACCCAACATCGTTCCCGCGTCTGTGCGCACTGGTGAAATTACGTTCAACGATTGCATCATCCAGAGCGCCGGCCGAATGGTGCCCCACGCGGTCGCGGTGTGGATTGGCCAAAGCTCGGATAATTGGATTACGCACTGCGACATTGGCGATTTCTTTTACACGGCGGTGTCGGTTGGCTGGCGCTGGGGCTACGACGAGAGTGCGGCGAAACGAAATCACATCGAGTACAATCATCTGCATCACCTGGGATACCGCATCCTGAGCGACATGGGCGGCGTCTACACGCTGGGCCCTTCGGAAGGCACAACGGTCCGAAACAACGTGATTCACGATGTCTATGCGACACGTTATGGGGGCTGGGGCCTTTATCCAGATGAAGGAAGCACCGGCATCCTTTTTGAGAACAACCTTGTGTATGATGTGCGCGACGGTTGTGTTCACCAGCACTATGGCAAGGAGAACATTTTTCGGAACAACGTTTTGGCCTTTAGCGAGGAGGGCCAAATTGCTCTCACCCGTGCAGAGCCGCACCTGTCGTTCACGTTCGAGCACAACCTGGTTTATTGGGACAAAGGACACCTGCTGGGATATGCGGGTTGGAAGAACGGGGCCAAAGTTAACTTGCGAGATAACCTATACTGGCGAGCGGGCGGACAACCCTTCGATTTTGAAGGAAAGACTTGGGAGCAATGGCGCGCGAGTGGTCGAGATGAAGGCTCGCTGATCGCCGACCCGATGTTCGTGGATCCGCTACACCGCGACTTTCGTCTGCGTCCCGGATCGCCCGCTGAGAAGATCGGATTTCACTCGATCGATTACACCCAGGCGGGTGTGCAGGGAAGCGCCGCGTGGAAGAAGTTGGCAGCCTCCATTGAGTATCCAAAGCCGTACGTGGTCCCTTGAGTGGCGGAGCCGGAAGCGAGAACAAAACCTCCGCGGTCCTTAGATTGTTTCGAGCAGCTCATAGTCGATGAGCGCATAAACCAATCTCCCATCGCGGTGGCGTAGCGGGCGGCCCTCATGGAGACGGACAACGATGTGCGCAGGCTTCATGTCCAGCACCCGAAACCCGGCTTCTTGCAATTCTTTTTCCACCTCCGCCATCGTCAGAGTTAAGAACTCTTCGCGGGAAACACCGCCCAGCGCAAACTTATCGGCTGCATCCTGGACATCGACTCCCTTGATCCAACCGTAAACCAGAATGTATGGGCGAAGGATATCGAGCTGAATTTCCGGAGCTCGAGCCTGCTTGAGCGCTATTTGGCGCTCGCACCGGCCGGTCTGCCAGAGTTCCAGGCGCTTGGCCGGTGAGTAAATTGCGAGCGGACGCTTGGTAGGAACAATCCGTCGGTGGGATCCGAACCGGGTGGAGCGAAGGGCCATCACCTGGGTAATTTCTTCGAACGGACTGTTGAATGCGGCCTGGGTATGGGTATCCCGCGTTAACGTGTCCACCGGCAGGTCCTGACCCACCCGATTATAGCGGACGACGAGCTCCAAAATCCGGCCCTCAACGGGTTTTGTTCGCGTCCGGTAAATCGCACTGGTGCCCCGCAACCGGCGGCAGTGTGAATCAAACCACGCCGGAGCCAGCCAGTTGTCCGGATGCAGGTGAGAGGCAAACGGAAGGCCGAACTCGGTCAGGAACAAGTCACCTCCTTCCGCCGTTAAGGCGTGATGGTATTCGACACCCTGAATGAAACGGCGCGCAAACGCCAGAGGCGGCGAGCCCGGGAGACCTACCTGGGGGAGTTTGCCGGGGCTGTCGACTCGCACATCATCAGTTGGCAAAAATTGCATGGTTCGGAATCCTGGTCTTTGGTCAGCACTCAGCGCACGTTGTTGCCCTTCATAGTGGCATCGCCGAGATAAGTGGCTTAATGCAGGACCGTATGCCACGCGGCCGTTGGAGCACGGCGGCGCACTTCTTTCCTGGCCTGCCGGTCTATCTGCGCCATGGTTTCCGCGCGCTGCTCTTCGCTCGCGTTATTCAACTCAGGAGCCCGCCGCTCCAACTCGCGTCGGCGAATGTCGTTCTCGAGAATCCTCAACGATTCACCCCTGGAGATGATTGGCTGGTGTGTCATGTCCAATTCTCGCGGTAACCTGACCCACGCGCAAGCCCAGGCGCACCTGGCGACAGAGGCAGGCGGACACCAAGGCCCTGACAGTGCGACGCCCATGCCGGGACGCCACTCCTTCATTCGACTGCGCATTTTCCTTGAACATTCGCCCTAAACAAAATTCAATCTGACGCGATCGCTCATGTCATTCGCCAGGACATTTCCAAAGGCACTTGTGCAAAAGATTCTCCACAGAACTTTTTTTCGAACTGGCCGTAACTGGATTCAGGAACATCACCTTCGTTGTGCCGCGCTGGTCTTGTTCGTCCTCTTGGGCCTCGCCGCACCCGTAATCGCAGCCGATTTAAATCTCCTGACAAACCCCGGGTTCGAAGAACCGGCCTCGGGCCAGCAAAACCCTCCGGGATGGGTTACCGCCACCGATGGCGCGGGCCGAATCGTCTCTACTTCCACGGAGGTTCACCAGGGCCAGAATGCCATCTCCATTCCGGCGAACACTTCCGTGGAACAGACCATCCGCTCGGCGCCGGAGGGCGCCTACCTGGCTCGCTGTTGGGTAAAGTCGGACTCCGCGCAAACGGTCACCTTTTTTCTACGTAATCCGGAGGAGCCCTGGGCTTCATATACCTGTGCCGAACTGAAAGTACCGAAGGGCCAGTGGGTCCAACTGGAAGCATTTTGTGCC
>Ga0105240_10005475_pt1 | contig 18921 bp, 14 predicted proteins | sample KBSC54metaG_FD_80426 | JGI IMG/M metagenome (GOLD analysis project Ga0105240, IMG submission 80426) | Corn rhizosphere microbial communities from Kellogg Biological Station, Michigan, USA - KBS C5-4 metaG | ecosystem: Host-associated > Plants > Roots > Rhizosphere > Soil | place: Michigan, USA... | reverse complement strand
TGAGGACGGGAAGGTCGGGGTCGGCATTCTTCCACATGGCAAAGAGATCCTGGTAGGCAGTGCGGGCGCCGGGCGCGTCATGCTGGGCTGCCAGGGCACGGGCCAAACCAAGTTGCGCTAAAGGGTAATGAACGGAAAATGGCGCAGCGGCGCGCCGAGAGAGGAATTTGCGGAACTCCGCGGCGGCGTTGCCAGCATCGCCGCTGGCCAGGTATGCCTGGCCGCGCAGGGTGTGAGTGTCGAACCAGTGCCCATTTTCATATGGCTGGGCAACAGCCAGCGTCTGAACCGCGGCGGCGGATTTACCCTGGCGTAGCTGCAGCCGGGCCTGGATGCGAGGAATTACCAGCTTTTGCAAAAAGGTATCGTCGGGACGCGCCTTGCGGGCTTCGTCCATCAGCGCTGCCGCTTTCTGATCCTGCCCGGCGGTTGCGCTAACTTCGGCCACGTCGGCCAGAAAACCTGGCTCGCGGGAGAGCGCCAATGCGGACTCGAGCTGTTGGGCTGCCCGCGAAGCGTATCCGAACTCGGCCTCCGCAGCCGCGCCCTGGACCAACTGGTTAGCGGCGACATCGGAGACGCCCAAACCTTTGGCTCTCTCCGCCGCACGAATCACCAACTCCCGCATTTTTTCCATCTGTCCGAGCGCGGCGGCGTGCTCCGCTTGCTGTCCGAGAACGCGCAACTCGCCTTCGGGACTAGCTTGTGCCAACTGCTCCATGTGGGCGGCCCCGGCGGTATCTCCCCGCAGGATGGCGGAGCGGGCGAGATCAACGTAAAGGCCGGTGCCTCCAATCTTCCTCTGCTGCGCCTGCGCCAACAGCGCGTCGGCGTTGTCGAATCTACCCAGGTCTCTATAACTCTGTGCCCCCACCAGGTAACAGTTCAGCGTGTCGGGATCAACCCGGATGGCGTCCAGGCAATTCTCCACTGCCTTTTCGTACTGCCCGAGAATCTGATACGCCACCGCAACGTTAACCCGCGAGGGCAGGTCACGAGGGTAGGTTTGCTTCATCAGTTCCCACGCTTGAATGGTCTTTTCAATCTCGCCGCGGTCGAAATAGTAATAGGCGGTGATGTAGAGCCGTTCATACTCGCTGGTGCGGTCGCGCAGTTCGAAAGCCTTCTGCACCTCTTTGGTTGCCAAAGCGGTTTGCCCGGTGTTGCCGGCCACCACGCCCAGGCGCAGGTGGGCGAGCGCGAAGTTGGGGTCGAGTTCAATCGCACGCTGGTAAAAGGGCATGGAGGCGATGTCTTCCAGTTTGGTGTGCTGCTCGTCGCCCAAGGTGAAGGCTTGCAGGGCTTCGAGGGAAGAGGTGGTGGCCTCATCCAGGGGCTTGTCGAACTTTTGAACCGAGGCCAGAGACTCGCCCAGCTTGCCGCGCAGCGTGGTGGCGGCGCTGCCCAAAGCGCTGAGGACAGCATCTTTCCCTTTGGCCTGCTGCTGCACCTGGCCGAGGGAATCGCCGGTGGAAGCGTTCACCGCCTGCAGCGTGACCAGATACTGGTCTCCCAGCAGGGCGATGGAACCGGTGAGCATAGCCTTGATGCCGTTGCGCTGGCAGATCTCGCGGCCAATATCGCTGGTAACGGGCTGGTCGGGGCCGCGTCCCATGAATTTGAGTGTCTTCTGCACCTGCTGCTCAGGCACCACATTGAGAAAGGGCGACTGCTGCAGGTCCACGGCAAGAGCCTTCTTCATCGTGCCATCGAAGACGGCATCCCCGGTGGTATTCACGAAGTCGGTGACCAGAATCGAATCTTTCTCGGTGATGGCATGCGCGCTGCGCTGATAGAAAATGAAGGCAATGCTCGCGGCCGTCAGAACCACAGCGCCCACCGCGGCATAGAGGCGCCACCTGGGGCGTGGCGGTGGCACAACCACCGGCGAAGAACCGGTGCTTACCACAGGCGCGCTGCCGGATGCCGCTGCCGCCACTCGGCTGCTGCTGGCCACGGCCACGGCGGCTCCCGCGCTGGACGGCGCCATCCCGAAAGCCGAGCCAGGGCCGCTTTCGGAACTCGCTGTCCTCGCCGCCGGCGCTTCCTGACCAACTTCCAGAACCGGGCTCCGCCCCGACTCCAGTCCGCGGCGCACCCGCTTCAGGTCGGCGCGCATGTCTGCCGCATTCTGGTAGCGCAGTTCACGGTCCTTATCCAGGGCTTTGCTGATGATTTCTTCCAGCTTGGTCGGAATTTCCGGGTTGATGCGAATGGCGGCGGTGGGCGCCCGCTCCAGGATGGCATTGAAAATCACTGCCGACGTATCGCCGCGGAAGGCCACCATGCCCGTAGCCATCTCGTAGAGCACTGCCCCGAAGGAGAACAGGTCGGTGCGCCGATCCAGTTCTTTGCCTTTAGCTTGCTCCGGCGACATGTAGGCCACCGTACCCATGGCCGAGCCCGGACTGGTGAGGTACTCTTCCTTGATCACGGTTGCCGCGGCCGTGGCTCCCTCTGTTTGCGCGGCGCGGCCGGCGTACTCCATCTTGGCTAGACCGAAATCCAGAATCTTGGCGTGGCCGCGTTCGGTCACGAAAATATTGGCCGGCTTGATGTCGCGGTGGATGATGCCTTTGGCATGGGCCGCGTCCAGGGCGTCGGCAATCTCGATCGCCAGCGAGAGCAGGGTCTCCATCTCCATGGGCCGGACGCCGATCTGGTGTTTCAGGGTGGCGCCTTCCAGGTATTCCATGGCGATGAAAGCTTTGCCGTTCTCCTCGCCAATGTCGTAAATGGTGCAGATGTTGGGATGGTTAAGGGCAGAGGCAGCCTGAGCCTCGCGCTGGAAGCGGCTGAGCGCCTGCGGGTCGCACGCCACCTCGTCGGGCAGAAACTTGAGCGCGACCAGGCGGTGCAGGCGGGTGTCCTCGGCCTTGAATACGACGCCCATGCCGCCCCCGCCGAGCTTTTCCAGGATGCGGTAATGAGAAACGGTCTGACCAATCATAATGTCGCGCTATGGTAGGCGGGGTGGCAGGGCAAGTCAATGGAAAGCGGGAAGTTGGGCGGCCGCTGCGAAGGGAGTTGGTGAAATTTGCAACAACTTGTTGCTCAGGAATAACGGCGGCTGCCCGCCAGGCCAACAGGGGTTGGTCAGGGTGCCGCCGACGCTGGATGGCGAGTGAAAAACTGCTCCTTGCTCATGCCGGCGGGGACGGCCACGTCGAAAAAGCCGACCATCATTTCATTCCAGGTCTGCTCGCCCCAGACCACGGTGGCGTTGGGATCGGGATTGTGCGGGTTGTGTGCGGAATTGTCGTACCAGGCGATGGCCTGCAGCCTGGTTCCGGCCTTCATAAACCGCGGCTGGACGAGCTTGTAGCTGAGCTGCCAGTAAAAATCCCAATTTACCTTGAGCAGCGTTTCGATCTGGCCGTCGGAATGAATCAGGTTGTACTCGAAGCGCTTGCCGCGCAGGTGCATGTGGGGAAAGAAATTGAGCAGGGTGCAGTTGTTAGGCAATGTTCCTTGGGCCTCTACTTCAAAGTTGTCGGCGTGCGGCGGGATCATCAGGCCGTGGCGGTTCATCTGCAGGGTCAGGACGCGCCGGCGCGGCGGCTCTTTGGTGAATACCATGCCGATGCGGGTCTGGTCGGTGGCGGCGTGGCCGTTCGTAGTGTAGTGCATCTGGAACACCAGATCGGAGCCGGCGGGAATTAATTTAGCCAAGCCGTCGGGCCAGCGGTCCGGAGAACTACCAGGAGCGTAGACCAGAAGCAGGTCGGCAGTGGTGAACTCAGCGCCACGGCGGTCTTCGGGGTTGGCAAGAGAGCTGGCAGTGAAGGGAACGCCCAGGGGCGCGTGCCGCAGCCAGGTCGAGTGAGGCGGGCGAATGTAGACCACGGCATGGTGAACGTGGTCGCGGGCGGAAGGGCGAACTTCTGACATCTGCACCCACTTGTCGCGGGTGAACCCGGTGGGCACGATCTCGTAGGTGTACTCCACCGCGCCATGCTTGGGAATTGAGACAGCCCTGGGCATGCGCACTACCGCGTCGGGCTTGGATATGTTCCAGCCCTGAACCCAGTGCGGCGGTGGAGAAGCGTCTTGAGCACTGCCGACGGGGGCGCCGCCGTCAGCCCAGGATGAGACAGTGGCGATCTGCTGCGGAGTCAGCGAAGGATCGTTAGCAAAGTGACCGCAGCAGGGGTCGGCAAACCAGGGAGGCATTTTCTTCGCGGCGACCGCCTGGCGGATAGCTAATGCGAAGGGGCGAGTCTGCTCGTACGTGACGAAGGACATGGGCGCGATTTCCCCTGGCCGATGGCAGCTCTGGCAATGCTGCTGCAGGATGGGCAAAACGTCGCGATAGAAAGTGGGAACCGAAGATTGGGCGTTTTTGGCAGCAAAGAGCATTGTGCCTAAGTAAGCGCACAGGCTCAGAAGAGTCGCCAAGCGAAGCATTGCTGATATTGTGCTCCAGCGCGGAAGTTTTTGCAGATGCAAGGTTTAGAATCTGAGCCGTGTCGAGAGGGAGGAAGTGATGAAGAGCGTTTTGATGGCCTTGTTGCTCAGCTGTGCCGGGCTGCCGCTGGTAGCGCAGGGGGCTCCGCCGCAGGGCGGGGCGAACCAGCCCTACACCATGGAGTACTACTACAAGGTGCAGTGGGGACATCAGCAGGAGTTTCTCAATCTATTTCTCAAGAATCACTACCCGCTGTTGAAGAAGGGAGTGGAGGGCGGGCGCATGCTGGCGGTGAAGATTGAAACTCCGGCCAACCACATGACGGAGGACGCGCGCTGGGATTACCGGGTGACAATCCGGTTCAAAAATTCAACCGTCGCTACCACCTCCGACCCGCAGGAAGAGAGGATCATCAAACAGCTCTGGCCGGACCAGGAGACTTACAAGCGGGAAGAGCAAAGGCGCTTCGAGATTCTACTGGCGCACTGGGATTTGCCGGTGACGGATGTAACCCCGGCCGGCCAATAACCACAAAAGGGAGAGGCCCTCATGAAGAGAGCATTAGCCGTGCTGGGGCTGTCGGTAGCAGTTTCAGCAGCAGCGCTGGGACAGGGAGTTCCGACAGGAAAATGTGAGCAACTGGCGACGCTAGCGTTGCCGAAAGTTCAAATCACCTCGGCGGAGACGGTATCGTTCGGGGCATTTATGCCGCCAAAAAACGAATCACCCTGGCTGCGAGGTGACCTTGGCTTGTACAAAAAGCTCGCACCCTTCTGCCGGGTAACTGCGGTGGCCAGGCCAAGCACGGATTCCGATATCAAGATTGAAATCTGGCTTCCGGTAAACGGCTGGAACGGCAGGTTTCAAGGGCAGGGTAACGGCGGGTTCGCGGGTGAGATTGATTATCACCTCATGGGAATTGCCGTACGAGATGGCTATGCCACTGCGGGAACCGATACTGGCCATGCGGCTAGTGGAACGGATGCCCGGTGGGCGTTGGGACATCCAGAGAAAATTATTGACTTCGGTTACCGGGCTATCCACGAGATGACGCAGGTCGGCAAGGCAGCGACGCAGGCATTCTACGGCGAGCATCCGCGCCACTCCTATTTTGCCAGCTGCTCCAACGGAGGGCGACAGGCGCTGATGGAGGCACAGCGTTTTCCGGCCGACTACGACGGCATTATGGCGGGCGCTCCGGCGAACTTCTGGACCCACTTGCTGGCCAGCGCACTGTGGGGTGCACAGGCGACTACTTTAAAGCCCGCCAGCTATATTCCTGCCAGCAAGTTGCCCGCCATTGCAGCCGCCGTGAATGCCGCGTGCGACGCGCGGGACGGAGTTGCCGATGGAATTCTGAACGATCCGCGGCAATGCCGCTTTGATCCGGCAAGCCTGCGATGCAAAGGCAGCAATTCCGATAAATGCCTTACCGGCGCACAAGCGCAGGCACTTGAGGAGCTTTATCGTGGGGCGTATGACTCGCGCGGCGGAGAAATCTATCCGGGCCTATTGCCCGGAGCCGAGCTGGGAGATGGAGGATGGAAAATCTGGATTACTGGAGATAAACCCGGCAAAAGCCTGATGTTCGATTTTGGAAACGGCTTCTTTTCGAACATGGTGTACAACAAACGGCGCTGGAACTACAAAACGGCAAATCTCGATCAAGCGGTGAAGGCGGCCGATGCCAAAACGGCGGCTGTCCTGAATGCCACCGACCCAAATCTGGCGCGGTTCAAAACACATGGCGGCAAACTCATCATCTACCATGGCTGGAACGACCCCGCCATTTCCCCGCTTAACTCCATCAACTATTACCAGCAGGTAGTGAGCACAATGGGCAGTCAGTCCGCGGATTCGTTCATGCGCCTGTACATGGTGCCGGGCATGCAGCACTGCTTCGGAGGGCCAGGCGCGGATTCGTTCGGCGAGCCGGGCACGAGCGTGCCCAAAGACCCTGGGCATAACATGCAGTTGGCGCTTGAAGCGTGGGTGGAAAAGGGCGTGGCACCCGGTGCGATCGTGGCCACCAAGAACGTGAACGATGAAGATCCGGCGAAAGGCGTGAAGATGACCCGGCCTTTATGTTCCTATCCGCAGACAGCGAAGTACAAGGGGAAAGGCGATCCGAACCAGGCGGGCAGCTTTGAATGTGCGGCAGGCGTGAAGTAGAGCCTGAGCTGCAAAATCGCCGCGGGCGAGGGTGGCCGCTGCCAGAAGACTCCCGGCCGTTGAAATTTGGAAATCTTGGGGTGATCGAGTCCCCACTCAAGCCAAAAGAAGGCTTGAGTGGGCCACCAGTCAGTTCTATTCGCAAGGGATGTATCAAAGGAGTAAGCTGAGGCGAACGTTTCCCCAGATGGACAAAACCTGATGGCCATTGCTAACGCTAAGACGTCCGTGACCACCACCGCAGCACCGCGGAAAAGCTATGGCGCGGCTCTCTCGGTCGTGACCACCCTGTTCTTCATGTGGGGCTCGCTGACGGCGCTGAATGACGTGCTGATTCCGCATTTCCAGCATGTGTTCAACATCAAGCTGGCGGTCAGCATGCTGGTGCAAACGGCGTTCTTCTCCGCCTACTTCGTGTTCTCCATTCCAGGCGCCAAGGTGATTGACTGGGTGGGCTACAAGAAGGCAATGGTGCTGGGTCTGCTCACCATGGGAGCGGGCGCGTTCCTGTTTGTTCCGGCGGCCAAGGTGCCGTCGTTTGGATTATTTCTAACTGCGCTGATCGTGCTGGCCGCGGGCATCACGGTGCTGCAGGTGGCGGCCAATCCCTACGTGACCGTACTGGGCAACCCGGAAACCGCTTCCAGCCGGCTGAACCTGACGCAGGCGTTCAATTCCCTGGGCACGGTGATAGCGCCATGGGTAGGAGCCCACCTTATTTTGAAGGGTATGTCGGCCAATGCGACCTCAGTTCAGCAGGCAGCCTCGGTGATCAAGCCGTATGTTGGGCTGGGTGTTGCGCTGGTGGTGCTGGCGGTGCTGATTGGGCTCGCCAAACTGCCGGAGATTCAATCGGCGGAGCACCACATAGGCGAGGAGGTCAACGACTCGGTGTGGAACCATCCCAACCTGATTTTCGGGGCACTTGCCATATTCGTTTATGTTGGGGCGGAGGTGGCCATCGGCAGCTCGATTGCGAATTATCTCGCGCTGGATAATATTGGGCACTTCGTCAGCCAAACCAGCCTGCCCGATGCGGCGGCCCGCTATCAGCACGCCCTGGTGATTGCGGCGGGCTACATTTCGCTTTACTGGATGGGCGCCATGGTGGGGCGGTTTATCGGGTCGGCGCTGCTGCAGAAGATCAAGACAGGAAGCCTGCTGGGATTCTGTGCCATTATGGCGGCGTTGCTAGTCACAATTTCGGTGCTCAGCAATGGGCACGTGGCAATGTGGGCCATCCTGCTGGTGGGCTTCTTCAACTCGATCATGTTCCCTAGCATTTTTACACTTGGTGTGGCGGAATTGGGGCCGCTGACCGGGGACGGCTCCGGAGTCATGATCATGGCGATTGTGGGCGGAGCCATAATTCCCTGGTTCGTGGGCAAGGTAGGCGATTTCATCAACGCGCGCTCCTACGGTGGGGCACTGTGGGGCCAGGGCCTGCACCATGCGCTGATCATTCCAGCACTGTGCTATGTATACATTCTGTTCTTCGCCCTGAGCGGTTCGAAGCCAAATAGCGAGCGCGCCGCCAAAGCCTAGCCAATGCCCATACAAGGCCTGTTGATGGGCGTGGACGTTGGGGGCACGAAGATAGCGGCCGGATTGGTGGATGAAAGCGGGGCCATCCTGCAGCACGCTCGCGCGCCCATGGCTGCGAAGGGCGAAGCTTCTGCCGGCCTAACGGCGGTGATCTCTGCGATTGAGGCAGTGGGCAAACAGTTCGACGGCCATGCTGGGCTGCCGGCCGCGGTAGCTGGCATCGGCATTTGCGCGCCGGGACCGCTGGATCCCAACCGCGGCGTCGTGATCAATCCTCCTAACTTGCCTTGCTGGCGCAACTACCCTCTGGCACATGAAGTGGCGAAGATGTTCCGCGTGCCGGTGAAAGTGGACAACGACGCCAATGCGGCGGCCCTGGCGGAGGCGCAGTGGGGCGCGGGCCGCGGCTATCGCAATCTGTTTTATGCCACCGTCGGCACCGGCCTTGGCACGGGAATTATCTTTGATGGGCGCATCTACCACGGGCGTACGGGCGCGGCGGCCGAGGGCGGACACGTCAGCATTGATTATCGCGGGCCGCGTTGCGGTTGCGGCAAACCGGGCTGCATCGAGGCGCTGGCTGCCGGGCCTGCGATTGCCCGGAGAGCGCGCGCCAAGCTGAGTGCAGGGCGGGAATCGGGCATGCTGGCGCTGGCCGGCGGCAAAATTGAGGCGGTCACCAGCGAAATGGTGGGGCAAGCCTTCGCTGAGGGGGATGCGGTGGCTCGGGAAGTGTTGCTGGAGACGGTGGACCTGCTGGCGCTATGGCTGGGCAACATGGTGGACCTACTGGAACCCGACGTCATGATCATGGGTGGAGGCGTGGCGGCCATGCTCAGCCCGTTGTTGGGCGAAATCAGCAAGCGCCTGCCAGCGTGCTGCATCAACTCGCGCTGTGGCGAGATTCCCCTGCTGATGGCCCATTACGGCGCCGACGCGGGAATTGCCGGAGGGGCGGCGCTGTGCAACCCTCGTGCGCCGCTTCATTGCTACGATTCATTCGGATAAGTTCGCGGGCGAGGCTACCCGCCACAAAGCCGCCCGAGTAGCAGGGCAAAATCCCCGTGAGCGAGGGATCTCAGTAGCACTGTCGTGCCATTCCCAAATTGCCGGGCAGAGCTTACCTTCTGGTTAAGCCACTTCGTCGATCAGTCTGCCCAGGTAGTTTCAAACCAGGAGCCACCTGGGCAGCCCGATCATGTGCCTGGCGCGGCGCTGCGCCAAGCAAAAAAATGGTTCGGAACCGATCCGGCCCCCAGCCCGTAACGGAGGACCCCAATGTCGGACACGCTTACCCCCGTCGAACAAGAGATCGTGAGATGCACCCTGAGCCGCCTTACCTGCCAGCAGGTGGCGCATCAGCTCCGCCTCAGCGAAGGCACGGTACAGGCACACCTGCGCAGCATCTATAGCAAGCTGGGCGTGGCCAGCCCGCTGGAACTGCTGTTGTGCGTTTATTCCGGTGCGGTGAAGGCAACAGACGAAAAGGTCGCCGCTGCATAACCGTATTGCGTACCTGCAGTAAAAACATCTTCTGCTCACTCGCCGTAACTTCTAACGGAAGAATTCCGCCATCTCGGGCGCAGCGCCCGAAACACCGGGAAAGCCTGCCGTCCCGGTGCCCTCAATCAGCAGTCGCAGCGTGCTCTGATGCTGGTAGAAGGTGGTGGATTGAAAGCCGCTCTTCGCCCTGGGGCTGATCACCAGCATAGGCACGTGCCCGCCGCCGTGGGCCATATCAATATCGAACGATTCGTCGAACACAATCACCAATAATCCATCCTTCTGAAACGTGTTGCTGGCGAGTAACGGGCCAATATTGGATTGTAGCCAGCTGTCGGCCGTGGACAGGCGCGCGCTGTCGGCGCAATTCAGGGTGCCGTCGGGGCAGCTGTGCGCGTCGTGTTCGGCATTGGGCACCACAAAAGAAAAGTTGGGAAGCTGGTTGGCGGCCAAGTCAGCGGCAAATTGGGTGAAGGGCACCAGGTTCTGCAACTGAGCGCTGTTGTTGCGCACATCGCTGAAATAGGAGAAAGGGTTGTGGCGCTCCAGGTAGGGAAATACGTCGCCTCCGGCATAGCCGACGGAAGGCAGGCTCTCCGCATAGCTTTTCCAGGTTTTGTGCGAGGCCACCAGCTCGCGGACAAGGTTGTCGTTGCTGACGGTTGCGGTAAAGCTGTCGTCGAGGGTAACCAGCTGCCCAGTAGTGAGCATGAAGTAATTGGCGATGGAGCCATGCGCGTCGGCGAAATAATTGGTGGCTAAGCCATAGCGCTGCGCGAGGCTGTTGAGGTAAGGCATAGCCGAGCTGCCGATGACGCTGGAATAGCTGTGATTCTCCTCCATGACCAGCACGACGTGGCCAAACTGCGGCACAGCTTTGCTGGTGGCGGGAACGGACATGCTGCGAGCGCCGCTGCAGCCGCTGGAAAGCAGCAACCCCGAGAGAAGCAAACAGAGAGCAAGGTAAATGGGCCCGAGTCGCACAGCAGTGTCCTCTCGCTACTTGGAGTAACTGCCGCTGTCGGGAGTTGTCATTTCGGAACACCTGGCCGGCACTGGCCGGAGTTCTAGTGCAGGCACTTGCTCATGCGAGGGGCCGGAACTGCCGGGCAGGGGGCGCCCCGGTGCTATTCAGCGCCAGGATTAAGGCGGCGCAGTCAGTCGAAGAACAGCTTAAGACAGCAGACGCTGCCGCCCGATTTCAAGAATTCAGAGGTATCGAGGACAACCGGTTCCAAACCCTCCCGGGCCAGGGCCTCCCGGACACAATGGGTGCACGAAGGAGTGAGGAACTTTCCGTTGGCGGAAACGCCGTTACAGGCAAATTTGAGAGCGTCTTCACGGTCCACTTCGTACACTCGCGGGATGTGGCTACGAATGAGGTCGAGAGATTCCGGGGAGAATGCGCCGGGGTAGATCAGGACGGAGCCGGGGCGCAGCGGGGCAAAGCAGGCATCGAGATGGTAGAAGTGTTCGTCCACCAGTTGCAGGGCAACCACTGAGATGTCCATAGGACGCATGGCCGCCGCGAATTTCTCGAGTCCGCCACTCGTAGAGCGAAAGCCATGCCCAGCCCAGACTCGAGAACCGTCGGCATCCCAAATCAGGTCGCCGTGGCCTTCCAGGAAGTCGTCGCCAAGATCGAGTTCCACAATCTTGTAACCGCGGGCACGGAACCAATCCACATAGTGGCGCACTTCCTTGCGGCGGGAAACATAGCGCATTCGGCCGGGGACGATGAAGGGGGCATGTGGGGGCTGGTGGCCCACGAATACCGGATTGGCAGCGAAAACCATATCCTCAAGCTCAGGCACCGGGTCAATAAGCTCGACTTCAAAACCGGCGGAGCGAAAGGCCTCGCATACCGCATCCCATTGATGCTGAGCCCGCACCGGATCAACCGGCAGCAGACCACGCATGTAAGGATTTTTGACCTCGCGAACCTCAAAAAAAGTGGGAGGACAAAGGAGAACGCGGTTCGCCATAACGATTGATCATAGCGCCCCAGGGGCAGAGATGGCCAGAGAGGTTGGCGGGTCCCGGAAGGGCACGGCGAAAAACCGCTGGGCTTCGCTCGCGTACAAGACGCAGTTTTGCTATTGTTCCGCACGATGATCAGCCGGATCATGGTCCAGGGTTACCGGTCAGTACGCGATCTCTGTGTGGACCTGCAGCCGATTAACGTTCTGACGGGACCGAATGGCTGCGGAAAATCGAATTTATACAACTCGCTGGTTCTAATCGCCCGGGCAGCGCAGGGTCAACTGGCCCGCGCGATCGCCGAGGAAGGTGGAACTCCCAGCGTCTTTTGGGCGGGAGGCGAGCGTATCCGATACCAGCGCAGAAGGCCTCCGAAACGAGTTGTGCTGGGGTTCGAAGGCGAAGATTTCGGATACGAACTGCAAATAGGGCTGCCAAGTCTTAATGAACACGCATTGAATACTTTGTTCAAGCTGGACCCGCGGGTGAAGGAGGAATACATCTGGCCTGCGGGCACCCGAAGAACGCCCTTGATGTTGAAACGCGATGAACCATCTGCATGGTTACGAAATGCTGAAGGCAATATGGTTGCGTACCCCTTCAGCATTTCCAAGCACGAATCGGTCCTGTCGCAGATCGTAGATCCGCACCTGTATCCAGAAATCAGCTCCGTGCGCGGCGAGATCATGCAGTGGCGGTTTTATCACCACTTTCGCACGGATAACGAATCTCCGCTGCGGCAGCCCCAAATCGGAGTGCAAAGCCCGGTCCTGAATCACGATGGCTCCGACGTTGCGGCTGCAATCCAGACGATCGTGGAAATTGGAGACGAGGCCTTTTTGCACGAAACGATTGCCCAAGCGTTCGGTGGAGCATCGTTGCTCATCGATAATCGGGAGACCCTGTTTAGTATTCAGCTGAAAATGCCGGGATTACTGCGGCCGCTGCAGTCCCGCGAATTTTCCGACGGGCAGCTACGATTCTTGTGTTTGTGCGCGGCCTTGCTCAGCCCTCGGCCGCCCGCGCTGCTGGCGGTGAACGAGCCGGAAACCAGCCTGCACCCTGACTTGGTGGAGGCCTTGGCACGCCTGGTGGTCCGAGCCTCAAAGGGTACGCAGCTCTGGATCACAACGCACTCGCGACCTTTGGCGGAAAACATCGAAAAACATTCCGGCATACCGCGCGTGCAGCTCTGCATGAGGCATGGAGAAACGATACTGGCGTAAAACCCCCGGAAATGCAGCAGACTGCTGGACCGGATAAAGTTGTGCACACAACTCGTTACTCGCTTTCAGAGCTATTTTTCAATCACTTTCTTGATGCGGTCGCAAGCCCAGTCAATCTCTTCGCGGGTGATGACCAGCGGAGGGGCGATGCGGATCACGCGATCGTGCGTCTCCTTGCACAGAATGCCCTCCTGCTTCAGCGCCTCGCAGTAGGGGCGCGCCGGGCTGTTCATCTCGATACCGATCCACAAGCCCCGGCCGCGGACTTCGCGCAGATCGGGGCTGCGCAGGGTGCGCAGGCGATCGAGGAAGTAGGCGCCCAGTTCAGCGGAGCGTTCGACCATTTTCTCCTCAATGAGAACGCGCAAGGCTGTACGGGCAACGGCGCAGCCCAGCGGATTACCGCCGAAGGTGCTGCCGTGGTCGCCGGGCTGGTAAACGCCAAGTATTTCCTTTGAGGCGAGTACGGCGGAAACCGGATAGAAGCCGCCGGCCAGCGCCTTGCCGATGATCAGCACGTCCGGGTGAATGCCTTCATGCATGTAGGCGAAGAGCTTGCCGGTGCGGCCCAGGCCGGACTGGATTTCGTCAGCCATGAGCAGCACGCGGTTGCGGCGGCAAATGTCGGCTGCCTCGCGCAGAAAGCCGTCCGCAGGAATGATGATGCCGGCCTCGCCCTGAATGGGTTCAATTAGGAAGGCGCAGGTGTTAGAGGTGATAGCTTCGATGAGGGCGCGCGAATCGCCATAGGGAATGATCTTGAAGCCGGGCGTGAAGGGTCCAAAACCGCGGCGGTACTGCTCGTCGGTGGAGAAACTGATGATGGTGATGGTGCGGCCGTGGAAGTTGTTGGCGCAGACAATAATTTCCGAATGGCACTCGGGCACACCCTTGACGGTGTAGCCCCACTTGCGGGCAGTCTTCACCGCGGTCTCCACGGCTTCGGCGCCGGAGTTCATCGGCAGGGCCATGTCATAGCCGGTCAGGTCGTGGAGTTCTTTGTAGAGCAGCGGCAGCTGATCATTACGGAAAGCGCGGGAGGTAAGCGTGACCTTGTGAGCCTGCTCCACCAGAGTCTCAAGGATCCGAGGATGGCAGTGCCCCTGGTTAACCGCCGAGTAGGAAGCCAGGCAGTCGAGATAGCGCTTGCCTTCGACGTCGTACACCCACACGCCCTCGGCGCGCTCTATGACCACGTCCAGGGGATGGTAGTTGTGGGCGCCATAAGCGTTTTCCAGTTCAACGTAGGATTGAGTGGGAAGCTGTTCGGCAATAGCAGGCATGTTGTCCTCGCATACACAGGTAGTTGGGAACCAGAAGTCGGGAGTTAGCGAGTATCGTTGCTCTCCAGCACTCTGATCACCCGTTACGATTCGTCAGATCTCGTACTCAGCCCTGAACCGTGTTGCCGACTACTGACTACCGACTCTAGCCTTAGTCCAGCAGCATGGTTAACAAGGCCATGCGGACGTACAACCCGTTGGCGGCCTGGCGGAAGTAGAGCGCCCGGGGATCGCTATCCACCAACTTGTCCAGTTCGACGGTGCGGGGCAATGGGTGAAGGATCATGGCGCTGAGCTTCATGCGCGGCAAAACCGCCGAATGGATGGCATAGCGGCGCAGCAGCTCGGCATCTCCCACTCGTTCAGGGCGGATGCGGGTCTGGTACACCACGTCCACTTCGCCAATCACCCGCATCAAGTCGGGCTCGAGTTCGTAAGTGACGCCATGCTCGTCCAGGTACTCGAGGATGTCGGCCTTCATCTGCAACTCGGGCGGGCTGACAAAAAAAATCTTGATGCGTTCGAACTTGGCCAGGAGATAGGCGAGAGAGCGCGCCGTACGCCCTTTGTCGAGTTCGCCGATAATGGCCACGCTCAGCCCGTCCAGAGGCCGCTCGCGGTAGATAGTGTACAGGTCGAGCAGCGCCTGGGTGGGATGCTGCCCGCCCTCCCCATCGCCGGCGTTAATGACAGGCACCGGGGAGACTTCGGCGGCGCGGGCCGCGCCGCCTTCCTGGTGATGGCGAATGACGATGACGTCGGCGTAGTTGCCGATAATGCGGATGGAATCCTCCACCTGCTCGCCTTCGATCTCGGAGGAGAAAGCGCTGGCGTGCTCGGTGGAAAGCACGCGGCCGCCCAGTCGGTGCATGGCGGCTTCAAAAGAAAAACGGGTACGGGTGGAGGGCTCGTAGAACAGTGTGGCCAGGATTTTGTTCTGGTAGTCGAGGGTGCCGCCGCGGGCCACCACCCGCTCCATGCCGCGGGAGCGGTCGAAGAGCTCCATGAGCATAGGCACGGTGAACTGCTGCGATTCGATGACGTGCTGCAGCCTGGCCGAATCGGGCTGCTGCTTGAGTTCGGTTGCCGGCTCCGGGCCACCCCTGAAGGCGGCAAAAGCTTCATCTCGCATGATTTCACCTGCCTCGCAGCGGCAATGTGCCGTATTCCTGTTTGGCGCCGGCGGCCACCAATTCGCAATCGCGCACGATACGGGTGCCGGCGTGGCCAGCCACCGCCTCATACAGATGCTGATAGGAGGTGATGATCACCTCGTTGCCGCCATTGCGCAAAAAGCGCAGTGCTGATTCAACTTTGGGCCCCATATTGCCGGGAGGGAACTGGCCGGCCCGGAGATAGGCTTCCATTTCCGAAACGGTTACATCGGTGAGCGGCTGCTGCGCCGGGGTCTTGTAGTCGCGGTAAACAAAGTCGGCATCGGTAGAGATGGCGAACAAATCCACGTTGAGGCGCGATGCCAGCAGGGCGGACGCGCGGTCTTTATCGATTACGGCTTCCACGCCGCGCAGGGTGCCATTGGAGCGTACCACGGGAATGCCGCCTCCGCCCACCGCCACGACCAATACGCCATCTTTGACCAGATCGCGGATGACCTCCAATTCGATGATGTCGATGGGCTCGGGCGAGGGGACCACGCGCCGGTAGCCGCGGGCAGCGTCCTCCACGATCTCCCAGCCGAAGGCACGCCTGCGCTGCTCGGCATCAGCCCGCGAGTAGAAAGGTCCGATGGGCTTGGTGGGGTGCTGCATGGCGGGATCGTCATGCGAAACTACCGTCTGGGTGATCACGCTCACCAGGGGTACGTGCAAGCCGGCGGCGCCCAGCTCATCGTGCAGCGACTGACATAACAGGTAACCGATTTCGCCCTGGGTGGCGGCGCCACATACGTCCAGAGGAAGGCCAGGAACCTGATCGGCGGCGCGCTCGGAGCGCAGGAGGTCAGCGCCCACCTGGGGTCCGTTGCCGTGAGTGATGACCAGGCGATAACCGTCGCGAATCAGGCCGATGATGGCGGCGGCGGTGTGCCGCGCGTTGGCGAGTTGTTCGGCAAACGTTCCCTTCTCCCCCGCGCGTATGAGGGAATTGCCGCCCACGGCAAGCAGCATAGTTCTTGGCATGCTCACTTCTTTGGGTAGTCGGGAGTCAAGAGGAGGTTTGCACTAGTCCATAGAGCTCGTGCTTGGGAAAATCGGATTTCGCACGATCTACCTCCGTGACAAGCTCGGTGGCTTTCTGCCAAACGACTAAGCCGCAATAACCCCTCGTACCGACTCCTGACTCCCGACTCCCGTTTCATACGTGCACCAACTCCTCTGCTACCGCGGCTTCTGCCACGGAGCGCTTCATCAGCTGCAGCAGGATGGCTTTTTGGGCATGCAAACGGTTTTCCGCCTGTTGAAATACCACTGAGCGCGGGCAGTCAATGACCTCGTCGGTAACCTCGTCGCCGCGGTGCGCCGGCAGACAGTGCATGAAAATCGCATCCGGATTGGCCAGAGCGAAGAGGGCACTATTCACCTGGTAGGGCAAAAAGTGCTGGCGTCGAACTTCCGCCTCAGTCTCCTGGCCCATGCTGGCCCAGACGTCGGTGTAAACCACATCGGCGCTGCGCATCGCCCGCTCGGGATCGGTGGTCAGGGTGCAGCTGCCATGAGTCTGGGCAGCACGATTCTGCGCCCAGGAGAGCGCGTCCTGGAGCGGCTCGTATCCTGGCGGCGTGGCCACCCACACGTGAGCGCCCAGCTGTGCGCCAGCGAACATCAGCGAGTGAGCGACATTGTTGCCATCCCCGATGAAGGCGACTTTCAGCCCGGCCAGCCGGCCTTTGATTTCGAGCACGGTCAGGTAGTCAGCCATCGCCTGGCAGGGATGGCTGTAGTCGGTGAGGCCGTTGATGATAGGAATGGAGGCATATTGAGCCATGCGCTCGACAATTTGGTGGGCGAAGGTGCGGATCATGATGCCCTGCACCATGCGTTCGAGATTTTTGGCTACGTCGTAAACCGACTCGCGCTTGCCCAGGTTGATTTCCGCCGGCGAGAGGTAGAGGGAGAAGCCGCCCAGTTGGTGGATGCCGACATCAAAAGTGACCCGCGTGCGGAGAGAGGGCTTTTCAAAAATCATGGCCAGGGTTTTGCCCTGGAGCGCGCTGGAATAGCCGGCAGGATTGGCCTTGATCCGCAGGGCGAGATGCAGCAAGTCCTCAATCTGCGCCGGCAAGAAGTCGCGGATGCTGAGAAAGTTGTCCGGCCAAGCAGAAGCTCGCTGCATGTCTCCTCCTATACCGCGGTGCGCGCCGCTTCCAGGCGATGCTCGTGGCGCGCAGTGAACTGGCTCAACACATCGGCGATGGTGGGCTGGGTGCGCTCTTCCACTTCGTAACCGACGCGCACGCAGGGCTTGTTCAATCGCAGTATGCCGCCCAGGTCCACGGGTGTAGCCACCAGCACCAGCTCGGCGGGCACGCGGTTAATGGTTTCTTCCAGTTCGTGACGCTGAATAGCGCTATATCCCATGGCAGGAAGCAGAGTGGTCAGATGAGTGAAGCGCTGGTAAGTGCCGCGAATGGAGCCGACCGCGTAGGGACGTGCGTCGATAAGCTCGGCGGCGCCCCACTGGCGCGCTGCCACTACGCCGGCGCCGTAAGGCATTTCGCCGTGAGTGAGCGTGGGGCCGTCCTCGACAACCAGGACGCGCCGGCCCTTGATCTGTTCCGGATCCGCCACGGAAACCTTACAGGCGGCTGTAATGATGGTGGCCTGAGGATTGTTCTGGCGCACGTTTTGCCGCACCAGGTCTACATTGTGGGGCTCGGCGGTGTCCACCTTATTAATGATCACCACGTGGGCGCGGCGCAGGTTGACCTCGCCGGGGAAGTAGCCCAGTTCATGGCCGGGGCGATGGGGGTCGGCGACTACGATTTCCAGGTCGGAAGCGTAAAAGGGTGTGTCGTTATTGCCGCCATCCCACAGGATGAGATCGCCCTCGCGCTCTGCCTGGCGCAGGATGCCTTCATAATCCACACCGGCATATACCACGGTGCCGTTCACGATATGTGGCTCGTATTCCTCACGCTCCTCGATGGTGCAGTTGTGGCGCTCCAGGTCCTCCAAGCGGGCAAAACGTTGCACTGCCTGTTCGGCGAGATCGCCGTAGGGCATGGGATGGCGAATGACCACCGGCTTCCACCCCAGGCGGCGCAACTCGGCGGCCACCCGGCGCGATACCGGGCTCTTGCCACAACCCGTGCGCACGGCGCAGACAGATACCACGGGCACGCTTGCCTTCAGTTGCGTGTGCTCCGTGCCCAGCAGCCAGAAGTCAGCGCCTGCGGCCACGGTCCGGGAAGCCAGATGCATGACGGCGGCGTAGGAAACATCGCTGTAAGAGAAAACAACCACATCAATGGCCTGCTCGGCGATGAGGCGCTCCATTTCTTTTTCATCGGCGATGGGGATGCCCAGGGGATAGAGCGGGCCGGCCAGTTCCGGTGGATAGCGCCGGTCGGCGATGTCGGGAATCTGTGTGGCGGTGAAGGCGACAACCTTAAAATCGGGGTTTCTGCGGAAAACGACGTTAAAGTTATGAAAATCACGGCCTGCCGCGCCCAGGATGAGGACCTTCTGCATGGCACACTCCTTGTGTAGAAACCGCTGGTAGCAACCTTCGATGTTTGCCCGGGAAGGGCGCGAAGGAGATGAGGGGTATCCTAGCCGTCTCGGACACTGCTCACTATATCTTTGACGTCGTCGTGCGCAGATACAACGATTTTAAGATTGTTTTC
>Ga0105240_10005472_pt1 | contig 18929 bp, 11 predicted proteins | sample KBSC54metaG_FD_80426 | JGI IMG/M metagenome (GOLD analysis project Ga0105240, IMG submission 80426) | Corn rhizosphere microbial communities from Kellogg Biological Station, Michigan, USA - KBS C5-4 metaG | ecosystem: Host-associated > Plants > Roots > Rhizosphere > Soil | place: Michigan, USA... | reverse complement strand
TTGGGGTCTGCTGATCGCTGCCATAGCGATAACGCCGGCCTGTACCAAGCTCAAGGATACTTCCTATAATCAGATCATCGCCAGTGAATTTGTGCCGACCAGCTCGGACCTGGCTGCGCTCTCCGGCGCTGCATATGTGGATTGGCGCGGGATGTTGCTGCAATGGAATACATTGTACCGCGCTCAGGAGGTATCGGGGGATGAGATGCTGACACCCGCCCGTCCGAATGGCTGGGTGGATGGAGGTGTATACCGCAGGATACACGAACACAAATGGACGACGGATGATGACATCGTCATCAATGTCTGGACGAGGGCCTATCAGGGCATCACGAATTGCAACCGGATCATCTACCAGGTTCAGTCCGGAAAGATACCGGTGGCAGCAAAGGACACGACGGCCCTTATCGCGGAGACAAAATTGCTGAGAGCCTCCTATTATTGGGTGTTATGCGATTGCTATGGGAATGTGCCGATCGTGGACAGGTTCGATGTGCCCGATGGATATCTGCCAACACAAAGCACGAGGAAGCAGGTGTATGATTTTATCGTGAACGAGCTCGTCACCAATATCCCCCTTGTCAGCGCGGAGAACAATGCCGCTACCTATGGCAAGTTCAACAAATGGGCCGGTCTTGCCCTGCTGGCCAAGATGTATCTGAATGCGGAGGTGTATTCCGGTACCGCGGCATATGACAAGTGTATTGCCGTCTGCGACACCATCATGAATTCGGGCAAGTTCGCTCTGGAGGCAAATCAAAAGAGCGTGTTCATCACCGAGAACCAGAATTCCAAGGAGATCATTTTTGCGCTGCCCTTCGACTCGAAATATGTGAATGACTGGAACTCTTTCGACGTGCATATGCAGACGCTGGAGCCGGAAAACCAGTCCACCTATAAATTACAGTATTCTCCCTGGGGAGGGGTTTGCGCGGTACCACAATTCATCAATACGTTTGACGTGGATGACAGCAGATACCAGGACAATTATATCAAGGGGCAGCAGTTTACCGCGGCGGGCGACAGTCTGTTCGGGACGATGGGAGATTTTGCCGGCCTGCCACTGTCGTATAGGAATTATCTGCCCGGTGTGGATGTGTCGGATGAAGTGGATGGGTTCCGGCTGGGTAAGTTCGAGATCGCCATGCAGGCGACCAACCGGCTGAGCAATGACTGGCCGTTGTTCCGGTATGCCGATATATATATGATGATGGCCGAGTCGTTGTTGAGGACGGGGAAGGCGGACAGCGCTGCTGTCCTGGTGACAGAGGTGCGGCAACGGGATTTCAAGTCCAATCCGGCTAAAGCCACCGTCACCGGCGCCCAGCTGATGGGAGGTAGCAGCTATGACTATGGACTGAGGAATCATTTGACCACGACTGAGGAAGGAGGTGCGGACATCCAATACGGCAGAATGCTGGACGAGCTGGCCTGGGAGTTTTGTCAGGAAGCCCGCCGCAGGACCGATCTGGTGCGTTTTGGAGTGTTCACGAAGAAGTCCTGGTTATCGCATTCGCCGAATGGAGATTACAGGGTATTGTTCCCGATACCACGGACTGAGATCGCCAAGAATTCTAATTTGACACAAAATCCCGGATATAATTAACTTAGCAAGCCCGGCCAACCGGCCGGGCTTTTTTTAATATGACAAAACTAGTATGGTTGATCCTATGCAGCTGCCTGGCTGCAGGGGCGGTGCACGCCCAGGATTATACGAAAACAGACAATGGGATCAAGGCAGTGGTAAACGATATAGCAGTAGAGATACAATTCTACCGGCCCGGTATCGTCCGCGTGATCAAGTCCCCGCACGGACATTCCTATACCAAAGAGAGTCTCTCAGTGGTGGCCCGGCCGGAGGCAACGGGGATCGATGTACGTAAGGAGGGGGATGCGGTAGTGGTAAAGAGCGCTGTTTTGCAGGCAAGCCTGAGCCTCCAAACGGGCAGTGTATCATTCAGCGATGTCCGTGGCGGGGAACTGCTGGCGGAGAAGGATCATGGCGTGCAGTTTACTCCCCCGAAGAGCGTGGACAAACCCTCGTATGTCGTGCGTCAGGCTTTTATCCTGGATCCGAAAGAGTTCATATTTGGACTGGGGCAGCAGCAGAATGGAAAGCTGAACCAGCGGGGGCAAAGTATTGACCTTCGCCAGGAAAATATGAAGATATGTATCCCATTCTTCCAGTCGACGAAGGGGTATGGATTATTCTGGGATAATTATTCACCTACGCATTTTACGGACGGCCCGCAGGAGACGACGTTCCAGTCGGAGGTCGGGGATTGTGCGGATTATTATTTTCTTTTTGGGGACGACCACGGGGGTGGAAGCCAAAGCGGGGGCGCGGGCGGCGGCGGACAAGGCGGTAGCGGGGATTCAGTCATCGCCCGGATGCGTGAGCTCACGGGCGATGCGCCAATGATGCCCTTATGGGTCTATGGGTTTAACCAGTCGCGTGAGCGGTATAAGACGCAGTTCGAGCTGCTTGATATTGTCAAACACTACCGCGCATTAGGGGTGCCGTTGGACGGGATCATACAGGACTGGCGATATTGGGGCGAGGACAGCAACTGGAATGCTATGGCATTCGATCCAACCTCCTATCCCAGACCAAAGAAAATGGTGGATAGCGTCCATAAGCTGAAGGCGCATATTTTTATCGTGGCCTGGCCGGGATTTGGCCCGCTGACTAAGCAGTATGCGATATTCAGAAAAAAGAAAATGCTGATCCATTTCGATACCTGGCCGCCTAACAGCGGGACGACGCCTTACGACCCCTATAACCCCGAAGCCCGAGACATCTATTGGAGTTTTTTGAACAAGGGTGTTTTTGAGCAGGGAACAGATGCATGGTGGCTGGACTCTTCGGAGCCGGACCATATCAATATCAAAGAGATCGACTATGACCAACCCACTTACCTGGGCAGCTACAGGCGTGTGCAGAATGCTTTCCCGTTGGAGCATATCCGGGGCGTTTATGAGCATCAGCGAAAGACCACCGAACAGAAGAGGGTAGTGATCCTTACGAGGAGCGCCTTTGCGGGACAGCAGCGGTTTGGCTCCTGTAACTGGAGCGGGGATGTGCTTTCGGACTGGGGAGTATTTCGCAAACAGATATCCGCCGGGCTCAACCTGTCGTTGACGGGTATTCCTTACTGGAATACGGACATCGGCGGATTTTTCGCGGGACGTTTTGTACAGGGCGGCGGCGCAAAGAACCCTGCCTTCCAGGAACTGTATGTACGCTGGATGCAATTTGCCACATTTACGCCGATGATGCGGTCGCATGGGACGGAAATACCCCGTGAAATATTTCAATTCGGACAGCGTGGGGATAAGCCGTTCGACGTACAGGAAAAATTTATCAACCTTCGTTATAGCCTCCTGCCTTATCTGTATTCTACAGCATGGGATGTGACCGCGCACAGCGGGACGATCATGCGGGCGTTGTACCTGGACTTCCCGGGTGACGTACGTGCGGATACCATCGACAATGAGTATATGTTCGGTCGCAGCCTGCTGGTATGTCCCGTAACGGAAAAAGGGGTTGCAAAGCAGACCGTGTACTTACCTGCCGGCGCCCTCTGGCATGACTTCTGGACAGGCGATACGCTGCAGGGCGGGCAGACGCTGGACCGGGCTACACCTATCGACATACTGCCATTGTATGTGCGTGCCGGGGCGATCCTGCCATGGGGACCAAAGGTGCAGTATGCGGAGGAAAAGCCATGGGATAACCTCGAGATCCGGGTATATCCGGGAGCAGACGGGCAGTTCACCTTGTACGAGGATGAACATAACTCTTATAACTATGAGAAGGGCTTGAGAAGCGAGATCACTTTTCATTGGAATGACGAGACCCGGACCCTGACCATCGATGACAGGAAGGGAAGCTTCCCTGGAATGTTGTCTTCGAGGAGGTTTACGCTTGTCGTGGGTAAGACCCAAAAGACAGTCGAATACAAAGGCAAGGCAGTATTTACTATATTGCCATAAAACAGCGGGAGAAGGATCATCCCGTATAGCCGTAACACACTGCGTTGATGCTCATCCCGGCGCCAACAGAGGCAAAAAGGATCGTATCTCCCTTTGTTAGTGTATAGCCTGGCAGGCACGATCTTCTGACAAGATCGAACAAAGTGGGGATGGTGGCGACCGAGCTGTTTCCCAGCCATTGGATACACATCGGCATGATATTTACAGGCGTCTCGTCAATCCCATACAGACCATAAAAATCTCTTACAATGGCCTCGTCCATTTTTTCATTGGCCTGATGAATAAATATGGCTTTTAGTTTGTCTATAGTCTGGCCGGATCTGTCAAAGCATTCCTTCATCGCCTCCGGCACGAAACGTAATGCATATTCGTATACTTTGCGGCCTTTCATTTTCAGATATTGGGCATTTGAGATCATTACCGGGTTATAGGATCTGCCCATGTTTATAAAGTCGTTCTCCATCCGGCAGTCCGCACGAACATTTGTCGACAATAAGCCGGCCAGCGGGTCCTGTACTTCTTTATATTCTATCGTTATGGCGCCGGCGCCATCCGAAAAGATCATACTGTCGCGGTCGTGCGGATCGAGGACACGGGAAAGTGTTTCGGCGCCGATGATCAATGCAGTTTTTGCCATGCCGGCTTTGAAAAATGCATCGGCCTGTATCATTCCCTGAAGCCAGCCGGGACAACCAAAGATCAGGTCATATGGAATACAGGCCGGATTGGATATGCCCAAAAGATTTTTGACCCTCGAAGCAAGAGAAGGCACGATATCCGGGAAGGATGTGTTTTCTGTCAGATCGCCAAAGTTATGAGCTACGATGATCTGATCGATGCTCTCTTTGTTCATGCCGCTGTCCGCAATGGCAAGTTCGGCGGCGCAGGCCGCCATTTGTGACGCGGACAGGCGCTTCGTAGCATACCTGCGCTGTAATATGCCGGTGATGTTACTGAATTTTTCTACTACCCTTTCCGAAGTGTACCCAAACGGAGCGCCTTCCTCCGAATAAAAGTTATTGGATAAAAATTCACTGTTGCTTATAATATGGTCGGGTATATAGGCCCCGGAGCCGGTGATGATGGAATGATACATGATGAAGATGTATTAACTGAGCAATGCAATAAAAAGTAGAGGAAACGAAATCAGCGGTGGAGAATAGTGATGCGGATCAAGTACTTTGTGTTGTATATCCCAATTTAAATAAAGGTAGCCCCTAAAATCGGAATGGCCTAATAAATAGCCTAATTCTTCCCCAGGTGCAGCATGATACTGCGGTGCATTTCGTCGGGGTGGAAGGGTTTGCGCAGAAATCCGGAAAATCCGTGTTGCTGCAGATCGTCATACATGTTGTCATAGACCGCGGCGGTAAAGGCGATGGCAGGTATTTCCTTATTGACCTTTCGTATATGTGACAACAAAGTCTTCCCATCCATCAGCGGCATTTCCAGATCGATGAGCAGCAGATCGAAGCTGCCCTGCTGGAACAGATCCCAGGCGATCCTGCCATTCTCCGCTATAGAGATAGTCGCGCCCCAGCTGTGGAGGAAGCGCCGGGCGATCTTCATATTGACCGCATTGTCTTCGACCAGCAGGATCTTTACACCATTGAGCTTTTTTACACCGCCGGCCTTTTCTGTGGGCGCTGCCGTCGTCGTCTGCTGGATGGGCAGGGTCAGGTTGAAGTAAAAAGTGCTGCCATTACCCGGCTGACTGTGCACCTGCAGCTTGCCACCCATTTTTCTTACCAGTTCTTTACAGATACTCAGACCCAAACCTGATCCACCGTATTTGCGGGTGGTCTCGGCATCGGCCTGCGTAAAGCTGTCGAAGATGAGGTCTTTCTTTTCAGGAGGAATGCCAATACCCGTATCGACCACGGCAAAATAAATATTGGCGATAGTGTCGGTAAGGTGATTGACATGCGCACGCAGCGTGACAGAACCCGCCTCGGTGAATTTGGCGGCATTGGAAAGAAGATTCAGGAGCACCTGTTTAAGCCTCATCTCATCGCCCACCATCTTTTTGTTTGCAGGAATGGATTCGGTGTCCAGGAAGAGGCTGATATTCTTTTGCTGTATGGTAGTGGTAACGGTGTCGGCTGCCTGCTGGAGGACCTCCCCGAGATCGAACGGCGAGAGCAACAACTCCAGCCGCCCTTCGTCCAGTTTGTTAAAGTCCAGCACCTCATTGACCAGGTGCAGCATATGCTTGGATGAGTCCAGCAATATCTTAAAATGTTCGTTGTCGTGCATGTGTTCGTGTTCCTGTCGCAGCAGATGCGTGGTGCCGATGATGGCGTTGAGCGGCGTACGGAGTTCGTGGCTCATGTTGCTCATAAACCGGGTCTTGGCCCCAGCCGCCTTTTCGGCACGGTCTTTTGCCTGTGTGATCTCTATTTCCGCCTGTACGAGTGAGGCGATCTGCTTTTTGTTCCTCTTTTCTTTGGCGTCCAGCAGTCGCAGAACAACATAGAAGAAGACGATGACAAGCACGAAGTTGACGATGATATTGAACTTGCGGTGGTGGTCGACGATGATGTCCGTTACACGTTCAAACCGGGCATTATGGGGAGGGAAGATGAGAATGATGACCAGCAGATTCAGCGCCGTAAAGATGACAAAGCTCGTGATAACGAGGTTGTTCTTCCGAATGCGGAGGAAGAAGATCATGGCCATGACAAAGGGGAACAGGTAGAGAAAAGACGCCTGGTTCGTGCCTTGCACATAGCAGAGAGAGAAGGAGTGCAGGTTGACAAAGAAAATACTGAGAAGGGTTGGTATCGCGGGAAGCCCTTTTAAGTTGAAAAGAATGAAAATGAACAGTATAAAAATGCCGACGATCTCGATAGACGCGCTTTGCATCATTCCATCCGTGAGATAATAAAGAAAGTTGATAAAGTTACAACACATGGCCACTACGATGAACGTATTGAGCCGCCAGAAGCTGGCCTTAGGATCCCTGACAGGTGATAGAAGTTCCTGGTTTTTCAAATGGTTTTAGGAGTTGGATCACTTAAAAATATGGCAAAAATCCAAGTTATGCAATAGTTTAAGCTAACCTACAAAAAGTTTTGTAGGTACAAAAAAATTCGTAGGTTTGTAAAAGAGGCGAGGTTCAAGGACCTCTTAAAGACGGGAAAATGAATATGGATAACCCAAAATTGCCGGAAGAGGGTGGAAAAAAGGAGCCGACAAAGTCCGAACTGGAGATATTACAGGTGTTGTGGAAGCATGGCCCCAGCCCCGTCCGGCGTGTCATGGAAGAGCTCAATAAGATACGCGAGCTGAACTATACTGCTACGCTTAAGCTGATGCAGCTGATGGTTGACAAGGGGCTTCTCCGGCGGGATGAGAGCAGGATGCAGCATATATATTATCCGGCGGGGGATGAGATGGAAACAAAGGGGCATTTACTGGATAAGTTCCTGGATAGTGTTTATGACGGCAGCGCTGAGAGGCTGCTGATGCAGCTGGCATCTAACAAAAAGACCTCGTCGGAGGATCTGAAAAAGATGCGCTTGTTGCTGGAACAGTTGGAAAACGAGAAACAAAAGAAATGATGCTATCGCTGTTCATACAAGAGAATATAACGGTGGCGCTGGGTTTCACGCTATTGCATTCCTTATGGGAAGGAGTAGGATTGGCCTTTCTGACGGGGTTGATCATCATTTTTACCAGAGGGTCCGGTGCCGTGGTGCGATACAATCTGCTGGTGGGCGCACTTGCGCTATTCGTCGGTGGGGTGCTTTTCACATTTCTATACGAGATAAAGCAACTCCCGGTGTCGCCGGGGGACTGGAAGGGGAGCCTTGGCAGTGGCTGGCTGGGAAGCCGGATCGGCGGTTGGATCGGAGAGCATGCGGGAATGGTCGCGGCTGTCTGGCTTGCAGTGATCTCTCTGAAGCTGATAAAACTAACTTTCGACCTGTATACGTTGCAGCGGCTCAAAGTGGTCCGGGTCAAGCCGTTGGAGGCGGACTTTATGCATCGGGTGAACAGCCTGGCGGAAGAGCTGGGTATAAGGAAGGTCATCCGTGTACTGGAGTCGGGCATCGTCAGGGCGCCGCTGGTCATCGGCTATATCAGACCGGTGATCCTTATTCCTGCCGGAATGGTCACAAGAGTGGCGCCGGCAGACCTGGAAGTTATTCTTTTGCATGAGCTGGCGCATATTCGCCGGATGGATTACCTCGTCAATATTTTTTTACGCATAGTCTCCACCCTGCTGTTCTTTAATCCGGCGGTGTTTTGGGTGTCCTCTCTTATCCGCACGGAAAGGGAGAACTGTTGCGACGACATGGTGATCCGGCATACGGGGAACAAGATAAACTATATCCGCGCGCTCGTGCATTTTGAAGAACAACGGACTCCTCCTTATACGATGGCTTTTGGCGGTGGCAGCGGGATATTGCCAAGAGTGGAGCGGCTCGCAGCCGGCTATGGCAGGACATTGAATAAGATCGAGCTTTTCATATTATCCGTACTCCTGGTGCTGACCTGCTTTTTCGAGGGGGCCAGTATTCCTTCGCGGGCCACTTCGGCACGGGCCGGTACTTCTTCGCGAGCCAGCCCGGCGGTGCAAGCTCCGCCGGATGCATCACAGGCTTCGGCAATGGAAGCCAAACTCAAAGCTGAAGCAGCGGCCAGCCATCGCGGGCCGGCGGACGTGCATCCTTAAGATCCCATTTCATCGACAGTATGAAACTGTATGCTCAGGCATGCAACGATAGCCTATTGCCCTGACAAATCAAAAGTTAACAATGATCCGCCATTATTTTAAAACCATCCTTCGGCGTCTGATTAGAGAGAAGCTATTTTCAGTGATCAACATCGCCGGATTGAGCATCGGTCTCGCCTGTTGTATACTGATATTGCTGTTCATCAAAGATGAGCTCAGCTATGACCGGTGGCATCGGCAAAGAGATCATATCTTTCAATTAACCTGTGTCCGTACAGAACAGGATGGCCATAGTGAGCAATTTGCGATAGCCGCCCTCGTGCAGGGGCCGGCGTTCCGGGCGGGTATAGGAGAGATCACGGAGTTTGTACGAGTGCGTCCCGGCGATGTCATCATCAAAAAAGATAATGACCTGTTCAACGAAAATGGCACCTGGGTCGATCCCTCTTTCTTTTCAGTGTTCTCATTCCCTCTACTATCCGGCGATCCGCGCAGCGCGCTTGCGGACCTTCATAACGTAGTGTTGAGCGAACATTCTGCCATTAAATATTTTGGTACTGTACAGGCAATGGGCAGGGTCTTGGCGTTGGAAATGAATGGCAGGTTCGAACCCTTTGTAGTGAGTGGTGTTGCCCGGGACGCGCCACCCAATTCCAGCATTCAGTTCAATATGTTGTTGTCCTTTTCATATTATGAAACGATATATCCAGACAATGGGTGGATGTGGGTGTCTTTCCCTACCTATTTCCTGGTGGCGCCGGGCGCGGATATAAAGAACATCGAACGAAAGATGGAGAAGATCTATGCCAGCCAGGCAAAGGACGAGCTAGACCTGAACCATCTGGCAGGGTATCAGAACAGGTTCGAATGGGGACTTGCACCGATGGTGTCGATGCATTTGCAAAAGGATTACCAGGGTGTGCCGGGGGCCAGCGATCCTGTCTATTCATATATATTAAGTGGCATCGCGCTTTTTATCCTGCTGATAGCCTGCATCAATTTTGTCAACCTAAGTATTGCACAATCTCTCCGACGCAGGCGGGAGATAGGGATAAGGAAGGTCATTGGCGGCAGACGAAGACAGCTGATCCTGCAATTCCTGGGCGAGTCGATGCTGACCTGTTTATTTGCTTTTCTGTTGGCGCTATTGGTAGCCAGACTGATCCTGCCAGCCTGGTGTCGGATGATCAACAGGCAACTGGATCTCTCTTATCTGGCGGATGGGGGACTGATCGTGGAGTTGTTGGGATTGTTCTTGCTCACCGGATTTGCTGCCGGCGTGTATCCGGCGGTGATACAGTCGCGTTTCCGGCCTGCTGATATATTGTCCGGCAATCAACGGGCGGGGGAAAGGGGCTATTTTGCCCGTGGCCTCGTTGTCCTTCAGTTTGCCCTCGCTACATTTCTTATTACCGCCACTCTCTTTATATATGCGCAGCTGAACCTGCTGACACAAACAGACCTGGGGTATCGTGATGAAGGACTATTGAGCTTTACACTCAATCGGGGTGTCCAAAACAGGTCGGTCATGGAGTATTACAGGTCTGCGCTGTCCGGTGTGCCGGGTGTGATCAGCGCGGGTTATCAGAATATCGGGCATTTTGGCGGCAAGACCCGGGCGGGCAACAAGGAGCTAACGGCAACGTATGTACGTGCCGATGAAGGCTATCTGCCGACATTGGGGGTCAGGCTGGTCAGCGGCCGGAACTTCTCCAATGCATATGCGGGTGATTCTGCTAATGCGGTGCTGGTCAACGAGACATTTGTCCGTCAGGCTGGCTGGACCGATGCGGTGGGGAAGACCATCGACTATATGAACATACCGGGATGGGGCGCCCGGCGGATGACTGTCGTGGGTGTCGTCAAAGATTTCCATTACGAGTCATTAAAGAAAAGAATAGAGCCAATGGTCTTTACACAGGAGGTGTCCCTCCCTATGGGCAAGATGTGGGTCCGGATCGCACCCGGGCACATTGCCGCCAGCGTATTGGCGCTGGAAAAGGCGTTCCGGCAACTGGGCTCGGATCAGCCATTTCAATATCAGTTCGCAGAGGATGCCAATCGACGGGACTATGAGCCGGAGGAGAGATGGAAGCAGATCATCTCCTTTGGTGCGATCATCGTAATTCTTATCGCCGGAACAGGGTTATTCGCATTGTCGTTCTTGACCGCGCAAAGGCGGAAAAAGGAGATAGGGATAAGAAAGGTGCTGGGTGCATCTGTAGCAGGTTTGTCCAGACTGATGGCAAGGGATTTTGCCGGGCTGATCATCCTTGCTTTTGTGATTGCGCTCCCAGCGGGCTGGATGGCGATGCATGCATGGTTGCAGAACTTCCCGTACAGGGTTTCGCTTTCCTGGTGGCGATTTGCGCTGGCGGGAGGTGTAAGTTTTTTGTTGGCGATGCTGACCATAAGCTACCAGGTGCTGAGGGCGGCCAGGACCAATCCGGTATATTCCTTATCGGAGCACAGTTCCTGACAGGCCATCCCCATCAGCATCCCAACAGACAGCCGTAAAAAATTAGGAACAAATAAATCCCACAAATATGACAAAGATCATCAGCTATGTCGCAGTCCTCTTATTGGCCGGTATGCACGTGTCTGCACAAACAGGGGAACCCGCCACACCTGTCAAAAAGGGCAATGAGTGGCAAATGCCGAAGGACGTATTGGTCCGTTCGAAGAAATTTTCCGAGGGTCTTCAGCAGTCGCTGGGCCTGGACAGCCTGACTACCCGGAAAGTATTTGACCTCTACCTGGGCAATACCAAGACCGTGGATGAGATCAGGGTGGGGACCGGCTCTGAAAAGCAGAAAAAAGATGCGTTGGCTGTCAATCAGCTGGAGTTTGATGAAAAGGTAAAGTCCATATTGTCGCCTGACCAGTCGGCGGCGTATGTAAAGGAGCGGAAGGCGGGCAGGTTTAGCCTTTCAACAACGCATTGATCAGCGGCTCGATATCCGTCAGTCCGGCCGTTGCCTCGTTAAGGGAGTAGCGTTGGCGGATAAAGTCCGGCTGGTTGTAGGTTACCCAGGTCCGGCGCTCGTCATCCTCCCAGGCGACAACCTTTAGGGGCAGGTCAAGGGCGGCGGCGGGATTTTCTGCCATGATCTGGCCACCCCTTTGCGGGTTCCCAAATAAAAGGAATTCAAGAGGATGCAAGGTGATGCCGGCCCGGGCGGCTTCGGCCTGCTGGTCGATGCGGGCATAGATAGTAATGCCCTTTTGTTTTAAAATATCGGCGAGCCGGTCGACCGTTTCCCTGGCGGAATAAGGGCTTTGTTTGATGACCCTGTCAGTGGTATTCATGTTGTCAAAGGTAGGGGGTCAGGCGTTTGAAATCTGTAGTTTTTGGTTTGATAAATGTTAACGACGGAGGGGCGGGCAGGGGTAACTTTGTCAAAAAAAAAGATATGGAAAAGCGAAAATTGGGCAAGAGCGGTCTGGACGTCTCGGCGCTCGGTTATGGGTGTATGGGACTGGACTATGCTTATGGCAAACCCGCTGATAAAAAGGAAATGGTGTCGTTACTCCGCGCTGCGGTGGAGAGGGGCGTGACATTCTTCGATACCGCCGAAGTATATGGTCCTCTGACAAATGAGGAGCTGGTAGGTGAGGCGCTGGCGCCTGTCCGGGACAAGGTGGTGATCGCCACGAAATTTGGGTTCAAGTTCGCGAACGGCGGAGGTGCGAGACCCATTGGCGTGGACAGTCATCCGGATCATATCCGGGAGGTAGCCGAGGCTTCGCTGAAGCGGCTCAAGGTGGACGTCATCGATCTGCTGTATCAGCATCGGGTGGACCCGAATGTGCCTATCGAGGATGTGGCCGGCGCAGTAAAGGACCTGATCCGGGAAGGGAAGGTCCGACATTTCGGATTGTCGGAAGCAGGTGTACAGACCATACGTCGTGCGCATGCGGTGCAGCCCGTGGCTGCCCTTCAGAGCGAATATTCATTATGGACCCGGGACCCGGAGCAAGAGGTGTTACCCGTACTGGAAGAGCTTGGGATCGGATTTGTCCCGTACAGTCCGCTGGGTCGGGGATTTCTCACCGGCAAGATGGATTCGAATACCCGATTTGAGAGCGGCGACTTCCGCAATACACTTCCCCGGTTTGCACCCGAGGCATTGGCCGCGAACCAGGCGTTGATCGACCTGCTGGGACAGGTAGCGCAGCGGAAACAGGCGACTCCGGCACAGATAGCGTTGGCCTGGCTGCTGGCTCAAAAGCCCTGGATCGTCCCCATACCCGGCACTACCAAGCTGCATCGTCTCGAAGAAAATATAAAGGCGGCGGAGATCAGGCTTACGGCAGATGATCTTCGTGAGATCAATGGCGCTGCGGCAAAGATCGTGGTGCAGGGAGAGCGGTACCCTGAAGCGTTGGAAAAGATGACGGGGTTATAGCCTGGCCGGGACCTGACTATGAATTGGCCGGGACCTGACCAGACCTGACCGGTGCTGACTGGCGCTACAGGCTCAGCCTGTATACCCTTGTATCATGCACATCCAGGGAGCATTTTATTTTGCCATTGTATTTGGCGGTGGTTCCCCCGAAAATGTCCTTTATCCGTCCGAACGGCGCGCGAATACCCAGTTGTGCGGCAACATCGATGGAGAGGGTGACAGGCTGAGCTGATCTGTTCAATACGCAAAGGGCGATCTCGCCCTTGTCAAGCTCTTTTGCCAGCACTTCGATGCTGTCCTTCTTGTATACGATATGTCCTTGTTTGCCTAGCCTGTCCTGATCGATGGCGATCAGCTCCCGATCAGTCAGCAGAGACAGCGTGGCCTGCTCCATATTACGCAGGTCAGAGTTGACCATCAGGGGTGCGGCAAGCATACACCACAAGGCAAAATGCGAGCGGTATTCCGTGGCATTGCAACCCTTAAAACGACCATTGACACTGGAAGAGCTGCCATGACCATAAAGTCCTACCATGAGCAGGTCGGGATCGTTCCATCCTCCCGGTCCGGCATATTGCTGGATGCCGTCTTGCTGATCGAATATTTCCATCACGCCGGTGAGGTCTTTGTCGTGAGATTGCCAGACGTCCCTGGAGTCCCAGGTAGTCCTCCACAACTGACCGCCAGCAGCGCGGGCCCAAAGCCAGGGTTTCCGCTGACCCCATTCACAGATGCTGTATACAATGGGCCGCCCGCTGTTCTTCAGTGCGTCGCCCATTTTTTTATACCGGGTGAAGGCCGTAGCTACGTCATCCGGCGCATTGCAATAATCGTATTTTAGATAGTCGATCCCCCATTCGGCGAAGGTCTTTGCGTCCAGCTCTTCAAAACCATAGCTGCCCGTGACCCCACCACAGGTCAGGGTTGCGGCATCCGAATAGATGCCGAGCTTCAGACCCTTTGAATGTACATAATCCGCCAGCGCATGCATACCGCCGGGGAAGCGCACCGGATCGGGAAAAAGTTTGTTTTGACGGTCCCGGCCACCCACCCAGTAATCGTCGATGACGAGATAGTTGTACCCCGCGGCCAGCATGCCATTCTGCACCATGGCGTCCGCCGTCTGTTTCACCGTGGTCTCGTCTATTTTTCCTTCAAAGAAATTCCAGCTGTTCCAGCCCATGGGAGGGGTCGCGGCGAGTGCGCTGCCGGCATCCTGGGCTCTTGTTTTCAGTACGCTGAAAAGGCAGAAAAATAATATGGTCCTGGTCATGGCGGTCTTGTTCATGCGTCGCAAGATAATGTGGTTTCCGTGGATAAAGCCAGCCTCCAGGGATATTTTACTCAACCGTTTGCACAGGGGTGGTTGCCTGAATAATTGTAGATTTAGGCAAAACCGACTCGGGATGAATATTTGCTCTTATCTGCACCGCTGTCTAACGATGTTATTTGTTGCTTCCGCCTGGCTGCCGGTCGCCGCCCAAACACAGGAAGCCCACCCCGCCACCGTGACGGACTCCCTTTTAAAATTTACCACCTACCCCTATTCGGACCCCAACCCTATCCCCTTGCCGCCACCCGTATATCCGTACTATCGCTGGGATGGATTTACAAGCGTGCCGGTGGAGAAGGAATGGAAGGCGGTGTTCCTGGAGAACGATTATATCCGCGTGATGATCCTGCCTGAGATAGGCGGTAAGATATGGGCTGCCGTGGAAAAGAAGACAGGTGCCTCCTTCCTGTACTATAATCATGTCGTCAAGTTCAGGGATGTTGCCATGCGCGGGCCCTGGACCAGCGGTGGGCTGGAGGCGAACTATGGTATCATCGGTCACACGCCCGCCTGTTCAAGCCCCGTGGACTATCTCACCCGGACCAATGAGGATGGGAGCGCCAGTTGTATCATCGGTACGCTGGACCTGTTGACCCGGAGCTATTGGCGTATGGAGATCCGGCTGCCTGCCGGCAAGGCGTTCTTTCAAACCCAAAGTTTCTGGTACAATACGACGCCATTGGAACAGCCTTATTATCATTGGATGAATGCCGGGTTAAAGGCGAGCGATGACCTGGAGTTTATCTATCCCGGCAACAGATACATCGGACATGGAGGAGAATATGCCGACTGGCCCGTAAACGAACAGAACGGGAAACTTATCTCCTGGTATAAGAACAATGATTTCGGCGGATACAAGTCGTATCATGTTTTTGGGAAGTATACCGATTTTTCCGGCGCATATTACCACAATGAGGACAGGGGCATGATCCGGTATGGCACGCACGATGGCAAGCCGGGCAAGAAGCTATGGATCTGGGGACTCTCACGGCAGGGGATGATCTGGGAGAAGTTGCTGACGGATACGGATGGGCAATATTTCGAATTGCAGTCCGGCAGACTGTTCAATCAAAATCAGGCGGAGAGCAGCCTTACGCCTTTCAAACACCGGGGCTTTGCTCCTTATGGCGCCGACAGCTGGCAGGAGTACTGGTATCCTGTGGATGGAACGAAGGGTATACTTGCCGCCAGCGAATACGGGGCGCTCAATCTAAAGCTGGAAAAGGGTTTGCTGAAGATCTATCTTTCGCCTGTGCAGGCGTTGCATGATACGTTACGGATATTGGTTGCCGGTAGGGAAGTGTACAGACATCTGGTGCAGGCCAGGCCCTTGGCGCTCTTTTCAGACAGTATAGCGCTTGCCGGCATCGGCGGGACCGGACCGGCCGGGGGCTTGCCCGATTCTTTGGTGGCCACGCTCGGCGACCATTTACTGGATTATTCTACCGGCACGGGCGACATTCTGGGACGCCCTGTCCAGGCTCCTGCGGATTTTAACTGGAGCTCCGTCTATGGTCACTATCTGCAGGCCTGCGAGGCCATGGATATGAAAGATTATCATCGTGCCGGTATTGCATTGGATAGCGCGCTCGAAAAGGATGCGCATTATCTGCCCGCCCTGGTGAAGCAGGCGGAGCTCTTATACCGGAATATGCACTACACAGAAGCATTACAGGTGGCCCGGCATGCGCTTAGCATACATACCGAGGACGGCAGCGCCAACTTCATCTATGGACTGGTGAATGATATGCTGGGGAATTATACGGATGCCCGCGATGGATTGGATATTGCAAGCCAGGACCCTGCCTATCGGGGTGCTGCCTACACATCCCTGGCGCGGCTATATATCAGGAAGGGGTTGTTAAGCCGTGCGCTGGACTGTACCAGCAAAGCGCTGGCCGCACAGTCACAGAATGTGGATGCGCTGCAGCTTCGTACGGTGATCTTTCGACTGACGGGCGATGCGGCCGGGCATGGTGCGACCCTGCGTGAATTGCAATCACTGGATGCGCTGAATCATTTTTCGCGGTGGGAATATTATTTGAGTGACTCAGCTCATCACCCTCTGCGGGAATTCACTTCACTGATCCGGGGTGAGCTGCCACAGGAGGTTTACCTGGAGCTGGCCTGCTGGTATTATGATTGCGGACTATCAACCGATGCCATACACATATTGCGGCTGTGCCAGCCCGTGGCAGAGGCGAAGATCTGGCTGGCTTATCTCACCGGACAGCCGTTGGACGTCACAAGCCTGGACCCTGTACGGGCATTTCCTTTCCGGTGGGAGACCGCGAAAGTGCTGGAGACGATGTTGCCAAAATATCCGTCATGGTTCCTGCGATATCAGCTGGCATTGATCTACTGGGATCGCGACCGTCCAAATGAAGCCCGGAAATTGTTGAAGGATGGTGGTGATCAGCCTGCATATGCACCCTTTTATGCATGGCGGGCGGCCGTAGCGGTGAAGGGGGACTCGTCAGCTGCGATGCATGATCTGGAGAAGGCTGCAGAGCTGGACCCCCACTGGAGATATGCCAAATTGCTGACAGAATATTATATCCAGCACAACGACCCTGTAAAGGCAGGGGCTATTGCGCAAAAGGCTTATCTGAGCCATCCCGACAATTATATCATGGGTATGCTGTATGCAAGAACGCTGCTGCTGAACCACGAGTATGCCGCCTGTGACAAGCTGCTGGCGTCGTTGAACATCATTCCATTTGAAGGGGCGACCATCGGTAGGGAGCTATACCGCGAGAACAAGCTGATGCTGGCGGTGCAGGAGATAAAGAACAGGTCCTATACGAAGGCGCTGGCGCGTATCGGCGAGGCCCGGCAATGGCCCGAGCGGTTAGGTGTTGGGGCGCCCTATCTGGAAGATCAGGACCTGCGGCTGGAGGACTGGATGACCTATCGATGCTATGCTGCATTGCGACAGGACAAGGCGGCCCGGGCGGCATTGGAGAGGATACCGGCGGAGTGGGCCAAGACCCTGTTGGCGGGCGGGGAGCCGGATAAGACCGTGGTGCGGGACTATCTGAAAAATGGGAAAGAGTCCAATGGGAGGATATTGCAGGCGTTGGGATTTTGATGGACCGGATATAGTCCCTTCGACTTTGACGACGTGGCCGATGCCTGCGGGTAAATTTATTTGAAGTTTAGGCCAAATAGTTGAAATTCGTACTGTGTTGAAAAGGAGTGTCGCCATACTACTGCCCCTGCTTTGCCTTTTGTCCAAGCCCTTGCGTGCCGGTGATGGAAAAAGCGCCGGTGATGGAAAGATCGTTACCTATCTGGGGATCGAGCAGGGGCTTTCCAATAACTCAGTGCGTTGTATCTACCAGGACCGGAAAGGATTCATGTGGTTTGGGACCTATGATGGGCTGAATAGATGGGACGGCTACGAGTTCAAAGTCTTCCGCAACAAATACGGGGATCCTGCCTCTCTCGTCAATAACTGGGTCTATACCCTCTGCGAAGGAGGCAATGGTGAACTGTGGGTCGGGACGAGACAGGGATTGTGTCTTTTTTCCGAATTCACGGAGAAATTCTCTCCGGCTCTGTACGTGACCGCGGACGGGCAAACAAAAAAGATCACCGCGATCATCAAGGATATCAGGACCGATGCGGCGGGCAATGTGCTGGTGGGCACGCAGGGCGCAGGTCTATTCTGGTTTGAGAAGGGCGCCGGCAAAGGACGGCAGATCGCGCTCGAGGACGGATCGGTAAGTTATGATGTGCCTTCGATGCTGGTGACGGGCAAAGATTGCTGGATGTTTGTCCAAAACAGGGGTCTTTGCCGCCTGGATGTGAACGCTCATACCTTGCGGCTGGTGAATGCCACGCTCCGGAGCGCGCTTTGTATACAGGCGATGGGCAACGACATCTGGATCGGCAGCGGCCAGGGGATCTACCAGTACAACAAAACATCGGGCGTGTGCACGTTACGATGGAACACCTCGAACAGCAGGTTGTCGTCGGATATCATCACCGAAATAATGCCCGATAAACATGACTCCACCCTATGGGCGGGGACCAATGGCGGTGGCATCGACATCATCGATACCCGAACAGGCAACGTCGAGCCGATGCTTTCGGGGGATAAAAAATATTCGCTGTCGAGCAATGTGATCTATTGCCTATATGAGGATGCCGCACATCGCAAGTGGATCGGTACCCTGAGAGGAGGCGTCAATGTCATCGATCCGCACAAAGAGAAGTTCACCACCCTGTCCCACGATCCGGGTGATCCGCACAGCCTGACCAGCAATTTTATTTATTCATTTTGTGAAGCTCCGGGGGGACAGATCTGGATAGGCCTGGATGGTGCGGGTGTGAATATCTGGGACAGGAAGAAAAACAGCTTTACCTCGCTGCAACATATGCCCGGCATCGTGTCTTCCCTGAGCGACAATTCCGTAACGCAGATCAGGACGGATCACTTGCACGACATCTGGCTGGCGACATTCTCGGGCGGGGTCGACCGGTATCACGAACCATCCCATACTTT
>Ga0105240_10005470_pt1 | contig 18934 bp, 14 predicted proteins | sample KBSC54metaG_FD_80426 | JGI IMG/M metagenome (GOLD analysis project Ga0105240, IMG submission 80426) | Corn rhizosphere microbial communities from Kellogg Biological Station, Michigan, USA - KBS C5-4 metaG | ecosystem: Host-associated > Plants > Roots > Rhizosphere > Soil | place: Michigan, USA... | reverse complement strand
GCCTCGGTCGCTACGCTGCGCAGCGGGACGCGCGGCGCGGCGGGTCCGCGACCTCGTCCGCCTGCGGTCGGCGGGGGAACGGCAGCGGCAGCGGCGGCATTCGGATCGTCGCCGCCATTGGCGGCAGCCGTGGTGGCCGGCCCGCGGCCGAATCCGGCGCGGAAACTGACCGTGGGATTGCGCCAGACAATCACCGGCTTGCCCTTGGCCATCGGATTCACGGGCGCGGCGAAGATATAGAGTCGTCCGACCGTGGGACCGGCGGGCGTTCCCCGGCCGGGCGCTGCGCCTCGACCACCCGGCGCGCCGCGGCCGCCGCGGTTGTACAGAAAATGGTGCGAGCCTTCGACCTTGAGCGATTTCTCCGTTATGATGAGCGGGCTCTCGTCGCCGGCCCCGCCGGCTGCCACATCGCCGCGGGCGAACAGCCAGCTAGGCCAGGTCGTGATGTACTTTTGCAAGCCTGCGCAAGCCGTGCGACCAGCCTCCAGGCTCGCCTTCACATCGGCGGTCGGCGCCGGCAGCTTATGAAACCGCGCCGCCATTTCCGACGATGGATACGCCAGGTCGCGGCGGTTCATCGTGCTATAGATATGTTGCGCGAATCGCGCCGTGATGCCTTCGGATGCCGCCAGGCTGGCCAGTGTCGCGTTGGGCTGACCGAGCTCCGCGCGGTGCTGATATTCCCAGGCGGCGAACAGCGCTTTCGTGTATCGCTCCAGGCCGAAAGCAAAGCCGCCCTCACCCGACACGGTGCGGAATCCGTACATCGTATCGATGTCCTTGATGCGATGAATGGCCGACATCTCGAACCCCGTCCGGCCCGGATCGCTGTAGAACTGCAGCGGTCCCACGCCGATCACGGCGTGGTCGGCGATCGCTTTCGCCGCTTCCAGGTAGCGCTCCAGATTGGCGTCCTGCATGAACTGCACGTCGCCGAAATTCGTGAAGCCCTCGCCGCCTACCGAATCGTTGGAGGCGTCGATGCCCAGGTCGAGATCCAGTCCCGTGAGGTCGTGCACGGTGTAGTTGTACTCACCGCTCGTGAGCCGGCGGACGGTGACGCGGCCGGGGTCGCCCGCATGGACCTTTATATACGAATCCAGTTGGCCGTGGATCCAGGCGACGGCGTGACTCCGCTGCTCATCGCTGGGCTGCGGCAGTCCTTTGGGCGGCATGCGCCTCTGGTCGAGCGCCGCGATCACACGTTCCCACGTCGGGTAAGTGTCGGCGATCGACGCGCTGCCGGTCAGCTTGTCGAGACTCACTCCGGCGGTCGCGACACCGTTGCCGTGGCACGTGTAACAGTACTGTTTGAAGAAGGATACGGCCGCGGGCGTGGGCTGATCCGCCCCCCGCATGCTGCTTCCTGCGAGAAAGGCAAGCGCCGCACAGGTACCTAATACAAGTGCAATCTGGCGCCGCCGCATTGGGGAAGACGGATATCGGACCATCTGGACCTTATTACACTATCATGTCCGGGCCCTTCCGGTGTATGACTCGCAACAGCCATTGTTCGTGTTTGCCCCGAGTTCCGGCGCCGTGCATAATAGGTCCCAATGGCAAACCGCCACGGGGTGACTCAGGAATCGGTTCGCGACCTGGAACGGGAGCTGCTGCAGGAGCCGCAAACCGCCGGGCTGGCGTTATCGGGTGGCGGTCCGCGCGCGGCGGCATTCGGTTTGGGTGTGTTGCAAGCGCTGGCGGCGTGCGGCCTGCTCAAGCGGATCGATTATCTTTCCAGCACCGGCAGCGGCGGCTTGCTCGCAGGCTGGCTAATCGCGTGGATGCGTCGCGCCGAGTTCCCGGAGGTGGAGTACCGCCTCGCCGAGTTCCGCTCCGGTCCCGAAGCCGAGCCGGTCGACGCATTTCGCCGCGCGCTTTACGCGTCGCAGGACGCCACCGGCAGCTCCACCGGCATCCTGATCTGGGTCCGCACTGTGGTGCTGAATCTGATGACACTCGGCGCGCTGCTGGCCTCTGTGCTCTTTCTTTCCGCCATCGTATATCACGAACTAGGCAGCTTCCGCTTCGCAGGCTACCTCCCATGGGTCTTTTCGGTTCTAGCGGCGCTGCTGTTGTTCCGCACGAGCATCTCACCGGAGTCCCCGGATTCCGCGGGGCTCTGGCGCATGGCGAAATTCTGGATTGCGGTAGGCCTGACTGTAACGGCTGTCGCCCTGAGCGCTGTGGCCACTGAAAGTGAGACCGAGGCGGCTCGGGTCGCCTGGGGGACCAGCGCGGTTGTCGCATGGACGGTATTTTTCGCAATCGCCTGGCTGCCCCGGCGCGAGGGGCTGAAGGACTATCTCGGCCATGGCTTTGCGGCGCTGTTTTCCGGCATAATCGGCGGAGTTTTGTTCGCCGTGGCGCGCGGCGCGCTGAATTCCGAGGCTTGTATTCCGGCGATCCTTTTGGCCATTTCCTTCACAGTGCTGGTGTATATGTTCTTGCGGGGCCTGCGGATTCCGGATTCGACCCGTGAAATCGCCGTCAGGTTCTGTTCGACTCTGGCTGGTTTGGCGCCACTGGCACTGGTGATCGTGATCGTCTGGAATGTTCCGGCTCAAGCCCGGCTGCCACTGGCGGCTGGAGCTATCGCCGTCATCGCCGGCGGGCTTCTGCGCGGGTTCGGTGTTCTGGCTCATACGCTCGTCCTCCGCCTGCCGCTGGTTCTCCTGGAACTCCTCGCTCCGTATGCCCTCGTTCTGGCTCTGGCTGCCGCAATTCGGCCGTCGCTCGATCCGTTTGCGTTGAATGCCGAAAAGCTGCTCCTCGACCTGGGCACCACCGCCGGTCTCCTGACGCTTATGCTGTTTCTGGCGTGGCGGCTGCGTACCGGCGAATTCACGATGCACGAGTTTCACCGCTCCCACATCGCGCATACGTTTCTGCGCTTTCGCTCAGAGGACCCTTCGAAGCCGCGTGCTGCGAACGACATCCCGCTGGCCGATTTCCAGCACCCCAACCAGTATCGTGGCCCCTATCCTCTATTCGGCGCCGCATTGCGCGATGGCGAGCTGACAACCCCTTTTCTGCTTTCGCCCTTATTCTGCGGGACGCCGGATGCCCTCTGCCCCACGCCCGAATTCGCCGGCGGAATTTCCCTGGCCAGCGCGATGGCGACTTCCGAACCGCTGCGGCGTCAAGCCCCGGAGCCGTCGTCCCCGATGGCGGCATTCCTGTGGACGCTCTTCGATTTGCGCAACGGCAGGTGGACCGGAAACCCCCTGCGCGCCGATAAGTGGACGCAGTCCGGGCCGCTGCTCGGTCCTCTGTATGCGCTGCGCCGCGGCTTCACCACCATGTCGACGCCGCCGGCCTATGTGCGGACCGTCCCCGCCGAGGCATACGACAATCTGGCCATCGTCGAACTGGTGAAGAGGCGCTGCCGCTTCATCATCGTGTGCGATGCCACCGAGGATCCGGACATTTCTTTCGAGTCGCTCGCCGCGAGCCTGCGCAGGTGCCGGGTTGAAGGCGCCGAAGTCGAGATCGACACCGGGCCATTGGGCCGCAGCCACACCGCCCATTGCCAGATCGGCCGGATTCGCTACGCAGATAGCCTCGATGCGGACGGGCTGTTGCTCTACGTGAAACCGTCGTTGACGGGCGACGAACCTTCCGAACTCGGACAATACGCCGTCGCGCACCCCAACTTTCCCTACTCCGCTTCCGGCGAATTTGGCGAGGCCGAGTTCGACAGCTACCGCCGCCTCGGCGAGCATGTCATCCAGTCCTTCTTGATGAAGAACGAAGTCGGCCCCGTGCCGCTATCGATCGAGGAACTGTTCGGGATGCCCCACCCGGCGCTAAAAATCGATCTGCCGCCCCATTTTATAAGAGTCACCCAAGCGCCGGCTCCCCCGCCTCCGCCCCCACGCAAATCCGAGCCCCCGCCGCCCGAACTCGTGGACCTCATCGTAGGCGGCGAATGCGTGGTCTGCGCGGGCGCGGGACTGGCCGCACAGGCCGGCGCGCCGACCTGGCAGGAACTCTTCGTCGGCCTGCTGCGCACGGCTCGCGAGCAGGGACTCATCGATCCGCAGACCGCCGACGGATTGGCCGCCTCGCTCGCCGCGCGCGAACTCGACGCCGTCGCCGACGAGTTGATGTTCCGTCTGCAGCCGGATTTCGTGAGCGGATATGTCGTCCGCGCCACCACCGGCAAGCAGCCCAGCGAGGCGCACAAGCTGATCGCCGCCATGCCAATCGGCGGCCTGTTGAGCCTCAGCCTTGACGATGTGCTCTCGAAGGCTGCGGGGTCGGGTGCCCTCACCGCGGCCAATGCCGCCGACCTGGTGGCTGCGCTGCGCGATAAGCGGCCGTTTGTGTCGAACGTGTTCGGCGTGGCCGGCCAGGCATCGCAGCTCATCTTCACCACCAAACAGTTTCGAGCCCTGCTGACCGCGAATCCGCAATTCAAGGAATTCCTGGCGACGCTGTTCCTGCGCTGTAACGTGCTGTTCGCCGGCATCGGTCTGGACGGCATTCGAGACTTCCTGGACGTGCTCGAACTGCCCCAGGTCTCCGAGCGCGTCCACTACGCTCTCATCCCTCCGCCCGCGCCGGACGACGCCGTCAAGGTCCGCTACCTGCAGCGCTCTTATAACGTCCGCGTGGTGGAGTATCAGCCGGGCTTCAATTACGGCGGGATGGTGGAGTTCTTTCAGCAGTTGCAAACCGCGGTCGGCGAGCAGGTTCCGAAGCAGCGGTCCACCGTGCCGTTTGTGCTCAACCACGTGCACCTGGAGAACATCGGTCCGTTCGAGACTCTCGACCTGGACCTGACCACGTCGTGGAATATTCTGCTGGGCGATAACGGTGTCGGCAAGACCGTGGTGCTGAAGGCCATCGCCGCGGCGCTCTGCGGCAAGGACACGGAAACCGGACCCGTCGAACGCTTGCTGCGCGCCGGCACGGACTCCGGGCTGATCCGATTGAAAGCGCAGGAGGAGTACACCGTCAAGCTGCAGCGGGGCAGCGACGGCAAGGTCACGATCACGCCGACGAGCCTCTCGCCCATGGTCTACGAGAACGCGCTGGTGCTCGGCTTCCCCGCGTTGCGTGCCATTTCGTGGGACCGGCCGAAGGGTCCCGACCCGAAGAGGAAGGCGTCCGTCCCGCCCACCGCGGCCGACCTTCTGCCGCTGTTGCGCGGCGAGCCCGACAGCCGCATCTCAGATATCAAGCAATGGCTCATCAATCTCGACTGGAGGTCCGCGCAGGATCCGCGCGCCGGCCAGCAACTGAGCCGCTTCTTCAAATCGCTGCAGACGTTGACGCAGGGCATGAGCATCAAGCTGGTCGCGATCGATCGCGAAAGCGGCTCCATCATGATCGAGACGGACAGCGGCAAGGTGCCGCTCGAAACCATCAGCCAGGGCACCAGTTCCATCCTGTGCTGGATCGGCACGCTGATCGAGCGCCTGTCGGAGGCGCGCCGCGATGATGAAACCGCACTGGTCCTGATCGACGAGATCGACGCCCACATGCACCCCAAGTGGCAGCAGGTTTTCGTGGACGCCTTTCGTAGCGAGTTCAAGAACGTGCAGCTCATCGCGACCACGCACTCGCCGTTCATCGTCGCCAACATGGATGTCGCCGGCGATGCGCAGCAGGATCAGGTCATCGTGTTTCAGCGGAACGAAGAAGGCGTGCTTTCCCAGATGCGGTGGATGGAGCGGCTGAAGGGGCTGCGCATCGACCAGATCGTCACGCTGCCCGTGTTCGGTCTGGAGAGCTCGCGAGATCGCGAAACCGCCGACGCGCTGAAGACTTACAACGAACTCAGCTTGAAGGACGAGGAGGAACTGACACCCGACGAGCAGGCCAAACTGGAATCGGCCGCTGCGATTCTGAACATGAAATCACCGCACCCGGCGGAGACTCCGGAAGCCCGTAAGGCATTCGAACTCATCGAGGCGTCCGCGCGGGAGAAGCTGGCCACCGTGCCGTCTGAGGTGCGCGAAAAAATCATGAACGAAGTGAAACTCCAGACTCTGGAATCGTTCAGTGGAGATAGCCGGCCCGAATGATTCACGTCGATTTCAAACTCCCGGCGGAGGTCAAGGACCAGCAATGGTACAAAGATTGGCTCGCTCGCGATGAATTGAAGGAGACGTGGTTCGAAGACTGGAAGGCGTTCCGCGACAAGAAGGCCGAGGAGATCGATGCGGCCGCCGATCTCGACGAGTCGGAGTTGAACTCGGCGGTCTGGCGTCGCGTGAAGGGATATTTGTTCGCGCTCTTCAACCGGAAGTGCGGCTACTGCGAATCGTATGTCGAGCACATCTCGCCGGGCGCCGTCGATCACTACCGGCCTAAGGCGACGTACCGGTGGCTGGCGTACGAGATCACTAATTACATCCCGTCCTGTACGGAGTGCAATTCGGGCGGCAAGGGCGCGCAGTTCCCGGTGGTCGGCGGGCGCAATGGGCGGCCGCTACTGCTCAATCCGTGCGACCGCGCGGCCGAACGCGATCCCTCGAAGCATCTTCGCTTCATCAGCCGTAGAGGAAAAACGGACGTCCCGGGCTTCGTAAAGGGACTGACCAGGGAAGGGAAGGAAACCATCCGCCTGTGCGGCCTCAACGATCGCGACCTGCTGGTCACCCTGCGCGAGCAGGCGCAGCAGAGTGCCCTGCAGCGCTACCTGTTGAAGGTGGCCGCGCTGGAGGATCAGTCGCCCGAGGCCATCCGTGCGGTCATCGACGAGGTCTGCCAGCCTTCCGAGCAGTACTCCGCCGCCCGCCGCGACGCCATCAACGATTTCATCCTCTCCGCCTTCCAGGCTCTCGGGAAGACCGCGTAACGCCGGCGGTCTTTGCCGCCGGTGCCCTTTGCCTTGCGCCCGTCAATTCCCCGAGGGTTTCTCCGCGTGGTCCAGCACAAGTACGTCGACCATCGCTTTTTGCGATTGCAACTTGAGCCCTAACTGATCCTGGAGTGCATCGAAAATCCGGATATCGCCCGGAGCGACATCATTGACAATGCGATATTCGGGCGTTGCCTCCAGGCGGATGTCGTATTGTCCGCTGAGGCCGGTCCGATCCACCACCGGGCGGTCGACTGCGATCTCGTCGGCCAGCATATCCATCGTGAATTTGCTGGCCACAAGGTTCAGTAGCCGGCCCTTGATCCCGTGGTTCGCCTGGAACACGGCGTCGGGCGCGCTCTCCGTGAACTTAGGCCCGCCCTTGCCCACGACCAGCGCATACACCGGCATTTCTTTCTGTTCCCGATGAAAGCGAAAGTGGAACCGCTCGGTCAACAGGCTCTGCATCATCCGCCGGAAATCGTCGTGGCTCAGCGGGGCATCGCCCTCGGCTTTAGCAAAAATGTCGTAATAGACAGAGGAATACCAATCGGGCGCGGAAGCACCCAGGGACAGTTGGTAGCGCTTCAGCTTGAACGCCTCCATGACCATGTACCTGAGCGTGTAGCCCTGATACGTGGCGCGCGGACCCGAAGAGGAAAACGTGTACATGGAGTGGAGCGGCCCGTCGTGAACTTTAATCGCGGCCACCTCGAACGCTTCGGGCTTGCGCGCGACCTGCCCCCAAGCAGACGGCCACCGCCAGGACCAACACCGCTCGATGCATACCTAGACCAGTACCGCGCGCACGGTGGCGACCGCTTTCGAATCGGCGGGCAGTTGGATGCTGCGGGCGTAAGCGCCGTTGGCCCGCTGGTACACCGATTCGTGAATCAACGACCCGGGCGGAATGGTCCGCCTGCGCCCCCGATTCGCCCGCCATTCCGTCGTCCCTGTGGCGTAATCGTAGTGCGGCTTCTCGATCACTTCCGCGATCTTCCACGCACCCTTGAGCGACTCGTGCATCATGCCATCGACATTGGGAGCGCTATACGTGCTGCCCGGACTCCGCCCCAGCACCTCATCCTGCCGCCCCGCGTTCACGCGCAGGCCCGCCGCCTTGGCCTCTTCCAGCATCCATTCGAGCGCGATCTTCGCGAGGCCGCTGTCCTTTTCCGCATAGCCCCCGCCTACGTCGCAATGCACGCCCGCGAACCACACCTGTTTGCAGTCCCTCGGGCCGTGCTCCGCCAGTTCCTTCGCCGGCACCCAACGATTGGTGCGGAAGAAGGCGCGCTTCTCGTCGATGGCGATGGCGTGCCGGCCGTAATGGATGAACGGATTGTCGGCGCTATACGGCAGCTTCACCGGATCGCTGACCCATCCCACCGAACTGACCGTATCCCACACGCCCACGAAATGCGGATTGCAGGTGCGGCACATCGTAGATTTAAAATCGCCGGCCAGCTTGAAGTACTCCGCGACGGCGTCCTCCTCGCCGGCCGTTCCCTTTTTCTGTTCCTTGCGCTTGCGTGCCTTGTCGATCGCCATCATCATGCGCACCGCGTACGGCACCAGCGGATCGTTGCCCGGATAAATCAGCCCGTACATCGCCAGCAGCGAGCAGACAGCCCGCGCGGTATAAGCGCCGCGGCTGAACCCGAAGAGATACACGTTATCGTTCTCCTCATAATTGTTCATCAGGAAAACGTAAGCGTCGCGGACATCGCTGGAGAGTCCGTAGCCCATCGCCATGCCGAGCACTCGCGTGATCGCGCGCGTGGTCGTGGTCAGCGCGCCGACAGGCTCCATGGTTCCGAGTCCCGGATGATAGAACGCGATTTGCGCCGCCGGGTCCTGCTCCAGCGTGTAGTACAGCTTCACGACATTGGTGCGATCGCCGGCAAATTCATTCGCCGTGCCGTCGCAGCAGATCACGATATTCTTCGGCATATGGTGTCCTATCGATCAGCAGGGAATCTCATAATCGAACCAGAACTTGCCCTGTGAAAAGCCCGCCGGCAAGGTCTTCAGCACGGGACCCTTGGGTGCGTCCTTCACCGGCATCGAATCGCTCTGCACGTAGCCGCTGGCGCGCTCCTGCACGGCTGTGACCAGTTTCGCCAGCGGGATCGACGCCCACGGCACACTCTGCGTCGACGCCATCGCCGCGAATTTGCCTTCGGTCATCTTCGCCACAGCTTTCTTCGGCGTCGCGTTGAAGCTGCCGTGGTGGCCGACCTTATAAAAGTCGATGTCGGCCAGCAATTCGTCCGACCCATCCTGACTGAGCCAGTAATTCCAGTTGCCGTACTGCGCGTCGCCGGGGAAGAGCAGATACTTGCCGCGATATATGAACAGCGCCACGACACTGGTATTGTTGATGGCCTGATCGAGCGCGAACGCCAGCGCCTCCGGGTCGCTCGCCAACTGCTCGAGCAGTTTCCGATCGTCATCGTCGAGCACCGGATAACCGCTATTCTTACCCGGCTTGAACAGCCACTTTCCCAGGAACGGCTTCACTCCGTTGGCCGCCTCCGACGCCCCGCCCGCCATCCGCAGGAATCGCTCGCCCGCCGGCGGATCCATCTTCGCCAGAAAGGCCGGATCGCGCGGCGGACCGAGCACCTTCACCGCCAGTCCCTGAATGCCCGCCGGATTCTTTAACTCGATGCCGGCTTCCAGATAGCGCACCTCGCCGTTTTTGATTCCCGACTTCAACAGTTGCAGCGCCTTCTCGTTGCCCGAGATATTCATCACCGCGAACTGCGCTTTGGGCGCCGCGCCCGTGGCCGCGAAGTGCATCGCCAGTTGCTGCACCAGCGCGAGACTCTTGGCCTTCAGCCGGGTCGCGGTCGTGTCCTTGGGATTCTCCGTCCACGGCAGCCAGACTTCACCGACGTCCTCCATCGCGCGGAACTGCGCATCGCATTTTGCGAATCCCGAGATGTGATCCTGGTGCGCGTGTGTGGCGATGACGATCGCGAATTTGTTCTGCGACTCGGCCAGCGCGTCGGTGACCGCGGCTTGAATCGTCCCAATGTCGCCCCTGCCGTGGACCCCGCAATCCACCAGCATATGCACGTGGCCGTCGCCCACCGGCAGCGATACCAGGAAGCAATCGCCGAAGCCCACGCGGTACATGCGAATCCGGATCGTGTCCTTCTTGAGGTCGGCCATATCAGTACCCTCGGTGGATCGCGGCAAAGCTGCGCGCCGGAATCTTGAACGTGTCCTGGTACGCCGCGGCCGGAGTCGCATACCCGCTTTGCAAATTAAACTCACGCTGCGATTCCAGCCGCGACTGATTGCCGATGCTCTTCTCGACGGAGTACCGGACCTCGCCCGCGCGGTTGAAAATCACCGTGGAGCCGCCGCGGAATTCGATCTCCGGCGACTTGGGATCCTTCGGATCGAGCCGCTCCATCTTCTTCTGCAGAAACTCCACCACGAAGTCCACCACCAGCCGTCCATCCGGCGCGATCCGGTGGATCGGATGAAATGAAAATGCGTTGATGTTCGGCTCCCGCCCCGGCGTGTAAACCAGTCCCAGCGCCTGCGCATTGTCCTTGGCATACTTCGTCAGAATCACGGCGTTCGCTTTCGACTGCCGCGCTGTCTTCTCCACGTCCTCGTTCGCCTCCGCTTCCACTGCGTCGTACACCAGGCCTTTGCACGGCGGCACGGGACGGCCCGACACGTCGGGGCTACACCAGCGCAGCGCCTCCTCCGAATACGAACTGACATTCTCGGGGATAATGCCGCGCAGCCGGAACGCCTTGATGATCTCGCCGCGATAACCCAGTGTGTCGTCGGGCAGCAGGTCGGAATCGGCCGTGATCAGCGCGCGCAGAAATTCGCCGAACGTGACATCGACCGGCGGGCAGTAGTCGATGGCCCGCACGCAGATGTTCATGAACTGCGACGCCACCTTCGAGGCCTCGCGCGCCAGTCGCTTGGCCAGATCGGGATGCAGGTCGCCTTGCGCGCTCAGTGCGCCGCCCGCCCGAGCGATGCGCATCAGGTCTCGCGTCCTCTTGATATACACCGTGAAGTAGGCGTCGAACACCGCCGCCACCAGAATCGACCCGCGCAGGTGCGGCTCGGTGACGCTGTCCAGATCGTGCGTGTTGGGCGGCGTGCCGATCGCCGACCGCAGCGCCGACCGCATCCCCATCGCCTGTCCGAACTGTCGCGCCAAGCCGACCAGGGGATTGTCCTCCGACAGCTCGGGAATAATCGCAGCCTTGCCGTTAGTCGCCGCGAGTTCCGCCGGAAGCTGCGCTTTGTAAATCAGACCGCCGGTCCGATTAATCGTGTCGAGCACCGCGTCCTGCATGCTGAAGTGCTGCAGCAGCGCGACGATGTCGGCGAACGCCTCGTGGAATGCCGGCGTGTCCATGTGGCTCGACTTGGTGAAGAACTCGCGCAGCCCGTCGATGAGCGCGTGCGTGGTTTCGTGCGCGATGATGTCGTGCGAGAGGCACGTGAAGATCGTCTGATTCGGCAGATTGTCGCCAGGATCTTCGGCCGACGCCTGGAAGTAGCCGAAGCAGAGCGCGCGCAGATCGGGATCGTAGAAGGCGTTCGCCTGCTGGAAGGCGTGCGGAAAAATGCGCAGCTTATTTCGAAACGGATCATCCTTGCTGCCGCGATGGCGCTTCCATTTGATGCGGCGTCCCAGCGCGAACTCGAACCGTCGCAGCGTCTCGCTCGCGACCGCGTATACCATCTGCTGATGAAAGCGCGGATCGGATTCGCTCGGCTCCAGTCCGCCATTCATAATCACGGCCGGATGGTCGAGATCGACGGGCTCGTAATAGCACTGATTGCTGGCGTCGTAATCGATCACCGCGATCCGCGCGCCCACCGGTCCGGGCTGCAGTTCTTCATACGGCACCGCGACGGTCATGTAGTTATTCAAGCGGCGTCCCGCGGTGGGATCGAAAGCATATACCGTCAGGGGACGCGAGGCGGGCAATTTATAATTACTGGGCCGGACTTTGGGAGTGGGGCGCATGCTCTCCTTTCTCCTATGCCGAACATCATCTCACTTTCGGCCCCGATTGGAGTGATCGCGAACATTGGTTCGCAAGCTGCCTGATCATCATCAGGAATGCCCAACCTGGCGAAGTGCCCGAATCAATGGGACGCGAAGACACGAGAATGCAAAGTCATCATCGAGACGCCTAAGGGACGCCGCAATAAGTTCGGCTACAATTCCGAATACGGCGCCTTCGATCTGAAATTCCTGCTGCCGCACGGCCTCGTGTTCCCATTCGACTTCGGCTTCATTCCGTCCACCCTCGCGCCCGACGGCGACCCGCTCGACATCATGATCCTGATGGAGGAACCGGCGCATGTCGGCTGCCTCGTGGACATCCGCGTCATCGGCGTAATCGAAGCGCAACAGGTCGAGGACGGTAAGAAGGAAGCCAACCACCGGCTGATCGGCGTGGCGCGGCAATCGTACGCGCACGGAGAAGTCCAATCGCTGGACGAAGTGCCGGAATACATTCTCGATCAGGTGGAGGAGTTCTTCCGGTCGTACAACAAACTGCGCGGAAAGAAATTCCACATCAGCGGCCGCCAGGGCCCGCAGCGAGCCGCGGCCCTTGTTGCACAAGCCATGGCCGCATCGCGGAAGCCCCCTAAACGGCCCAAATAACCCATGCCTCGAAAGAAAACCACCACACCAGCGATCGCCCGCGTGGCGCGCGAGAACCTTGGATTCGAATCGCTCCGACCCGGACAGGAAGAAGCGGTCACAGCCATTCTCGACGGCCACGACGCGCTTGTCGTGCAGCCCACCGGGTCCGGCAAGTCCGCGATTTATCAGATTGCCGGCTTCCTCATCGACGGCGTCACCGTGATCGTCTCCCCGCTCATCGCGCTGCAGAAGGACCAGGTCGATTCCATCTCGGACCAGAGCTTGCCCAAGGCGGTCGCCGTCAATTCCACGCAGCCCGTATCGCAACTGCGCGAGCGGCTCGCGGCCATCGAGCGCGGCGAATTCGAATACATCTTTCTCGCCCCCGAACAACTGCGCAAGCCGGAGACTGTCGAAGATCTGAAGGCGGCCAACCCCTCGCTATTCGTCGTCGACGAAGCCCACTGCATCAGCGAATGGGGCCACGATTTCCGCCCCGACTATCTGCGCATGGGCCGCATCGTCGAAGAGTTGGGACATCCACGCGTGCTGGCTCTCACCGCCACCGCGACCCCGGCAGTGCGCGATGAGATCGTCGCGCGGCTCGGCATGCAGCGTCCCAAAATCTTCGTCCGCGGCTTCGACCGGCCGAACATCTTCCTGCGCGTCGATAACTTCAAGACGGCTGGCGAAAAGTGCGAAGCGCTGGTCCACCGCACCCGCTGGGCGGAGAAGCCCGGCATCATCTACACCGCGACCCGCAAGGCCGCCGAGGCCATTCGCCAGGCGCTCGCCGCCGAGCGGATCGAGTCGCTCTACTATCACGGCGGCATGAAAGCCAAGGAGCGCCACGCCGTCCAGGAGCAGTTCATGTCTGGTGCGGCCGAGGTGATCGTCGCCACGAATGCGTTCGGCATGGGCGTGGACAAGCCGGACATTCGCTTCGTCTACCACCACGATCCGTCCGACTCGCTCGACGCCTATTACCAGGAGATCGGCCGCGCCGGCCGCGACGGAAATCCCGCTGAGGCCGTTCTCTTCTTCCGCGGCGCCGATATCGGAGCGCAGAGCTACAAGGCGGGCAGCGGCAAGATCGATCAGGGCCTGCTGCGCCAGTTATCCACTCGGATGGGTGACGATCCCGCGCAACTGGCGCGCGAGTTAGGAATCTCGCGGCGCAAGCTTACCACCGCTTTGCAGCGCATCGAAGACGCCCGGGCGGCCGGCGCCCACGATTCGGCACAGATCGCGCAAGATGCCGCCGAGGATCAGGAGAAGCGCCGCCATGCCCGCCGCGAGCGCCTCGAAAAGATGCGCGATTACGCCGAAGCAGCCGGCTGCCGCCGCGAATTCCTCCTCCGCTATCTCGGCGAAGACTTCACCGGCCCCTGCGGTTCCTGCGACCGCTGCGAGGCCGACCAAGGCGTCCGTCGCGAAGTGGTGTAGGACCCGTGACTGAGCGCCGGGGCGATTCACACCATCCGGCGCCCATCTCTCCACTCCTGACTTCTGTCTTCTGATTCCTGACTTCTCCCCCCTCTCACATTGGATTCCCGATTGCACATCCGGAGACATGCCTGCTTCCACCGCCTCGCTAGCCCTCGACGTCATCTCCGCCCGCCTCGCCGACTTCGAACCCGAATGGCAGCGCTTCCTCCAGCGGATCCCGCCGCCGACCCCGTTCCAGACGCCCGAATGGCTGCTGACCTGGTGGTCCTGTTTCGGCAGCGGCGAGCCGCACGTCCTCGTCTTCCGCCACGATGCCGGGATCGCCGGCGTCATGCCGTGCTTCCTGCATCCGTGGAATGGCCGCCGGCAACTAACTCTGATCGGCGCGGGCATCTCCGACTGCCTCGATCCCGTGTTCGATCCCGCTCACGTATCCGGCATTGTGGACGCGCTCGGCTGCCATCTCTCGCAAACTCCCGGCTGGGACATCTGCGATTGGCAGGATCTCTCGGCCGAGACGCCGTTGCAGGCGCTCGGCGCCGGAAGCCCAGACACACCTTGCAGTGAAATCGTCCTGAACACTCCGTTCGAGGCTTTCCTGCAATCGCGTCCCGCCGAACTCAAACGCAATCTCCGCCAGTGCAAGAACCGAAGCCGCGCATTCGGCGGCCTCGAATTCGAGGCCGTTTCCCGCCCCGCCGCCGACCTCCTCGCCGCCCTCATCGACCTGCATGGCGCGCGCTGGCGCGAAGCCGGACAGTCCGGAACCATCACCGCCAACGGCTCCGCTGAGTTTCTTCTCGACGTCTGCCCGAAACTCGCCGGCCGCGACATGCTCCGCCTGTTCGTACTACGACTCGGCGGCCGCATCGCAGCCATGCTTCTGGCGCTGCGCAATCAGTCCACCCTGTTCTCCTACTTACCCGCCTTCGATCCCGCTTACAAGAAATATGGCTTCGGCCACGTGCTCCACGAACATGCCCTCCGCTACGCCCATGAGAACGGATACCGCGCCTGGAATTTCCTGCGCGGCGAAGAGCCCTACAAATTCAACTGGGGCGCTCAGCCAATCCCCAAACGCCGGCTCGTACTCAGGCGTTCTTAACAAACTCGAGACAGGCTTAACACTCGGGGATCCACTCGCGTCCGTCTGGCAATTCAGAAACGCTGTGGGAACTGTGTTCACTGGCGCGTTCGAGACCACCAGCCCCGTGACCGTCACGATCGGTGGTGTGCCGGCCCAGGTGATCTGGGCCGGTCTCGTTGGACCCGGTCTCTATCAAATCAATCTAACTGTGCCCTCACTCTCGACGGGCGACCAGCAAGCCGTCGCCGGCGTCGCAGGCCTCAACTCGCAAACCACGGGAGCACTCCTCAAGATCGGCTGAAGGAGTGCCGCCGCTTTCCCGTGCCCTACTTCTTTATCTGGCTCTCCGTCTGCTCTGCCAGTTTCAAATGTTCCTGCAGGGTGGGCAGGGTACTTGAGGCGAACGACTTTACATCGGGATCGCTCTCGTTCTTCGAAGCCTTCTCGAATTCCGACACATCCTGTTTGTGATCCCTCACCATCATCATCATGTATTCGCGATCGAAGGCCGCGCCGTTCAACTTCGAAAGCCTGTTCATCTCGGACCGTTGCTTGGCATCGATATGGGCCGGCAGGGTCACATTCTTCTTCGCGGCGATGCTCTTCAGTTGATCGTTGGCCTTGGTGTGGTCGTCGATCATGCGCTGGCCGAACTGTTTGACCTCGTCGTTGCTCGCGTTCTTTACCGCGAGTCGCCCTAGTTCGACTTCGGCCATGCCGCCTTGAGCCGCCTTCGTCATGAAAGTGTCGTTTGCGTTCATCCGGTTCGCGCTCTGGTCGCTCTGTGCCGCGGCGCTGCCGGCCACCAGCGTCACCGCTGCCAGCCCGGCGAGGAAATTTTGCCGTATAGTCATTGCAATGTCTTCCTTCCCGTACAGTCTCTGGCATTCCGCCGTGGTATCGCGCACCGATCGCGGCACCTCCGCGAACTGCCAAATGCAAATCTGCACGCCGTGTACCGAGTGCGGCAAACACCCACTTTTGTAGTGCGCGTGTAAACGTTCATAGGCCTCCGGGGTGCATGCGGAGACAGCAGGAGGTTTTCCCATGCAAAATAGCAGAATCAAAAAGAATGATCCGGACAAGAAATATCGCCAGGTACTGTCGGCAAGCAGCCTGGCGGGCGACACTGTTCGTAACCCCGCGGGCGAAGATTTGGGCAAGGTGAAGGACTTGATGATCGACATCTCCGGCGGCCGCATCGCCTATGCCGTCCTGTCATTCGGCGGCGTCTTGGGAATGGGCGACAAACTATTCTCCATCCCGTGGAACTCTCTCAGTGTGGATGAAGATGAACAGTGCTTCATTCTCGACGCTGACAAGCAGACCCTCGAAAGCGCCCCCGGATTCGACAAAGACAATTGGCCCGACATGGCCGACACGTCCTGGGGCTCGAAGATTTACCAGCACTACGGCCAGGAGCCGTATTGGGATGAGACCTCGGAAACCCGCCGTCCGAAGACCCTCGGGGGCGGCGGCGGCTACTAGCGGTCTTTATGCTGCGGGGTTTGGCGACGTGTGCGGGACTTGCGCTGATTCTGGTCGCTCTGGTCAATTGCTTCAACACAATCGTGCTTCCGCGCAGGGTAGGCCGCCTGTTCGGGCTCACTAGCCTCTTCTACCGCATTACGTGGTCAACCTTCTCCGGCGTCGGCCGCCGCATCCGCAACGGCCGCCGCCGTGAGGAGTTTCTCAGTATTTATGGCCCGCTCTCGTTGCTTTCCCTGCTCATGTTCTGGGCCCTCTGCATCGTTGTAGGCTTCGGATTCCTGCACTGGGCAGCCCACGTCCAACTCGATGGGCACGACGGAAACTTCGCGTCCGCGCTGTACGTCAGTGCGAGTTCCATAGTGACCATCGCCATAGCGCAACCTGCCAATTCCATGTCGCGGTGGTTAGTCACGGTCGACGCCGGATTGGGATTCGGACTTTTCGGCCTGGTGGTCGGCTACCTGCCGATGCTCTATCAGTCTTACTCCAGCCGCGAATTGCAAATCTCCCTGCTCGATGCGCGCGCCGGATCTCCCCCCACCGCCGGCGAGTTGCTGCTTCGCCAGGCAAATAAACCGGACAAGCTCGAAGGGCAGCTCGCCGATTGGGAGAATTGGACGGCCGAGGTTCTCGACGAGCAACTCTCTTACTCCATGCTGGCGTACTTCCGTTCCCAGCACGAAAACCAATCCTGGCTGGCGGCGCTGATCGCTCTGGTGGATGCCAGCGCCATCGTGCTGCTTTGCTCTGACGACGAGCTCAAACATCAGGCGCTGCTCACGTTCGCCATCGGGCGCCACGCGCTGGTCGACCAGCAAAAGGAACTGAACCGCGCCCAGGTCTGCTTGCACAGCGAACGCCTCAACGCCGCCGATTTGGATCGCGTCCGCGGCATGTACGAGCCGTACGCAAACGCGCTCAGTATCCATTTCCTGGTCGCGCTCCCCGGTTGGCTCCCCCAAGGCAACCGCAACGACAACTGGCTGCGCACGAAATGGAAGAAGGCTGGCAATCTCTTCTCCGTCTCCGACCCGTTCCAGTAAGCGCGAGCCCTGCTACACTGCGGGGCATATGCGCTTCCTTTGGGCCGCGATCCTGTCCGCCTCCAGTCTGATTGCCGGCCAGCCCGCCAAGCCGGCCGTCACCGCCGTCATGTATCTGGTCAATCGCAAGGACGCCATCGCCGATTTCCGCGCCCACGCCGCCAGGACCTCGATCGTCGCCCCCCAGACCTTCACCATGGACGCTCAGGGCTTCATCCTCGGCGAAGTCCCTCCCGAAGTCCTTCGTGCCGCCGCGGACCACCACGTCGCCGTCATGCCCCTCGTCGTCAACAAGGGCTTCAACCAGCCCCTGATGCACACCGTCCTCGACACGCCCGCCTCGCGCGCCCGCGCCATCCGCTACCTTCTTTATTACGCCCTTCGCGACGGCTATCTCGGTTTCCAGTTCGATTACGAGAACATCCACTACACCTATCGCGACAAGTTCACCGTCTTCTTCAAGGAGGCCGCCCGCGCCTTCCACCGCCACCACCTCCAACTCAGCGCCGCCATCGTCGGACGCTATAACGACAGCCGTAACAGCAACAGTCCCGGCGGTTGGGACAACTGGAGCGGTGTCTACGACTACGCCGAACTCGGCCGCTACGCCGACTTCCTCAGCGTCATGGCGTACGCCGAACACGGCGCCACCGCCGACCCCGGACCCGTCGCCGGACTCCCCTGGGTCAAGTCCATCGCCGTGTACTCGGGGAGCAGGATTCCGCCGTCTAGAATCTCCCTCGGCGTCCCCTTCTACGCAATGCGATGGGAAATGCAGGACACGAAGAAGTGGCGCGGCCGCTCAGCCCGCTATTCCGACGCCGCGACCGCAATCGTCACCACCCAACCCATTTGGGACGGCCCCCGCGCCTCGCCCCATCTGTCATTTCTGACCGCTGGCCATCAAACCGAGCTCTGGTACGAGGACGCCCACAGCCTGCAGGCGAAAATGCAACTCGCCCGCTCCATGCACTTCGCGGGCATCTCCGCCTGGGCCCTCGGCCAGGAAGACCCCGCCTTCTGGACGTCCCTCGACGCCTGGAAAATCCGCCACCCCCGCCCCCTGTCCTCACCGGCACTTTCGACCATCGCTCCCGCCGCGCCGCCCACCTGCTTGTACGTTAGGTGGTGAACGCCCGCGCGCGATTACCTCTCAGCCGAACGCAGTGATCGATGGCTCCCCATTACTGACGCAGCCACCGCACGACAGAAGTTACAGCGCGCATTCGCAGCCGAATTCTTGTGCCCCATCGACTCGCTCCGATCGTACTTAGGCGATGAGTTCCTTCCCGAGGCTTTCGAAGACGCTGCGGAGCACTTTGGCATTGCGGAGATGGCGATCAAGAGCCACTTAGCCAATCACCACCTGATACCGCGCACCTTGGTGGAATCGGATG
>Ga0105240_10005469_pt1 | contig 18935 bp, 18 predicted proteins | sample KBSC54metaG_FD_80426 | JGI IMG/M metagenome (GOLD analysis project Ga0105240, IMG submission 80426) | Corn rhizosphere microbial communities from Kellogg Biological Station, Michigan, USA - KBS C5-4 metaG | ecosystem: Host-associated > Plants > Roots > Rhizosphere > Soil | place: Michigan, USA... | reverse complement strand
GGGCGCGCTGTTCATGTCTCGCGTGAAACGCGACGTCGCTGTGCTCGAGGATGTGGCAACTGGTCTCAGGCGTTTCGTGATGTGCCATGTGCGAGCGGACGAGCGGCGCGATGCAGCCGTCCGAGACTTGGTGGGCACGGAGCGGTCGGTGGGGAAGGAGAGTGGCCGATGATGACAAAAGAGCGAGTGCAGTCGCGCGAGGACGTGGCTCCTCTGCGCGCTCGGCCCACCGAGGCCACGGCACCGGTGGTCGAAATAGAGAGCGCACCGACCGATCCGCGCGAGCGTCGCGCGATGTTCGAGGCGGAAGTGCTCTCGCAGTTGGACGCGTTGTTCAGCTTCGCGCTCAAGTTGTCGCACGCGCGGGACGAGGCCGATGATCTCGTCTCCGAAACGGTGTTGCGGGCGCTCGAGCGGTGGGAGCAGTATCGCCTGGGTACGAACGCGCGCGCGTGGTTGTTCACGATTCTCTACCACGTGTTCGTTAGCCGTCGCCGTCGTGTTACGTCGCGCGAGCTGCCGCTGCCGGAGGAGATCGACGGCTGGTCGGGCAACGAGGTCGTCGGCGACGCGGATCCGGAAGGCCAGTTCTACGATTCGTTCGTGGACGACGAGGTGACGCGCGCGATCGACGCTCTGCCCGAGGAATATCGGACGGCGGTTGTGCTGAGTGACGTGCACGGGCTGCGCTACGCGGAGATCGCAGAGATTCTCGGCGTGCCGGAAGGCACGGTGAAGTCGAGACTGTTCCGCGGGCGGCACATTTTGCAGAAGAAGCTCGTCGATTACGCAACCGAGATGGGCTACATCAAGGGTCGCGGCAAGCAAACGGCAGGCGTCTAAACGAACGAATTTCGCGGGAGCCGGCGTCGCGCACGAGCGCGGCGCCGGCTCTCGTCGTTTTTCAGCGACTCACGACGAGGCGGTCTTCGGTGAGTTTGCGGCGATGCCGCGCCGCTTTGGCACGATTGCCGCATGACGACATGTCGCACCAGCGGCGTCGCCCGTTTTTTGTTTCGTCGAAAAACACGCGGGGACAACGCTGATCGGCGCAGCGGCGCACACGCACGAGCTCGCCCAACACGAGCGCATCGGCGGCCGACTCCACCACGGGAATCATCAAGCCGGCGAACGCGTCGCCTACCGGAACGAAGCTGCGCACAAACTCCCCGTCCGGGCGGCTCTCGAGACGGCGAACACCCGCGCTCCGGCCCAACACACGATTGATTTCGCGTACGGCGTTCTGCCGGATGTCATGCACCGTGATGCCACGCTCGGCCAATGCGCGCAACACCGCGCGCACGCGTCGCGCATCCGCGAGTGCCGCCGTCGCGCCCGCGGGCTGTTGCTGAGCGCGCCGCCGAATTCCAGACGCTCGCTCGGCGTCGAGCACGGAGGCGGCTTCGAGCCAGCCGAGGAGCGCGTCGAAATCGCGCAAGGCGTCGGTACGGACGCCGCGGTGCAGATCATCTGTGTTGACGAAATCCAGCCACAGCCGCTCACCGAGGAAAACGAATTGGCGAGCTGAATGTGTGACAGGTCTGGGCATGGCGGGACATGGCGAGCGGGGATTCAAGTCTATCCGCGCCGCTGGCGCGTTGCAAGACGCGCCGTTTTCCACATTGTAAGCCGCGAAAATGTGCTAGGCGAGCACCGCGTCCGACGATGCGAGGAGCGCCGGCAACGAACCTGACGGCGTTTTCACGCACAGCGGTTTCACGATGACGATGCTAAACGTAGAGCCCGCGCCTGGTTCGCTGCGCAGATCGAGCGAGTATCCCATGAGCTGACACAGCGCCCGCGAGATGGCGAGGCCGAGCCCCGTTCCGCCGTATCGGCGCGCGGTGCCGACGTCGGCTTGCTCGAAGGCCTCGAAGATTTTCTCCCGGCGGTCGGCCGGAATGCCGATGCCGGTGTCGATCACGTCGATTCTCGTCGCGCGCGACGTTGCGGCGTCGGCACGCACGTGGATGCTTACGCTGCCGTGCGCGGTGAACTTGAGCGCGTTGCCGACGAGGTTGATGAGCACCTGGCGCAGCCGTTGGGCATCGGTGTCGAGCGGCAGCAGCCCGGATGGCACGTGGGCGATGAGCTCGACGTCGCGGCCCTGCGTTTGGGCGTCGAACTGCGACAGCGTGCTCGCCACGAGCTCGGCCAGGTCGACCGACGACAGCGAGAGCGTGCCGCGCCCGGCCTCGATCTTCGAGAGGTCGAGGAGGTCGTTGATCAGGCCGAGGAGGTGCGTTCCGTTAGACGCGATGCGCTCGACGTACTCGCGGTCCTGCGTGCTGATCGTGGATCGCTTGGACTTGAGCAGCACGTTCGAGAAACCGATCACCGAGTTGAGCGGTGTGCGCAGCTCGTGGCTCATGCGCGCGAGGAAGTCGCTCTTGGCACGGTTCGCTGCTTCGGCCGAATCCTTGGCCACGCGTAGCGCATCCTCGATGCGGGAGCGCTCGGCGATTTCCGACTGCAGGTCAGTGACGGCGCGCGAGAGCTCGTTGGTGCGAACGGAGACCAGCATCTCGAGCTGCTCGCGCACCTGGCGCAGCGCGTTCTCGGCACGCTTGCGATCGTCGATGTCCGTGCAGGTGCCGATCCACTTCAGGATGCGACCCTGTTCGTCGCGCACGGGCACGGCGCGGCCGAGATGCCAGCGGTACACGTCGTCGTTTGCGCGCCGGAAGCGGTACTCGGTGTCGAAATCGGTGCTGTCGTTGCAGCTCTTGGTCCACCGTTCGGTGACGCGATCGACGTCATCGGGATGGACCGCGGCGTGCCATGCCCAACCGAGGCTTTGCTGTTGCGTTAGGCCCGTGTAGGCATACCAGTTTTGGTTCAAGTAGTCCGTGTAGCCGTCCGGGCGCGCCGTGAACACGATCTGCGGCAGCGCTTCGGCCATCGTGCGGTAGCGCTGTTCGTTCGCCTCGAGCAGCGCGCGCGTCGACTGCTCCTCGAGATGCGCCATGCGCTCCTGCTCGGCGCGTTTACGCTCGGTGATGCGCTCGGTGATGATGATGATGCCGCCGATGGCGCCATCCTGCTCGCGCCACGGGCGCACCTCCCACCGGAACCAGTCTTCGGTGCCATCGCTGCGGACGACGCGTTCTTCTTCACGGCGCACGATGGTGCCCGCGAGTGCACGGCGATGGACGGCGTTGGCGTCCGCGCCGACATCGAGGGCGAGGTCGTAGTGACAGCGTCCTTCGATTGCTGTCTTCTGCAGCCCGTACTTGACGCGCCAGTGGCGGCTCGCGAACAGGTAGCGCATGTCGCAGTCGAACATCGCGACAGCGACCGGGATGTCCTCGATCACCTGGCGCATGCGCTCGTCGTCGCGGCGCTGGCGTTCCTCCACTTGCATGCGCGCCGTGATGTCGCTGAGCGTGCCGCCCATGTTGAGTAGCCGGCCGCTCGCGTCGTGGTGTGCGCGCGCGTGCATCTGCACCCAGCGCACGCTTCCGTCGCGTGCCAGCAGGCGGAGCGGTTGGGCGATGGTCTGCTCGGCGCGGCTGGACAGATCGCCGAGACTGCGCAGGAGCTTCTCGGCGTCGGCGGGATGCACGTGTTCGATGGCCGGGCGGCCGAGGCACTCGGCTACCGTTAGGCCGGTGATGCGCATCCACGATGGATTGAGCAGCACCCAGCGGCCGTCGGCGTCGGTTTGGAAGATCACGTCCTGCACGTCGGCCACGAGCACCCGGTATCGATCGTCGCTCTCGGCGAGCGCTGCGAGGGCCGCGCGATGCTGGCGGTTTTCACGCAGGAGGCTGGTGGCTGCGGTGCCGACCGCGACGCACCCGATGAGCGTGAGGGCGACGAGCACGAGCAGCGCGACGTTCACCGACCGTCGGCTGGTCGCCACGCGGACGACGAGCAGCGAGTCTTCTTCGGCGCGCATGGCGGTCGTCACCGTGTTGATCGAGTCGAGCAACGTGGTGTCGGCGGCGGTGAGCGCGTGGGGCGACCGGCCGTTGGTGAGCGCCGCTCGCACGACCGTGTCCAGTTGGGCATGACGCGCGCGGATCAAGCGGCCCAGGCGGATGACGCGCACCTGTTGGGCAGGGTTGTCCGTGGTGACCTCGCGCAGATTGCGCAGCAAGGCGCCAATCTTGATCACCGCGGGCGCGCGGTGCTCGGGCATGGTGTCCCGCGCCGAGAACGCGCGCCGGGCGTGATCCATTTCCAGCACGCCGAGCTGCACGCTCAGCGCGTTGACCATGGATTTCACTTGATACGAGTGCGCGATCCAGCGTTCCTGGGTCGCGACCTCGCGGGTGTGGCGCACGGCGATCGCGCCCACGACGCCGAGGAGCACGACGCACGCGGCGAGCGTACCGACGAGCCTGGCGCGGGGACGCGTCACGCGGCGCTCTTGCCTAACTGGCGGTCGATCGCGTCGAACAGCACCGCCTCATCGACGATCGGCTTCGTGACGTAATCGTCGAATCCGGCGCGGAGGTACGTCTCGCGGTCGCCGGCCATCGCGTGCGCGGTGAGGGCGACAATGGGGAGCGGGGAGGTGCGCATATCTTCGCGCAGTCGCGTCAGCACTTCGACGCCGTCCATGCCGGGCAACGAGATGTCGAGCAGCACGAGCTCGGCGCCGGCATCCGCGAGGCCCGCGATGGCGTCGGCGCCGGTTTCGAATTCGACGATGCGGAAGCGCTCGTCGAGCAGCGCGCGCAACAACAACCGGTTGTCGGCGTTGTCTTCGACGACGGCAATGGTTTTCATGACGCGGCCTCACCCGTTGGGCGTGCGGCCGCAAGCATCGGCTGGACAATCGCGAACTCGCGCTCGAGCGCCTCGAGGAGGCCGGCGAGCGCGGCGGGGTTGCCGGCCACCGCCTGCTCGGCCTCGGCGCTCAGGCGACGCATTTGCTCTGCGCCTAACTGTGCGCAGCTCGACACGAGCGAGTGTACGGACAGGCGGACGGGCGCCAGATCGTTGGCGGCCAACGCCTGCCGCGACGCGGCGATGCGCTTTGGCGCGTGCTCGAGGAACAGATCGATCATGTCGCGCAGCAGGGCATCGCCGCCGAAGCGGCGCAGACGCTCGAGCGCGCGGTCGAGCTCGACCGCTGACGCATCGGCGGAGGGACTGGTCGGCATGCTTGTGCTCACGCGGCCGCGCGGCGCAGCACAGCACGCACGCGGGCCAGGAATCGCGGAGGGTCGGCCGGCTTGGACAGATAGTCGTCGGCGCCGGCATCGATGACTTCGACTTCGGTGCTGGAGTCGCCCGAGCCGGTGAGCACGACCACCGGGAGCGCGGCAAGGTTAGGCGTGCGACGAATGTGGCTGAGGACTGACCGGCCGTCGACGCGCGGCATGTGGAGGTCCAGCACGACCGCGGCGAAGCGGCGCTCGGACGACAACAGCTCGATGGCCATCGCGCCGTCGGTCGCCTCGTGCGGCTCGAAGCCTTGCTGGGCGAGCAGCGTGCACGCGAGGTGACGCGCGATCTCATCGTCGTCGGCCACGAGAATGCGGCGCGTCTCCGCCGTTCTCGCAGCCACGGTGGACTGCGGCGCGGCGCCGAGGACGCGCTCCGCTTCTGCATGCGTGGTGTGGCCGGCTGCAACGCGTGCGACAGCGCCGTCGTGCATCGAGCGCGATCCCACGGCGGCCATGTTGCGCTGCAACGCGGACGGCGGTGCACCGTCGGCGATCAGCTCGCGCAGCGGCGGCGTGGCGGCGACGATCTCGAACACCGGCACGCGGCCGCGCAGTCCGTTGCCGCCGCAGGTGGCGCAGGTCGACACGCCGGTCCTGGCGGAGCACGCAGAGCAGACGCGGCGCAGCAGCTGCTGCGCGACGATGCCGTGCAGCGCGGCCGCGATGCGCGTGCGGCCGAGTCCGAGCTCGCCTAACCGATCGACGGCGCCGAGTGCGCTCGAGGCCTGGAGCACCGCCACGACGAGGTGGCCGGTCGTCGCGGCCTGCATCGCGAGGTCCGCCGTCTCGCGGTCGCGCAGCTCGCCCACGAGGATCGCGGCACCGTCGGCGGCCATGGCCTCGCGCGTAAGGGCGGCGACGGTGAGACCCGTGCGCATGTCGACCTGCATCTGCGACACGCCCGGGACGCAGCTCTCGATGGGATCTTCGATGCTCGTGACCGGCGTGCCGCTTGCCACGATCTCGCGCGCCAGCGCGTACGCGGTGGTGGTACGGCCCGACCCCTGGGCACCGCACACGAGCAGGAGGCCCGAGCGCGCCGTGATGAGCTCGCGGAGACGCGCCAGGTCATCCGGCATCGCATCGAGATCGGCGAGCGAACGGGCGCTGCCGGGCGCCGGGATGCGGACCGTGGCGCGCTCGCCCTCGCGCGTCGGAATGGTGGCGACGCGCAGCTCGAGTCCGGCGGCGGGACCCGCAGGCAATTTGATCTTGCCTTCTTGCGGACGCGTGCGCACCGCGGTGGCGAGACGCGCCATCGCCTTCACGCGCGCCACGAGGCGCTCGAAGTCCCCCGCATCGAGCTCGGCGTACGGCCTAACGAGGCCGTCGATGCGGAACCGCACGATGCCGCCGGTCTTGGCCGGCTCGAGCTGCACGTCGCTGGCGCCGGCCGCGATGGCGTCGGCGATCAACTTGTCGGCAAGCTGTGCGATGCCGGCGGCGTCGAGCGGCAGTCCGCCCGGCGCGATCGGCCTGGTGCCGTTCACGGGCGTGGTCGACGCGGGCGCGATCGGTTGGCCGGGCACGGCCAGGGCCGCGTGCAACATCGCCGGACTCGCGATCTCGAACATCACGCGACGGCCGGATGCGAACGCGATGGCCTGCTCGGCTTCGACGTTAGACGGATCGCTCGTCGCGACGACGATGTGCTTGTCGGTCTCGCGCAGCGGGATCACATCCCAGCGGCGCGCGATGCGATCGGGCACGAGGCGGCGTGCGGGCGGGTGGGCGTCGGCGAGGTTCGCGACGGCGAGACCCGTTGCCGCCGCGACCGCGCGCACGAGCTCATCCTCGCCCAGCCCGCAATGCTGCTCCACGCCGGCCCAGGCCATCGGCGTCGACATGTCGGCGGCAATATCCAGGCTCTCGGCGCGGGGTAGGCCCGCGCGTTGGGCGATCTGTGCTAACCAATGCATGTCGTGAGCGACTCGTCTAACGGAGGACGACCGGCATTCCGCAGCGCGGTGCCGAATGGACCCAAGTGATCGCGGCGACCACCGATACTGCCCGCGGTCACCCAGGAGTATCGGTCCGTTGCTGGCGCCCTTGAGGGCTAAGCGCCGACCCGGCAACGCTCTCCGAGCGTCGCGCCGGCGGACGGTCGAGCGGCCGTCTGGACTAGCGCGGGCAGCCGGCGAGCTGGCCGGATTCGGCGGCGAGGGCTTCCCCGGAGGGAGGAGAGCCGAGCAGGGCCTGCTCCATCTCGCTGTACACGCGGACGGCGTTGCGCCGGAGGCGCGAATGCAACGACACCGGACGGTCGCGATCGACCGGAGGCAACCGATCGAGCGCCTGGCCCATGCGTACGCCGTCGGCCACGGCTCGGCGCATCGAATCACGCAGGGCGAGCACGTAGCATCGCGTGGTGGCGACGAGACGTGCGGGCTGCTGAGCGAGCCGTCCATGTCCCGGCACGGCGATTCTTGGATTCAGCGAGTCGACGCGTGCCAGAGCGCCCAGCATCGCGGTCGAGTTGCCGTCGACCATCATGGAGACGCCGTCTTCGACCAGGACGTCGCCCGCGAACAGTACGCGATCAGCCGGAAGCCAGACCATCAGGTCGCCGGCGGAATGCGCCGGGCCGGGCCGGATGATCTGGATTCGCCTGCCGCCGACGGTGAGGAGCGTATCGTGCCGGACCGCAATGTCCGGCGTGTCGGCGTAAGCGAAACCACGCATCTGCTCGAGGCCCATCACGCCGGTCCAATCGCTCGCGAGGCGGTCGTCGCCGTCGATGTTGGCCAGCGTGCGGCGATCGGGATGCGCGATGATCCGTGCGCCGGCGCGCTTGAAGACGATGGCGCCAAACGTATGGTCGGGGTGATGGTGCGTGAGCACGAGGTAGCGGACCGGCGCCCGCGTGACCGTGCGGATGGCGCGCATCAGGACGCGGCCCTCGCCCGGGCTCGCGAGCGCGTCGATGACGATGACGCCGGCGGGTGTGACGACGAATCCTGCGTTAGGCCGGCCCTCGACGCCGCGCCCCGTGTCGCCTAACACGGCGTAGACGCCGGGGGCCAGCTCGCGCAGCGGGAACGCGGGCAGCGTGTCCGACCGGTCGCGCGGATACCGGCTGGCGATCGCCGCGCGCGTGGCGGAGTCGGCGCTCAGCGATTGCGGAACGACGGTCCGTTGGGCGGCCGCGGCGTGGCCCGCGAGCACGGCGATCGCCGCGGCTGTCGTCGCGGCGCGGCACATCACCCGCCGAACGCGATGGCGGCAGTCTGCGTGTAGACCCGGCCCTTGGTGTCCGTCCACGCGACATGCAGTGGCCCTTCGTGGGTGGCGCGCAGTGGAAACGCGACGTACGGATCGCGGCTGATTCCGGACGTCCATTGGAAGCGCGCGACGCGATGGCCTCCATACGTGACGTCGACGGTCTTGATGTAGTACTCGGGGATGAGCGCGCCCTGCTCGTCGCGCGACATGCCCGTGTACATGGGGTGCGCCACGAGCGCGCGCACGTAGATCACGGCGTCCTTCTGGATCGCGGGCGGGAGCAGAATCCGTGCGTCGCCGGTGAGCGGGGTGGCGGCCGGTGTCATGTCACACGCAACCGTTGAGCGTGGTGTACACGAGCTTGTGCGCCCACCACAACTCGCCCGTGCTGGTCTCGACGATCGCGCGCACCTGCGAGCTGCGGCGCATCTTGATGCGCGTGTCGATCGATGCTTTGCCTAACGCAGGCGTGAGCTCGAAGCCCGCCACGTAGATGTCGGGGTTGTGGTCGACGATGAGGTGAATCGCCTTCACGTAGTGGCCGGCGTCCATCGGCAGATCGGTCTCGATGAAGATCGGGACCTCGCGGCTGTCGGGCGCGACTTCGGGCAGGTCGAGGCTGACGTGACCATCCTTGATGGTTCGCGTGCCGAAGTGCTCGCGCAGCACTTTCTTGGCGGCGTCGGGCATGTCGTCGCCCGGGCCACGGACAGCGCCGAGCAGCTCGCGGCCGCCCAGCGAGAGTACGGCGATGCCGAGGAACGCGGCGCGCAGGAACGAGCGTCTGCCGGTGGATTCTCGATCATCCATGGTTGCCTCCACGCGAGCGCACACCGGTATCACGCGCGACCCGCATCGGAATAACTAACGTGGGAGGCGCACACCGGCCAGGCTCGCGTGACACGACCTCGGGCGCGCTCTACATTCATGGTATGTCCAAGACGCCGTTCGTGGTGGCCGAGTACGTCCGTTGGGGCGACATCGATCTCGCGGGCATCATCTGCTACGGTGCGTACATCCGGTTTTACGAGCTCGCGGAGACGGAAATCTTCCGCGCGTGCGGCCTGCCGTTCCGCGAGATGTTCGAGCGCTACGACATCTGGCTGCCGCGCAAGATCATGCACACGGAGTTCTACCGGCCGGCGCGTCTCGACGACCGGCTCGAGGTGGTGACGTACTTCAGCCGCGTCGGCGAGTCATCGCTCACCATCAACTTCGACGTGCTCGATGCGACCGGTCTGTCGCTGCACGCGGCGGCGTACCAGGTGCTCGTATGCGTGTCGCGCCAGGACTTCGCCAAAGTGCCGTTGCCGGCCGGCGTGGTGCAGGCGGTGGAGCGCTACGTGATGGACAGCGAGACCGCGCGCGAGGCGGGGAAGCGGTGGCTGGACGCACCGCGCGCCCAACCGGCGCGTTAGGCGGGTCAGTGCGCCGTGCCCGCGGGCTCGCGTGGTTGCGGTGCGGCTTCCACGCTGGCCGGCGTGGCGGCCTCCTTGGGCGGGTGCGGCTCGCGCGGCGGTTCCTCGAGCGCGTCCTCGCGGTAGGCGATCCAGCCGCCCGCGTCGTCGGCCACCAGCTCGACCTCGGTGCCTAACGGAACGGTGAGGTTGGGCACCTCGTGCCCGGCCGGGAAGTCCGCCAGCACGGGCACGTTGAGGTCAGACACGAGGTCGAGCAGGAAGTCCTCGAACTCGTCTTCCTCGGAGCGGTCGATCGAGAGCTGGCCGAACACGATGCCTTTCACGGCGCGGAGCAGTCCCGCCGCGCGCAGATGCACGAGGCGCTCGTCGAGCACACTCATCGGATCGCGCGTCTCCTCGAGGAAGAGGATCGCGTCTCGCGTGTCGACCTCGTAGGGCGTGCCGATCGTCTGCTGGACTAACGAGAGGTTGCCGCCGATGAGACGGCCCGTCGCGCGGCCCGGCCGCAGCACGCGCGACATGCCCTTGCCGATTTTCGTCGGCGGCTTGGGAATCATGAGCGCGTTGAGCAGCGACGCCATCGTCGGGTCGCGCGCGCTCGGAATGAGATCGTCCACGGTCGGCCCGTGGAACACGCGCAGTCCGGCGCGCCGCATGAGCCACAAGTGGAGTGCGGTGATGTCCGAGTAGCCGACGAACGGCTTCGGATTGCGGCGGAAAATTTCGGGCTCGAGGTACGGAAGCATGCGCACCGCGCCGTAGCCGCCCGTCCCGCCGACCACCGCTTTCACTTTCGGATCCAACCACACTCCCATGAAATTCTCGGCGCGTCGCTCGTCTTCGGCCCGCTTGAAGCGGCGGCCTTTCGAGATCTCGGGGTCGAGCACGACGCTGAAGCCGACGTGCTCCAATGCCTTCACGCCGCGCACGAGCCATCCCGGGCGGGGTGCGTACGAGGGAGCGACCACGCCGATCGCGTCGCCTTTCACGAGCGCGGGCGGCTTGATGAGCGGTGCGGGTTTGTCGCCGCCGTCAGAAATCATGGGGTGACCGGTGAGTGGAACATGGCCTGAGGCGGCGGTGGGGCATCTTGTAAATCCTAAACCGTCGATGGGGCGCGTCGCCACTCGATTTACCCCTTGCATTCGGCGAGCGGAGCACCAAGATCGCTGTTCCGAAACGGACCTGAAACTTTCAGCGATTCGGAAGGTTCATGCGTCGTTAGCTTGTCTCCGCTCCTTTGCTCGGTTCGACCAGCCGCAGGTCGTGACGAGCGCTCTACTCCTTGCTGGCGGTATACCTGTGACGAATCGATCGCTCATTCTCGCCCTGGCCCTGGCGGCCGCGTCCGCGGCTGCCTGCGCCCACAAACCAACTCAGCAGGCGCCAGAACCAGCGCGGCAACCGGCGACGACAATGGTTGCGGCGCAGCGCCCGGAGCGCGGCTCTGTGTGCGGCGGTGCCGGAGGAGCGGGCGGAGGTGCGCCTGCCGCCGGCGCGGGCGCCGGCGCGGCCGCGGCTGTTGCGGCGGGAGACACCGGCGTTTCGCGCGTGGTCGCCACGGGTCCGGGACATCCGCGCCCGTACGATCGGGTGATCACGCGCGCCGCAAAGACCTACCGCGGCATGTTCATCGTGCACGTGCAGTGCGACCATCTCTATTTCGAGATTCCCGAGAAGGAACTGGGTCGCGACATGCTGCTCGTTGGGCGCTACGACCGCGCCGCGGCCTCGGAGCCCGATCTGCCGCCGGGCCAGTTCGGCGAATATGGCGGCGACGAATTCGGCGAGCGCACGCTCACCTGGCAGCGCAGCGGTGATCGCATCATTCTGCGCTCGCCCACGTTCTCGATCACGGCGGACACGACGCTCTCGGTGTATCGGGCGGTGCAGGCGGCCAACTACGCGCCGATCGTGGCGATCTTCAACGTCGAGGCGTACGGCCCCGACAGCGCGGCCGTCATCGACGTCACGCGCCTCTACACGACGCAGGTTCCGGAGTTCGCGGCCATCCGCGGACGCATCGACGAGCGCCGCTCGTACATCGAAAATGCGGCGGCGTTTCCGGACAACGTCGAAATTCAAGCCGCGCAGACCGGCACGCCGACACCGGCTGAGGGTCGAGGTGGTGCGCCGTCGCCGATTCCCCAGGCGCAGGGCGAGACGCCCGCGATCAGCGTGCTGGCGCACTGGAGTTTGGTGCGGCTGCCCGATCATCCGATGATGCCGCGGCGGTTCGATGAGCGCGTCGGGTTCTTCTCGATTCAACAGGTCGACTTCGGTCTCGAGCAACGCGCGGCGCGCCGCCAGTACATCACGCGCTATCGTCTCGAGTGCTCGGACCAGCGCGAGGGCAATCTCTGCGTCCCGAAAAAGCAGATGGTGTACTACGTGGATCCGGGGACGCCCGAGCAATGGAAGCCGTGGATCCGGAAGGCGATTACGGATTGGCAGGTGGCGTTCGAGGCCGCGGGCTTCAAGGATGCGATCATCGCCAAGGATCCGCCGGCGAACGACACGACGTGGTCGCCGGAAGACATCAGACATACGATGATCCGATGGCTGCCATCGACGACTGAGAACGCCGTCGGACCGCACGTGAGCGACCCGCGTACCGGTGAGATCCTCAACGGCTCGGTGCGGATTTTCCAGAACGTGCTCAACCTGCAGCGCGACTGGTATTTCACGCAGGCCGCGCAGCTCGATCCGCGCGCACGGTCGTTCCCGATGCCCGACTCGCTCATGGGCCGGCTGCTCGAGTTCGTCGTGGCGCACGAGATCGGCCACACGTTGGGCCTCAGGCACGATCAGTTAGGCAGCTCCACCTATCCGGCCGACAGCGTGCGCAGCGCGACGTGGGTCCACAAGATGGGCCACAGCCCGAGCATCATGGACTACTCGCGCTTCAACTACGTCGCCCAACCGGAAGACAACATTGCGCTCGACGACATCGTCCCGCGCATCGGACCGTACGACAAATACGCGATCATGTGGGGCTACACCCCGATCCCCGACGCCAAGACGCCGGACGAGGAGCGCCCAACGCTGGACAAGTGGGCCATGGAGCAGGACACGGTGCCGTGGTACCGCTTCTCGGAAAGCAACGACTTCGGCGACTACGGCACGCTCACCGAAGCGGTGGGCGACGCGGATCCGGTGTGGGCCACGACGTACGGCTTCAAGAACATCTCGCGAGTGGCCGGCTACATCGCCGGTGCGACGACCACGCAGGGCGAGGACAACAGCGACATGCGCGAGATCTACGATCGCACGGTCGGCCAGTGGGCCACCGAAGCGACGCACGTCGTGACAGTCATCGCGGGCGGTGAAGTGCAGTACAAGTCGGGTAGCCAGCCGGGGCCGGTGTACACGCCGCTCTCTCGCGCTCGAGAAGTCGCGGCGATGAAATTCCTCACCGACAACGTGTTCCATACGCCGTCATATCTCATTCGCCCCGAGCTCAGCCGGCGCATCGAGGCGGAAGGTGTGATCAACCGCGTCGTGGCCGCGCAGTCGCGCGTGCTCGCGTCGGTGCTGAACGACAACCGCATGAACCGGCTGATCGAAGAAGAAGCCATGGCGAAGGACCGCAGCACGGTCTATCCGCTCGCCAACATGTTGGATGACCTGCAGCACGGGATCTGGACCGAGCTGTCGTCCGGCCGCGTGTCGATCGATGCATACCGGCGGTCGCTGCAGATGGTCTACCTGACGCAGGTCGACAATAAACTGAATCCGCCGGACGAGTCGTCGCGGCCCGCGGGACCGCCGCGCAATCCGTTCGGGCGGCGCAATATTCCGCTCTCGGAAGACGTGAAGTCGGAGCTGCGTGGTGAGCTCGTGTCGCTGAGGCAGCAGATCCGTCAGGCGATCCCGAAGGCGGCCGACAGGGAGACGCGCTTCCACCTCGAGGCGGCCGACCACCGTCTCGGCGACATTCTCGAGCCGAAAAAGTAGATGCGGGAGACTCGGGGCTGGCGCTAGATTTCACTGGATGCCCGACCCCGCGGACTCCACGTATTTCCGAAAGGGCTTCGGCCTCAAAGCCGAAGTCGCGGCCACGCTCGACACGGACTATTCGGGTCGATTGGTCGATCTGTTGCGCGAGCGCAGGTTCGTCCTCACCGCGGGCGACACGACGGTGCACCTCGCGCGCGAATTCGGATTCTGCTACGGTGTCGAGCGCGCGGTCGAATACGCCTACCAGACGCGCGCGAAGTTTCCCGACCATCGGGTCGTGCTGGTCGGCGAGATCATCCACAATCCGCACGTGAACGCGAAGCTGCGTGCGATGGGTGTCGAGATCCTGCTTCCTGAACCGGGAGCGGCGGGGGGTGGCTTCGACTATTCGCGCGTGACGCCCGACGACGTCGTGATCATACCGGCGTTCGGCGTCACGATGCGGGACTTCGCGACGCTGCGGGACATTGGCTGCGTGGTAGTGGACACCACGTGCGGCTCGGTGCTCAACGTGTGGAAGCGCGTGGAGACCTATGCGCGCGACGGCTTCACGGCGGTGATCCACGGCAAGCACTATCACGAAGAGACGCGCGCGACGGCGTCGCAAGTGCGGCGCCACGAGAGCGGCGCGTTTCTCATCGTGCGCGACATGGCCGAGGCGCGACTCGTGTGCGAGTACGTGGAAGGGCACGGCATGCGCGACGCGTTTCTGGCTCGATTCGCCCACGCCGCGTCGCCCGGGTTCGATCCCGACGTGCACCTGGCACGCATCGGGGTTGCGAACCAGACCACGATGCTGGCCGGCGACTCGCTGGCCATCGCTGCTGCGTTAGGCGACGCGATGGAGCGCGCGCACGGCGCGGCGTATCGCGCCGCCAACTTCCGCTCGTTCGATACGATCTGCAGCGCCACGCAGGATCGGCAGGACGCGGTGGCCGCGCTGCTCGAGCAGCCGCTGGATGCGATGGTCGTCGTGGGCGGCTACAACTCGAGCAACACGCTCTCGCTCGCGGCGATGTGTGCGTCGCGCGTCCCCACCTATCACGTGGAAGACGCGACCTGTCTCGACGCCGAATCGGGAACGATTCGGCACCGGCCGATTGGATCGCCGAACGAGGTAGTGACGAGCGAGTGGCTCGCGATGCCGGGCGCGGTGCACGTGGGCATTACGGCCGGTGCGAGCACGCCTAACAACAAGATCGGCGACGCCGTGGCGCGCATCTTCGCCACGCGCGGTCTCGATCCGCGCGCCGTCGCGTGACCACGGTCGCGGCTCCTCCCGTCGATTTCGGCTCGGCCGAGCTGAGAGCCGGCACCACGCGCGTGGTGGTCGTGCCGGCACTCGGCGGTAAGATCGTGTCACTGGAGATGGGCGGCCGCGAATGGCTGTGGCGCAGTCGAGCGCGTGCGGCGCGTCCGGCCGACGGCGCGTCGTACGATGCGGTCGGCGACACGGGCGGCATCGACGAGTGCTTCCCCACCGTGGCGCCGTGCGTGCTGCCGTCGAACGCGGCGCGCTACGGCGGCCTCGCGCTTCCCGATCACGGCGAGCTGTGGTCGCAGCCCAGCACGTTCGCGCTCGACACGCGGGATGACGGCATGTTCGCGTCGTGCGTGTGGCAGGGACGGCGCATGGCGTATCGCTTCGTGCGGGGCATCGCGGTGCGCGCGTCGGCGCAGGTGGAGATGCGCTACGCGGTGACCAACGACGGCCGCGTCCCGCTGCCGTTCGTGTGGTCGGCGCGCGCGGTCTTTCCGTTAGGCAAGGACACGCGCGTCGTGCTCGCGGACGGGACGCGGACGCGCGTGTGGTCGGCACGGGGCGTCGAAATCGGCGGCCCGGGCGCGGAGATGCGGTGGCCGCGCGTCGTGGCCAAGGACAAGATGCTCGACCTGTCGGCGCCCGACGCGGTCGCGCGCGCGTACACGTGCACCGTCTACGCGGATGGCGCGCGCGCGGCGATCGAGCAGGAGGATGCGCGGCTCGACGTCGCCATGGAGGGCGCGCCGAACGCGTGCATGAGCGTGGCCGTCGACAAGCCGGCGTGGTCGCCGTTCCGTCGCGGCGCGCACCGCGTGGCGCTCGCGCCATCGATCGGCGCGCCGGCGTCGCTGACGGAAGCGATGGGCCCGTGGCACGCCGCGGCATCGGTGGACCCCGGCGCGACGCTCGAGTGGACGGTAACCTGGCGGTCCGCCGCCTAACGAGCGATGACGAACCCTGCCGACCTCCGCGAGACCTTCGACCAGCTCGACGAGCTCAAGCGGCACGAGCGGCGCGTGGCGATGGCGACGCTCGTGTCCACCAAGGGCACAACGCCGAAGAAAGAAGGCGCAAAGATGTGGGTCGGCGAGGACGGCCGCATCCGCGGGTCCGTCACCATCGGCGGCTGCGTCGACGCACAGGTGGTGGCCGAATCCGACGCCGTGCTCCGCTCGGCTACCCCCACGCTGCTCTCGCTGTCGTTAGGCGACGAAGAGGCCTGGGATCTCGGCCTCACGTGCGGCGGCATAGTGGACGTGCTGATCGAGCCGGTGCAGCTCGACAGCGACGCCGATCCCGTGGTCCGCGCATACGACGCCATTCGCGCCGAGACGCACGCCGGGCGCCGCGCGGTGGCGGTGGTTCCGTTAGGCGGCGACGGCGCCGCTCGGCCGCGGCGGCTCGTGGTGCGCGAGGATGGCACGACACTCGGCACACTCGGCGACCCCGCCCTCGATACGGCGGCAACCGCCCAGGCTCTGGATGCGATCGCCCGCGCGACGTCGCGCACCGTCGAGATCGACTCGGCGGACCGGCGCGCCACGCTGTTCTTCGAGCTGCACGGTCCTGCCACCACACTCGTGTTGTTCGGCGCCGGCCAGGTCGCCATGCCGCTGGTCGCCTTCGCCAAAGAGCTCGGATGGAACGTAATCCTCGTGGACGCGCGCGAGCGCTATGCCACCCGCGACCGCTTCCCCAATGCCGATGAGATCCGCATCGGCGCGCTCGGCGAGATCGCGGAACAGCTCCGGTACGACGCGTCGACGATCGTGATCGTGGTGGCGCACGACTACAAATTCGAGCTCCCGGTCCTGCGTGTGGTGCTCGCGCAGCACCCCGCCTACATCGGTCTGTTAGGCAACCGGCGGCGCGGCCGCGCGCTGCTCGAATTTCTCGCCGCCGACGGGTTCGACGCCGCATCGCTGGCCCGCGTGCACGTGCCCGTCGGGCTCGACATCGGCGCCCGCACCTCCGCCGAGATCGCACTCGCCGCGCTGGCCGAAGCCGTGGCCGTGCGCAACGGTCGGCCAGGGACCGAGCTCCGGGGCGCCCAGACCGCCGGCCCGGCTGCCTAACGGATGATCGCCGGCGTCGTCCTGGCCGCCGGCGCATCACGCCGTTTCGCCGACGGCCGCGGCGTGCAGAAGCTCGTCGCGTCCGCTGCCGGCAAACCCGTCATTCGCTGGACGGTCGAGCACCTGCTCGCAGCGCCCATTAACGAAGTCGTCGTCGTCACCGGCCACGAGCGCGACGCCGTGCGTGGCGCGCTCGCGAGTCTGCGCGTGCGAATCGTCGACAATCCCCACTTCACGCGCGGGCTCGGTGCGTCGCTCGAGGCCGGCATCGCCGCACTCCCGGCCGCCGTCACCGGCGCGATCATCGCGCTGGGCGACCAGCCGACGGTGTCCACGGCCGTGATCAACACGCTCATCGACGCCTGGCACGACCGGCGCATGCCAATCGTCGCGCCACTCTACCGCGGCGTGCGCGGCAATCCGGTGCTCTTCGCGGCGTCGCTGTTCCCGGAGTTGCGCGCCGTCGGCGGCGACCACGGTGCTCGCGACATCATCACGCGGTCGCCCGACCGCGTCACACTCGTCGACGTCGACGCCGACATGCCGCTCGACGTGGACGATCGCGCCTCGCTCGATGCGGTTGCCAGCCTCCTCGGCACGCGCATATGAGGACCGTGGACCGGTGACGTGAAACATCCGCCCCGCATGCGCGTAGGGAATGACGTCTCGAACACGCGCGCGGAGCGCGGAATCATGATGGGTGTCTTGAAGGTGTTGTTCGGCACAATCGTCGGACTCGTGCTGCTCGTGCCGGCCGCAATCATCCTCGGTGTCATCGGCCTGCCGGCCGTCGTCATTCTGGCCGTGCTCGCCGTGCCGGTGCTCGTCGTTTTGGCCGTGCTCGGCTTGCCGATCCTGTTGCTGCTCGTCGCGGCCGCAGCCGTGCTGGGCATCGTGTTCGCCGTGCTCGGTGCGGTGCTGTCAGTGGGCGCGCTGATTCTCAAGTTACTATTGTTCGTCGCGCTGCCCGTGTTTGCGTTGGCGTGGCTGATCAAGCACTTCGCAGCGCGTGAGCGCCACGAGGTCGTGTAGCGCTTCGCCTAACGATCAGCTCGACCGGAAGCGCAGCACCAGTTCTCCCATTTCCACGGTGTCGCCGTCCTGCAGCCAGCGCACGCCTTCCGGCGTGTGCAACACCTGGCCGTTCACCGCCGTCGGGTTGGTCTGCGACAAGTTGATGAGCTTCCAGCGTCCGCCCTCGTAGCGCAGGCGGGCCTGCTGGCGGCTCACGGTGGTCACCGGCAGACGGATGTGGGAGCGCGGCGGCCCTTCGCCACGGCCGAGTGTGTAGTCGACATTGCCGCCGCCGCCAAGGCGCGGAAAACGGATTGCCTCGCCGCGGTGTGGACCGCCGGTGATCTCGAGCCGGCCGGGCAGGTATCCGTTAGGCGTACCGCCGCCGTGCGGCATCTCGACGGTGCGGCCATCCGCCGGCGCATACGGCCAAGGCTCGGGTGGCGGCGGCTCGTACGTGCGCACCGGCTCGGGCGGCGCGACCGCGTACCCCGTGTTGGCGCGGAACGCGGCCGGCCTGAGCAACGGCTCGCGTCGGTCGTGCACCTCGAACACGAGAGGCGGCAGCGCCTCGATGCGATGCGACGCGCGCTTGCGACGCACGATCAGCGTCGCGACCACGAGCGCCGCCACGGCGCATCCGACAAGAATCCACGTCGTCTGGTTCATGCGCCCGGTCGCCCACGAGGGGAGTGCCTACATGGCTTAGCTACCATAACTTGCCCTGAGGGGCAAGACCCATTCCCCACACAGAAATATTCACCGCGACGGGTGTGTTGTTCCGCCGGGCTCAGCAGTG
>Ga0105240_10005468_pt1 | contig 18936 bp, 13 predicted proteins | sample KBSC54metaG_FD_80426 | JGI IMG/M metagenome (GOLD analysis project Ga0105240, IMG submission 80426) | Corn rhizosphere microbial communities from Kellogg Biological Station, Michigan, USA - KBS C5-4 metaG | ecosystem: Host-associated > Plants > Roots > Rhizosphere > Soil | place: Michigan, USA... | reverse complement strand
GCCCGAGCCGCGCCGGAGCCTGCCCCAGCTCGTCCGGCTCCAGCCGCTTTTGTACAAGGTAAAAGAGCGGTCCAGCGTCAAAAAAGATATGGGCAAATCAGCATGCCTTCGCTCTTTTTTTGCGCCGAGCTGATGTCTCGGGGCTGAACCAGCCCTTCAGGGTCTACAACGCGCAACCGAGCTGCCTGTGCGGATAACGGCGTGCGTCTGCCGCCGCCGCAAGCCCTACGACTGGGTGGGCCCAAGGCTGGATAACAGCAGACTGGATCGAAGAATTCCTGCAGGAATGGCGACGGGCAATCACGGCGTCACCTCACCGTTCCCGCGACTACGACCGGGTCTTCTTCAGCGCTAAACGGTTGCCGGACCGTGGACCATTTCAGCGCGAGAGGCCAGGTCTCATGAGCGCCAGCTTGCTGCCTGTCAGGCCTTTCCACGAATGGCCTTCATCAACAACCGCGTGAAACTCGAAGCGAAGCTGCGCGGTACGGCGAATTCAAACACCGGAAACCCCTCTCGGCTGTCGGAGAGACGCCAAAAGGTGACTCCAACATAGGCAACAGTCGTTACGGCCACATCGCCGACAGCAAAAGCTCGAGCGTGTATGTCGACTGCCACAAACTGGGTAAGCACCTTGCGAATAGGGGCTCCCGTCAGGCGCAAGACGGCCAAACCATCGCTCTGATCTGAAACCGAGGCCAGGCCGGAGATTTCACTCTCAAGCAACCTAGGCAACTCATTAGCACGTTCCGGCGCAATCGCGAGCCAGCTCCCTGGACCGATACCGGCTAACGCAAGCCGACCACCATTGGTGTACCGAGGCCCTCGCGGCAGGGCCACATTGAATCGAGCGTTGATGCGCTCCGCGAGTTGCTGCTCTCGTCCATTGTGCACCTGGACGTTCGCCAGGCCGACTCCGTCAAAATCTTGCACCCCCACGGCCCTATCGCCCGCGTCTATGTCGCCGAGATCCGTAAATGCACTCTGGGGAGCAATAACAAAGTCGCGATTGTGCATTGTGGTCAACTGCGAAGGCGCGCGCCTTCAGAATCGAAGAAAGTCGTCGAGACGACCTCGACCTCCACATCAATGCCACGTGCGGGATCGCAAGCTCGCATGCACTCCCCGAGCCTCTCATGGCCTCGCGTAAGCAAGCCCAAGCCGATCCACGACTGCAGCATGGGAGAGAACGCCGCGGACGTGATATAGCCTTGATCGTGCTTTGCCGTGGCAGGCGTACCCAGCGGCAATAAGTGAGCGCCTGCCTGTAGGCGTATCTCGGGATTCACGGATCTGACTCCTATCAAGGTTGGACGGTTCAGATCTGTCAAACCGGGCCTTCCCGACAGAACTCGGCCGATGAAATCCTTCTTACTGGACATCAGTCGACTCAAGCCAAGATCAGCCGCAGTGGTTGTCCCATTAAGCTCGTTGGTCACCAAGTGGCCTTTCTCGATGCGCATCACATTCAGCGCTTCGGTTCCGTACGGGATGACGCCCAACCCTTCTCCGACCCGAGCGATGGCACGAATGACCGAGTCTCCATACCGTGCCGGGACCGCAAACTCGTAGGCCAACTCACCGGAGAAGGAGATGCGAAAAAGCCGCGCGGTGACGCCTTGCCAGATAAACGCGGCACACGCCAGGTATGGGAACGCCTCGTTGGACAGGTCAATGGCTTCGCCGAGCAGCCGTTGCAGAAGCTCACGCGATCTTGGACCCGCAATCGCATATTGCGCCCATTGATCGGTGACCGCGGCGAGTTGGATATTCATCTGCGGCCAAAGCACCTGACGAGCATGCTCAAGATGCTGCATCACCTTAATCGCGTGAGCTGTACTGGTTGACAGAACGTATCGGCCCGCACTCAGACGAGCACACGTCCCATCATCCATGACAAAACCATCCTCGCGCAGAATGACTCCATAGCGCACCCGACCTATGGCAAGTGTCGAGAGCATGTTGATGTAGACCCCATCTAAGAATACGGCAGCATCGGGTCCCTGTAGCTCGATCTTTCCCAGCGTTGAGACATCGCAAACTCCCACGCTTGATCTGACTGTTTTGACCTCGCGAGTGACGGTTGCCAACCAATCTTGCTCCCAGGCTGCGCGAACCAGCGTGCGCGAAGCCACTGTCCCGATTCCACAAACGCGGCTCCCTGCTCGTGAGCCCAGTGGTACGCAGGAGTCAGTCGGGTCGGCTTGAAGTCGCGGCCCCGGTGGTGGCCTGCCAAGGTCCCCATTGCAATCGGCGTATAGGGCGGCCTAAACATGGTCGTGCCCAAAGCCGGAATCTCGCGCTCGGTCAGCGCCGACACGAGTGCCGCACCGTTACTGTTAGAGGTCTTGCCCTGATCGGTGCCCATTCCTAAGGTGGTGTACCTCTTGAGCAGTTCCAGCGAGCGAAAGCCCTCTCGGGCGGCAATCTCAATGTCAGCGCGTGTGACATCATGCTGGAAGTCAACGAATGCCTTCCGGCGGCACCGATGTGCGTACCACAAGGGGGCCGCCTCGACGGAGTCCTCCTCGGCACTCACGGTCTCCTCGGCTGCGGCTGAAAATCCTAGAGTCTCAACTGCCGTTCGCCCGGCTAGGAAGCCCTCGCGTAACGCCTCGCCCAGAGCTAAAGAGCCATTCGCCGCACCAACTACTGCCATATTTGATAAAGTCTCCGCCGGCACGTAAGCGGAAATCCGTTCCGACCAACGCGGACGCGCGCCCAAGTGCGTCGAGAGCGCCATGTTGGGATTCCACCCACCGGCCATTGCGACAGAATCGACCTGAAACCGAATTAGTCTGCCACGGTTGTCGCGGACCATGATGCCGTGAACCCTACGCGCGCCTCGCGCCTCGATCACTTGCGCACCGGCCATGACCCGCAAGCCGAGGCGCTGTGCTGCGGACAGCAGAGCCGGTTTAATCTCGGCGCGCGAATCCACAACGACCTCAACCGCTACGCCGGCACTATGGAGGTCGACAGCAGTCTTCCAACCCTCATCCGTAGTGGTAAACACCGCGACGCGCCGGCCAAGTGCGACGCAAAACCGATTCAGATAGGTTCGCGCAGCAGAGGCCAGCATTACCCCAGGCAAATCGTTGCCGCCAAACACGATGGGGCGTTCAATGCTCCCCGCGGCAAGGATCGTTCGCTTGGCAATGATCCTCCACAACCGCTGCCGCGGCTGATGAAGTGCGGGTGTCAATAGATGGTCCGCTACGCGCTCCACAGCACCAAACGTGTTGCCATCATATGCGCCAAACAGGGTCGTGCGCGGCAGGAGGGTCACCTCAGACATCTGTGCCAACTCTGACTCGACTCGCCGAGCCCATTGTGCTGCTGTGAGGCCGCCGATGTGGAGGTGCTCCGCGTTCAAGCGCCCCCCAAACTGAAAGTCCTCATCACAAAGGATCACGCGCGCCCCGGAGCGAGCTGAATTCAGTGCTGCGGCGAGACCGGCAGGACCTCCGCCGACAACAAGCACGTCACAAAATGCGGTCTCCTTCTCGTAGTGATCTGGGTCGGCCTCCAGGCTTGCACGGCCCAAGCCCGCCGCGCGCCGAATCAACGGCTCGTAGAACTTCTCCCAGAACGACGCCGGCCACATGAAAGTCTTGTAGTAGAAGCCGGCGACGAACAGAGGCGACAGCAAAGAATTGATCGCGCCCACATCGAATTGAAGAGACGGCCAACGGTTCTGACTCGAGGCGTCGAGTCCCTCAAACAACTCGATTACCGTGGCTCGCGTGTTGGGCTCGCGCCGCGCCCCCGTCCTGAGCTCTACCAGAGCGTTTGGCTCGTCGGATCCCGCCGTAACAATGCCGCGCGGCCGGTGGTACTTAAATGAGCGCCCGACAACATGGATACCGGATGCCAGAAGAGCGGACGCAAGGGTGTCGCCGGCAAACCCGGTCAACGTCTTCCCATCAAAGCGAAAGCTTAACGCTCGATGCCGGTCGATCAGACCTTCCCCCAACACCCGGTAGGGTTGTCGGTGTCCCCGCCCGAGATCAGTCATGTACGGAGGGCTTCCTTTGCATACGCAACATCAAAAATCTGATGCGAGCAGGTGTCACGCTTAACGCGCAACCAACTACGACAGCCGGACTCGTGGTACCACAGTTCCGTGTGAACACCCGCTGGGTTCTCCCGGAAGTACACGGCCTCGAGGAAGCGAGCCATCGCCTCGGTGCCCTGTGGGTCAGCTCGTGCGGCGCTCGCATCACCAAGGTAGGCAAATTCGCTGGAAGCGCGCTCTCCACAAAATGGACACAGGATACGCATCAGTGCAAGTTGGGCTGCGCGCCAACGCCCCTTTCGTCAATGAGACGCCCGGACGCAAATCGATCCAGCCGGTACGCACGAGCGAGCTCATGGGAGTCACCGCGCGCCAATAAATGTGCGAAGCACCAGCCGGCTGCCGGCGTGGCCTTGAAGCCCCCATAGCACCAGCCAGCATTCAGGTAAAGTCCTTCGATAGGCGTGCGGTCGATGATCGGAGAGCCGTCCATGGACATGTCCATAATTCCGCCCCAAGATCGCAGTAGCCGTACCCGACTGAGCGAAGGAATCAATGCCAGACCTCCTTCGCAAACATCCTCCACCGTGGAAAGATTACCGCGCTGAGCGTACGAATTATAACCGTCTAAATCTCCACCAAACACCAGGCCTCCCTTGTCAGACTGGCTCACATAGAAATGACCCGCTCCAAAGATCAGCACGCAGGGAATCAGCGGCTTTAATGCCTCGGAAACGAATGCCTGCAACACGTGGCTTTCAATGGGTAATCGCAATCCCGCCTTGGCTGCCACCCGGGATGTGTTGCCTGCCAGCGCCAGTCCGACTTTGGCAGCACGAATAGCGCCGCGCGTCGTCTCGACACCCACTACTCGTCCGCCGGCGCGAATGAACCCGGTAACCTCGCAATTTTGAATGATATCGACACCGAGCTGGCTCGCTGCGCGTGCGTACCCCCACACAACCGCATCATGGCGCGCAGTCCCGGCGCGCCGCTGCCATAGTCCTCCTTGGATGGGAAAGCGTGCGTTGTCAAAATCTACGAAAGGAACCAAGCGCCGCAGCCAGGCAACATCGACTAATTCCGCATCGATCCCATGGAGCCGCATCTGATTCGCGCGGCGCGCGTAAGCATCGCGTTGCGCATCCGAGTGAGCGAAATACACGATGCCACGTTGACTGACCATTGTGTTGTAATTCAACTCCTGCTCGAGTCTCTCCCAAAGCTTGAGCGAGAACTCGTAGAAGCGCGTGTTGTCCGGAAGCAAGTAGTTCGAGCGAATAATGGTCGTATTACGACCCGCGTTGCCCGAACCAAGCCATCCTTTCTCCAAAACAGCAACGCGCGTTATTCCATGCACTTTCGCAAGATAATAGGCGGTCGCAAGCCCATGCCCACCGCCGCCGACAACAATCACATCATAGTCCTCCTTGGGGTCCGCATCTCGCCAAACAGGTTGCCAATCGCGATGGCGGCGCAACGCCGCGCTAACCAGATTGAAAAATGAATATTTCTGCATACTGTTTGTGGGAGCACTTACGCTTGCTGGGAATCATTGACTATCACCACAGGAAGCTGTCCATCTACGACATAGCCGTGAACCATCGCCGGCGTCGAATACGGCATCGCGATCTGCCCACTGGCATCCACGGCAATTAAGCCGCCGTAGCCTCCCATTCGGCTGACTTCCTGAATGACTTGCGTCGCGGCCTCTTGCAACGAAGCTCCCGCATATTTCATGCGAGCGCAGACGTCGTAAGCGGCGACTCGTCGGATAAAGTATTCTCCCCAACCCGTTGTCGAAACCGCGCACACTCCCGCCTCCGCGAAAGTCCCCGCGCCGATAATTGGAGAGTCCCCAACACGTCCGAAGCGCTTATTCGTAATTCCACCCGTCGACGTGGCAGCGGCGAGACGGCCGTGTCTATCCAAAGCAACCGCTCCGACCGTTCCGCTCCTCTCAGGAATTGTCCGAAGAGTTTCGTTCTGGATCGCTGCACGCAATTGCTCGATTTGTCGCTCGGTAACGAAGTACTCCGGGTCGACTAAGGGCATCTGAAAACTCAGCGCAAACCGTTCGGCACCTTCACCGATCAAGAAAACGTGTTCGCCTTGCTCCATAACCGCACGAGCAAGGTCGATCGGATTTCTCGCACGGCGCAGGCCGGCGACTGCACCTACGCGCCGACTACTGCCATCCATGATGGAGGCATCAAGTTCCGCGTAACCCTCATGGGTCAGAGCCGCACCGCGTCCTGCGTTGAAGCCCGGTGCATCTTCCAAAACCCTCACCGCCGCTTGAACAGCGTCAAGGCTCGGTCGACCCGCACTAAGCAACTCCCCCGCCACCTCCAACGCCGCGGTCACCGCCTGATGACGGCCGAGCTGTTCCTCTTCCGAATATCGCACCAAAACGCGCGGCGCACCGCCATGAACGACTAACACCCATGAAGGGTTTGATCCTCCGGTCTGCATGACTCAGGTCTCCAGATCCCTAGGCATGGCGCGGCCTGACATAAAAAATAACGCGCCGGTCACCAAAAGCGCCGACGTCATGATCAGCAGAGAGTAGCGCAACCCGTCACTGCCGTACGTTAAGCTGAAAGCATCACTCATGACCCCCGCCGCAAGCGGGCCCAATCCCCCACCGACCAAGGTTGCCGAGAACAGCAACAGCGCAATTGCCGTAGCGCGGCGGCGGCTGCCACAAACGGCAAGCACGGCCGCATAAACAGGAGGCAAACCACCTACCAGCAGTGTCAACGCCACAAACGCCATCGCTAAGAAACTTGGGTAACTCAAGCTCGCCAACGCTGTCGCATAAGAGGGAGCTGCCAGCACGCAAGCGAGCGCGGGAATCCAAACGAGCCAGCGCACATCTTGACGTGCAAGCCGGTCAGCTATCCACCCCCCACTGAGGGTTCCGATCACACTGGCGGCGGCAAACACGGACCCATACGTGATACTGACCCGCGCTAGGGGCAGGTGCAGCGTCCGAATCAGAAACGACGGTACGAAGGCAATCGCTCCGTAGGACATGAAGAAATAGACGACACAACCCATCAGCGCGTAAACATAGGCGCGCTTAGCCGTTAGGTGTCGGAGCGTTTCCGTAAACGACTCAGGCTCCTCCCGAAGCTCAGGAAAACCCACCTTAAGACGCGGCTCAGCCAGTCCTAGATGTGTCACAAGACTCAGCGCAATCCCGGGCGCGCCCGCAACCAGGAACGCCACTCGCCAACCGTAATTCGCTGCGACATAACCTCCCACACCAATACCTAGTAAGTTTCCGAGAGTGCTCGCTGCCATGAAGACCGAAATCGCGCTGGCGCGACGCTGTGGGGGAAAATAATCCGCGATCAAAGACTGCGCCGGAGGAACGGAGCCTGCCTCGCCGGCGCCGACGCCGACTCTGGTCAACACCAACTGCAGCACCGACTGTGCCACGCCGCAAAGTACTGTCATCACACTCCACACGCCCAGGGAAAGCGTGATGATAGTGCGGCGATTGCCGCGATCTGCCCAACGGGCAACAGGCATCCCAAATATCGCGTAGCACAGCGCGAAGGAAAACCCACTCAATAGGCCAAGCACCGCGTCCGAGGCATGAAACTCCCGCTTGATGGGTTCGAGTAATACTGAAATCACAAAGCGATCAAAATAGCTTATCGCGGACACCAGAAACAAAATCGCCAGGTACCACCAGCGCTGGCGTTCCGTGTAAAGTGCCCAAGGGGCAGTGCCTGCTACACTGCCAGAACCTACCGCGGGCCGCGCGTTACACACAGTCATCGATCGCCACTGCGCCTGCGTGCGCACACTCGGACCAATATTCAACGTAACAACCGGTGGAACAAGAACCTTGGGACACTCGTCAGTATTGCATTGCGTGCCTGCAACGACATCGCTGCTCCTAGCGATGCATACACAGCGGGCACATCGGAAACGAACGGTCCCCGGCCAAGAAAGGAACATAAGTCCCCTCCTCCTCACCTCTCTCCATTGGCTTCGTCAACAACGGCTCCGTAGGCAACGCATTCCTATCGATCACCTGTCCTGCCTTGACGACCATTTCGATGGCACGGTAGTTGCCGGCGTCCTCAAGAGGATTTTTCCCAAGGACTAGAAGGTCCGCGATCTTGCCCGCCTCTAACGTGCCGATCTCCTTCTCCTTTCCGTATGCCTTGGCGATGTTGCGGGTTGCCGCCTTCAACATTTCCATTGGCGCACAACCCTTCTCCTGCATCGCTCTTAGCCAAACGAAATGGCCATCGCTCAAGGAGTAGATGTTGTCCTCTGCAGGCTGGCCAGAGGTAATCCGCGCAAATTTGGTGTCCGACCTGGCCTCGGGCGCGAGGACTGATCCATCGTTAGCCAGCAAAAGCGGCGCGCCTGAACGGATAAGCCGCTCAGTGTTCGTCTGCGACGCGGCCATCATGGTTCGCATGGATTCCGAGACATTCTGCATGATCCACTCGAACCCGCGCCGGGTCGAAGGAAAGACCACCGCACCGATCCGGCGCGACACCATGAGATCGAGGGTCGTTTCCGGAATTGGAACCGGGCCGGTCAGATTTGCATGTTGGATCAGATCGCAACCCGCCTCTACCGCCAACCGCAGGCCCTCTACGGAGGTCGTGTGAGCTTGCGCAGTGAGTCCCGCACGATGCACCTCTTCAACAATGGCCCGCTGCACGTCCGGCGAGAAAGCGAGGAAGGCCCCCGCCGACGTGCCAAAATGCTCGTTGGATGCATATTTGACAAAGTCAATGCGGCGGCTGATGTAGGCGCGGATCTCCATCGCGACATTGGACGGAGTTTGCCACATAAGGTGGCGGCCTACGTTTTCCACCCACATCGCGTTAATTTTTTGCGCCAGCGCCGGACTTGCGACCTCGAGGGCCTTGGGCATGAAGTCGGCTGAGAAAGGTCCCTCCATCCCAACAATGTTGCCGGCACAAAAGATCCGGCTGCCGATCGCTCGGCCTGCTTCGATTTGGTCACGTACGGCCGTCAACGGCCTACGCGGGCCCCATGTATCGAATACAGTCGTGAGCCCATTTTTCAAAGCAACCTGCGCTGCCTCGACGATGAGTTCCTCATAGCGCCCCATATAGCGCGTCAGATTCTCCAAGCGCACATCCCCGAGGAGGTGGACGTTGGCATTTAGCAGGCCAGGAATCACGTACTTGCCACCCGCGTCAATCACCGAGGCCGATGGGAGTGCGGGAAAGTCAGCCGCCCTGCCGATCGCCTTGATTCGGCCGTTCTCAATCCAAATCGAGCGCCCCGCGATGGGTCGATCCGCTACGCCATCAAGAATCGTCGCCCCGGAAATTAACAGTGCCATGCATAGTACCTTCGTGGTCCGTATGTGAGCGGCTCTGATGCGCGCCGGCGGTGAACGTCAGAAGTGGGCGGCCGCCGAGATACCGATTGTGCGTGGCTGGATAAGTGCCGGCTGTAGATCGCCGCGCCAATTGTAGGCGGACAGCAATCCTTGCTCGTTGCCGATGTTGCGCACATAGATCTGAGCATCGACGCGATCGAATTTGACTCCAGCGCGCAGATCGAACGTAGTGTAGTGAGGTAGCTGCTCCTGCAAATATCCGGTGTTGTGGTCGAAGCTCGCCATGCGATTACCAACATAGTGGACGGTTGCACCGACCGTCGGCTGCCAAGAGGCACCCACCGGTAGAAGGTATTCAGCGTTGGCAGTACCGCTGAATCGTGGCGTGTTAGGCAACGTTTCGCCGTCGGAAGCCCCTAGTGGAGGCCGGACGGTTTGCAGCATTTTGGCATCCATGTACGACAATGCGGCTGACAGATTCAATCCACTGATCAGGTGCGCCGAGACGTTAAACTCCGCGCCGTCCGAAGTAGCCGCTTTACCGGGGATATTTTCAATTCCAGAAAATCCGCTCTGCGACACTTGCACCTGCATATTCATCCAATCGATGTGATAGATGCTCAGATCAAGCCCAAAGCGGCGGTCGGCGCTCTCTGCCTTGAAGCCGGCTTCATAGCTTCTCAAGCGGTCAGCAGTTGAAAAAGGAGCGCCGATGAGCTGACCGGTGAGCGGATTCTTAATCACGTAGTTCGGCCCGCCTGGGCGATACCCTGTCGCGTAGCGCAGATAAGCCATGTCGTGGTCATCGATGTGATAACGGACATCTGCGCTGTACGTGAACACATGATCGCTTGTACCGACGGTCGGATTGGGCTTGCCACCGATCAAACCCGACGCGAAGCCGCTAATTCGCGTCTGGTCGATATGCGAGTAGCGAATGCCACCGGTTACGTCGAGCTTCTCAATAATATGCCAAGTCAGATCGCCGAATGGCGCATATTCTTCGTATCGGGATGGCGCCGTCGTTGTATAGATGTCATTCGGAGCCAACTGGTACGCCGACTCATAGGCCGGCAGGTGGGCGTAGATGTCCGAGCGTTCGTGCGTATAGAACATACCCGCGACCCACTCCAGCAATTGCGGGCCCTTGGACGACAGGCGTAACTCTTGCGTGAACTTTCTCGTGCTGGGAATATTCTGGTCTCCGACGGCATAAAACGTCAGTCCGTAGGATTTTTGCAGCAACGCGCCGTAGATCTTCGATAGATCCCAAAGGACATCGGACTTGGCCGTCTGGTAGCTGGAGACGGACACTAGGTTAGCCCAGCCGAAGTCGTAGTTGACTGTGCCACTCACCAAGCGAAAACGCTGGTCGAATGGCTCACCGATCAGACGCTGTTGATTTAAGCCTGCGCCGATCGGAGTACTGGCGTAATTACAACTTGCAGCGACCTTACAGGCATATGCATATTCCGAGGTCCCCTCGCCATCTCGATCGATGTTCTGCAAGAAACCGTTAATACGGATGCTAAGTGCATCAGTGGGCGTCACAAGTAAGTCGATGCGCCCGCCCCGGGTATCCGAACGGTTGACGTTGTCTTGACCTAAAGTGATGTTGTCGATATAGCCGCCGTCATGCGCATCGAACCCGCTCAGCCGGAGAGCGACTTTCCCCGCGACGAGCGGCATATTTACGGCAGCCGACACGTCATAATTTACGCCGCCGTCTTCGGTGCTCGACAAGCCGGTGCGCATATCGGTGCCGAACTCCGTTGTGTTGGGCGCCTTCGTCACATACTTGACGAGTCCGCCCATGGTGCTTGCCCCGTAGAGAGTGCCCTGCGGGCCCCGCAACACCTCGATGCGATCCAGATCGAACAAACCCACATCAACGGTAAAAAGATTACCGTTGCCGAACAGGCTGCTTGACCCATAGGGCACTTCGTCGACATAAATGCCGACGGTGGGACCGACATCTCGGCCGGTGGTAACGCCCCGCAGCGCCAGCTGCGAACGGCCCGCGCCTTGGGTAATGAAGCTCAACCCGGGAACACTGCCGGCCCAATCACGCAGTTGCGTCACGCCTTTGCTTTGCAGGTCATCCGGAGATAACACGGCGACAGATTGTGGGGTATCGACGAGTCGTTCCGCACGCTTCTGCGCGGTGACGATAACCTCCTGAAGTTGGACGGGCTGGCGCTTCGCGTCGTCCGCTACTTCAGCCCCAGCACTCGTTTGCTCCACCGCAGCCACACGAAAGTCATGGGAAGCGTTCTTCCCGGCCTCCGTTGTAGGATGAGCGCCACTGCCTTCTACCGCGCCGGGCAAGGACGGGGTTGTGGTTGGCACGATAACGCGAGCCTCAGTAATCAGCAACACGCCGGTCTTATCGGTATGAATCGTGAGCTTCGTGCCCTGGAGCAGCTGCGTTACCGCTTCTTCGGACGATAGCGTCCCCTTCACCCCGCCGGTACGCAAGCCTTTCAACAACTCAGGACGATAGACAATCTCCACCCCCGATTGCTTTTCGAGAATCTCCAACGCCACTGTCAGATCGCCGGCAGGCACATTTACCGGCCTCGGGCTGTCCGCCATCGCATGGGCACTCACAGAAAGGCAGAGTGCTGCAGCAAGTAGGCCCGTTTTCAACATGACCGATTTCGACATCGCAGACCCCGTGTTTACGCCTTCTGGAGAAGCTATGTAAACGGGGACGCAGATCGCCGGGAAATCCCCCCTTCATCTCATAAAATATGAATCACCTGTTGCGACTGCGCCGCAGGTCATATTTTCAGTGTTGACTGTCTTTCCCACTCAGCACAATGCGATCGCCTTGATCGTCGGCGCGCACCGGAAAGCCTTCCTCCAGAACGCGCACGAAGGCTTCCACGTTCGCCGCGCGCAGGTTCCCGCCAATCTTGAGGTTCGTGATGGCCGGATCGGCAATCACCAACTGCTTTTTGTTGTAGCGATTGAACTCTGCCACGGCCACGGCAAGCTCGGTATCGCGCAGCGAAATATAGCCGGACCGCCAACTCATGTAAGCTTCGGCTTCGGCGACGGAGCCGCGTTTCACCAATACCCCGGCGGAGCCGGCCTGTGCGATGCTGCCCGCCGCTAGCTCCGTCGCGGGCCCCGCCGCGACGCCACCCCTAAGCTCTTCGACCTTCACTGCGCCCTCAGTGACTACCACCCGTGTGTCCTGTGCCTCGCGAAATACGGAGAACTTTGTACCCACCGCAACGATGCGCTTCCCTGCAGCGCTCACTATGAAAGGACGTAGCGGATCCTTGGCAACTTCGAAAAATGCTTCTCCACGGTCAAGCTCAATGCGACGCTCGGCGGCCGACAGCACCACATGAATAGTGGTGTTGGTGTTGAGAGTGACGGTTGATCCATCCGATAGCGATAGCACCTTGATGCCGCCAATAGCCGATCGGTAGGCGTTAGAACCGTAGTCGAACAAGTACCAAGCGCCCGCGGCTCCCAGCCCCAACACTAATACTGCGGCCCACACGCGCAGCGATCGGATACTAGATGCTAGTGTCTTTACGCGTGCCTCCCGCACAGGCGCCGTGCTCCCAACAGCATTTTCATCGGCGGGCTGCGCCTCATCGGTAGATGACGGCCCTAGCGGCGAGCGCAAGCCTCGATCAAGAAAAGGGGACAGCCGCCAACTCCCGCGTGGCGGAATCTGGCCGCGCGGCACACCGGCGCCAAGGGCTTGCAGCCGGTCTGCCTTCTGCCAGATCGTTTGGATACGAATGACAGCGATTCGATGCGCGGTGGACTGATTCTGCCACGCAGCGAATCCTGCAGCGTCCGCCTCGTTCCAATCGCCTCCATCGCGCTTGGCGAGCCAATCGGCCGCTTCGCGTTCGATCTGTGTACTATCCATGCTCAGACTCTCCTTCCGAGCGCCCGGATGCCTCATTCAAACCCGTTGCATCAGTTCTTGCCAAAAGTGCTGTGGTCAAGAGACGCATTCCACGCGAGACCTGCTTTTCGATAGCCTTTTCCTGTACACCGAGCTTAGCCGCCGCCTCCTTCTGAGACAGGTGCTCGACTTTGCGTAGCCACATCACCGTGCGACACTGCGTCGGTAATTCATCGAAAGCCTTTGCGAGACGCTGCAACTCCTGAATATTCGTCGCCCGATGCTCAGGTGACAACTCATCTACCAGGACGTTGAGCTCGTCTAAATCCCCCCGCGTACCGATAAAAATTACCCGTCCGCGGCGGAGCCGATCGGTCATGAGATGTCGCGCGGTCGCGAAGAGGAATGCCTTGGGTAGTAAGGGCCTGTTATGGTGTGCGGACTCAAACACCCGTACGTAGACGTCCTGCCTAAGGTCCGGCACCTCGTCACGATTCGGCCAAACGCGCAAGAGGTAGCGCGTGAGCACATGCTCGTGCACCAGGATTTCGCGCGCAAACCACTGTTCCGTCGTATCTGTCATCTGCCCCCACACGATACTCCCGCACCCCGATGGGATATAGGAAACGGACGGAGATGGGGAATTTTTTTACGATGAAGGGGGGATTTTGGTGGCGATTGCGTCTGCCTTTAATTGGAAAATGAAAGCAGCCCTATGAGACAGCCGCAGCGGCCGTGCTCCCCGCACACCGGCGCTGCCCCGGGCACCCCTCAAAAGTGGTGGGCCGCAGGCGCTGCTTAAACCGTCGACTGCCCCACAATGAGCTTAGCGGGTAATACACATCGAACCGGTTTTCCCGCGAACTTTCCGCTGAGTCGCTCCAAAATCAGCGCCGCCCCGCGTGCCCCCAGGTCGTAAGACTGTGTCGCCACACAGGTTAGTTTAGGGCGCAGTAGCTCGAAAAAATCGAGCTGATCAAAGCACGCGAGCGCCATGTCTGCGGGGCAGGAGAGGCCCGCTTCCTCTAGAGCCCGTAATGCTCCAAAAGCCATTTGCGCGCTCGAAGCGAAAATGGCCTGAGGGCGGGCGCGCGCGGCGAGCAGCGCGCGAGTTTGCTCGAACCCGGACTGAGTATCAAAATTTCCCTCGCGAATGAGGGAGCGTTTTTCCGTAACACCCGCTTCTTTTAGGGCCTGACGATAACCTGCTAGTCTCTCGCGGGCGTTCGACAGATGGAGTGGTCCGGTGATCAGTGCGATTTGCCGCCGTCCAGTCGAGATCAGGTGCCGCACGCACGCACGGGCGCCCGCCACGTTGTCTGAGATAACGATGTCGGCTGGCATATCCGCGTGGAAGCGATCGACATACACCACGGGAACCGCTCGGTCACGCAACAAGTTGAGCGCAGGAGGGGCGACATCCGAGGTCGCCACCGTCAGCAGACCGTCGATCCGGCGCTCGAGAAAGGTCCGATAGTAGTTGTTCTCCTTGGACACATCATTGTCTGAATTCCCAATGATCAGCGTGTGACCCGCCTTCGTCAGGACATCTTCGGCCCCACGCACAACGGCAGGGAAGAACGGGTTGGTGATGTCCGGCACGACCATGCCAATGGTCTGACTACGCTGCAAACGAAGGCTCCGAGCCACCGCGTTCGGCCGATAATTCAGCTCGTGCACGGCCGCCATGACGCGCGCCCGCAGCTGCGGACTCACATACAGAGAATCGTTCAGAACATTTGAGACCGTCGCGGTTGAAACGTCGGCCTGCTTCGCAATGTCGCGCAAGGTCACCATGAGAGCACGATCGTAGCTGCATTGGCGCGGGGAATCGAGCGGAGCCTCATACGTGCGGAAAAACCCCTCAAGAGCACCAACCACTGCCGCAGCATTCAGCACGGGTTGACGTGGCGTCATTTAAACGATTAAATTCGTCAAAAAATAGAGGCCGTTTGTATTCGGAACCGCGGCCAGGCGATCTATCACCAAACCACAGCGCCCAGGACAACCCCAGTGCTCATCAAAACCGTTGCCCTTACCCTCCTTGCTATCCCTTTGACCTTAGCCGCCGCCGCTCCCCACGCCGAAGCAGCCGGAACTCCACAGAAAGTGATTATTGATACGGATATCGGAGACGATATCGACGACGCCTTTGCCGTCGCTCTCGCACTAAGAAGTCCGGAGTTGCAGATCCTAGGGATCTCAACCGACTCGGGCGATACCGAGGCACGTGCGCGGATCGTTGATAGGATACTAGGGGAAGCCGCACGCCAGGACATCCCCGTTGCCGCGGGGATACCAACGCCTCCAGCGATGGGTTTGTCCCAGCTCCGCTACGGAAACAACGGCCATTTCGCCCGCAGTACGCATCCCGGTGCCGTGGATTTCATATCCGAGCAGATACGCCGCTATCCCGGTGAAATCACCCTCATCACAATCGGACCGGTTCCCAATATCGGGGCCCTGGTCGACCAAGACCCTGAAACCTTCCGCAAGTTGAAGCGCGTGGTCGTGATGGGTGGCTGGATAGAAGCAGTCAAACCCGACTATGGCAACGTTCCGGCACTAAAGCCCGAGCCCGAATGGAACATAAAAGGCGACATCGCCGCAGCGCAGAAACTCTTCCGGTCCGATGTGCCGCTCTATGTGATGCCCATCGACTCCACGATTCATCTAGCGCTCGATGAGGTCAACCGCACCATCCTGTTCGCCCAGGCAACTCCCCTTACAGATTCTCTGACATTGCTCTACCACCTTTGGGCCGGCGCGGGAGGGGTAACCCCGGTTCTATTTGATGCCATGACCATCGCCTATATGACAGACGCCACTTTGTGTCCGATGCAATCCATGCGGATTGAGGTAGACGACAAGGGACTCACACGCGCCGTTTCCGGAAAACCCAACGCGCAGGTGTGCCTGCATTCGGATAAAGATGCGTTTATGCGCTTTTACATGCGGCGCCTAGCTCCGCCTCAGTGAACCGGCGGGTGTTCTAGTTTCGAGTGTTGTTGATCGAGCTGCTGCAAAGCCACGTTAGCCGCCCACTCGAGCTGCAGAGCGTGCCCGTTACGCATCGCTTGCGGATCCGCTTCGAGCGCTCCATGATCGTTGGATCTCTCAGCAATAGGGGAGCCGCGGCGTCCGCTGCCGCACCGAAGCTCGCTCCCCACCCCAGAATCGCTACGCTCGCCAGCAGCGCGCGCGAACGCCCCGAAACACGCACTCTCTCATTAGCTGCGCCGGAGCGCCTAGAAATTCCGAGCAACACTCAAACCCACAGTGCGAGGTTGGATTACGGCCGCCTGATAGCCGCCAGTGTTGCCGAAATTGCTGCCAAAATTCGTAATCCCTATGACACCCCGGCTATCGGTGACATTGTTAACATAGAAATTGATAAGCCAAGACTGCGTGCGGGCTCCGACATGCAGATCAAACCGCGTGTAAGCCGAAAGATAATCGCGTTGCACCGGCGGCGGTGCAGAAGCGAACTCGGAAGGACGCGCGCCAACATAGGTCACAGCGCCACCGATGAGGCCGACCCAGTCATCCACAAGGCGAAAGTCCTGACTGAGTGTTAGGCCGCCCGAGGCGCGAATACTGTAAGGCAAGCGGTCTCCCGCCAGCCCATAGGCTCCCGCCGCTACGACATCTGGCGGCAAATCCTGCGTAAGCACCGCGTAATTGTACGAGCCTTGAGCAGTGAGGGTCAGCCCTTTCAGGGGATGCGTCTCGACGTGCAATTCAACCCCTTCGCTTTTGGCGTTACCCGCGTTCGCTATAAATCCCGCCGCGGCGGAGTACTGCACGGCGATCTGAAAATCTTTCCAGTCGATGTAATAAGCGGCAGCATCAAAGCTCAGACGATGGTCAAGGAGATCGCCCTTGACGCCGAGCTCATAATTGTTGGTCTTATCGGGCTTGTAACTGAGCGGAATATTTGCGTTCTGCACGCCCGTATCCAAATTGGGACCCCCGATCCGGTAACCGGATGCGAAACGCGCGTACAGCTGCAGATCCGGAGAAATGGCAAATTTCGGCGTTAAAAGATAGGTGAATGCGCTGCCGTTAGCGCGCACCGGGGGCTGGTAGTGGACTGTAGAATTCTCCGCCGGGTAATAATCCAAAGCAGCCGGCCCGACATACAGGGCGCCGTAATAGGTACTGTTCCAACTCTCACGGCCGCCCAACTGCACCTCGAACCGATCCGTGATGTGGAAGGTCGCAGCGCCGAACAGCGCATGTTCCGTGAAGTCGAGCGGCGTATAGTTGAAATTTATTAAGGACCCTGTCAGGGCTCCTGTGGCGAGCTCGGCTGCATACTGGCGTTGCGCAGTGTCGGGGCTCGCCTCATGTGAGTAGAAAACGCCTCCCAACCAATCGAACCATTGATGTACGGACCCTGACAGCCGGATTTCTTGCGAGAATTTCCCGGTGTAATAATGATTGAAATCGGTATAGCCGAACGAGCCGGGAAAATGCTGGTTAGCGATCCCGGAAAAATAGGAGAAACCACTATAATCCAACCAACTTCCCAGCGTATTGACATTGTATCCCGTTACCGAAGCGAGGTTCACGCCGGGCAGTTTGGCATTCAAAGTAGCCGTGTAAAGCTGCCAGCTCGTATGCCAGCGCGTGAGGCCCGGCAAGCTGGTCTGTTTTAGATCTCCCTGCCGGAAATTCAACATACTGTCAGAATTGACAAAGGAGTCTCCCTCAGAATCGGCGTTTTGAAACAGCGCACCGAGTTTCAGCGAGAAGCTATCCGACGGGCGATAGAGCAGCGCCATATGGCCGCCGTATACATCGGTCGCGTTGATATTGTTCTGACCCGTGGTGAGATTGTCGATATAACCCGGGTCGCGCCGCGAGAAACCATTGATGCGCAGTGCTAACTCCTCGGACACGGGAATATTGACGGCCGCACGCGCCGCGTAGCCCAGCCCACCACTCGGGATAGCCGAGCCGGACACTTCTGCACGCCCGCTAAAACCGGCCGTGGAAGGATCGGCCGTCACGTATTTAATGAGCCCGCCCAAGCTGTCGGCGCCATACAACGTGCCCTGCGGCCCTTTCAGCACTTCGATGCGCGCCAGATCGCTTGGATCGAGGTCAGGAGCGGTATACATGCCGTATGCCAAACTGGTACTGGCCCCGATCGGCACATCGTCAACCACATTCGCCACAGTTGCATTCTGAAATTTGCCGGCACTCAGGCCGCGGATAGTCACATATTGCGAGCCACCGCCGAAGGTGTTGCTGTCCAAACTCAACCCCGGCACCTGCGAAAAGAAATCCGCCAGCCGATTTTGCCCATTCTCCGCCAGATTCCCGGTGTTGAGGACAGTGATTGATACAGGCACGTCCTGCAGGCGCTCGAGCCGCTTCTGAGCCGTAACGACGATTTGTTCCAACTCCGGTTCCGCGCCCTGCACATTCGAGGAGGTAGGTGCAGGCGAGAGCGCCGCAATCCTCTTGATGACCACAGTACTCGCAGACATTCGCTGCGCGATGAGCCCGGTGCCACTTAGCAACGTGTTGATCGCCTCATCAGTGGTAGTATCAACCCGCAGCGCCGCGGCTTGTAATCCTTTTACCAACGCAGGCTCGAAAATAATGTTGGTGTTTGTCTGACGCCCGACGTCGCGCAGGGCATCCGCCAGAGGCTGCGCCGGTACGTCGAATTTGTAGGCG
>Ga0105240_10005463_pt1 | contig 18942 bp, 16 predicted proteins | sample KBSC54metaG_FD_80426 | JGI IMG/M metagenome (GOLD analysis project Ga0105240, IMG submission 80426) | Corn rhizosphere microbial communities from Kellogg Biological Station, Michigan, USA - KBS C5-4 metaG | ecosystem: Host-associated > Plants > Roots > Rhizosphere > Soil | place: Michigan, USA... | reverse complement strand
TACATGAACTTCCGCACCGGCTTCGTGTTCGACTCGATCCCGGGCATCTGGCGCGAGATCTTCAAATGGCCGGTCGAGGAGCGGATGCAGCGCTTCCGCGATCCGGCGCTGCGCCAGGAAATGGCGACGGACGCCGAAAGCGTGCCGGCGGAATCGACCATGATCTTCGTCTCGACGCTGGCCAGCTATCGCGTCGTCTCGGTCACCGCCGAGAAGAACAAGAAGTACGAGGGCCGCAAGGTCAGCGACATCGCGGCGGAAGAAGGCCGTCAGCCGATCGACGTGATGCTCGATCTCGCGCTCGACGATGATCTGATGACGATCTTCGCCCCCGGCCTCGGCGGCTATGACCACGCCAGCTATGAGCTGCGCGGCAAGCTGTGGAAGGACGATCGGACGATGATCGGCGCGTCGGACGCCGGCGCCCATCTCGACATGATCGATACCTTCTCCTTCTCGACCACGGTGCTCCAGGAAGGCGTGCGCAACCACAAGGTCGTCACCCTCGAGGAAGCGGTGCACCTGATGACCGATCGCCCGGCCCGCTACATGGGCCTGATCGACCGCGGTCTGCTCAAGTCGGGCTATCACGCCGACATCGTCGTGTTCGACAAGGACTCGGTCGGCCGTGGCCCGACCTACAACCGCTATGACGTCCCGGGGAACCAGTTCCGCGTCTATGCCGATGCCGAAGGCGTCGATCACGTCTTCGTCAACGGCGTGCAGATCGTCAGCCATGGCGAGCACACCGGCAAGCTGCCCGGCACCGTGCTGAAGTCGGGCCGCGACACCAAGACCGTGCCGCTCAATGTCCTGCAGCACAAGCAGGCGGCCGGCGCCGAGCCCGCGCTCGCGAAGTAGCAATATCGTGACGCGTCGCCGATGATCGGTCGGCGCCGCGTCACGCCTGCTTGAACCCGCTCCGCTTTCCCCTAAACCGGCGCCGCAACTGCGGAGAATCGCCGGTAATGCCCACGCTCGTCCTCATCCGTCACGGCCAGTCGACGTGGAATCTGGAGAACCGCTTCACCGGCTGGTGGGACGTAGATCTCACCGACCTCGGCCGCAGCGAGGCAAAGGCGGCTGGCGAGGCGATGGCCAGGGCCGGGCTCGATTTCGACCGCTGTTTCACCAGCCTCCAGACCCGCGCGATCAGAACGCTTGGCATCGCGCTCGACGCGATGGGCCGGCTGTGGCTGCCGGTCGAGAAGAGCTGGAAATTGAACGAGCGCCACTATGGCGGGCTGACTGGCCTCAACAAGGCCGAGACGGCGGCAAAACATGGCGAGGAGCAGGTCAAGATCTGGCGCCGCTCTTTTGACACCCCACCCCCGCCACTGGCGCCGGGCGGCGAGTTCGACCTTTCGGCCGATCGCCGCTACGCCGGCATCCCGATCCCCGACACGGAAAGCCTGAAGGACACGATCGCCCGCGTCCTGCCCTATTGGGACGCGGCGATCGCCCCGGCGCTCAAGCGTGGCGAGCGGGTCCTGATCTCGGCCCATGGCAATTCGCTGCGTGCGCTGGTCAAGCATCTCTCCGGCATCTCGGATGCTGACATCACCGGCCTGGAGATCCCGACCGGCCAGCCGATCATCTACCAGCTCGACGAAAATCTCCGCGAGATCGAGCGTTACTATCTCTCCGAGCGCGCCTAGCGCTCCCTAGCGTCTTCCATCGCCGGGACGCTTTGCTTAGGGATTGGTTTTTGCCGGGGGAGAGACGTCCGTGACCCAGGGATCGCCGCTGATCGGCGTCATCATGGGCAGCAAGTCCGACTGGGAAGTGATGCGTCACGCCGCCGAGACGCTCGAGGCGCTGGCCATACCCCATGAGGTCAAGGTCGTCTCGGCTCACCGCACCCCGCAACGCCTCTACGACTATGCCCAGGCCGCGGCTGGGCGTGGGCTGAAGGCGATCATCGCCGGCGCCGGTGGTGCGGCGCATCTGCCGGGTATGGCCGCGGCGATGACGCGCCTGCCGGTGCTCGGCGTGCCGGTCGAATCCAAGGCGCTCTCCGGCCTCGACAGCCTGCTGTCGATCGTCCAGATGCCCGCCGGCGTGCCGGTCGGCACCTTCGCCATCGGCCGCGCCGGCGCGATCAACGCGGCGCTGCTCGCCGCCGCCTGGCTGGCGACGACCGACGCGCAGCTGGCGACCCGGCTGGAGGACTGGCGGGCGCGGCAAACCGCCGAGGTGGCAGAGACGCCCGAGTGATCGTAGCGCCCGGCTCGACGATCGGCATTCTCGGCGGCGGCCAGCTCGGCCGGATGCTGGCGATCGCCGCCGCCCAGCTCGGCTATCGCGTGCATATCTACGCGCCCGAGCCAAGCGGACCGGCCAACGACGTCTGCAGCCTGTGGGTGCGCGGCGCCTGGGAGGACGAGACGGCGCTGACCCGCTTCGCCGACACGGTCGATGTCATCACCTATGAGTTCGAGAATATCCCGGTCGCCCCGCTCGCCAGGCTCGGCCAGCATCTGCGGCCGACCGCCCAGGCGCTGGCAATCGCCCAGGATCGCCTGACCGAAAAGAATTTCATCGTCGAGCGGGGCGGACGAACCGCGCCTTTTCGCCGGGTCGACACCCGCGACGACCTCGACCAGGCGCTCGTCGAGATCAGCGCGCCGGCGATCCTCAAGACCCGCCGCTTCGGCTATGACGGCAAGGGCCAGCGGCGGATCACCAGCCTCGCCGACGGCGATAGCGCCTGGGCAGCGATCGCCGGTCAGGCGGCGATCCTCGAAGGCTATGTCGACTTCGCCCATGAATTCTCGGTGCTGCTCTGCCGCACCGCCGACGGCGAGACGCGCAGCTGGGACCCGCCCGACAACGTCCACCTCGGCGGCATTCTCGCAAGCTCGACCGTCCCCGCCCCCGCCACCGTGATCGGCCAGTTCGCCGAGGCGCGCGCGCTCGCCGTCTCGATTGCCGAGGCGCTCGACTATGTCGGCGTGCTCGCCTGCGAGTTCTTTGCCGGCGCCGATGGGCCGGTGTTCAACGAAATGGCGCCGCGCGTCCATAATTCGGGGCACTGGACGATCGAGGGCGCGCGCACCAGCCAGTTCGAAAATCACATCCGCGCGATCTGCGGTCTACCGCTCGGCGCGACCGACCTCGCCGCGGGTGGCGTCGTCATGACCAATCTCATCGGCGAGGCAGCGCATGGCTGGCCCGACATTCTCGCCGACGACCACGCTCATCTGCATCTCTATGGCAAGGACACGCCGCGACCGGGCCGCAAGATGGGCCATGTCACGCGGCTGACGTTTTAGGATCCGCCCTTAGGCTTCGACCGGCTCGGCCGGCTCCTCGATCATCTGCGATGTAAGCGGCGCCGGATCGAAGCGATGCCAGCCGCTTGCGTCGAGCCGCTCGATCGGGCGGAAGTTGGTCTTATAGGCCATCCGCCGCGATCCCTCGACCCAATAGCCGAGATAGACATAGGGTAGCCCGGCGGCAGCCGCGCGGGCGATGTGATCCAGGATCACATAGGTGCCGAGGCCAGGACGATCGGCCAGATCGGGATCGAAGAAGCTGTAGATCATCGACAGGCCATCGGCCTGATGGTCGGTCAGGCAGGCGCCGATCAGCCGGCCGGGGCGCCCTTCCGCCTTCGGCGGCTCGCGATATTCGATGATATAGCTTCTGACCGGCGTCTGTTCGACCATGTCGGCATAGTCGAGCTCGTCCATCCCGGTCATGCCGCCGGTCGGATGGCGCGCGGCGAGATAGCGATGGAGCAGCTGGAACTGCTCGTCGGTGGTCCACGGCTTGCAGGCGGTGACCATCAGATCCGAATTGCGCCGGATCAGCTTGCGCTGCGTGCCATTGGGCCTGAACTCATTGGCGACGACGCGAACCGACACGCAGGCGGAACAACCTTGGCAGCTCGGCCGATAGGCGACCGACTGGCTGCGGCGGAAGCCGATCCGGCCGAGCGCGTCGTTGAGCTCAGCGGCATGCGGCCCCTGCAGTTCGGTAAAGACCTTCCGCTCCGTCCGTCCCGGCAGATAGGGGCACGGCGAGGGGGTGGTGACGAAGAAGCGAGGGAAGCGGAACTGTGCGCTCACCGGCTGAAAGATCCCCCCGGGATGCGGGGCTGAGCCCCGCGAAGATTTGGTTGCGAAAGTGTTTATGAGCGAAGCGTCGCCGGTTGAAAAGATGCTCGCGGCGATAAAGAGCGTTAACTTGCGACCGAACGATCGCCTGTGCCTTTTACGCCAACTCGACCTGGCTCACGTCATAGCCTTCCCGCTGCAGCGCCGCGATTAACCGCTCGAGATGCTGGCGGTCGCGCGTTTCGCATTCGATGTCGGTGATCAGGCCTTTCGCCGGCAGCGTCGTGAACACCCGCTGATGCGAGATCTCGATGATGTTCACCTGCTGCTCGTCGAACACCCGCGCGACGTTGAACAAGGCGCCGGGACGATCCTGCAGCCGCAGCCGCAGCCGCGCCAGCCGGCCCGAGCGGGCGAGATCGCGCAGCAGGACGTTGGCGAGCAGCCGCGTGTCGATATTGCCGCCGCACAGGACGATGCCGACCTTGCGGTCGCGGAAGCGACCGGGATGCGCGAGCAGCGCGGCGAGGCCGGCGGCGCCGGCGCCTTCGACCACCGTCTTCTCGATCGTCAGCAGCAGCGCGACCGACTTTTCCAGCTCGCGTTCGGCGACCAGCACGACGTCGTCGAGCAGCGCTCGGATGATCCCGAAAGTGATCTCGCCCGGCTGCTTGACGGCGATGCCCTCGGCCAGGCTGTCGCCGTCACAGGGCAGCTTCAGGCCGCGCAGCTTGGCGTACATCGACGGATAGAGCTCGGCCTGGACGCCGACCACCTCGATGTTCGGTTGCAGGCCCTTGGCGGCAATTGCCATGCCCGAGGCAAGCCCGCCGCCGCCGATCGGCACGATCAGCGTGTCGAGCTCGGGCACGTCCTCAATCATCTCCAGTCCGACGGTGCCCTGGCCGGCGATGATCTGAAGATCGTCGAACGGGTGGACGAAGGTGAGGCCTCGCGCGCCGGCGACCTCGAGCGCGTGGACATAGGCATCCTCGAAGCGCTCGCCGTCGAGGATCACGCTCGCGCCATGGCCCTCGGTCTGCTGAACTTTGATGATCGGCGTCATCTGCGGCATGACGATCGTCACCGGGATGCCGAGCCGCTTGCCGTGATAGGCAAGGCCCTGGGCGTGATTGCCGGCCGAGGCGGCGATCACGCCGCGATCGCGCTGCTCCTGATCCATCAGCAGGAGCTTGTTGAGCGCGCCGCGCTCCTTGTAGGCCGCAGTGAACTGGAGGTTCTCGAACTTCAGCCAGACCTCCGCCCCGGTCAGCTCGGACAGCGTCCGGCTCTTCAGCGTCGGGGTGCGGACGACCGCGCCCGCCAGCCGCGCGGCGGCGGCGCGCACGTCGTCGAGCGTGACGGGAAGATCAGACGGGGTAACAGCTGCGGTCGCCATGGTGCGACGCGCTTAGCCGATCTGGCGCGCGGGTGAAACAAGCCTTATGGGCGCGGCTATGGCAAAGGTCGCGTTTATCGGCTTGGGCGTGATGGGGGGACCGATGGCGCGGCATCTCGCCGCCGCCGGTCACGACGTCACGGTTTACAACCGCAATCAGCAAAGGGCGGAAGCCTGGGTCGCCGCCCATGGCGGGCGCAGCGCCCCTACCCCGGCGGCCGCGGCCGAAGGGGCGGATGCAGTGCTGAGCTGTGTCGGCGCCGACCGGGATGTCGAGGCGGTCACCCTCGGGCCCGCAGGCGCCTTTTCCGCGATGGCGCCAGGCACGCTCTACGTCGATCACACCACCGCTTCGGCGATCCTCGCCCGCCGGCTGGCCGAGGACGGCGAACGCCGCGGGCTGCTGGTGCTCGACGCGCCGGTCTCGGGCGGTCAGACGGGGGCGGAGGAGGCGCGGCTGGCGATCATGTGCGGCGGCAGCGCCGAAGCCTTCGCCGCGGCGGAGCCGATCCTCCAGGCCTATGGCAGGAGCATTGTCCACATCGGCGGGCCCGGCGCCGGCCAGCAGACCAAGATGGTCAACCAGGTCGCGATTGCCGGTGTGCTCGGCGGGCTCTGCGAGGGGCTGTCGCTCGCTCGCGCCGCCGGCCTCGACCTCGATAAAGTGCTCACCGCGATTTCGGGCGGCGCGGCGTCGAGCTGGCAGATGCTCAACCGCTGGCCGACGATGTCCCGCCATGAGTTCGATTTCGGCTTCGCCGTCGACTGGATGCGCAAGGATCTCGGCCTCGCCCTCGCCGAGGCCGGCGTGCACCGCGCGAGCCTGCCAGTGGCGGCGCTGGTCGACCAGTTCTACGCCGAGGTCCAGGCGCTTGGCGGCAACCGCCAGGACACCTCCTCACTGCTGCGCCGCTACGAAAGATGATGCGAGCCGCAGCCGCGGCTCTGGCGATCGCCCAGCCGCAAAATGGCCTGATCGACAATGTCACCGGCTACACGCTCGACGACCAGGGCCGGCTGAAGCGCTTCAACGGGCTGCTGATCGATAGCAGCGGCAAGGTCGTCCAGCTGCTCAACCCCGGCGAGAAACCGCAAGGGACACTGAGCTTCCGCCTCGACGGCGGCCGCCGGATCCTCATCCCCGGCCTCGCCGACGCCCATGGCCATCTCATGGCGCTCGGCCTGCGCGCGATGCGGCTCGACCTCACCGACGCCAGCTCGCTGACCGCGATGCAGGCGAGGCTGAGCGCCTGGGCGGGGTCGCATAATGCGCCCAAATGGATCGTCGGCTATGGGCTCGATCCCACGGCTATGGGCATGTCGCGCCTGCCGACCACGGCCGATCTCGACGTCATCAGCGGCGGCCGCCCGGTCTGGCTGATCCGTGCCGACGGCACCGCCGGTGTCGCCAATTCGGCGGCATTGGCCGAAGCCGGCATCACCGCCTCGACCTCCGCCCCACCCGATGGCCGGATCGAGCGCGGCGCAGGTGGGCGGCCGAACGGAGCGCTGTTCGGCAGCGCGATGGCGCTGATCGAACGCGCCGTGCCGCCGGCGCTGCCGATCGAGCGCGAAGCCGCGCTGATCAAGGCGCAGGATCAGCTGCTGGCGAGCGGGCTGACCAGCGTCACAGACATTGGCACGACGGTCGACGACTGGATGACCTTCCGCCGCGCCGGCGATCTCGGCCGGCTGCGGGTGCGGGTGATGGCCTATGCCGCCGGGATCGATCCGCTCCTCACCATCGCCGGCACCGGTCCGACCCCCTGGCTCTACGACGGCAAGCTGCGGATGGCCGGCGTCGCGCTCGATGACCAGGCGGTGCTCGACGGCGGCGTCACCCGGCTCGGCGACGCCCAGCTGCGCAATCTGATGAGCCGCGCGGCGATGGACAGCTTCCAGGTTGCGGTCGAGGCTGACGGCGGCAATGCGACGAGCCAGGTGATCGGGGCGATCGACGAGCTTGCCGAAACCTATAAGGGCGAGCGCCGCTGGCGGATCGAGCGGTCGCGGCCGATCGATCCAGTCAACAAGGCGAGCGTCGACCGGCTGCAGATCATCGCCACCTCCGTGCCCGTCCGTTTCGCCTTCGTCGGCGGGGCGCCGGCGCCCGACCGCCGCATCGCCTATGGCTCGGACTTCCCGCTGGCGCCGCCCAATCCCTTTGCCGGCATCGCCGCGGCGATGACCGCCGCCGGCGTGCCGGCGGAAACGGCGATCGCTGGCTTCTCGATCAACGCCGCCTATGCCGGCCGGGCGGAGGACAAGCTCGGCAGCCTGATGCCGGGCCATTGGGCGGATTTCCTGTTGATCGATCGCGATATCTTCCGGCTCGTGCCGGCTGAGATCGCGGCGACCCGCGTGCTCGAAAGCTGGGTCGGCGGCAAACGCGCCTGGGTCGCGCCGCCGGCGCCGGCGGCCGCCCCCTCAGTCCCCCAGCCCAGCCAGGAGCGATGGCGTTAGAAGCTGCGGCAGCAGCCGCGGCTCGCCGCCCTTGGCCGGATAGTAGATGTAGAGCGGCACGCCGGCGCGGCCGAAGGATTCGATCAGCGCGCCGACCGCGCGGTCGCCATCGGTCCAGTCGCCGCGCAGCACCGCGACATTGCGTTTGGCAAAGGCCGCGCGCGTTGCCGCCCGGTCGATCGCAGCGGCTTCATTGACCTTGCAGGTGAGGCACCAGTCGGCGGTGAGATAGACGAACACCGGCCGCCCCTCGCGGCGCAGCACGTCGAGCCGGGCCGGGCTGTAGGCTTCGTCGGCGCTCGCCAGCTGCCGTCCGGCAGAGCTGGCTGGCGCGATCGGCCAAACCGCCTCGATCGCGATCAGCACGGCCAGCGCGGGGAGCAGCGGCCACCAGGCGCGCGGGCGCCCGGCACGCTGGCGTGCACCAACCCACCACAGCGCGAGCGCAACGAGCAGCGTCGCGCCGAGGCCGAGCACGACCACGTCGCTGCCCGCCTGCCGGCCAAGCACCCAGACCAGGCCGAGCGCGGTGGCGAACATCGGCACCGAGAGGATGTTGCGCAGCCGCTCCATCCACAGGCCCGGCCGCGGCAGCCATGTCCGCAGCCGCGGGATCAGCGCGATCGCAACGAACGGCAGGGCAAGCCCCAGCCCGAGGCCGCCGAACAGGGCGAGCGCGGCCGGCGCGGGCAGGATCAGTGCCGCGCCCAGCGCCGCGCCCATGAACGGGCCGGTGCAGGGCGTGGCGATCACTGCGGCGAGCGCACCGGTCCAGAAGGCGCCGGCGGTCCCGCCGCGCGCCGTCAGCCTGCCGCCGACATCGGCGCTGGCGAGCAGGAAGAGCCCGGCGAGGTTGAGCGCGATCGCGGTGACCAGCACCAGCAGCGCCAACACGACCCGCGGCTCCTGCAGCTGGAAGGCCCAGCCGACGGCATGACCGCTCGCGCGCAGCCCGAGCAGGACGCCGCCCAGCGCGAGGCAGGCAAGCACCGCGCCGGCGGCATAGGCGAGGCCCTCGCGCCGCGCGACGGCGCTGCTGGTCCCGGCGCGGGCGAGCGAGATCGCCTTCAGGCTGAGGATCGGAAAGACGCAGGGCATCAGGTTCAGCACCAGCCCGCCGAGGATCGCAGCGATCAGCGCAGCGAGGAATAACCCCCCACTCTGCTGCTTGGCCGGCGCGACCTCGCCGGGCTCGAGACGAACCGTCAGGCCGAGCGGCGCTGCACCCTGCCGCGGCAAGGCAAGGACGCCGTCGACCATCTTTCCCGCGCCGAGCTGCGCGCCCTTGCCGGTCTCGATGACCAGCCGATTGCCGTCGCGCGCAACCCTCTGCGGTGACGAGTGATCGAGCAGCCCGCCAGCGAGCGGGAAGAAATAGGCGCCATCGCTTGCGACCGCCGCCGGCAGCGGCACCGAGAGCCTGACGCCGGAGTTGGTTACGGCAATCCGGCCGACAACGCCGAGCGGGTGTGGCAAAGCCTGCCGGAACGCAGCGATCTCACCTGCGACAGCCGGATCGGGACGGCCGTCGCCGATCGTCAGCGGCAGCGAGACTGCCGCCTTTTCTGGCACGCACAAGGTGTCCGAGCAGACCAGCAGGTCGATCTTCGCCGATAAGGGGAAGCGGCCGCTGGCACCCGCCTGTGGGGTGACCTCGACGAGCAGCGCGTGCCGCCCTTCATAGACATAGTTCATGATGCCGGCGACGCTCAGCCTTTGCGGCACCGGAAAGGCGGGCGCGGAGATCGCCGTGCCCGGCGGCGAGGTCCAGTGCAGCTCGGGCGCGGCCCCGGCATCGCCGGGGTTCAGCCAATAGCCGTGCCAGCCAGGCTCCGGCGTCATCACCACGGCGACCGTGAAGGGCTTGCCCGGCGCGGGCGATTGCGTCTCGGCAACAACGCCGACCGTCATGTGCGGCGCGGCGTGAGCCGGCACGCCCGCGACCAGCGCGAGCAGGAGCAGAGTCAGACGGGCGAGGAACGGCATCCGGCGCGGCATAGCACCGCGCCCTCGCGAACGGCTAGAACTGCTCGGAGACCGTCAGCCCCTTGCCGAGCTTGTTGTTGCGGATGACCAGCGGCTCATGGCTCCAGTCGGCGACGAACACGGTCGACCAGGACGCGCCGGGCGACAGGCTACCAGTATTGTTCTCGACGATCAGGCCCTGCGACGGATTGGCGACGCCTTCGGGTGCCACCGTGATGAAGGCGGCGTGATTTTCCTTGTTGCGCCCCTGCACGAAGGTGTTGCCGGCGATCCGCCCGACCGCACCGCCCGACAGGTCGATCATATAGTTGGTCGACTGGCCGCGGGTGTCGTCGAAGCTCGAATTGAGCACCTCGATCCGCGCCGCCCGGCTCTTGACGTAATGGCCGCCGGTGCCGCGCTCGAAGCGTGAATTGGTCACGATGAGCGCGCCGTAATCACCGATGTAGATCGAATGGGCGCAGCCGCCGCTCGGGCAGGCGCCCAGGCCGGCGAAGGTCGACTTCTCGACCCGGATCACGCCCGAGGGATCATTGGCCGAAAGAATGCCGCTCTGGGAATCGATGAACTGGCTGTCGATGACGTCGAGGTTGCCATGCTCCAGGCGAATGCCCGCGCCATTGCCGTCGGGCACCGCGACATGGGCGAAGGTGATGCCCTGGACGTGGGCGGCGCGGCCGCGCAGCACCAGCGTCGCCTTGCCCTCACAGGCCATGCCGTCGAAGATCACCGCGCCGGGCTGGGTGCCGATATAGGCGACGCGACCGCCCTCCTGGATCGCGCAGTCGCGGTAGCGGCCTGGCGCAATATCGATCGCCCCCTCGCCATTGCCGATCGCGTTCACCGCCTGGCCAAGCCGCCAGTAGGATTTGCCACCGCGAACCGTGAACGGGCCGTCCGCCGCATAGGCCGGCGTGGCGATGACAAGGGCGAGGAGGATGGCTGCGACGCGCATGATGATCTCCGGCAAAATCGCTCATCGTCGAATGAGCCTGCCGGTCAAAAAAGTCTATCGTAATAGAGCGTTAACCGATGTCGTTACTAGGGATCTGTTAACCAGCATTCGCCGCTAGTCGAGGTTCGGGCGGAGCCATTGCTCGGCCTGGGCGAGATCGATCCCGCGCCGCGCCGCATAATCCTCGAGCTGGTCGCGGCCGATCCGCGCGACGCCGAAATACTGGCTGTCGGGATGGGCGAAGTAGAAGCCCGACACCGCCGCGGTCGGCCACATGGCGAAGCTCTCGGTCAGGGTGATGCCGGTCGCCTCGCCGGCATCGAGCAGATCGAACAGGATCGGCTTCAGGCTGTGGTCCGGGCAGGCCGGATAGCCCGGCGCCGGCCGGATGCCGCGATACTGCTCCTTGATCAGCGCCTCGTTGGTCAGCTGCTCGCCGGGCGCATAGCCCCAGAGCGTGGTGCGGACATGCTGGTGCAGCCGCTCGGCGAAGGCCTCGGCGAGACGATCGGCGAGCGCCTTGAGCAGGATATCGGAATAATCATCATGGCCGGCGCGGAACCGCGCAAGGTGCGGCTCGATGCCGATCCCGGCGGTGACCGCGAAGCCGCCGATCCAGTCGCCGTCAGGCGAGATGAAATCGGCGAGGTCGAAATTAGCGCGGCCCTCGCGCTTCTTCACCTGCTGGCGGAGCATCGGCAGGCGCACCTCGCCGGCCTCGGCCTCGACGATCACGTCATCGCCGTCGCGCCGGCACGGCCAGATCGCCGCGACCCCACGTGCGGTCAGCCATTTTTCGGCGATGACCTGCTCGAGCATCGCCTGGGCATCGGCCCAGAGCGCGCGGGCGCTCTCGCCGACGACCTCGTCGTCGAGGATCGCGGGGAAATTGCCGGCCAGCTCCCAGGCGCGGAAGAAGGGCGTCCAGTCGATGTAGTTGCGCAGATCATCGAGCGGCCAGTCGTCGAAGACATGGCGACCCGGCTGGGTCGGCGCGACCGGCGGGTGGGCGGTGAAATCCGCGACGAAGGCGTTTGCCCGCGCCTCTTCGAGCGTCGCCAGCTCGCTCTGGCCCTTGTTGGCGCGGGCGACGCGGATCGCCTCATATTCGGCACCGGTCTGGGCAACGAAGGCGTCGCGCTGGGTGTCCGAGATCAGCGTCGAGGCGACGCCGACCGCGCGGCTGGCGTCGAGCACATGCACCACCGGCCCGGAATAGGCCGGCGCGATTCTCAGCGCGGTATGCACCCGGCTGGTCGTCGCCCCGCCGATCAGCAGCGGCATGGTCAGATTCTGCCGCTCCATCTCGGTGGCGACCGTCACCATCTCGTCGAGCGAAGGCGTGATCAGCCCCGACAGCCCGATCATGTCGGCATCGTTGGCCGCGGCGCTTTCTAGGATCGTCGTCCACGGCACCATCACGCCGAGGTCGATCACCTCATAGCCGTTGCACTGCAGCACCACGCCGACGATGTTCTTGCCGATATCGTGGACGTCGCCCTTGACCGTCGCCATGACGATGCGGCCCTTGGCGCGCTGCCCGGCGACCTTCTCGGCCTCGATGTACGGCAGCAGATGGGCGACCGCCTTCTTCATCACCCGCGCCGATTTCACCACCTGCGGCAGGAACATCTTGCCCGATCCGAACAGGTCGCCGACGACGTTCATGCCGTCCATCAGCGGCCCTTCGATCACCTCGATCGGCCGGGCGATTTGCAACCGCGCTTCTTCGGTGTCCTCGACGATATGGGCGTCGAGCCCCTTGACCAGCGCATGCTCCAACCGTTTCGCAACCGGCCAGCTCCGCCATTCCTCGGCTGCCTTGTCGGCAACCGCATCGGTCCCGCGATAGCGCTCGGCGAGCGTGATCAGCCGCTCGGTCGCTTCGTCGTTACGGTCCCAAATGACGTCTTCGCAGGCCTCGCGCAGCTCCGGGTCGATCGCATCATAGACGTCGAGCTGGCCCGCGTTGACGATGCCCATGTCCATGCCGGCGGCGATCGCGTGATAGAGAAACACGCTATGCATCGCGCGGCGCACGGGTTCGTTGCCGCGGAACGAGAAGCTGAGGTTGGAGACGCCGCCCGAGATATGGACATGGGGGCAGCGCAGCTTGATCTCGCGCACCGCCTCGATGAAGTCGATCGCATAGCGGCGATGCTCGTCGATCCCGGTGGCGATGGCGAAGATGTTCGGATCGAAGATGATGTCTTCCGGCGCAAAGCCGATCCCGGTCAGCAGCTTGTAGGCACGTTCGCAGATCGCGACCTTGCGTTCGCGCGTATCCGCCTGGCCGGTCTCGTCGAACGCCATGACGACAACGGCGGCGCCATAGGCCATGACCTTGCGGGCATGCGACAGGAACTCGGCCTCACCTTCCTTCATGCTGATCGAATTGACGATCGGCTTGCCCGAGACGCATTTCAGCCCGGCCTCGATCACCGACCATTTCGATGAATCGATCATGATCGGCACGCGGGCGATGTCGGGCTCGGCGGCGATCAGCTTGAGGAAGGTCGTCATCGCCAGCTCGGCGTCGAGCAGGCCCTCGTCCATGTTGATGTCGATTACCTGGGCGCCGTTGTCGACTTGCTGGCGCGCGACCACCACCGCGGTCGCATAGTCGCCCGCCATGATCAGCTTCTTGAACGCCGCCGAGCCGGTGACGTTGGTCCGCTCGCCGATGTTGACGAACGTTGCCCGGCTCGGCGCCGGCGCCTGGTCGCTGGCAATATCGGTCATCGCAGTTCCGCTAGGCCGCAATGATCATCCGGTCGAGCCCGGTGAGACGGGTCATCGGCGCCGGCGCCGGCAGCGCGCGCGGCGGGCTGCTCGACACCGCCTCGGCCATCGCCGCGATATGTCGCGGCGTGGTGCCGCAACACCCGCCGACGATGTTGATCAGCCCCTGCTCGGCCCAATCGCCGATCAGCCTGCCGGTGGTCGGCGGCGCCTCGTCATATTCGCCGAGGTCGTTGGGCAGGCCGGCATTGGGATAGACCATGATCAGCGCATCGGCGATCGGCGACAGCGCCTGGACATGCGGCCGGAGCTGGGTCGCGCCGAACGAGCAGTTGAGCCCGACGGTCAGCGGATGGGCGTGGCGCACCGCATACCAGAAGGCCTCGATCGAATGGCCGGAGAGATTGCGCCCGGACATGTCGGTGATCGTCATCGACAGCATGATCGGCAGCTCGCGGCCGAGCCGCTCCTGCTCCTGCAACACCGCCATGATCGCCGCCTTGGCATTCAGCGTGTCGAAGATCGTTTCGATCAGAATGAAATCCACCCCGCCCTCGACCAGGGCGGCAATCTGCTCGGCATAGACCGCGACGACCTGGTCGAAATCGACCTCGCGATAGCCGGGGTCGTTGACGTCGGGCGAAAGCGACAGCGTCTTGTTGGTCGGCCCCAGCGCGCCGGCGACGAAGCGCGGCCGGCCATCCGCGGCTTCGGCTGCATCGGCCTCGCTGCGTGCGATCTGCGCAGCGGCGATGTTGATCTCACGGACCAGCGCAACCGCGCCATAATCGCCCTGGCTGATTGAATTGGCGTTGAAGGTGTTGGTCGAGACCATATCCGATCCCGCCTCGAGATAGGCATGGGTGATCTCGCGGATCACGTCCGGCCGTGTCAGCGCGAGGATGTCGTTATTGCCCTTCTGGTCATGGCCGAGATCGAGCGCGCCGCGGTAATCGGCCTCGGACAGGCCGTAGCCCTGGATCATCGTGCCGAAGGCGCCGTCGGTCAGCAGGATGCGCTTGGCCGCCTCGGCGCGAAAGCGCGCGGCCGCTTCGCTCGGCTTGATCATCACTTTGCCTCCTGCGGCGTACCCGTCGGCCGCAACCCCATCAAATGGCAGATCGCATAGGCCAGCTCGGCGCGGTTGAGCGTGTAGAAATGAAACTGGCGCACGCCGCCGGCATAGAGCCGGCGAACCATCTCGGCGGCGACCGTCGCCGCGACCAGCTGGCGCGCGGCCGGACGATCGTCGAGGCCTTCGAACAGCCGGTCCATCCAGCTCGGCACCGCCAGCCCGTTGACCGTCGCCATCCGGCTGATCGCGGCATAGTTCGTCACCGGCATGATGCCGGGCAGGATCTCGATATCCAGGCCAGCTGCCGCCACGCGGTCGCGAAAGCGAAAGAAGCTGTCCGGCTCGAAGAAGAACTGCGTCGTCGCCCGCGTCGCGCCGGCATCGATCTTGGCCTTCAGATTGTCGAGATCGGCCGCGATCGTCGGCGAGTCCGGATGACATTCGGGATAGGCCGCGACCGAGATTTCGAACGGCGCGACCTTGCGCAGCCCCGCGACGAGATCCGCGGCATTGCGGTAGCCGCCGGGATGCTGCTGGAAGCGCTCCCCCGCGCGCGGCGGATCACCGCGCAGCGCGACGATATGGCGAACGCCGACTTCCCAATAGGCGCGGGCGATCGCATCAACCTCCTCGCAGGTCGCATCGACGCAGGTCAGATGGGCGGCCGCCGGCACCGCCGTCTCATTGGTGATCCGGGCAACGGTCGCGTGGGTGCGCTCGCGGGTCGATCCGCCCGCGCCATAGGTCACCGCGAAGAAACGGGGGGCGAGCGGCTCGAGCGTCTTCACCGCTTCCCACAAATTCTCCTCCATCTTCTCCGTCTTCGGCGGGAAGAATTCGAACGAGACAGCGGCGTCGCCGGCGACGTCGGCGAACAGTGGGGCTTCGGCAGCGGTGCGCGCTTCGGCGGCGGTGTCGAGGGTCATGCCGCCCTCGCCGCGCGCGCCGCGCGACGCGTCCCGAGCCAGAGGGTGACGGTCAGCTCACCGCCCGACAGATGCTCGAACACCTCGCCGTCGAGCCCAGCGTCGCGCAACCAGCCGAGCACCGCCTGGTCGGCGAAGCCAAGCCGGGCATGGGCGTCCTGGGTTCGCAGCTCCTCGCGCTCATGCGGCGCGAAATCGACGATCAGCATCCGTCCGCCGGAAGCGAGCAGCCGCGCGCCCTCGGCGATCGCCGCGGCCGGCTGCTGGGCGAAATGCAGCACCTGATGGAGGATAACGCAATCAGCCGTCCCGTCGCCGAGCGGCAAGGCATACATGTCGCCCTGGCGCAGCTCGGCGGTCGGCACCTCCTCGGTCAGCTTGGCGCGAGCGACTCTGAGCATCTCGGGCGAGCGGTCGATGCCGATCGCGCTCACCGCTCGCTCGCCGAACAATTCGAGGATCCGGCCGGTGCCGGTGCCGATATCGACCAGCCGACCGACCGGGGCTGCTTCCAGCGCGCGCCGCATCGCCGCCTCGACCTCGCTCTCGGCAACGTGCAGCGAACGGATCGCGTCCCATTCGACCGCATGCGCCTCGAACCAGCGTTCCGCGGCAGCGGCGCGATCGGCCCTGACCGCCGCCAGCCGGGCATTGTCGGCGATCGCCCAATGATCGCCGCCGGCCTTGTCATTCCATGCATCCAGCGCCGGCAACAGCGCGGTGACGGCGTCGCCGCGCGACAGCGCGATGAACACCCAGGCGCCTTCCTTGCGGCGTTCGACCAGTCCGGCATCGACCAGGATTTTGACATGACGCGAGACGCGCGGCTGGCTCTGGCCAAGCACCTGAGCGAGCTCGCCGACAGATAATTCCATCGAACGCAGGAGCGTAATGATACGCAGACGCGTTGGGTCCGCCAATGCACGGAATAGGTCGAGAGGCGCAGACATCGCGGAATAAGATATAAGGAAATCTTTATATCCGGTCAATCGCTTGCGAGACAGAGGAAGTTATGCGAGCCGACAGGCAGTTTGAAGGGGACGTCATGACGCTACGCGCACGCCGGTTGATGTCTAGCGCAACGGCGCTGGCCCTGCTGTCTGCCTGCGCGACCACACCAGGCACCGATCGGCTTGCGGAAAAGGATCCACTGCACGGCTTCAACCGGGCGATGTGGGGCGTCAATCGCGGGCTCGACAAGGCGATCGCGCGGCCGGTGACCAAGGTCTATCAGGCGGTTACGCCCAAGCCGGTGCGCTCCGGCATCGCCAATTTCTTCTCCAACCTGACCGAGCCCTGGTCGTTCATCAACGCGCTGCTGCAGGGCAAGCCTGACCGCGCCGGCCGCGCGCTCGAACGCTTCGTCGTCAACTCGACGGTCGGCATCGGCGGCCTGATGGATGTCGCAGGCAAGCACGGCAAGAAGCAGCAGCCCGAGGATCTCGGCCAGACCCTGGCGGTCTGGGGAGTCAATGGCGGACCCTATCTGATGCTGCCGCTGATCGGCCCGACGACCTTCCGCGACGGCACCGGCAGCATCGTCGAATTGTTCGCCGACCCGATCAACGTCTGCAAACGCGAATGCGGCATTCCGAAAAGCGCGCGGCTCGGCCTGACCGTCGCATCGCTGATCAGCGCGCGCTCAGAGCTGATGGACAGCGGCGCCGACAAGCTGCTCGACAACAGCGCCGATTCCTATGCGACGGCGCATTCGGCCTATCTCCAGCGCCGCCGGGCGCTGATCAACGACAATGACGACGACACCAACGCCGGCGCGGTCGATCTCGAGGATTTCGACACCAGCGGCAGCGACACCGAGCCGCCGACGACCACCGGTCAGGCGCCCAATCCCTCGGGCGAGACACCGCCGACGCCGCCCACCGACGCGACGCCATCCGCCACCCCTCCGGCTGCCGCGACGAGCCCCGCAACGGCAAAGTAACAACTTCGCATTGCCCCGGATTCGCACAAAGGCTAGTGAAGCGGTGTAGTTAGGGGCTTGGCGGTCATTTCACCGCTCCATCACGCTTCGTCACACAAGGGGTACATTATGAAAAAGGCAGTTATCGCATTCCTTCTCGCCGGCTCGCTGGGCCTTGCCGCTTGCAGCCAAAAGACCGCGGAATCCGCCGAAAACACGGCTGACGCCGCTGCCGCGGACGTGAATGCGACCGCCGCCGACGCAATTGCCGACGTCAACGCCGCGGCTGCCGACGCGGCTGCCACGGCCGGCAATGCGGTCGATGCCGCCGGCGCAGCCGCCGCCAATGCCACCGATGCCGCTGCCAACGCGGTGGAGAACGCGGCGCACTGATCGCGTTCAACGCTTGAATCGGGCCGTGCCTCCCCCGAGGCGCGGCCCTTTTCTTTTGCCTCATTGCGACTAAGCTTGCCGCGGGGGTCACAGCCGGGGGGTCGGCCATGCGCACCAGTCTCTTTGCGGTCCTGGCAGCGTTCGCGCTGGCCAGCTGCGGTCACGACGATACGCCGGTCGGCGGCGTCAGCCCGGATGAAGCTGCCCAGCTGAACAATGCCGCCGAGGTGCTGGACGCCTCGCCCGACAGCCTCGGCGCCAATGCCGAGGACGAGAGCGCCATCCCGGCCGATGCGTCGACCAATCCGGATGGCGCGGGCATGGCCAACGCCGAGCAGCTCACCAACAGCAACTAGCGCCAGCGCCCCAAGACAAAGGGCCGGAGATTTCTCCCCGGCCCTTCGCTTGGCTTACCGTGGCGGTCGGACTTAGAAGTCCATGCCGCCCATGCCGCCCATACCGCCGGGCATTGCCGGCATCGCCGGCTTGTCCTCGGGCAGCTCGGCGACGGTCGCCTCGGTGGTGATCAGCAGACCGGCGACCGAGGCCGCGTCCTGCAGCGCGGTGCGCACGACCTTGGTCGGATCGATCACGCCGGCCGCGACGAGGTTCTCATAGACCTCGGTCTGGGCGTTGAAGCCGAGCTGTTCGTCATTGCTGTCGAGCAGCTTGCCCGCGACCACCGCGCCGTCGAAGCCCGCATTCTGGGCGATCTGACGGACCGGTGACTGCAGCGCCTTGCGGATGATGTCGACGCCACGGGTCTGGTCGTCGTTCTGACCCTTCAGCCCGTCGAGCGCCTTGGCCGAATAGAGCAGCGCGATGCCGCCGCCCGGGACGATGCCTTCCTCGACCGCGGCACGGGTCGCGTGAAGCGCGTCGTCGACGCGGTCCTTGCGCTCCTTCACCTCGACCTCGGAGGCGCCGCCGACCTTGATCACGGCCACGCCGCCGGCGAGCTTGGCGAGACGCTCCTGGAGCTTCTCGCGGTCATAGTCGCTGGTGGTGTTCTCGATCTGCT
>Ga0105240_10005462_pt1 | contig 18943 bp, 17 predicted proteins | sample KBSC54metaG_FD_80426 | JGI IMG/M metagenome (GOLD analysis project Ga0105240, IMG submission 80426) | Corn rhizosphere microbial communities from Kellogg Biological Station, Michigan, USA - KBS C5-4 metaG | ecosystem: Host-associated > Plants > Roots > Rhizosphere > Soil | place: Michigan, USA... | reverse complement strand
TCGAGCGGCTTCAGCTCGTGGCCGATGCGGCCGAGTTCGTCCTCGACCTCCTTGGCCGTGATGACGTGGCCGTCGGGCTTGTCGCGGAAGTCGAGCTTGACGCCGGGCTGGAAGCACCATTCGAGCGGCACCTCGTCGATGGTGATGGCGCGCTCGCCCTTGTTCATCGTCGGATGGAAGTGATACGGCGCGTCGAGGTGCGTGCCGTTGTGCGTCGACAGGTTGACGTTCTCGACCGCCCAGCCGGCGCCGTCGGGCAGGTCCTCCTTCTTGAGGCCGGGAAAGAAGCCCGCGATCTGCGCCGCCGTGTTCTCGTGCTTGTGGTACTGGATCTTCGGCCCGAACGGCGGCGGATCGGAGATGACGTCGTTTTCGAGGTAGATCGACAGGTCGACGAAACGGCGCTTCATGGCGGCGGCTCCCGGGGAGTGACGCCGCCTAGTTTCGGGGTTTCGGCTCGCTCGTCAATTGCGCCGGCTTCACCCCGTTCAGGATGGCCTGCGACAAGAGCTTGCCGATGCACTTCTGCCCGAAGTCGTTGAGGTGCAGGCCGTCGTTGGTCACGAACTGCGCGTACGGCATGCCGTCGTTGTACCAGCTGCGCATGATCTCGAAGCGGCGGAACAGGCCGGCGCCCTTCTCCTTGGCGACCTCGGCGGTGACGCGGGCGTAGTCCTCCTCGTCGGGCAGCGCCACGACGGCGGGAACGTACTGCAGGTTCATCAGGATGAATTCGGCGCCGAGCGCGCGGCCGATGTCGATGCCGGCGCGGATCTTGTCGGCGAACTTGTCGAGCGGCGTGCGCCGGATCGCCGAATTGGTGCCGATCTGCCAGACCACGATCTGCGCGCGCTGCGGCTTGACGTCGGCGCGCATGCGCTCGGCTTCTTCCGCGGCGTCCTGGCCGCCGATGCCCTTGTTGAAGACGTGCACGTCGACGCCGGGCAGCGCCTTGTCGAGCCGCATCTTGAGCTGGGCGGGATAGTAGAACATCGGATTGGTGGCGCCGTAGCCCTGGGTCGACGACGAGCCCATGGCGACGATGCGCAGTTCCTTGTTGTCGGCCACCGAAGCGCGCGCGACGTCGAGCGGCTGGCCGAGCTCGAGCATCTTGCGCGAGGCGCGGCACTGCGGCTCGGCGCAGGCGATGCTGGCGGGAAGAACGAGCGCGACCAGGAAGCCGAGACAGAAGCGCAGGCTCGAGCGCACGCTCATGAAGCGGCCTTCGCATCGGGTGCGCCCTTGACCGTGGCGGCACCCTTGAACCACGTCGCCGTGTAGGCCACGGCGGTCATGACGGCGATCCCCGAGAAACTGACGACGATCTGAGACACGAGCGATCCATCGAAATTGGCCGAGACGATCTGGGCGGTGAGCGACAGGAAAGTCCCAAGACAGAATATCTGCAGAGAGTGCTCCCCGCACCTGCGAACTGGCACGAAGATACGCCATTTGAGCCACGGGGCCCCCGGCGGCACGAGCAGCCGGACGAACCAGGCGATGGCCAGGAAGTGCAAAAACCTGAGGATATCCACGTTGGTCTTGTCGATCGGGTAGATTTGCCGGGACAGCCACTCCGGGATCATGGCTTCCAGCCAGTTATAGTGCCAGGAGGCCACGATCAGCCCGGCAAAGCACAGGAAAAGCCCCGACAAGACGGATATTGGCAGGCGGAAGCGGTCGAGCGTGCCCAGCCGTCCGCCCAGGACGGCCATGGCGGCGCCGGTGTGGAAGACGACCTGCCAGGCCATCGGATTGAACATCCAGACCTTCTCGTCGGGGTAGCCCGGCAGGTTCCAGCCGAAATGGAGCGTCGCGGCATAGAGGGCGAGCGACGCCCCGACGACCGCGCGCGGCCAGCGCACGACGATCGGCAGGACCAGCGGGAAGCTGGCCAGCAGGACGATGTAGAGCGGCAGCACGTCGAGGTTGGCCGGGCGGAATTTCAGCAGCGCGGCCTCGAGCATGGCGCGGTACGGATCCTGGCCGAGGCCGAGCAGCTCCATCTCCTCGATCAGCGCCGTCGTGCTGCTGGCGATCGAGACCCAGGCGATCTGGGCGGTGAAGGCCACGAACAGCAGGATGTGGGCGACGTAGAGCTGCCACACGCGGCGGTAGATGCGCGCCGCGGCCTTCAGCCAGCCCTCGCGCACCATCATGCGGCTGTAGGCGATGACGGCGGTGTAGCCCGAGATGAAGACGAAGATCTCGGTGGCGTCGCTGAAGCCATAGTTGCGCACCGTGAGCCAGCTCACGATGTTGTCCGGCACGTGGTCGAGGAAGATGAACCATAGCGCCAGGCCTCGAAACAGATCGAGGCGGAGGTCTCGCGTCGACGGAAGGGCGAGGGGCTTCATGTGCCGCATTGGTATCGCAGCGCAGGGGTCCGCGCTACGCTGGCGGCCGGAGGTGACAAAATGGCCAAGATCCCCCTGCTGCTGGTGCCGGGATTGCTCTGTTCACCGCGTCTGTACGCGCCTCAACTGGCCGCCCTGAAGGACGTCGCCGACGTCGTCGTGCCCGACTGGCGCCAGGCGCCGCCGGCGATCTGGGACTCGTGGGATGCCACCGCGCGCTGGGTGCTGGGCCAGGCGCCGGCCGAGAAATTCGCGCTCGCGGGACTGTCGCTGGGCGGCATGATCGCCGTCGAGATCATGCAGATCGCCGCCGAGCGCGTGACCCGGCTGGCGCTGCTCGACACCGGCGTGCGCAGCCAGAACGAGACCGAGCAGTCGATCCGCCGCGGCCGCATCCGGCTGGCCAACGAAGGGCATTTCGAACTGGTGCTGGGGCTGCAGATGTCGCGCTTCATCCCGGCCTATCGCCTGCCCGACAAGGCGCTGGTCGACGAGGTGATGAAGATGTGCGGCGAGATCGGCGTGGAGACCTACAAGCGGCAGGAGGCGATGGCGTGCGTCCGCGTCGACCGCCGCGGCGACTTGCCGAAGATCGCGTGCCCGACCATCGTCGTCTGCGGCCGTGACGACACCGCCACGCCGCTCTTCCTGTCGGAGGAGATGGCGGCGGCGATCAAGGGCAGCGAACTGATCGTCATCGAGAAGTGTGGCCACCTCATCACGATGGAAAGGCCCGACGAGACGAATGCGATCCTGAGGAAGTGGCTTTCATAGGAGCGCTCCTATGAGATAACCTTCTTCTCGCGCAGCGCCTTCACCTCGTCGGCCGAGAAGCCGGCGATGCCGGAGAGCACGGCGTCGGTGTGCTCGCCGAGCGACGGCGGCGGGCGCGTGTCGTCGACCGGCGTGTCGGAGAAATGGTAGTTCGAGCCGATCAGCGGCACGTCGCCGACGCGGCCGTGCTTGTAGGTCTTGAGCATGCCGCGGCGCTTGACCTCGGGCTCGTCGAGCGCCTCCTTCATGGTGCGGATCGGACCGGCCGGCAGGTGGCGCAGTTTCAGCGCCCAGTTCTCCTTGGTGTCGGTCTTCAGCACGTCTTCCATCAGCCGGGTGAGCGCGGGCTTGCTGGCCACGCGGTCGGCCACCGTCGCGAAGCGCGGATCGGTCGCCCATTCGGGGTGGCCCATCGCCTTGCAGGTGTCGACGAACAGTTTCTGGTTGGCGACGGCCATGTAGATCTTGCCGTTCGCGGTGTCGAACGAGCTGTTCGGCGCCGAGGCGAAGTGGCCGTTGCCGGCGCGCCGGGGCTGGTCGCCGCCGATCAGGTAGTACGAGCCCATGTTGCCGAGGCAGGCGAGCGCGGTGTCGTAGAGCGCGAGGTCGATGTGCTGGCCCTTGCCGGTCGAGGTGCGCGCGTAGAGCGCCGCGTTGATCGCCGATGACGAGTGGATCGCCGTCATCGTGTCGACGATGGCGATGGCGTGGCGCAGGCCCTCGCCGTCGGCCTCGCCGTTGACGCTCATCATCCCCGACTCGGCCTGCAGCACGGGATCGTAGCCCGGACGGTCCGACAGCGGCCCGGTCTGGCCGTAGGCCGAGATCGAGAGGAAGATCAGCTTCGGGTACTTCTTGTGGATGCTGGGATAGTCGAGCCCGTACTTCTTCAGCACGCCCGGCCGGAAGTTCTCGACCATCACGTCGGCGTCCGCGAGCAGCCTGTGCACGACCGCCTGGCCCTCGGGCTTGGTGAAGTCGAGCGCGACGCTCTTCTTGCCGCGGTTGTAGGTCATGAAGAAGTGACTCTCGCCCTTGTCTCCGCCCTCCTTCGCACCCGCCCGTGGCCCCGCGCCCTTGCGCGTGTCGTCGCCGCCGTCGGGGTTCTCGATCTTGATGACCTCGGCGCCCATGTCGGAGAGGATCTGGGTGCACAGCGGACCGGCGATGACGCGGGAGAAGTCCACGATGCGAACGCCGGTCAGCGGCGGCTTGCCCGATTCGGAGTGGCCTGATTTCGATTGTGACATGCACGCAAGGTAGGGCTGCGGCACACGCGCTGTCCATGCGGTGCGTTTCCATTACACTGCCGCGCCATGTCTCCATTTCGCATGTCGCTATCTCGCCGCACGACCCTGAAGCTCTCAGGCCTCGCGCTCCCCGCTCTCGCCGCCGGTCCCGCCCGCGCCGACGCCTGGCCAAACAAGGCCGTGCACATCGTCGTGCCGTTCGCGCCCGGCGGCTCGGGCGACATCACCGCGCGCCTGGTCGGCAAGTACATGGAGGACAAGACCGGCCAGCCGTTCGTCATCGAGAACAAGCCCGGCGCCAACGGCATCGTCGGCGTGCTGTCGGTGAAGAGCGCCGCGCCCGACGGCTACACGCTGATGCTGGCCACGACCTCGACCAACGCCGCCAACATCCACATGTACAAGAACCCGGGCTACGACCCCGAGAAGGACTTCACCGTCGTCGGCATCATCGGCTCGTCGGGCGCCTTCCTCGTGGTGCCGGCCGACAGCCCGCACAAGTCGATGGCCGACCTCGTGGCCTATGCCAGGGCCAATCCCGGCAAGCTGAACTTCGGCTATTTCAACGCAAGCTCGCAGGTGCCGTCGGAAGTGCTGGGCAAGACCGCCACGGTCGAATGGCAAGGCGTGGCCTACAAGGCGATCGGCAATGCCTGGAGCGACCTCTACGCCGGCGCCATCCAGTTCATGTTCGTCGACCTGACGGCGGCGCGCGGCCAGGTCGTCGCCAACAAGGCGCGCGCGCTGGCGATCTCGCTGGCCGAGCGCAGCCCGCTCTATCCCGACGTGCCGACGCTCGGCGAGACCTTCCCCGGCTTCGTCAGCACCGGCTTCCTCGCCGTCGCCGTGCCCAAGGCAGTGCCCGACGAAATCAAGCAGCGGCTGAACGGACTGATCAACGAGGCCGTCTTCTCGGAGACCATCCACAAGCGGCTCACCGAGGAATTCGCCCTGAAGCCGCTCCGGCTCGACCTCGCGCAATGCGCGGCGCAGGATCGCGAGGAGCGCGCCAAGTGGGCGCAGTACGTGAAGATCGCGAAGATCGAGCCGCAATGACAATGACGCGAAGCGTCATTGTCATTGGGTGCCGCTTGTAGTCGTTGTTGAAACAGCGATTCTCTATCGGCACGGCGCGGGCTCTCGCGCTTTGCTGCGCAAAGCGCTGCCGCCCGCCTTCGCGAGCTGCGCTCGCTCATCGCTCAACGCTCGAGGAACTCCAGCCACAGGCCGTGGGCCTCGACCCAGAGGCTGTTGCGCCCGCAGCCGGGTTCCCGCCGGTACCTCACGCGCATGGCGTCCAGGAAGCCTTGCGCGGTGAGGAGGTGCTTGACCGTGACCGTCGCCGCCACGATCGGCCGGCCGCGGGCGATCCGCATGCGCTCCGGAAGAAGGACGAGCTCCGCATCCTTGAAATGAACGGCCCGGATGCCATAGCCGAAGGGGGCGCAGAAAGCGCCTCCGACCACCTTGGCGCCGGGCAGCTTCTCGAGCTGCCGCTCGGCCGGGCTGCCGGCCAGCCAGACTCCGGACAGGGCGACGGCGCTGTTGGGGTGCTCGAAATGCTCGGGGCGGTCGGTCGGCGAGTGCTGCCGTGCGTCGAAGAACACGCCGGGCGGCGGCGTGTTCTTCGAGCCGGGCCGGTAGAGGCCGAGCGAAAAAGGACCGTCGCCGTCGCGCAGCCACTCGATGTACTCCACCGATAGCGCATCGATGGCCGCCGTCGGGCTGATCAGCTCGATCTCGGTGCCGTCGGCGAACTTCACATGCGCGTTGCGCAGGCCATTGTCGTGCGGCCGTCCGGGCTTCAGCACGAAGCCCAGTCTCTCGAAGTCCGCCGTGGCGCGCGCCAGATCCTTGACCACCACGGGGATGTGGTCGAGGCCCTCCACCCTCTGTTGCGCCGAGACGGAGCCCGCGACGGCGAAGACCAGGAGGAAGACGATGAAGAGTCGGCCCATGCGGCCGACGTTAGCACTCGTGCGCGCCTGCGGAAGCTGTGGCGTGACGACTCATTCCATGACGACCGCGTGGTCGGCTCCGGGGGACGCCATCGCCCGACGCAGCAGCAGGACCAGGGGCACCGCGGCCAGCGACAGGATCATCATCAGCTTGAAGTCGTCGCTGTAGCTGATGATCGCGGCCTGCTTCTGGATGACCAGGTCGAGCGCGGCGCGGCCGGCCGCCGTCAGGGGATTGAGGGTGTGCTGCACGACGTGGTTGTCGAAGGCGCGATTGACCGCCGTGACGTGGCTGCCGATCTCGGCGTGGTTGATCTGGTTGTTCCTGACCAGCAGGTAGGACACCACCGAAATGCCCACGCTGGAGCCGATGTTGCGCGACAGGTTGTAGAGGCCCGTCCCGTCGGGGCGCAGCCGGGTCGGCAGCGTGGCGAAAGTGACGGTCGTCAGCGGCACGAACAGGAAGCCCAGCCCCGCACCCTGGATGAAGCCGGTCGATGCGATCGTCCACTGCGAGACATCCGGGGTCCAGCCGGTCATGTCATACATCGCCCAGGCCGTCAGCAGCAGGCCGGCCATGAGCAGGAGCCGGACGTCGATCCGTCCCATGAGCCGGCCGACCACGAACATGCAGACCATGGTGCCGAGGCCGCGCGGCCCCATGACGATGCCCGCGGTCACCACTGGATAGCCCATCAGGGTCTGCAGATAGGGCGTCATCAGCGCCATGGAGGCCAGGTAGGTGACGCCGACGATGAAGATGAACAGCATGCCGACCGAGAAATTGCGGTCGAGGAACAGTGCGGGATTCACGAAGGAATTCCTGGTCGTGAAGGTGTGGACCAGGAAGACGTAGAACGCCGAGACGGCGACGACCGCCTCGACCAGGATCTCGAGGGAAGAGAACCAGTCGAGCTGCGCGCCGCGGTCGAGGAACATCTGCATGGCCGCGATCGCCACGCTCAGGCTGCCGAAGCCCAGCCAATCGAGCTTCGCGGCGGCGCTGACCTTGGTCTCCCGCAGGAAGAACCAGATGCCGGTGAAGGCGATCACTCCCAGCGGCACGTTGATGTAGAAAATCCAGCGCCAGCTGAAATGATCGGTCAGCCAGCCGCCGATCACCGGACCCAGCACCGGGCCCACCATCACCGATACGCCGAACAGCGCCATCGCCGAGCCGCGCTCCCGCGGCGTGTAGATGTCGAGCAGGATCGACTGGGCGATCGGCACCAGGGCGGCGCCGAAGAAGCCCTGCAGCAGCCGGAACGCCACGATCTGCGACAGCGACTGGGCCATGCCGCACAGCACGGAGGCAATCACGAAGCCCGCGACCGCGACCATCAGGACGCGCTGGCGGCCGAACTTGTTGGCCAGGAAGCCCGACGGCGGGGTCATGATCGCCGCCGCCACGATATAGGACGTCAGCACCCAGTTGATCTGGTCGGCGCTCGCCGACACGCTGCCCTGCATGTAGGGCAGCGCCACGTTGGCGATGGTCGTGTCGAGCGCCTGCATGATCACCGCCAGGATGATGCACGCCGTGATCGCCGGCCGGTTCGCGGGACGCGGCGCGGCAGGCGCCAGGCCAGCCATTATCAACTCCCCGAGCCGAACAGGCCCGTCAGGAAGTGCGGCAGCCCGCGGGCATGTCCGGTCGTGATGCTCAACTCCACGCTCATGCCGACGCGCAGCGGCGGTTTGCCGGCCGCGTTGTCGATGCGGACGCGCAGCGGAATGCGCTGGACGACCTTGACCCAGTTGCCGCTGCTGTTCTCGGCCGGCAGCAGCGAGAAGCTCGAGGCCGATGCCGGGCTGATGCTGTCGACGGTGCCGGTCCATTGCTCGCCGGGATAGCTGTCGACCTCGACGGTGGCCTTCTGGCCGGGCTTCACGTCGGTCAGCTCGGTTTCCTTCGGACTCGCCTGGACCCAGACATGGTCGCTCGAGACGATGTTGAAGGCCGTCGCCGCGGCAGCAAGAAACTGGCCGGGCTGCAGCGCCGGTACGTTCGTCACGATGCCCGCGAAGGGCGCGCGCACGACCGTGTGGTCGAGCTGGCGCGCGGCCTCGTCGCGTGCTGCCACGGCCGCCTTGTAGCGCGGATGGTCTTCGATCGGCGCATCGGGATTGCCGTTCAGGTTCGCGGCGATGGCCGCCAGTTGCTGCTGCAGCGACGCCAGCTTCTGCTGCGAGCCCTGGAAGGTGTTGCGCGAGGAATCGACGTTGGCTCGCGCCGTGTAGTTGCCGGCCACCAGCTGCTGCTGGCGCTTGAGGTTGGTGTTGGCGAAGTCGACGTCGGCCCTGGCCTGCTCGACCTGGGCCTGCATGTTGCGGTAGCTGGCCTGCAGCGCCAGGAGATCGTTCCGCGTCGTGCCGACGCCGGCCTCGGCGCGATCGAGGGCCAGCCGGAACTGCAGGTCGTCCAGCTTGAACAGCACGTCGCCCTTGGCGACGGTCTGGTTGTCGTGCACCAGCACCTCGCGGACGATTCCCGACACGTCGGTCGACAGGCCCACCATGTCGGCCTGCACATAGGCGTTGTCGGTCGACATGACCGTGCCGCCGGTCACGTAGAAATATCCGCCGACAAGCAGGGCCACCGGCAGGAGCGCAAACAGCAGGGGACGCCGCAGCGACCTCCGGGCCTTCGCGGGACGGCTTGCCGCGCGCGGCGCCGATGGAGGCGCGGCGACGGACGGTTCGGCCGGACCGGGCGTCCCCTTGAGATCGACCACTCGGGCGTCAGGTGCGTGTGCCGGGCGACGGGCTGCATCCTGACGAGCCTTGTCATCAGGCACGTCCAGGGAACCGAGCCGATCGACATTTACGGGAGATGAACCATCCACGACACAGAACTCCTGCACTCCGCCTCTTGGGCAACGGTTGAAATAGCCATTAGGTCCATTTCGACAAGCAGGATTGATTTTCAGACGTAGTATGATAAATTAGACTATTGAACGAAAAGCCCTGACTTCTGGGAGAGGCAGCCATGATCGACATCAATGCCGTCCGGACGGACCCCAATCTGGCCAGGGTGGTGCAGGCCCAGTTCCGCCGCGCCGTCGGCATGATCAACGGCCGCTGGAAGCTCGAGATCCTGTGGCTGCTGAGCCATGGCACGCGCCGCTTCGGCGAACTGAAGCGTGGCCTGCCGGGCATCACCCAGCACATGCTGACGGCGCAACTGCGCGCGCTCGAACGCGACGGGCTGATCAAGCGGACGATTTTCGCCGAGGTGCCACCCCGGGTCGAATACGAGAACACCGACGCCGCGCGCCGGCTGCGGCCGATCTTCGTCGAGATCGTCAGCTGGGCCGAGGAGCAGGACGCGCTGGCGCTGCCGTCGGAACCGGCCGCGCAGGTTGGCCAGCAAGCGTAGCTTCGCGGCGGTGCGTCAGCGCCGGCGGTCCAGGACCTCGATCAACTCCTCGATCTTGATCTGCCGGTCGCGCGCGCTGCCGGCATGGAAGGCGTGCGCCACGCAGTGGTTCAGGTGCTCGTGCAGGATCTCCTGCTCGACCTTGTCGAGCGCCGCCCGCACTGCGCGGATCTGCGTCAGCACGTCGATGCAGTAGCGGTCTTCCTCGACCATGCGCGCCACGCCGCGCACCTGGCCCTCGACGCGCGACAGGCGGGCGAGCTGGGATTTCTTGATCCGTTCATCCATGTCTTGAACCATACCCCCGTAGGGTATATTTAGCAAGCCATGACGATGGAAGAAATCGCGATCGACCCCGTGTGCGGCATGAAGGTAAAGGTCGCGGCAGCGAAGAACACCGCGCTGCACGCCGGCCACACCCATTACTTCTGCAACCCGAAGTGCCTGGTGAAGTTCACCGCCGAGCCCGACAGGTATCTGAAGCCGCGGCCCGCCGAGGCGGCCACGCCTCCCCCGCCACCCGGCACGATCTTCACCTGCCCCATGCATCCCGAGGTACGCCAGGTCGGTCCGGGCAGCTGTCCCCTCTGCGGCATGGCGCTCGAGCCCGCCGAGATCACGCTCGACCAGGCCCCCAACGAAGAGCTGATCGACATGACGCGCCGGCTGTGGATCGGCGGCGCGCTCACCCTCCCGGTTGTCGCCCTCGACATGACCGGCCACATCGGCGGCCACGCCCTCGGCCTCCACTCGAGCTGGCTCGAGCTGCTGTTCGCCACTCCGGTGGTGCTGTGGGCGGGCTGGCCGTTCTTCGTGCGCGGCGTGCAGTCGGTCCAGCGGCGCGCGCTCAACATGTTCACCCTGATCGCGCTCGGCACCGGCGCCGCCTGGCTCTACAGCGTCGTGGCCACCGTTACCGGCGGCGCGGTCTATTTCGAATCGGCGGCGATGATCATCGTGCTCACCCTGCTCGGCCAGGTGCTGGAGCTGCGCGCCCGCGACGCCACCTCGGGCGCGATCCGCGGCCTGCTTGGCCTGGCCCCGCGCACGGCCCTGAAAGTCGACCCGCACGGCCATGACACCGAAGTCGCCATCGACACGATCGCCGTGGGCGACCGGCTGCGCGTGCGACCGGGCGAAAAAGTGCCGGTCGACGGCGTGGTGACCGACGGCAGCGGCGTGGTCGATGAATCGACCATCACCGGCGAGCCGATGCCCGTGGCCAAGGAGATCGCCGCCCGGGTCATCGCCGGCACGGTCAATCGCAGCGGCAGCTTCGTGATGACCGCCGAGAAAGTCGGCGCCGACACGATGCTGGCCCGCATCGTGAAGATGGTGTCCGAGGCCCAGCGCAGCCGCGCACCGATCCAGCGCCTGGCCGACAGTGTCGCCGGCTGGTTCGTGCCGGCCGTGCTCGCGGCGGCCGTACTGGCGGCGGCTGCCTGGACGGTCTGGGGGCCCGACCCGCGCCTCACCCACGCGCTGGTCGCGGCGGTCGCGGTGCTGATCATCGCCTGTCCCTGCGCGCTGGGCCTCGCCACGCCGATGTCGATCATGGTCGGCGTCGGCCGCGGCGCCTCGCTCGGCATCCTCGTGCGCAACGCCGAGGCGCTCGAGCGGTTGGAGAAGGTCGACACGCTGGTGATCGACAAGACCGGCACCTTGACGCTCGGCCGGCCGCAGATCGCCGAGGTGACCGGCGGCATGGAAACAGTGCGCCTGGCCGCCAGCCTCGAGCGCGGCAGCGAACATCCGCTGGCTGCCGCGATCGTCGAGTTCGCGCGCGACCGCAGCGTGACGCTCCTGCCGGTGAGCGACTTCCGCAGCCACGCCGGCCGCGGCGTATCGGGAACGATCGACGGCAAGCGCCTGCTGCTGGGCAATGCGCGCTTCCTGAAGGAGAACGGCGTCGACCTCGGCGCCTTCCAGCGGCCGGTGATGCTTGCCATCGATGGCAAGCTCGCCGGCACGATGACCGTCGACGACCCGGTCAAGGACACGACCGCCGGCGCGCTCGCCGACCTGCGGCGGGACGGGTTGCGCATCGTCATGCTGACCGGCGACAACCGGCGCACCGCCGAGGCCGTGGCCACGCAGCTCGGCATCGTCGAGGTCGAGGCCGAGCTCCTCCCCGAGGACAAGGCGAGGATCGTGCAGCGCCTCAAGGGTGAAGGCCGCATCGTCGCCATGGCGGGCGACGGCATCAACGACGCGCCGGCGCTGGCGGCGGCCGACGTCGGCATCGCCATGGGCACCGGCACCGATATCGCCATCGAGAGCGCGGGCATCACCCTGGTGAAGGGCGACCTCGCGGCGATCGTGCGTGCGCGCCGTCTGTCGCGCGCCACCATGGCCAACATCCGCCAGAACCTGTTCTTCGCCTTCATCTACAACGCCGCCGGCGTGCCGATCGCGGCAGGCGTCCTCTACCCCGTGCTGGGCCTGCTGCTCAGCCCCATGGTGGCGGCCGCGGCGATGGCCTTGAGCTCGGTGTCGGTCATCGGAAACGCCCTCAGATTGAGGAAATCGGCCCTGTAGCGACGCGCGCAGAGCCGCAGCGTGATTTTCGTGGCGTTCTCCTCGTTCGCGTCCCACATTGCCGGCGCCCTGAAGCATAATCCGTCCGGCTGGAAGCAGCCGGACGGATTATGCCTGGGTCGAAGCGCTTCGAGTTAAGCGTTTCCGATCAAATGGAACCGCAAGCGGTTCCATTTGATCGGAACCCGCCCCAGCACCCGCGACGATGCATTTGTCAGGCTCGAACATGAACCGTATCGCTCTTCCCCTTCTCGCCCTGATCCTGTCGACCGCTCCGGCGCTCGCCGACGACGCGAGCTACTGCGGCGAGTTGTCGGAACTGGCGCTGAGATATCTCGGCAAGTTCTCGCACGGCCGCAACATCCCCGACCTCGACGTCGCCGCCGCGGTCGACCAGTGCCAGCGCGGCAACTATGCCGCCGGCATCCCGACGCTGGAGCGCAAGCTCAAGGCCAATCGCTTCACCCTGCCGGCGCGCTGAGCGGCGGCGCCTTCAGGCGAGCGCGGCCCCGGTCAATCGGCGGTAGGCCTCGAGGTAGCGCTTGCTGGTGGCGTCGACCACTTCCGGCGGCAGCTTCGGCGCCGGCGCCTCGCCGTTCCAGCGGCCGGCGTGGCGCTCGACGTCGAGCCAGTCGCGCAGCGGCTGCTTGTCGAAACTGGGCTGCGGCTGGCCCACCCGGTAGCCGTCGGCCGGCCAGAAGCGCGAGCTGTCGGGCGTCATCACCTCGTCGATCAGCAGGATCTCTCCCGACCCCGTGCGGCCGAACTCGAACTTCGTGTCGGCGATGATGATGCCGTTGGCCAGCGCCACGTCGCGACCGTTGGTGTAGACGATGCGCGTCAGCCGCTCGAGCTCGGCAGTGACGTCAGCGCCCAGGATCTCCTTCATCCGGCCGACCGTGATGTTCTCGTCGTGGCCGCTCTCGGCCTTGGTCGCCGGGCTGAAGATCGGCGGATCGAGGCGGCCGCTTTCCTGCAGGCCGCCGGGCAGCTTCTCGCCGGCCAGCGTGCCGGCCTTGGCGTATTCGCGCCACGCCGAACCCGAGAGATAGCCGCGGATCACGCACTCGATGGGGAACACCGTGCCGCGCCGGCACAGCATGGCGCGGCCGGCGATCTGCCCGCGATGGGCCCCGAGCGCCGGCACGGCGGCGACGATTTCGTCGGCGTCGGCCGAGATCATGTGATGATGCACCACGCCGCCCAGCTTGCGGAACCACCAGGCGCTGGTCTGCGTCAGCACCGCGCCCTTCATCGGGATCGGCTCGGCCATCACCACGTCGTAGGCACTGACGCGGTCGGTGGCGACCAGCAGCAGCCGGTCGCCCTCGACCTCGTAGACGTCGCGCACCTTGCCGCGCGCGATGAGCCTCAGCGGCAGATCGCTCGTCGTCATCAACACCATCGCATCACCTCATCCTGAGGAGGCCGCGCAGCGGCCGTCTCGAAGGATGGGCCGCGGTGCGGGTGCCCACCCTTCGAGACGCGGCCTGCGGCCGCTCCTCAGGGTGAGGTCTCCTTGTTGGTCACTTCTCGTTTCGCATCTCGTGGAATACTTCCTTGGCCGTCAGCAGCGCCTCGCGCACCGCCGGCAGACCGATATAGCCGCACAGGTGCATCAGCGCCTCCGCCAATTCATCCTCAGTCCAGCCCTGGTTTCGCGCCATGCGCAGATGGATTGCCAGCTCGGGCCAGCGCGCCTGGGAGGTGTCGGAGATCACGCAGATCAGAGCCCGCGTCTTCATGTCGAGGCCGGGCCGCGTCCACAGCATGCCGAACACGGCCTCGCGGGCATAGTCGCCGAACTTCTGCATGATCGGGTCGTCGTAGACCGTGGTGTTCATCTTGTCGGCGTGGGCCGCACCCATCAGCTTGCGGCGGACTTCGGTGCCCTTCTTGTAGTTCTCGCTCTCGGCCATCGTTCCCTCCTGGAGATTTGCCGGAGCGTAGCCTTCCCTCACACCAGCCGGTAGCCGATTCCGGGCTCGGTCAGGACATGCCGCGGTGCGGATGGATCGGCCTCGACCTTCTGGCGCAGCTGGCGAACGTAGACCCGCAGATATTGCGGATCGACCGTCTCGTTGCGCCACACCTCGCGCAGCAGGTGCTTGTGGGTCAACACCTTGCCGGCGTGGATCACGAGCTGCTCGAGGATGTCGTATTCCTTGGGCGACAGCTTCACGTCCTCAGTTCCACGCCGCACCAGCCGGCGCACCAGGTCGACGCTGAGATCGTCGCTGGTGAAGGTGCGCTCGGCGCCCTGCTCCTGCAGGCGATGGCGCAGGGCCGCGCGGATGCGCGCCAGCAATTCGTCGGCGCCGAACGGCTTGGTCACGTAGTCGTCGGCGCCAGAGTCGAGCGCCGTCACCTTGGCCGCCTCGTCGCCCCGGCTTGACAGCACCACGATCGGCACCGGCCCGACGGCGCGGATCCTGCCGATCAGGGCGAGGCCGTCGATGTCGGGCAGGCCGAGGTCGAGCAGGACGAGATCCGGGCGGTGATGGCGCAGCGACGCCAGCGCCTCCGCCCCGGTCGAGGCCTCGAGGATGCGGTAGTCGTGTGCGCCCAGCGCGGTGCGCAGCAGCCGGCGGATCGGCGGCTCGTCCTCGACGATCAGGATGGTGGCGGCGTCGCCGGTCATGGTGCCGTCCGATAACTCACGATGAATTCCGCCCCGCTGCGGTCCGTGCGGTTGCGCGCCGCGATCGTGCCGCCCTCGGCCTCGACGAAGCCCTTGGCGATGGCCAGCCCGAGGCCGGTGCCGGCCCGCCGGCGGTCGCCGTCGTCGGCGCGATAGAACTTGTCGAACAGCCGGTCAAGGGCGGCCGGGGCGATGCCGTCGCCCTCGTCGCGCACGACGATCTCGACCCGGTCGCCGGCCCCTGTCCCCGCCGGCCGGGCCTCGACCTCGATGCGGCCACCGGCCGGCGAATATTTGGCGGCATTGTCGAGAAGATTGAACAGCACCTGCTCGGCCAGCACGAAGTCGAGCGACAGCGACGGCAGGCCGGGCGCGACCGAGGAGACGACCGTGCGATCCTGCAGCGCCGACGCCGCCCGCCGCAGCGTCGTCGAGACGAGGTCGCCGACCTCGACCGGCTCGCGCTTGGGCACGATCACGCCGGCGTCGAGCCGCGTCATGTCAAGCAGGTTGCCGACGAAGCGGTCGAGCCGCCGGGCCTCGCTCAGCGCCGTACCGCGGAGTTCCTCGCGGGTTGCCTCGTCATAGAGTTCGCGATGGCTGCCGAGGCTCGACAGCGCGCCGATGATCGAGGCGAGCGGCGTGCGCAGGTCGTGTGACACCGAGGTCAGCATGGCCGAGCGCAGGCGCTCGCGTTCGGCGCCGATCCGGGCCTCGTCGATGTCGGCCGCCAGCGCCACCCGCTCGATGGCGACCGCCGCCTGGTTGCCGACGGCCTCGAGCAGTCGCCGCGCCGACTCGGGCAGCACCGGAGGATCGCCGAGCGACAGGATGCCGATGACCCCGATCGGGGCGCGGCTGGTGCGGATGAGCACGAACAGCCAGCGGCCGCCCGGCAGCGTGTCGGTGCCCCGGCCTGTCGCCTGCTCGGCGTCCCAGCACCAGCGTGCGGCAGCGAGGTCGGCGTCGTGGAATTCGCTGTCGGGCGGGAATGCCGCGCGCAACACCAGATGCCCGGATTCGCCGGGATTCTTCTCTGGCATCAGCATCGCGACCTCGGCGTTGAGCAGGCGCGCGAGATGCGTGACGACGATCCACAGCAGGTCGTCGAGGTCGACGACGCCGGCGATCTTGCGGCTGAAGGCATAGAGATCGGCGGTGGTGCGCGCCTCGCGGCGGGCGGACTGCGCCTGGGCGCGCGTGCGCGTGCCCAGTGCGCTCGCCACGACCGCAACGAACATCAGGAAGAAGAGCGCCACGACGTTCGCGGGATCGGAGATGGTGAGCCGGTAGAGCGGCGGCAGGAAGAAGAAATTGTAGCTCACCACCGACAGCGTCGAGACCCAGAGCGAAGGCACCAGGCCGTGGCGTGCCGCGGCGATCAGGACGGGCACGACGAACACCAGCGAGATGTTGGACAAAGCGACATGGGTGTCGATCCCCACGCCCAGCGCCGTCGCCAGCGCCGTCGTCAGCACGCCCTCGAAATAGGGGCCGATCGAGCGCGGGGCGCCCATCAGCCAGTCGATCGGCCCCTTCGGCTCGGGCTTGTCGCTCGACGATGCCACTTCGACGACGAGGCCCGATCCGCTGCGCACCAGGTCGTTGACGACCGAGCCGTGACGCAGCTCGAACCAGCGCGAGCGCCGCGACTTGCCGACCACCACGCGCGTGGCGTTGCGCGAGCGCGCGAAGGCCAGGACCTCCTCGACGACGGAACGGCCGGGCACGGTCACGACTTCCGCCCCAAGCTGGCCCGCCAGCCGCGTCGCCTCGGCCAGCCGTGCCTGCTCGGCCTCGGTGAGCAGCATGTGACGCGGGGTCTCGACGTAGAGCGCGATCAGCTCGGCATCGAGGCCGTCGGCCGTGCGCTTGGCGGCGCGCACCGTGTTGGCCGCGGCGATGCCGGGATCGAGGCAGACGATCACCCGCTCGCCAGCCGCCCAGGGGCCGGTGATGGCGTGCTCGCGCATGTAGCTCAGCATCTGGTCATCGACACGCTCGGCGGTGCGCCGCAGCGCCAGTTCGCGCAGCGCCGTGAGGTTGCCGGGCGAGAAATAGTGGCGCAGCGCGCGCTGTGCGACGTCGCGCACATAGACCTTGCCCTGGTTCAGCCGTGCGATCAGGTCGGCCGGCGTGAGGTCGACCAGCTCGATCTCGTCGGCCGAATCGACCACGGAGTCGGGAACGGTCTCGCGCACGCGGATGCGGGTGATGCGGGCCACCACGTCGTTCAGACTCTCGACGTGCTGCACGTTGATGGTCGAGTAGACGTCGATGCCGGCGGCCAGCAGCTCCTCGACGTCGAAGTAGCGCTTGGGATGGCGGCTGCCCGGCGCGTTGGTGTGCGCCAGCTCGTCGACCAGGACCAGCGCAGGCCGGCGCGCAAGAATGGCGTCGAGGTCCATCTCGTCCAGCGCGCGTCCCTTGTACTCGACGTGCCGCCGGGCCACGGCCTCGAGGCCGGCGCCTTGCGCCTCGGTCTCGGCGCGGCCGTGGGTTTCGACCACGCCCGCCACGACATCAACGCCCTCGGCCTTGCGGCGATGCGCGGCGGCCAGCATCGCGTAGGTCTTGCCGACGCCCGGCGCCGCGCCGAGGAAAATCTTGAACTTGCCGCGCGCCTCCTTTTGCGCGGCTTTCAGCAGCGCATCGGGCGAAGGGCGTGTCTCATCGGGAACGCCGGCAACCATCTAACGTCGAGGATGTCATCGTGCCGACAGAGCGTCGAGCGCCATGTTGAGCGCAAGCACGTTGACCCGCGGCTCGCCGATCAACCCGAGGAAACGTCCGTCGATATGCTGCGTGACGAGCGTGCGGACCGTGCCCTCGGTCAGCCCGCGCGCCCTGGCGACGCGCGGCACCTGGAAGAAGGCCGCAGCCGGCGTGAGATCGGGATCGAGGCCGCTCGCCGACGTGGTGACGAGGTCGATCGGCACCGGCACGCCGGGGTTCTCGGCCTTGACCTTCTCGAGATCGCCCTGGACGCGCTCGACCAGTGACTTCGCCGTCGGGCCGGCATTGCTGCCCGACGAGTTGGCCGCGTTGTAGGGTGCGGGAATCGTCTTGGTGGCGTCCTTGGGATCGGTGCCGGTGGTGGCCGACGGCCGGCCACGGAAATACTTGTCGGCGATGAAGTTCTGGCCGATCAGGCTGGAGCCGATCACCTTGCCGTCCTTCTCGACCAGGCTGCCGTTGGCCTCAGCCGGAAAGACGAGCTGGGCGATGCCGGTCATCGCCAGCGGATAGGCGAGACCGGTCAGGAGGGTGAGGCAGGCCATCATGACGATGGCGGGGCGCAGATGTCCGAGCATTTTCAGATCCTCACGCAAGACCGATGGCGGTGACCATCATGTCGATCAGCTTGATGCCGGCGAACGGCACGATGATGCCGCCGACACCGTAGACGAGCAGGTTACGGACCAGCGCCGCAGAGGCGCCGACTGGCCGGTAAGTCACACCCCGCAGCGCCAGCGGAATGAGGGCCACGATGATTAGCGCGTTGAAGATGATGGCCGACAGGATCGCGCTCTGCGGCGACTGCAGATGCATGACGTTGAGCGCCTGGAGCTGCGGGTAGAGCGCCACGAACATCGCCGGGATGATGGCGAAGTACTTGGCGACGTCGTTGGCGATCGAGAAAGTGGTGAGCGCGCCCCGGGTCATCAGGAGCTGCTTGCCGATCTCGACGATCTCGATGAGCTTGGCGGGGTCGCTGTCGAGGTCGACCATGTTGCCGGCCTCTCGCGCCGCCATGGTGCCGGTGTTCATCGCCACGCCGACGTCGGCCTGGGCCAGCGCGGGCGCGTCGTTGGTGCCGTCGCCGCACATGGCCACCAGCTTGCCCTGGGCCTGCTCGTCGCGGATGAGCTTGAGCTTGGCCTCCGGCGTGGCCTGGGCCAGGAAGTCGTCGACGCCGGCTTCGGCGGCGATGGCGGCCGCGGTCAGGGGATTGTCGCCGGTGATCATCACCGTGCGGATGCCCATCTTGCGCAGGGTCGCGAAGCGCTCGCGGATGCCGCCCTTGACGATGTCCTTGAGATGGA
>Ga0105240_10005461_pt1 | contig 18944 bp, 13 predicted proteins | sample KBSC54metaG_FD_80426 | JGI IMG/M metagenome (GOLD analysis project Ga0105240, IMG submission 80426) | Corn rhizosphere microbial communities from Kellogg Biological Station, Michigan, USA - KBS C5-4 metaG | ecosystem: Host-associated > Plants > Roots > Rhizosphere > Soil | place: Michigan, USA... | reverse complement strand
CCTCCCGGGTTCCAGCGTCCTCGGCTTCGATGGCGGTGAGGGCATCGGCAGCGGTGCGCAGGCGTTGCCAGAGCAGGGCGGAGTCGCCGATCTCGACCCCGGCGAGGGCGTTCTTGGTGCGGACATCGATGAGGGCGAGGGCGCGGGTAAGGGAGGTGATCTCCTCATTGCCGAGGGAGCGATCGAAGCTGCCGGCGACATCGCGGGGCAGGCAGATCCGGAAGTCGTCGTCTGCCGTGCCATCGGCGGTCCCGTACGAAATTTCGTTTTTCCGCTGCATTTTTTCGTCCGAAATTTCGGACGGCTCCCTGGTGTCGGCGGCATCGGCGGCCAGCCAGTCCGGCACGCCATATTCGAAGGCTTCGCCCGGCACGCAGGACATCAGGAAGAAGGGATCGCCGATGACCCCGGGATCCTCGCACAGCTCCAGCATGGCGGGGAGGGGGACGGTGTCGGCATGCGCCTTCACCGCCGACAGGATCGCATGCTGGCGCGCCATGTCGTAAGGCGGCAGCAGGCCCTCTTCCGAAGGGGGCATGCGCAGGATCTCGTTCAGCCCCTCGACGAGATAGGTCTCGTTCGAATGGCCGGCGGACAGCGTCTTCACGCCGGTAATGGCGCGCCCGCGCGGCAGATAACTGCGCAGGCCGTCCGCGAGCTGATCCGTATCCCGTGCCATGTCCCCTCCCCTTGTATCGTCAGATCAGCGAGTTCGCGGCGGTCAGCCCGATCTCGGGATGGGCGCCGTGGATGATCGTCTCCATGATGCCGTGGCCGACCGCGTCGCCCTCGCGCACCGTGATCGGACAGTCGCGCAGCTGGCGGATGCGCTTGAGCGTGGGGATATCGAGCGTGTCGGCGAAGGCCTTGCCCTCCACCTCGAGAGGTCCTTTCCAGCTGCCATGCTTCTTGCCGTCGAAACCGAGATAGAGGCCAGGCCCCAGATGCACCGCCGTCTCGCCGGCGACTTCGACGTCGACCGTGCGGGTGCCGCCCTGCAGCATGTCGAAATGGATCTGCCCGCCGAGCAGGCGCCGCGTCCTGTCGTCATAGCGCAGCTCGGGGCGGACACGGGCGATCTTCTCCTGCGTGCCATCGGGCAGGTTGCGGTAGCCCGACGAGTAGAAGATGCGACCCTGCTTGGACTGGTAATAGAGATGGTAGGCGGTCTTCTCGCCTTGGCGGTCGACCAGCATGAACGGGCTCCAGACGAGGATGAACTCGCCCTCGCCGAACTTCACGTCGCCGAAATCGGCCGAGGGGCGGATATCCGCATTGTGCGCGCCGACATCGAGGCGGGTACCCCAGCTGTGGTCGCGATATTCTGTCCATTCCTCCGGGGTCACGTCGTATCGCTGGCCCTCGATCTCGACCCAGCCCGAGGGCACGCCGATCTGGTGGTAGCGGATCACGTCCGATCCGATGCGGAAGCCGTCGATCTCTCGCTGCTTGTGCCGATCCTCGAAGAAGGGCGGCATCTCGGAGGTGAAGGTGATGTCGTAGGCGATCGGCTGGGCATCGTTTTTCGCCAGCGGGTAGCGGACCTTGTGGAGCGGTTCGATGATCTCGTAGGTCAGCGGGCCGACCTCGGTGATCATCGGATCGTCGCGCAGCTCGCGGCTGGCGCGCACCGTCCATTGCGAGCGGCCGCGCGCGACCGCCGCCCAGCCGTCCATCACGCCGCGATTGTGGTAGCGCCCGAGCCCGAAATCCACGCCCATCGTGCCGTCCTTGCGGACGATCGCGGTCCAGATCTTCTCGGTCCAGCTGAGCTCGGACGTGGCGGTGGCGGCGAAGGTGTCGGCGATCTGGTGGTTGAGATGCTCGTCGAGCGCGATCAGCTGGCCGATGTCGCTCATCTGGTTGCGGACGTAATTGCGCGTCACGGAAAGCTCCTAGCTGGAAGGGGCGGCGATCGAGGCGAACTGGAGGATCGGCTCGACGTCGGTGTAGTTGGGGGCATCGGCGAAGAGCCTGGCACCGCATTGGGCGATCCCGGCCTCAAAGGCGGCGCGGCTGGTGAAGGTCATCTCGGCGACCGCCCAGAAGGGCGGCGGCGTGCCGTCGAGCGCGGCCTCGCCGGCCGCGACGCGCAGGCCGGTCAGCCCGTGCGGCGCCAGCAGCCCGCGTGCGAAGTCGGCGTGCCGTGTCGTGTAATAATCGAGATCGAAGCGGCTGCCCTGCTGGTTCGGGTAGACCGCCATCACGCAGATCATGGGCCTCTCCCAAGGCAGCCCTCTTCGGGTCAGGGAGTGGCTAACAATGTCGGACGATTTCGTCCAGCATATTTGTTCTGGGCGGCGCGATTATTCTTCGTCGAGCGATCCGAAGGCGGAGTTGGGCAACTCCTCCATCGTCTTGCGGGTGCCGTCGAAATGGCGCTTCACCGCGCGATCGGCGGCGGCGGCATCGCGATTGACGATGGCCTGGGCGATCTTGGAATAGCCGGACGCATGGCGCGACCGCTGCTGGTCGTTCTGCACCGTTTCCAGCTGCGCACGGAACAGATCGGTGCGTGAAAGCGGCATGGTGCGGGCGAGTTCCTTGTTGCCGCCGATGTCCACCATCGTGTCGTAGAAATGCTTGCGCTGCTCCAGATAGGCGGCGCGGCTGCCGCGCTTGTCGGCCTGTTCGAGAGCATCGGCGGACTGGAGAACGCGGGCGCGCTTCTCATCGGTATCGCAATGTTCGGCGGCGAGCCGGGCGGCGAGTCGCGCCAGGGGCTCCAGCACGTCGAGCAGATCGAGCACGGACTTGCGATCGAGCCGGCCTATGTAAGCACCGCGATAGCGGCTGAGCGTGACGATGCCGGCCGCGGCGAGATGCTTGAGTGCCTCGCGGAGCGAACCCCGGCTGATGTTGAGCCGCCGGGTCAGTTCGGGCTCGAGCAGGTGCTGGCCCGGCACGAAGGTGCCGGCGCGGATGCCGCGCGTGATCGCCTCGGTCACCTTGTCGGTTGCGCTCTGCACTCCGCCCGCCGTGTCGTCGTTGATCGGGGTCGGCTCTGATTTGATGCGCGCCTTCTTCGCGAGGCCCGTGCTGACTGAATCCATGTGCGATCCTCTGACCCAAGGTCCCGCTTGTATTTCGTTAGACGGCCGGGGTCCATATCTCGAATGAAAAGGTCGGTCTGTTTCATCTATCATAATCGTCGAACGATATTGACGAACATAAACGGGTATGAGACACCGCCATGGTCGAATCCTCACGCGGTCAGCCGGGTGGGAGCGTACCTCTCGGAACAGGGAGGCTCGGCACAGAGAGAGGGGAGAGCCCAATGAGAGATTTCGCACGCGCGCGTCTCGCGGCCATCAGCGCCACGTCCTTGATCGCGCTCGTCGCCGCGACGCCGGCCTTCGCGCAGCAGGCGGCACCCGCCACCGCGCCATCGACCGCCACGCCGGCGGTGCCCGGCGGGGTCGCGGAGATCGTCGTCACCGCCAACAAGCGCGTCCAGAACATCAACGATGTGGGCCTGTCGATCACGGCGGAGACGGGTGACACGCTGGTCAAGCGCAACATCACCTCGCCGACCGATCTCGGCAAGATCGTGCCCGGCCTGACGGTGCAGCCCTCGCAGTTCAACACGCCGGTCTACACGCTGCGCGGCGTCGGCTTCTACGAGACGACTTTGTCCGCCTCGCCGACGGTCGCCATCTACACGGACGAGGTGGCGCTTCCCTTCGCGGCGATGACCCGCGGCGTCGCCTTCGATGTCGAGCGCGTCGAGGTGCTGAAAGGGCCGCAAGGCACGCTGTTCGGGCAGAACACCACCGGCGGCGCGATCAACTACATCGCCAACAAGCCGACCGACCATTTCACCGCCGGGTTTGACGGCAGCTTCGGCCGTTTTTACACCGGCGATGCGCAGGCCTTCGTCAGCGGCCCGATCTCGAATACGCTGACCGCCCGTCTCGCGGTCCGCACGCTCGATTCCGGGACCTGGCAATATAGCTATACCCACGACGACAAGCTGGGCCGGAAGCGCGAGTTCGACGGCCGCCTGCTTCTCGATTGGGATCCCAGCGACAAGCTGAAGGTCCAACTCAACGTCAACGGTTGGCGGGATACGGGCGACACGCAGGCGGCCCAGCTGCAGTCGGACGATTGCGGCGGCTCGACCGCGGGCACCTGCGGCAGCCCGGACGCGACCAACTTCAAGAACTATCCGCGCGCGCCCCAGAATGCGCGCGCCGCCGACTGGAGCTACGGCGTCTTCGGACGGCGCCCGAAGCGCAACGATTATTTCTGGCAGGCGAGCCTTCGCGCCGACTACAATCTCACCGAACAGCTGACGCTGACCAGCATTTCGGCTTATTCGCGATACAACACGGATTCGGTCCAGGATTTCGATGGGTCGATCTATGCGACGGCGGACACGAACACGACCGGCTACATCAAGAATTTCTCGCAAGAGGTGCGGGTCAGTGGAAAATTTGATCGACTGACTTTCATCATCGGTGGAAACTACAGCAAGTCCAATACCTACGACAATCTGTTCTACAATTTCAGCCAGGGTCCTTCGTCCAACCCGCTCTGGATGATCCCGGGCGCACCGCGCGGCGAACTGACCTACAACGATTCCCGTCAGAACATTCGCGACCTCGCGGCCTTCTTCAACGCGGAATACAAGCTGACCGATCATCTGACCGTGATCGGCGGCGCGCGATATACCGACACGCATCGCAGCTTCGAAGGCTGCACCCACGATTATGGCGGCGCGACCGCCATCTGGTGGAACACCCTGTTCGGGACCAACGTGCAGGAAGGCGGATGCATCACCCTCGATGCCAATCTCCAGCCTTTCAACCCTGCGCTGTTCGATCATCTGAACGAGCACAACATCTCGTGGAATGCGGGCCTGAACTACAAGACCGAGGGCAGCACCCTGCTCTACGTGCGGGTCAGCAAGGGCTACAAGTCGGGCAGCTTCCCCACCGCATCGGTGGCGAGCTACACCGGCTACGCCCCGGTGAAGCAGGAGTCGGTGCTCGCTTACGAGGGCGGCTTCAAGGCGCCGATGTTCGATCGCAAGCTCGAGCTGACCTTTGCCGGCTTCTACTACGACTATAAGGACAAGCAGCTGCGCGGCCGTCTGCCGGACCCGGTGTTCGGCACGCTTGACGGGCTGGTGCAGATACCGAAGAGCCGGTTGTGGGGCATCGAGGCGTCGCTCCTCGCACGTCCGGCCAAGGGCGTGCGGTTGAGCCTGGGCGGCACCTATATCGATACCAAGGTGCAGAAGTTCGTCGGTTACGACGCCTTCGCCCAGCAGGTGGATTTCGCCGGACAGAAATTCCCCTACGCGCCGAAGGTGACGCTGACCGGGGACGCGGAATATGATTTCGCGCTGAGCGACCGGGTGAAGCCCTATCTCGGCGCCTCGCTCACCTACAACAGCAAGACCTCGACCGCGCTGGCCAACACCACGACCAGCTTCGTGGCCGCCGATCCGCGTTTCGACATCAAGGCCTACGCGCTCGTCGATCTGCGTGCCGGCATCGAACTGCCGGCCTCCAAGATGCGGATCGGCGTCTACGTCAACAATGTCGCCAACACCTATTATTGGACCAACGCGCAGGACACCCTGGCCTCGATCGTCCGCTACGCCGGTATGCCGCGCACCTACGGCGTGCAGTTGAGCTGGCGCTACTGAAGGCAGAAACGTCTCGTCGGGCAACGTTGCTTGCTTGACGAGATCGTTCTACGATGATCGCACTCGCGGCACAGCGGGGAGAGGATTTATGAGCACCCAGTTCGCCGACCTCGGTTCCGGGTTCGCGTCTCCGCCGGCGGAGCCCGCGCCGCCCCGCCTGGTCGATCGCATCCCGCCGATCCCCGACATCACGCGCCTGCACGGACCGATCACGCGCCGGCTGCTGCGGCGTTTCTATATCGGGCTGGCGGCGCTCGCCGTCGTCGGGCTGCTGCCGGTGTTGCTGGGGTTGAGTGCGCAGTGGAAGGCATTTGGCTTCGGCCTGCTCTTCCCCGGCGCGGGGTTCCTCTATGCGGGCGGCGTGCTGGGCGTGGCCTTCGCGCTGGCGTCCTTTGCCGCCTTCATGGTGATCCTGTTCATCTGGTGGGCGCGCGGCGTGCTGGTCGGGCCGCCCGGCGTGCTGGTCGGCACCGCGCTACTCTCCGCCGCCTGGATCAAGGGCGGCACCGGCGTGGGCTGGATGGAGGTAGGCATCCCGGCTGCGGTTGCGGCCTTCCACGCCGGTCTCGCCGTCCAGCGCCGTCGCGGGTTCGCCGCCGCGCGGGTGCGCGCGAAGGAATGGAACCCGAAGATCACCGCGGCCGCTCCGATCCTGCGCGACCATCCCGTCGAGGCGAGAGACGAGATGAAGCCCGGGCAGATCGCCGAGTTCCGCCGCATGCTCGATCTTGCGCTCCAGCCCGTTGAAAGCTGGAACGGCTTCCCGATGAACGACACCTGGCAGGATGGCGCGCTCCGCTACCAGATCTGCACGATGTCGTGGAACCTGGCGCTCGGCCAGTACAGCCAGCTTCCCGCCTTCCACGGTTATCTGAACACGGCGCAGGAAAACCTGATCCGCAAGCATATCCACCGCAACACCTGGAACTATTGGTATTGGGAAAGCCTCTGGGGCAATTTCAAGGCCGACAAGAACCCGGTCCATATCGACAACATCATGCTCACCGGCTTCCTCGGCGTGTCGCTGGGGCTGTTCGAGACGGCCAGCGGCACTTCGCCCTTCAAGGCGCCCGGATCGCTCACCTTCCGCTGGGATGAGCAGACCGCCTTCCCCTACAGCCACTCGACGATGCTCGAGGAGGTGGTGAAGAACTTCAAGCGCTACGATTATGGCTGGTTCCCCTGCGAGCCGCGCTGGATCTATTCGATGTGCAACCTCGTCGGCCGCACCGCGCTGGAGTTGCACGACGCGCGTCACGGCACCCATTACGCCGACGCGATCGCCCAGCGCTTCGAGAAGTCGATGACCGAGGAGATGATGCTCCCCGACGGTCGCATCCGCGTCTGCACCTCGGCACCGTTCGGCTTCACCGTGCCGAGCCTTTCCGGCCTATTCGGCGAGACCTGGGGCATCCGCTTCCTGACGCCCCATGCACCCGATCAGGCCGAGCGGCTGTGGCAGATACTGAAGCAGGACTTCATCCATGTGATGCCCGACGGCGGCCTCGATTTCCGCCTGCTCCCGCTGGGCTGGGACACCCGCAAGCCCGCCGACTTCTCGCGCTGGCCCGAGCTCAACCCGCTGGTGATGGTGCTCTGGGCGGCATCCGAGATGGGCGACGAGGAGATCATTTCCGCCACCCGCAAGACGATGGACGAGCGCTATGGCGAAGGGATCGCTGACGCCATGTCGTGGGCGGGCACCAATACGGTGCGCAACATGGTGGTGAAGGGCTTGCCCGAGGCCTGGGCGACGGGGCCGATCCTGGCCGACGCCGTCTATCCCGAGGCGATCGTGACGCGCGCCGTGACCGATGGCGAGGCGCTGCGCCTCGTCCTCCAGCCGGGCGGCGAGGGCGGCAAGACTCGCCTGGGCTTCGCGCGGCTGGTGCCGGGCCGGCGCTATCGCGTGCGCCAGAGCGGTGTCGAGCTGGCTGGCGGCGCGGACGGCACGGCGGCGCTCGACATCCTGCTGGCCGGGCGTACCGAGATCGATCTCGTGCCGCTCGCCTGACGCGATGGCCTGCTGTGTCCTTGCTGCGTTGCTGCTCGGCCAGCTGGTCGCGTTGCTGCGCCGCTGGGGCATCTTCTGGGGGCTGGTGCGGGCTCGGGACTATGAAGATGGCGGCAACACCGCGCTGAACTGGGCGAAGGCGCGCCTCGCCACGCCGCGCGCCAAGCGCGCGCTGGCGGCGGCCTTGGTGGTCGAGATCGGGTTGCTGGGTACGTGGGTCTACACCCGGCACGGCGCGCATCTCTATCGGCTGGCGGACGTCGCGGTGTCGCGCCTGCAGGGGGAGCGTGTCGTCTATATCGGGGTCTGCACGCCCAGGAGTGACGACGATTATGTCCGGGTGGTGCTGAACCGGCCCGATCGCGCCTGAGCGCAGCAGGAGGGGGCATGGAGTTCGCAGGCAAGGTCGCGATCGTCACCGGCGCGTCGCGCGGCATCGGGCGCGCAGTGGCGGAGATGCTGGCGGAGCGGGGTGCCTCGCTGGTGCTGGTCGGTATGGACAGGGCGCGGATCGGGGCAGTGGCCGGCGAGATCGGGCGGGGCACCGTGTCCGTCGCCGGTGACGTGGCGCGGGCGGAGACGGCAAGGGCTGCGGTCGACGCGGCGGTTGCCACCTTCGGCACGCTCGACATCCTGGCCAACATCGCCGGTGCTTTCCCTACCGCATTGTTGCAGGACACCTCCGACGAGCAGTTCGCCCAGAGCATCGCCACCAACCTCCAGGGTACCTTCGCCTTCTGCCGTGCCGCGCTGCCGGTGATGCGCGGGCAGGGTGGCGCGGCGATCGTCAACATGTCGTCGATGGCGGCGCGCTTTCCGACGCCGGGCCTCTCCGTCTACGGCGCGAGCAAGGCCGGGGTCGAAGCCTTTTCCCGTTCGATCGCGGCGGAAGTGGCCCCCGAGGTGCGCGTCAACGTCGTCGCCGCCGGCCCGACTGCGACCGAGACCGTGCGCGCTCTTATCGAAGCCGACACCACGGGCGCCACCGCCGCCGTGACGAAGAGCCTGCCGCTCGGGCGGCTGGCGAAGCCCCGCGAGATCGCGGAAGTCGTTCTTTTCCTGGCATCGGACCGGGCGAGCTGCATGACCGGGCAGGTGGTCCATGCCAATTGCGGCGGCCTGATGCCCTAATCAAATTCGACATATTCGCCTGTCAAAATCGTCCGACGATACTTGACGCACGCGGATCGGCGTGGAAGAAACGCCCTGTCGATCGGATCACTCCCGGTGGTCCCCTGCGCGACCGGCACACTGAATGCCGGCGCCGCCGACGAGACAGAGAGGATAAGATCATGGGAAGCTTCTCGCCTTCGCAGCGCCGTTCGATGCTCGCCGGCGCCTCGATATTGGCCGCAGCCACGCTCGCCATGTCGGTTCACGCGCAGGATGCAACCCCCGCCGCACCGCCCGCCGCCACGCCGGCACCGCAACCCTCGGGCGCACCCGAAATCATCGTCACCGCCAACAAGCGGGCCGAGAACATCAACAAGGTCGGCCTCACCATCACCGCGATCGGCGCCGATGCGCTGAAGGAACGCTCCATCCAGTCGGTCGACGACATTGCCAAGGCGGTGCCGGGGCTCAGCTACACCAACAGCGCCAACAACACGCCGGTCTACACCCTGCGCGGCGTTGGCTTCTACGACACCTCGCTCGGCTCCTATCCGGCGAACAGCGTCTATCTGGATCAGGTGCCGCTGCCCTTTCCGGTGATGACGACGCTCACCGCCTTCGATCTCGAGCGGATCGAGGTGCTGAAGGGGCCGCAGGGCACCCTGTTCGGCCAGAATTCCACCGGCGGCGCGATCAACTACATCGCCGCCAAGCCCACGGACACCTTCCACGCCGGTATCGAGGGCAGCTACGGTCGGTTCAGCGACCTGTCCGGCAGCGCCTTCATCAGCGGGCCTATCGCGAACGGTCTGACGGCACGCTTCGCGCTCCGCGCCGAGCATGCCGATCCCTGGCAGTACAGCTACACGCGGGACGCCAAGAACGGCCGCACCAGCACCGTGGCGGGCCGCCTGCTGGTCGACTGGGCGCCGTCCGACACGCTCAAGTTCGAGCTCAACCTCAACGCCTGGCGCGACGACAGCGACCCCGAGGCGGTGCAATATTACAAGTTCAACCAGCAGGCGGTCTCCAACACCCCGCCGATCGAGGCTTATCCGCGCGCGCCACAGACCGCGCGCGCTGCCGACTGGAGCCCCGACAACGGCATGTACGGCCATCGCGTGCTCAAGCAGGCGGCGCTGCGCGGAGACTGGACCTTCGCGCCCGACGTGACGCTCACCTCGATCACCGCCTACACCCACTTCAAGGAAGACGGCGCGATGGATCAGGACGGCACCGCGCTGTCCGACATCGATCTCCAGCCCTATTTCGGGCACATCAACAGCGTTTCGCAGGAACTGCGCATCGCCAACGCCGACAGCCACGATCGCTTCCGCTGGGTGGTGGGCGGCAATTACAGCCACGACCATGTCTTCTATGACGAGCGTCTGCTCTACGCGGATTCGTCCGCATTCTATAATTACGGCATCGACACCAGCGAGAATTACAGCGACCAGCGCATGAAGAACATCGCCGGCTTCGCAAGCGGCGAGTTCGACATCACCCACCAGCTCACCGCCAAGGCCGGTGTCCGCTATACCAAGAGCGACCGGAGCGCGGACATCTGCAACCATGACGGCGGAGACGGAAAGACGGCCGCCTTCTTCGGGGGTGCGTTCGGGCTCAATCCGCCGCTCGGCATCAACGACTGTTTCGGCCTCGCCTTCGACAGCGCGACCGGCACGTTCTACGCGCCCAATCCGTATCACGGCACGCTCAACGAGCATAACGTCTCGTGGCGCGGCGGGCTCGACTACAAGCCGGCCGACAACCTGCTCTTCTACGTGAACATCTCGAAGGGTTACAAAGCGGGCGAGTTCGGCAACATCAACGCGTCGTCGGTGATCCAGTACACGCCGGCCAAGCAGGAATCGATCCTCGACTATGAAGGCGGCTTCAAGGTGCAGCTGCTGGATCGCAAGCTGTCGATCAACGGCGCGATCTTCTACATGGATTACAAGAACAAGCAGCTGCGATCGAAGCTGATCGATGCGACCTTCGGCGTGCTCGACGCGATCATCAACATCCCCAAATCGCATCTTGAAGGCGGCGAGATCGAAATCACCGCCGCGCCGGCGCGCGGCCTCACCTTCGGGGTCAGCGCCGACTACATCAAGTCGAAGATCGATCGCTATACGGGCGTCAACGCGGGCGGCGTGACGGCGGACTTCAAGGGCTCGACGGTGCCCTTCACGCCCAAATGGCAGGTCGGCGGCAACATCCGCTACGAGACGGAGCTCGGCTCCGGCCTGAAGCTCTTCGCCAGCCCGCAGCTGACCTATCGCAGCAGCACCTACGCGATCGTCGGCGAGACGCCGGACTACAAGATCGACAGCTACCTGCTGCTCGACGGCCAGATCGGCCTGGAATCGAGCGCCGGGTGGAAGATCTTCGCGTGGGGCAAGAACATCACCAACAAATATTACTGGACCAACGTGGTGGCCGGCCAGGACACGATCGTCCGCTATGCCGGCCGGCCGGCAACCTACGGAGTCACGCTGGGCTATAATTTCTGAGGGCGGATCGGGCGGGGATATTCTCGGGCGCCGGTTTCCCACGAACCGCACCCAACGAGCAGATAGCCGAACTCTTCCCCTGCTCTTCATCGGCTGGATGGCGCAAGCGCACGACGCGCGCGGGCGATACCATCCCGCGAACGGAATGCAGGCGACGATTTCATTCCTAAGAACAAAATCGTCAAACGATTATGCCCAACACTCTTGACAATGACAGAGTGGTTTCGGCAAATGAGGCCATGCTCGGGGCGAGGATAAGACCCGGCGGAGGAGAGGATCGTGCAGTCAGTCCCGCAGCTTCAGGACGATGGGGATGCCGCGCCGGCGACGGCGCTGACCTACACCCGGATCCTGGAGGCGAACAACGCGATCCAGACGGTCGGGGACGACACCTACTGGCTGTGCGTCACGCGCACCGTGCAGGAGTCGAAGCTCTTCCCGGTGCCGGCATACATGCTGCTGTCCTACCTCTGCTGCTTCTATCGCTATCCCGCCTTGCTGCGGAAGATCGAGGCGGTGATGCCGGCGGAGGAGATCGGCGACCGGGCGCGGATGACCGGCGGCAAGTTCGGCAATCTCTACGGCTGGGGCCTGCCGACCTTCTTCCTGCTGGGCCGCGAGATCCTGATCAATTTCGGGTTGCTGACCCCCGAGGACGCCGCCGAGGACGTCGTCACCGTCATGGATTTCTGGCGGCGCTTCAAACTTGCCCAGCAGCGTGAGGATGGTCATCTCAACGCCCGCGAGTTCGGCCAGCGCGTGCAGACCCTGCCCGAGCGGCGGCTGCAGGTCTTCCACGCCGATCTGCACGCCTGCACAGCCGGCGACCGGCTGCACAAGGCGGCGCATGCCTTCCTGGCGGCGGTCTCGCAATATGGTTTCCTGGTCAGCTGCGAGAGCCGGGTCACGCTCAACAACAGCGGACCCTACAAGATCGCCGACGATCGCGAGCTGATCATCCGAGACTTCAACGATCTCGGCGTCGGAGACTTTCCGTGGCTGGACGGGGTGGCGGGGGAGGTGCCCTACAACAACCTCACCGTCACCATGGAGGTGAAGGACTGCCACTTCTACCTGATGGACGATTGGGGCAGCTTCGAATCCCGCCCGGAGTTCACCGCCGACAAGCTGGTCGGCATCGGCCTCTACACCTCGGACGTGCTGTCCGAAGGCTATCTTCCGGTCGGCATGGGGTCGGCGGAGGAACTCGCCGAGACTCTGGAGAAGCTCACCGGCATCTTCAAGCGCACCACGGTCGAGCTGTGGAAGAGCATGTCGGGCTGGACGCGCGATCAGATGATGGATGCGGGGGCGATCGTCTATTTCTCGATGATCAAGGATTTCGCGCACATGGCTGGCGTCTACGACGTCGAGGACTGGATGCGGATCGACTATCGCGCGGATCGCTTCCGCTCGCTGCTCAACGACGAGTTCGGGCGCGACTTCCTGGGCGAGCTGGTCGGGCTGGTCGATCTGCCGAGCCAGCAGCTTTCTTCCTACGCGATGATGCAGCACAGCAATCGCCCGGCGCGCTATCTCTCGCATATCCCGCCGACGGCGGCGGAGGGCGGCACGGCGCGCGCCGACGCGCCGCTCGCCGGATCGTCGCATCATCCCGACAAGCAGGACGCGTATACGACGACGCGCGGGGTACTGCCGCTGGCGGCCTACAACGCGCAGGCGCGGGGTTTCACCCCGGCGGCGATGGCGCCCGAATATCGCCACCTGAGCGACGCCTGGCTGCGCTGGCATCCCGGCGATCCGAAGGCCGATGCGCTCTACCGGATCGAGCAGCGCAACTCCCGTCGGCTCGCCGATCGCGGCGCCGGGCTCACCCGTGACGAGATCGAGGCGCTGCGCCATGGATAAGCCGATCCGCCCCGAGGAGATCGAGGCGCTGGTCGCCGAATTCGAGGCGTCGGGCTGCGCGGAGCTGCATGTCCGCTTCGAGGGCTTCGAGCTGCACCTGTCGAGTGATCCCGCCGCGCGGACGGTCGCACGGCAGACGGCGCCGTCCGCCCCGGCCGAGCCCGATAGCCCCCCCAGGCCCGCCCCCTCCGCTTCGAGCGGGCCTGCTGGCGCGGACGATCTCGACGGTTTCGAGATCGTCCGCGCCCCTTATCTGGGCACCTTCTACCGCGCGCCCAAGCCCGGCGAGCCAGCCTATGTCGAGTTGGGCGCGACGGTGTCGGCGGAGAGCGAGATCTGCCTCGTCGAGGTGATGAAGCTGTTCACCGCCGTGCGCGCGGGCGTCGCTGGCACGATCACGCATATCCTCGCCACCGACGGCCAGATGGTGGAGGCGGGCCAGCCGCTTTTCGCCATCGACGCGAAGGGCTGAGCCGATGGCGATCCGCCGGCTCTTCGTCGCCAATCGCGGCGAGATCGCGTTGCGCGTGGTGCGCGCCGCGCAGGCGCTGAACATCGAGACCGTCGTCGGCGTTTCGGCGGCCGACACCGAGAGCGCGGCGGCGAAGCTCGCCGATCGCGCGGTGGTGCTGGGGCCGGGGCCGGCATCCAAATCCTATCTCGACGCGCGGCTGGTGGTGCATGCGGCGCGCGAGACGGGCTGCGACGCGCTGCATCCGGGCTACGGTTTCCTCTCCGAGCGCGCGATCCTGCCGCGCCTGTGCGGGCAGCACGGCATCGGCTTCGTCGGCCCCGAGGCGGACATGATCGATGCGCTCGGCGACAAGTTGCGGGCCCGCGCGATGGCGGCGGCGGCGGGCGTGCCGCTTGTTCCCGGCAGCGACGAGATCGCCAGCGCCGCCGACGCGCGACGCGAGGCGGACCGGATCGGCTATCCGGTGCTGCTCAAGGCGTCGGCGGGCGGTGGCGGACGCGGCATGGTGATCGCGCACAATGGCGACGAGGTGGAGGCGGGCTTCCACAAGGCTTCCGCCGAGGCGATGGCCGCGTTCAACGACGGCACGCTCTTCATGGAGCGCTTCGTGGGCCGTGCCCGGCATGTCGAGGTCCAGCTGATGGGCGACGGCAACGGCAAGGTGCTGCATTTCGGCGAGCGCGACTGCTCGGTGCAGCGCCGCTACCAGAAATTGATCGAGGAAGCGCCCTGCGCGGCGATGCCCGATGCCCTGCGCGCCCAGCTCCACACGTCCGCGACCGCGCTCGCCGCCAGCGTGAACTACCGCAACGCCGGCACCGCCGAGTTCCTCTACGACGTCGAGCGGCAGGAAATCTATTTCATCGAGGTCAATGCCCGCATCCAGGTCGAGCATCCCGTCAGCGAGATGGTGACGGGGCAGGATCTCGTCGGCTGGCAGCTGCGCATCGCGGGCGGCGAGCCTCTGGCGTTGGAGCAGGACGACATCAGGGTCTCTGGCCACGCGATCGAATGCCGCATCAATGCCGAGGACCCGGCGCTCGATTTCCGCCCATCGCCCGGCCGCATCACCCGCTGGTCGCCACCCGGGGGCGAGGGCATCCGCCTCGATACCCACATGAGCGAAGGCGCGACGATCCCGCCTTATTACGACAGCATGATCGGCAAGCTGATCGTCACCGGCGACACGCGCGCCCAGGCGATCGAACGGCTCTCCGCAGCGCTGGCCGATTTCCGCGTCGAGGGCGTGCCGACCACCATCGGTCTCCACCGCGAGATCGTCTCCCATCCCGATTTCGTCGCCAACACCATCCACACGCGCTGGTTGGAGCAGACCCTGCTCCCGGGCCTCGCGATAGCCGCGGAGTAACCATGGCGCACATCCAGTTCCTCGACGAGACGATGCGCGACGGCCAGCAAAGCCTGTGGGGCATGCGCATGCAGGCCGGCATGGCCTATCCCGTCGCCTCGACGATCGACAAGACCGGCTACAGCACCATCAGCTTCGCCGGCTCCTCGTTGTTCGAGGTGCTGATCCGCCATTGCCATGAAGACCCGTGGGCCGGCCTCGATCTGGTGATGAGCCAGATCAAGCGCACGCCCGTCCGCGGGGGCATCCGCTCCAACGGATCGGTCACCTTCGGCTTCACGCCCGACGCGCTGATGGACCTGTGGATGGAGCGGCTATGCGTGCACGGCGTGCGATCCTGGTGGATCTACGACGTGCTGTTCAACATCGAGAAGATGCAGCGGCTGGCGAAGCTCGCGAAGAAGCATGACTGCAAGGTCGCCGGCACGATGCTCTTCACCCTGTCACCGGTGCATGACGACGCCTTCTGGGCGGACAAGGCCAACAAGCTCTCGGCGCTGCCCGAGGTCGACAGCCTGCTGCTCTACGACACCGGCGGCGTGCTCGATCGCGAGCGGATCAGCACGCTCGTCCCCGCGATCGTCGCGAACGCGCGGGGCAAGCCGATCGAGATGCACTCGAACAACATGCTCGGCCAGTCGGCCAAGGCCTATTGCGACGCAGTCGAGTTCGGCGTGTCGGTGCTGCACACCGCCGCGCGATCGATGGCGAACGGGCCGTCCATCCCGTCGATCGACATCATGGCCAAGAACATGGAGGTGCTGGGGCACACGCACGACATTGACATGTCGCTGCTCAAGCCCGTCTCCGATCATTTCCGGCGCGTCGCCAAGGCGGCGGGCTATCTGCACGACCAGAGCTACGAATATGACGTCACGTCGCTGACCACGCAGATTCCCGGCGGCATGATGGGGACGCTGCGCAACCAGCTGATCCAGCAGAACATGCTGGAGAAATTGCCCGAGGTGCTGGACGAGGTGGCGCGCGTGCGGCGCGAGCTCGGCTATCCCGGCATGGCGACGCCCTTCGCGCAGCTGGTCGGCACGCTGGCGGTGCTCAACATCGTGACGGGCAGGCGCTACGGCACCGTGCCGGACGAGGTGATCCAGTATGCGGCCGGCTATTATGGCGAGCCGCCCGCGCCGATCGATCCGCAGGTGATGGACCGCATCATGGCGGCGCCGCGCGCGAAGGACATCGTCGAGAACCCGCCGCGGCAGCCGAGCATCGAGGATCTGCGCCGCCAGCACGGCACCGGCGAGGACGACGACGAATTGATCCTGCGCGCCTTGGTGCCGGCCGCCGACATCGCGCGGATGCGCAAGTCCGGCCCGCCGCGGAAGGATTATCCGACGCTCTCCTCGCCCGAGCTCGACCAGGTGCGCAAGCTGATGAAGACGGCGAGCTCGCCTTATGTGCGGCTCCACACCGAGGCGCTCGACCTGACGCTCCGGCGCTGAGAGGACGCGACCCATGCGGATGATCGACTATTTCGATCGCGGCGCCCGCATCGCGCGCGACAAGCCCTGCCTCGTCACCGACGACGCGACGCGCACCTATGCCGAGGTTCGCGCGCGCTCGAACCGGATCGGCAACGGCCTGATCCGCGACGGCTTCGCGGCCGGGGCGCATGGCGCGGTGCTGAGCGGCAACGACCCCCGCGCCTTCGAGTGCATCCTCGGCATCCTGCGCGCCGATGGCGTGTGGGTGATGGCCAACAACCGCGCGAGCGAGGACGAGAACGCCTATCTGCTTGACCTGCTCGACGTGGACACGCTGTTCGTTCATTCCGAGGTGGCCGATCGCATCGCCCGCTTCCGCCGCGATTGCCCGAACATCCGCCGTTACGTCGCGCTCGACAGACCGTTCCCGGAGGCCGACGCGTTCCTCGAGGACTGGATCGGCAGCGAGGAGGAGGTGCCTGGACGCCGTGAGGGCAGGCCCGAGGAGCTCGCCTTTCTCGCCAATACCGGCGGCACCACGGGCCGCTCCAAGGGCGTTATGCTGACCAACCTCGTCTGGCAGTCGCTGGTCTCCAGCCTGGTTGCATCGATGCCCATGAAGGTGCCGCCGGTGAATTGCGTCGCCGCGCCGATGACCCATGCCGCCGGCCCGCTGGCGCTGGCGAGCATGGCGCTTGGCGGCACCGTCGTGGTGCTGCCGAAATTCGATCCGGCTGCCGTGATCGCGGCGATCGCGCGGCATCGCGTCACCTACATGTTCCTGCCGCCGACCGCGATCTACATGCTGCTGGCCGAGCCAGGCGTGCGCGAGGCCGATCTCTCCAGCCTCGAATACATCTCCTATGCAGGCGCGCCGATGTCGCTCGATCGGCTGCGCGAGGCGATCGAGGTGTTCGGCCCGGTGATGAACGCCAGCTTCGGCCAGACCGAGAGCCCGATGTGCGTGACGGCACTGCCCCCGCACGAGCATCTCGACGCGCAGGGCAATCTCGCCCGGCCGGGCAGCTGCGGGCGCGCCAACCTGCTCTCGATCGTCGAGGTGATGGACGACGAGGGCAACATCCTGCCCCCCGGCGAGCGCGGCGAGATGGTGGTGCGCGGGCCGCTGGTGATGGCGGGATACTACAAGAATCCGGAGGCCACGGCGGAGGTCTCGCGCTTCGGCTGGCACCATACCGGCGACATCGGCTACCGCGACGAGGACGGCTTCTTCTACATCGTCGACCGGAAGAAGGACATGATCATCTCCGGCGGCTTCAACGTCTATCCGGCCGAGGTCGAGCAGGCGCTGCAGGCGCATCCGGCGGTGCAGGATTGCGCGGTGTTCGGCGTGCCGGACGCAAAATGGGGTGAGAGCGTCACCGCCGTGGTGGAGAGGCGCGCCGGCGCGGAGGCCGATGCCGAGGCCATCCTCGCTTTCGCGCGCGAACGGCTGGGCGCGGTGAAGACGCCCAAGACGCTCAGCTTCATCGACAGTCTTCCGCGCAGCAACGCCGGCAAGGTGCTGCGCGCCGAGTTGCGTCGCCCCTATTGGGACAAGCAGGGGAGGGCGATCTGATGCGCGACGTGTTCGTCGCCGGAGTCGGCATGACGCCCTTCGGTCGGCATCTCGACAAGACGCATACCGATCTCACCCGCTGGTCGGTAAAGGATGCCCTGGCGGACGCCGGGATCGCGCCGTCGGCGATCGACATGGCGGTCTATGCCAACGTCACGCAGGGTTTCGTCGCCGGCGAGATGTCGATCCCGGCCGAATACGCCCTGCGCCCGCTCGGTATCGAGGGGGTGCGCGCGCTGCATGTCGAGGCGGCTTGCGCCAGCGCGACGATGGGCTTCCACCTGGCGTTCGATTATATCCGCGCCGGCCTCGCCGACGTGGCGCTCGTGGTGGGCACCGAGAAGCTTTATTCGGACGATCCGGCCCGCAAGTTCGCCGTGTTCCAGCAGCCGCTCGATATCGAGGAAGCGGAACGCTACCTCGCCACCACCGACGGCAAGCTGGCCCCCGTGCCGGAGGGGGCGGGTGGCCCGAGCGTCAATGCGCTGATGGACGCCTATGCCGCGCAGGCGCGCCTCCACATGGCGACCTACGGCACTACCCAGCGCCAGATCGCGGCGGTGTCGGCCAAGAACCACGCGCACTCGGCGCACAATCCCCGCTCGCAATATCGCAACGCGATGACGGTCGACGAGGTGCTGGCGGCGCGGCGGGTCGCGTGGCCGCTGACTGTGCCGATGTGCGCGCCGATCAGCGATGGTTCGGCCGCCGCGATCCTCTGTTCGGCCGCGCATACCCGCAAGTTGGGTGGCCGGCCGATCCGCGTGATGGCCTGCCATTCGCGCAGCGGGCGCGATCGCGCGCCCGACGACTATGCGCACCACGTCACGCGCGGCGTATCCGCGACAGCCTATGAGATGGCAGGCGTCGGCCCCGACGCGATCGATGTCGTCGAGGTGCACGACCCGCGG
>Ga0105240_10005458_pt1 | contig 18948 bp, 12 predicted proteins | sample KBSC54metaG_FD_80426 | JGI IMG/M metagenome (GOLD analysis project Ga0105240, IMG submission 80426) | Corn rhizosphere microbial communities from Kellogg Biological Station, Michigan, USA - KBS C5-4 metaG | ecosystem: Host-associated > Plants > Roots > Rhizosphere > Soil | place: Michigan, USA... | reverse complement strand
TATTCCGCCGACGACAGCCCGCTTCCCATCGCGACCTACACGGAAGCGCAGCTCATTCTCGCCGAAGCCACAGGCGGGACGGGCGCGGTCACGATCATCAACGCGCTCCGGGATGCGGCAGGGCTACCGCACTATATCGGAGCAACCGACGCGGCATCCATCACCGCGCTCGTGGCCGACGAACGCCGCCGCGCCCTCTTTGCGGAAGGGTTCCGGAACTACGACATTCAACGCTTCAATCTGCCGCTCATTCCCGCGCCAGGCACCGCCTTCCGTAACGGCGGCTTCTACGGCAACACCACCTGCCTGGCACTTCCTGACGTGGAACGGTTCAACAACCCGAACGTGCATTGAGGAGATCTCGTGGGGCGTAACTGCTCGCAGTTCTTCACCGGGGCCGTGCTGGGGATCGCGTTTGCGATTCCCGGCGTGGTCTTCGGCCAGAGCCCGCCGCCGCGCGGGCTCGACGCCTATGTGGAGCGCGCGCTGCGCGACTGGCGGGTTCCGGGCGCGGCGATCGCCGTGGTCCGAAACGATTCCGTCGTGTTCATCAAGGGCTACGGCGTTCGTGAGCTGGGCAAGTCCGCTCCGGTCGATGCACATACCGTGTTCGGCATTGCCTCCACCTCCAAGGCGTTCACCGCTGCCGCGCTGGCCATGCTCGTGGACTCCGCCAGGCTCTCGTGGGACGACAAGGTCACGAAGTTTCTCCCCTGGTTCCAGATTGCCGGACCCTACGTCACACGCGAAGTGACCGTGCGGGATCTCCTCACGCATCGCACCGGACTGCCGCGCGGCGACCGCCTGTGGTACGCGTCGGGCTTCGACCGGACGGAGGTGCTGCACCGGGTGCGATTCCTCGAGCCCCGGTGGAGCTTTCGCGCGCGATACAGTTATCAGAACATCATGTTCATCACCGCGGGTCAGGTGGTGGGTGCGGCGAGCGGCTCCACGTGGGACGACTTCGTGCGCGCGCGCATCTTCACGCCGCTCGGCATGATGAACAGCAGCACCAGCATCAGCGCGCTCGCCGGCCAGACGGACGTGGCCATGCCGCACCAGATCATTCACGATACTGTGCGAGTGATCCGGTGGCGCAACATGGACAACCTCGGCGGCGCCGGTGCGATCAATTCCAGCGCGTGGGATCTGGCGCAGTGGCTGCGGCTGCAGTTGGGTCACGGCGTGTACAACGGCACGCGCCTGCTCAGCGACTCCGTGATGGACGAGATGCACACGCCGCAGATGGTGATCCGGATGAGCAAGGACGCCCATGCGATGTTTCCGGACACGCACTTCATGGCGTACGGGCTGGCATGGTCGCTGCGCGACTATCATGGCCGCAAGATGGATGGCCATGGTGGAGTGATTGACGGCATGCGCACGGAGATCGGGCTGATTCCGGAGCTGCATCTCGGCGTGGTGGTGCTGGCCAATCTGGATGAAACCGACTTTCCCACCGCCATGCTGTATCGCGTGCTCGATGCGTACATGGGCGCGCCACCGCGCGACTGGAGCACGCTCATGCTCGCGGCGGCGAAGAAGGCGCAGGCCACGGATGACAGCACACGCCGGGCGTTCGAGGCTGCGCGCGTGCCGAACACCCACCCCTCGCTTCCCCTCGACAAGTACGCGGCGACGTACCAGGACAGCCTGTACGGTTCCATCGTGGTGAGCGACAGCGCCGGACGACTGGTCGTGTCGTTCGGCCCATCCTTCACGGGCGACGCCGAGCACTGGCACTTCGACACCTTCAAGGTCACCTGGCGCGATCCGGCGCTGGGCGATACCTGGATCACCTTCACGCTCGACGCCAGGGGTGAGGTGGCATCGCTTCACCTGCAGGACGTTGGCGACTTCCCGAAGCTCTCTCACGGAGATACTGCCCCATGAAATGGTCCCTGGTGCTGCCGGCATTTGCGATGATCGCGTGCGCACACGGCGGTGGTGCGTTGCCCGCGGGGTCCGAATCGGGGCCGTACGATGTGGTGATCGAACACGGCATGGTGGTGGACGGAAGCGGGAATCCCTGGTTCCGGGGAGACGTGGCCATCACGGGAGGCCGGATCGCGCGCATCACGCCCGCTGGCATGCTCAAGGATGCGAAGGCCACGCGGCGGATCGACGCCACCGGCCTGGTGGTAGCGCCCGGCTTCATCGACATCCAGGCGCAGTCCGTTCAACAGCTCATGAACGGGGACAGCCGCGTGGTGAGCATGATCACGCAGGGTGTGACCACCATGATCTTTGGCGAGGGCGAAACACCAGCGCCCGTCAATGACGGGATTCTCGCGCTCTACAAGGAGGAAGGCGGCGACACGGCCACGCTGCGGATTCTTCAGGGATTCAGGGGTGAGCACGGCTTTGGCAACTGGCTCACGGAGATGCAGCAGCGCAAGGCGTCCACCAACTTCGGCTCGTTCCTGGGTGCCGCCACGGTGCGTGCCTATGCGAAGGGGATGGCCGAGGGGGCGGCGTCACCGGCGGAGCTGGACACCATGCGCGCCGTGGTGCGGCACGCGATGGCGGACGGCGCCTTTGGGGTAGCGAGCGCGCTCATCTATCCGCCGGGAAGCTATGCGTCCACGTCGGAGCTCGTGGAGGAGGCGAAAGCATCGGCGCCATACGGCGGGATTTACATCACACACATGCGCTCGGAGGGCGACCGGTTGCTGGAGGCAGTGGACGAAGCCTTCACGATCGGGCGGGAAGGCGGCGTACCCGTGGAGATTTACCACCTGAAGGCCGCCGGTGTGCAGAACTGGCCCAAGGCCGTGAAGGTCATCGCGAAGATCGATTCCGCGCGCGCGGCGGGGCAGGATGTGGGCGCGGACCAGTATGCGTACACCGCCGGCGCCAACGGCCTCTCGTCGTGCATCCCACCCTGGGCGCACGCCGATGGCAAGCTGCTCCAGCGACTGGCCGATCCGGCGCAGCGTGCCAGGATCAGCGCGGACATGATGCGCCCCGACACCAGTTGGGAGAATCTCTGCCTGAGCGCGACGCCGGCCGGCGTGGAGGTCGTGGGCTTTCGCGTGGACTCGCTGAAGCAGTACGAAGGGAAGCGGCTGGCGGACATTGCGAAGGCCATGAACCGGAGCTGGCCGGTGGCACTCATGGATCTCACGGTGGCGGAGCACAACACGCTGGGACAGATCCTCTTCATCGCATCGGATTCGAACGTCGCGATGCAGATCCGCCAGCCCTGGATGAAGTTCGGCACGGATGCGGACGGCATGGATCCGGACAGTGCGAAGGGCATGACGCACCCGCGCGCGTACGGCAACTATCCGCGCATTCTGGGGCGCTTCGTGCGCGAGCAGCACGTGCTCACGCTCGAGGATGCGATCCGGAAGATGACGTGGGCCGTGGCGCAGCGACTGTCCATCCGTGACCGCGGGCTGCTGCACGAGGGCATGTACGCCGACGTCGTCGTATTCGATCCCGCGACGATCATTGATCGCGCCACGTACGAGCAGCCGCACCAACTGTCGGTGGGGATGAAGCACGTATTGGTGAACGGCGTGGAGGTCGTGCTGGACGGCAAGGCGACGGGGGCGAAGCCCGGAATGGTCGTGCGCGGCCCGGGATACCGGGAATAGCGGTACCACTTTGACAGGATTTACAGGATTTTTGGGATTTCACAGGATTGTTGGGAGCCGAGTTCCCAGGGGGCAGTCAGTTTGCGGAATGACCGCAAACGTTACAGGGACTCAGCTGCTCTCCAGTGCCTCTCCCGCTTGTCTCCGGCTCCTGAACCGCCAGATGAAGAAGACCGGCGCCCCGAGCAGGACGATGCCCAGACCGAGAAAGGCCCGCCCGGGTTGCGTCACCATGGTGTTCACCACGATCGCCGCAGCCGAGGCGACGAACAGCAGTGGCGTCACCGGATACCCGGGCACCCGGAAGGGCCGCACCATGTCGGGCTCGCGCCGACGATAGACAAAAATGCTGATGGCGCCCAGCCCGTAGAAGATCCAGCCGACGAACACCACGTAGGTGAGCAGTTGCTCGAACGTGCCCGTCACGGCCAGACACATTGCCCAGAGCGAGCTCCAGAAGATCGCGACCGCCGGCGTGCCGAAGCGCGGGTGCACCTCCGCCATCTTGCGGAAGAACACGCGATCACGCGCCATGGCGAAATACACACGGGGCGTCGTGATGGTGATGCCGTTCGCGGCACTGAACATGGACACCAGAATCACCGCTGCGATCAGCTTGCCCGCGAGCGGGCCGAGCAGCGAGGCGACGGCGTCGGCCGCGATGCGGTCGGACTGCGCCGCGCGCGCCGGCCCCAGTGCCGCGATGTAGCCGACGTTGGCCAGCAGATACACGACGATCATCACGCCGGTGCCGATAATGATGCCCCGCGGAAATGTGCGCTGCGGATCGCGCGTCTCGCCCGCGGAGAAGGTGACGTACTGCCATCCTTCGTACGACCAGAGCACGCCGATCATTGCCAGGCCGAAGGCGGACACGAGCGACATGCCGGATACCGCGGGGGCGCCTGCCGGCGCCGCAACGGTGAACTGATGTCCCACCGCGAGCAGCACAATGCTGATCAGCACCAGGGCCACGAGCTTGATGCCCGTCGTCACGTTCTGCACGTCCGCGCCCTGCCGCGTGCCGCGAATGTTGACCGCCATCACCACCGCGATCATGAGCACGGACACCGCCTTGCCCGCCAGCGGCGATACCGGGACGATCTGGCCCAGGTAGCCCGTGAAGGCCACGGCCAGCGTCGCCACCGCGCCGCTGCTGATGACGAAGAACGCCGTCCAGCCATACAGAAATGCCGGCAGTGCGCCGAACGCATCGCGGATGTACACGTAGAGACCGCCGGCCTCCGGATTCGCCGCGCCCATTTCGCCGTACGTCAGCGCGCCGAGGAGCGAGAGCACGCCGGCCGCGAACCACACCAGCAGCGCGATGCCTACGTGGCCGTGCGTCTGCCGGAGCACCGTCGCCGGGACAATGAAAATGCCCGACCCGATGACGGACCCGATGACGATGAGCACCAGGTCCCTCAGGCCCAGCATGCGTTGCAGCGTGTGATCGGACTGTGTCATGGGCCGTCCGGGCGGGAAGTGTGGGATGCAGCGACGTGCTCCGACGCGATGCGCGCGGTGTGCGCCAGGACCGCGGCGCCCACGAAGATGCTCTCCTCGGCGGCGTAGAAGCGCGGCGAATGCGCGGGAATGGGCTCGCCACCGGGCTCGCGCGCGCCAATGCGCAGGAAGCACCCCGGCATGCGCTCCATGTAGCAGGCGAAGTCCTCGCCACCCATGTTGAGAAAGCCGAGCGGCACGACGCCATCGGCACCCAGCAGGGACGTTGCCGCCTGTCGCGCCCAGGATGCCGGCTCGGCCGGATTGACGATGGGTGGTGGGCCTGAGCGCACCACGACGTCCGCCGTCAGACGGTACGTGTCGGCGACGGACGCGGCGATGCGTCGCACCTCATCGTGCAGACGCTGGCGCACCGCTGGTTCCGTGGCTCGCAGCGTTCCGGACAGCGTCGCGCGGTCGGGAATGATGTTTGGCGCCGAGCCGGCGTGCACGGTGCCCACGGTCACCACCGCCGCATGTGCGGGATTCAGCCGGCGCGACACGATGGTCTGGAGCGCGCCGATGAGCGCCCCGGCGCCGACGATCGGGTCCGCGGCTTCATGCGGCCGGGCCCCGTGCGCGCCGCTTCCCGTGAGCGTGATCTCGAACTCATCCGCTGACGCAGCCAGTGGCCCCGCCTCCGCCACGACCTGGCCCACCGCGAAGCGACGATCCACGTGTCCGCCAAAGATCGCGGCCACGCCGTCCAGCGCGCCCGATTCCAGCACGGCCATGGCACCCGTGCCCACTTCCTCGGCCGGCTGCAGCACGACGAGTACATCGCCAGCGGCCGGCTGCATCGTGAGCAGGTGCGCGGCAGCGACGGTCCACGTGGCGTGCACGTCGTGGCCACAGGCGTGCATCACGCCGCTGGCTCGCGACGCAAAGGGCAGCGCCGTGGCTTCCTGGATGGGGAGCGCGTCGATGTCACCGCGGATGGCGACGGCCGGGATGCCGGTGTCGCGACCGCGGAATCGCGCGACGATACCGGTGCCGGCCACACGGTCGAGCTGCACTGGATGCAGCGCGTCGAGCGCCGCGTGCAGGCGGTCCGCCGTGCGATGTTCCTGAAAGGACAGCTCCGGATGCTCGTGCAGGTCGCGCCGAAGCGCCACGAGGGCGTGGCGCAACGCATCCGGGAACTGCTGTTCGATGGCTGCGGGAAGCCGCGCGCCGCCGGTCCGATCGGGCATGGAGGCCTCCCTCCGCGAGCGCGCTAGGCGAGAACTTCCGAGCGGACTGTCAGGTCATCCACACGATCGAGATTCACGGTCACGCCCAGACCGGGCTTGTCGAGCGGCACGCACACCATGCCCTCCGCGTCCATGGTCCATTCCGGCGTGACGATGTCCTGCTCCCAGTACCTGGAGCTGGGAGACACGTCGCCGGGCAGCGTGAAATTTGGGAGCGACGCGAGCGCCACGTTGTGCGCGCGTCCGATCCCGCTTTCGAGCATCCCGCCGCACCAGACAGGAATGCGGTGGCGCTGGCACAGCCCATGAATCGCGAGTGAGGAGGAGAATCCGCCCACGCGCCCCGGCTTGATGTTGATGATCTTCCCGCTGCCGAGCGTGATCATGTCATCCGCGCGATCCAGATCGGTAATGGATTCGTCCAGGCAGATGGGCGTGCGCAGCGTCTTCTGCAGCGTGGCGTGGCGCACGAGATCCTCGCGATCCAGCGGCTGCTCGATCATCAGAAGCTCGAACGCATCGAGCTGCTGCAAGGTGGGCGTATCGGCGAGCGAATACGCGGAATTGGCATCGGCCATGAGCTCGACATCGGCGCCGAGTGCTTCGCGAACGGCCCGGACGAACGCCACGTCCGATCCCGGCGCGATCTTCATCTTGATCTTGCGATACCCCTGCTCGCGCGCCGCGGCGGCGCGCTGCACGAGTGCGTCCGGACTCGACTGGATGCCGAGTGAGATGCCCGTCGCCACGCGCGTGCGCGTGCCGCCGAGCAGCTTGGAGAGCGGGACGCCAAGGATGATGGACGTCAGGGCCCAGCAGCCCATTTCGACGGCGGCCTTGGCCATGCGATGGCCACGGAAATCGTGGTCGAGCAGCTCGTGCACCACCTGCGGGCCCGAGAGATCGCGGCCCACGACGCGCGGCGCGACCCACTCGCGCATGGCGAACCACGCCGTGTCGATGGTTTCGGCGGTGTAGTTGGGCTTCTCGCCCGCGACGCACTCGCTCCACGCGGAGCGGCCATCGGTGTCGCGCAGCTCGAGGAGGCAGATGCGCCGTTCCGACACGACGCCGGAGGAAATGCGGAAGGGCTCCTTGAGCGGCAGTCGGATCTCGCGCAAGGTGATGCGGTCGAGGCGGAGCATCACTCGGCTCCGGTGGACGGGCGGACTCGCAGTGCGTGTGTCGATGCGCGGTGGTGCATCAGGGTTCTCCTTCGGGAAGCGGTGTCGTGGACAGAACGTAATATCCGTAGCCGGCGGCATCATCGCGATAGAAGCCGCGTATCGCATAGGAGTGTTGCAACCCCCATTGCAGCGCCTGGCGCGTGGTGGCGCGCCACTGCGCAGCCGCGGCGAGCGCGGATTGCTGCACGGCTTCGATGTCGAGCGGGATGGCTACGCGACAGAGCCCGTTCACGTGCCCGATGGCGCCATCGGGAGCGGTGGGAATGCCCGCGTGGTCCGGGCTGTTCAGCACCGGCACATCGCGAACGCCGGCGAATCCCGCCATGAGATCGGGACGGCGCGCGGGACCGGCTTCCCTGATGGCCCAGTTGGCGACAAAGCGGTCGCTGCCGATTCCGCGGTGCAGCGTGCTGCTGGTTTCACGGCCGTACATGTCGGGGATGTACTCGGCGATGCGGACGCCCAGCCGGTTGAGATTGAGGTGGGCGTTGCGGGCGACGAGCGGGTCGAACGTCCAGTACATGCGGACGACGCCGAGCCGGCTGACGGCCTCGCGCTGAAATTCCTTGAGGTGGCGGCCGATGCCGTGATCGCGGAACTCGGGTCGGACGGCGAGCATGTCGGACCAGTGGACCAGGTCGCCCCGTTCGACGCCGGTGAGACCGAAGACGAAACCGATCAGGCGGTCATCGCGGTCGAAAGCGCCGGCGGTAATGCCGCCGACGCGCTGGGAGACCTTGAGGATGGCGGCGGGGACCCGTTCGTTGAACTGCGCGCCCCAGGTTTCCTCCTGGAGGGTGACGCAGGCGTTGAATTCGTCCGCGGTATGGATGTGCCGGACCTGTAATCCCGGGAGGTCCGAGTCCCTGGGTGCCGGGCGCGCGGCGGCACGGGCCTGGGTATCGGCAGCAGCGGGCGCGGACTCGGGATGCGAGGGAGGCATGGGGATGGTCGGATGGGTCGGGTCGGACGTCGGGAACCGAAGGCCGCCCGGGGCGGCGATATTGTGAACATAATGCGATGCTAACTAGTATACTGCAAGGTATACAACATCGGATTTTCCGGTTCCGGCACTCCCATCCGCCTCATCCTGGAACTGCCCCCGGCCCTGACGGATCAGTATACCCGGCGGTATTCATATGTGGGAGCCGATAGCGCCAGCCCGGACACGGGTCGCCTCGCCCCCGGGTGTCTTACGCCTTCACCCTCTGACCGGACGACCATGCCACAGGCGATGCGAACCAGGCCCGCCACCGTCACCGCGAGCACCCCGCGTACCACGCGCGGCGACCGCATTGCGCGCGCCTACGACCAGCTCCGCGAACTCATCATCTGGGGACGACTCGCCCCCGGGTCCCGCATCATCGAGAGCGATATCGCCGAGCGCCTCGGCGTGAGCCGCACGCCGGTGCGCAGCGCCCTCCACCGGCTGCAGCAGGAAGGCTGGATCACCGGCGTCGGCCGCCGCAAGGAGCACCGCCTCGTCATCGCGCCGCTCACCCGCGAGGATGCCCGCGAGTTGTTCGACGTCGTGGGAGCCGTGGAGGGGCTCGCCGCCCGCGGCGCCGCCGCGCTGCCGCCGGCGACGCGCAAGGCGCTGGCAGAGGACCTGCGCTCGAGGAACGCCCAGCTCGCGCCGTCCGGCAAGGGACCGCGGCCGGACCCCGTTCGCATCTTCGATCTCGACACCGGCTTTCACCGGCGCTACGTGGAAGCCGGAGCCGGGCCGCGCCTGCTCGCGCTGCACGATGCCGTGAAGCCGCAGGCGGAACGCTACGTGCGGCTCTATACCAGCGCACTGGTGGATGAGATCGGACAGTCCGTCGTGGAACATGCGGCGATCATCGACCGCATTGCCGCCGGCAGCGCCGAGGGCGCGCAGAAGGCCGTCGAGCGCAACTGGCGCAACGCCGCGGCACGACTGACGCGGGTCATCGTGAGTCTGGGGGAGCGTGGTAGCTGGTAGCTGGTTGCTGGTCGCTGGTTGCTGGTTGCTGGTTGCTGGTTGCTGGTTGCTGGTTGCTCGCAGCTGGAAGTGCGTGGAGCGACCAGCGACCAGCGACCAGCGACCAGCTACTAGCTACCAATCTTCTCAAACGCCACGTTTCCGATCGCGTAGTGCCGCCAGTCCACATAGTCGAAGTGCCACCACTCGGCGTCGTAGACCGTGAAGCCCTGGAGCTCCATCGCGTGCCGGAGCAGGGCACGGTGCCAGCGCTGCAGCGACGTGCCGCCGGGATAATCCGGGTAGCTCCGGTCCGTCATCTCGTCGTATCCGCCGGTCATGACGATGGGCGTGCCGGTGGCCAGGTCGTAGAGCGTCAGGTCCACCGCGCAGCCGCGATTGTGCCGCGACCCTTCGGACGGGTCGGCCACGAACACGTGTTTGTCCGGCGGCGTCGCATCCCAGAACATCTTCGTCACGAACCATGGGCGGTAGGCATCGTGAATCAGGAGCCCGTAGCCGCGCTGGTGCAGCCACTGGCTGGCGCGCACGACCGCCTCGGCGGCGGGCCGCTGCATGAAGGCACGCGCTTCCTGATACATGGGCGTGCCCATGAAGTTGTTCGCGCTCGCGTAGCGGATGTCCAGATGGATCGAGCTGTCGAGCGTCACGAGCTCGACGAGATCGCTCGGACGGAAGTCGCCGCTTTCATGCGGCGGCGTCGCGGCCAGTGCCGCGGCGCGCAGCTCGGCCACGGGACGCACGGGCGTGATGCGGAACTGCGATCCATCCTCGGGACCCGTGGCGCGCCTGGGGAAGGTCACGCCGCCCACGCGCACGGCGGTCGCGCGTCCGTTCGCATCACGCGTGAACGTCACCGGCTCGTTGTCGTACAGGCCCCACCGGGGAAAGCGAAACTGGTCCTGTGACAGCTCGTCGAGCGGATACTCGAAGAACCATTCGATGAGCGCCTGCAGCCGGCCGTCCTTTTCCAGCACGTAGAGCGTGTTGTAATCCCAGCCGTACTCACCGATGAGCCCGTGCCAGCGGGCGGGCGCGGGCTGCGGCATGGACTGGGTGACGGGACGCAGCGTGTCGCCGTTGATCACGATCGCGTCGCCCGCGCGCAGCACGCGGGTGCCGTAAGCGAGCCGGTCGTCCACGATGAGCGTGTCGCGCAGCATGCGCAGCGCGGCGTGGAATCCGCCGCGCGCGGGCTCCAGCGTGAGCGCGCCATTGCGCTCCACGAGGTCCATGGCGTGATCACCAATGCCGTAGCGACCGGCCAGTTGGCGCGCGAGCGCGGGCGGCACAGCCGTCGTGGTGTCGAGCTCGGGCGGCGCGCGATGGTCCCGTGCCGCGAGCATGACGCGCAGCGCGGCGTCGGCGATGCGGCTGGTGACCGCGTTCGCGCCATCTTCCGTCGTGATCACCACGACGCCGAGCTTGTCGTCCGGCAGCGCGGCGAGCTGCGTGGCGAATCCGTAGATCGCGCCGCCGTGCCCGATCACCCGGTGGCCATCCAGTCGCGACAGCGCGAAGCCCAGCCCGTAGCCCGTGCTGTCACCGGGCTGCGCGAATTGCGGCGTCCACATGGCATCGAGCGTCTTCTGCTCGAGCACACGGCCGTGCGGCCCGCGTCCACCGGCAAAGAGCACGCTCAGAAAGTGCGCCAGGTCCGTGACGGACGTGTACATGCTGCCGGCGGGCGCCATCCCCAGGTCGAAGGTGGGGGCGGGGAAGGTGCGACCGTCGTACGTCCACATGTATCCGGTGGCGACGTCCTTGGTGAAGCTGCTCTCCCGCGCGAAGGCGCTGTGGGTGAGTCCCATGGGGCGGAGCAGGGCGCGCGACAGGTACGGCGCGAAGGGAGTGTGCTGCGTGACTTCCAGGACGCGGCCGACGACGGCGACGCCGGCGTTGGAGTACTTGGTGTGCGTGTGCGGTTCGTACACGAGCGTGGTGCTGTCGAGGCTCAGCACCGTGGGGGCGAGTGATGGCGACGACGCGTCGAAATAATGGCCCACCGGCGGCTCGCGCATGAGGCCCGCGCGGTGCGACATCAGTTCGCGCAGTGTTATCGGCGTGCCAAATGGATTGTGGGGCGCGAAGTCCGGCAGATACCTGGTGAGCGGCGCATCCAGGCTGAGCACGCCCTTCTCGACGAGCTGCATCACGGCGACATCGGTGAAGAGCTTCGACACGCTGCCCACGCGATAAATGGTATTCGCGGTAGCCGCCGTGCTGTCGGAGAGATTCGCGTAGCCGAAGCCCTTCGACCAGACGATGCGCTGATCGTCGACGAGAGCGATGGAGATCGCGGGGAGATGCTTCTCGCGCTGTTCGTGCGCGATGAACTGCTCGAGCGCGTCGTAGGCTGGACGCGCCGGCGGCCGCAGCGTGGCACGCTGCGGAACACCACGGGGCGCACGCTGAACGACCGTGGGGAGGGGCTGCGTGAGTCCGACGCAGAGTACGAGCGCGGCGAGGAGTCGCATCAGGATGCTATCTCGAAGAGGAGTGAAGCGCAGTGGCGCGCGACGTGGTGTCCGGCACGAAATGGAAGTCCGTGATGCCCTCCACGTTCATGTGGTCCATCTTGCCCATGGCGTTGAGTCCGAACGTGACGAACCCGGCGCCGAGCCGCGGATCGCGCCAGGTGACGCGAAACGTATCGAAATTCCAGTGTTCCATGTCGCCGGTGAAGGCGGGGCCGTAGCGCAGGATGAGCTTGTTCTGTTCGAGGGTGACGGTCGCATTGCCGTACATGGTGTCGGCGTAGGTTCCCACATAGCCGTCGAGCGGAAGCGACGGCTTCGTGCCGGTGACGCGTGCCGCGAGCACCTTCTGCTCGGCAGCCTGTGCGGCAGCCTCCGCCCGGTTGAAGCGAGCCAGATACAGCGCGCTCCAGTCACGCGCGGGTGCGCCCAGATAGGCGTCGATGATGCGGTACATGAGCGCCGGATTCAGGTTATGTCCTTCGGCGTTGGAGAGAATGACGATGCCCAGGTGCGCCTCGGGGACGAGGCGGACTTCCGAGAGCATGCCGTCAATGCCGCCGTTGTGCCAGACGATCTCGTGGCCGCGATAGTCCTCCAGCACCCACCCCATGCCATAGAGCTCGAAGTGGGTAGACGGGGTGAGCGAGTCGTGCGGGGACGCGATGATCGTCTGCGGGGAGTGCGTCTCCCGGAGCGACTTCTCCGACACGAGCTGCCGGCCGGCGTACGTGCCGTTGCCAAGCTGCAGGCGAATCCACTGCGCCATGTCGAGGACGTTGGAATTGATGGATCCAGCGGGTCCGATGTTGTCCACGTTGCGCCAGGGGATCGCGCGCGCGGTGTCCTTCTCGATCAGGTGCGGTGTGGCCACGTCGTTCTGCTGTGCGAGCGCCGAGATGCTGGTGCTGCTGGACGTCATGCCGAGCGGCGTGAAGATGCGCTGCGCGACGACGGCATCCCACGTGGTGTCCGCGGCGGCGGCAAGCGCCTGGCCGGCGGCGAGCACCATGATGTTCGAGTAGCCGAACTGGCTGCGGAAGCTCGAATTGGGCGGCAGGTAGCGAATGCGGCGCAGGACTTCGGCGCGGCTGTAGGGCGATCCATACCAGAGCAGGTCGCCGCTCCGGCCCAGGCCGCTGCGATGGGAGAGGAGGTCGCGGACCGTGATCTCGCGGGTGACGTAGGGGTCGTAGAGCTGGAAGCCGGGCAGGTACTTCGTAGCGTGATCGTCCCAGTGCATGCGGCCCGAGTCGACCATCATCGCAATGGCGGTGGAGGTGAAGGCCTTGGAATTGGAGCCGATGGCGAAGATGGTGTGGGGGTCGACGCGGTCGGGCCTGCCGACGTCGCGGACGCCGTAGCCTCTGGCGAACACCACCGAGTCATCGTGGACGATGGCGATGGCGAGGCCGGGCACGTGCCAGTCGTGCATGGCGTGTTCGATGTACTGATCGAGGCCGGCCGTGGGGGCGGAGCGAGGCGCAGGGCGTTGCGCGGGGCGTTGCGCGGTCAGCGGCGCTGCAGGGAGGGCGAGGGCAATGAGGGTAGCGAGGAGGCGGGCGGGGCGGGACATGTGGGCTCCGGGCGGCGGCGAGTCGGCGCGGTACGGGCCGCGCGCAATTGTATACAGATTGAGATTATGATGCAGTATACGTATGGCCCGGGCAAGAGTCGGCGGTCGGCCGGCCCGCCGAGTCGCCGGTCACCTGGTCACCTGGTGGGCCGGCCGCCGCGTGCCGCCTGTCGCGCCGCTATCTTCCAGCATCGCTCATCCTCGGCGCGCCACTTCTCCTTTCCCGGATGCATTCCCATGGCGACCTCGCCTTCCGTCTCGCTCTCCATTGCCGGCATGTCGTGCGGCCACTGCGTTGCCGCGGTCACCCGGGCGCTGAGCGGCGTGGCCGGCCTCGTGGATCCCACCGTGGCCATCGGGTCCGCCCGCTTTGCGGTTGCGCCGGACGCGGATCCCCGCGCCGTGCACGCCGCGGCGGTCCGCGCCATTCAGCAGGAAGGGTATCAGGTGGACGGCGAAGCGGCGCTGGCATCCCTGCGGAAGGCGCGTCCCGACGACTCGCGAACGGCGTGACTCGTCGGCTGTGTACGTTCGCGCTTGTCGCGGGCGTCATGGCTGCCGTCATGCCAGGCTCGACTCCCGCACAGCAGCCGCGTCCCTCCCCGGCGCGGCCTGACACCACGCGCAGCGATTCGTCGGCCATGCCGGCCATGCAAATGCCGATGCCGGGTGACACGACGAAGACCATGCCGGGGATGCTCCATGACCACGACATGCGCCGCATGATGAACGGTCCGCTCGGCATCTCCCATGTCCGCATGGGGTCCGGCACCTCGTGGATGCCCGACTCGTCTCCCATGCACGCCACGCATCGAAAGTGGGGCGACTGGGCCGTCATGCTCCATGGCGTGGCGTTCGGACAGTACGATGACCAGGGGTCCGCGCGCGGCGATCATCAGCTCGGCGTCGTGGACTGGGAGATGCTGATGGCCATGCGCCGGATCGGGACCGGTCAGCTCCATCTGCACGCCATGGTGAGCCTCGAGCCGCTTACCCTGGGCGCCAAGGGGTATCCGTTGCTGCTCCAGACGGGGGAATCGTACCGCGGGCAGCCGCTGCACGACCGCCAGCATCCGCACGACGCGATCATGGAACTGGCGGCGATGTTTCAGCAGCCGGTGAGCCACGGCGTGGCGCTCGAACTCTACGGCGGTGTGGCTGGCGAACCGGCGCTCGGGCCGGTGGCGTTCATGCACCGGCCGTCGGCGCAGAGCGATCCGCTCGCGCCCCTTGGCCATCACTGGCAGGATGCGACGCACATTTCATTCGGTGTGGTGACGGCGGGGATCTACTCGCGCGCGGTGAAGCTCGAGGGGTCCGTGTTCAACGGCCGCGAACCGGATGAGAACCGCTGGAACATCGACCTCGGGCCGCTCGACGCGTATTCGGGGCGACTGACGATGAATCCGTCGGGCCGCGTGAGCGTGGCGGGCTGGTACGGGTATCTACCCGATCCGGAGCGACTGCATCCGGACGAGTCGGTGCATCGCTATGGCGCGTCGCTGATGTACGGTGGCGCTGGCGTGCGCGGCGGCGCGTGGGAGAGCTCTCTCATCTGGGGCGCGAACGACCATGGCGGTCGTGTCGAGAACAGCGTGCTGGCCGAGAGCAATCTCGAGATCGGCGCCAGGCATTCGGTGTTCGGCCGCGTGGAGTACGTGCGCAAGCGCGCGGAGGACCTGGTGCTGCCCGGCGTGGATCCCGCGCGGGCATTCGACATCGGCGCGCTCGTGCTCGGATACATCCGCGAGGTGGCCTCGATTCCAGGGGGCACGATCGGGGTGGGCGGGCGCGCTTCAGTCAACTTCGTGCCCGCAACCGTCGCGCGCGTGTACGGAACACGCACGCCGGCCGGCGTGTCCGTCTACGTCCGCGTGCGCCCGAAGCGGATGACGGACCGGTGAAGCGGATAGGGGCAGCCCCATGGGCTGCCCCTGTCCGTCCTGGCCGATGGCCGCCATTATCGCCGTCTCCGCTCTTCCTCCGCTCCAGTACACTCCCACGCCATGATCCGCTGCCTTCCTCTGCTGCTTCTCCTCGCATCCGGCGTCCGCGCACAGAGCGCCGCCGCTCCTGCCGGCTACGACTCCACGCTCTTCGCCGGTCTCCACTATCGCATGATCGGTCCCAATCGCGGCGGCCGCGTCACCACCGTCATGGGCGTGCCGTCCGAGCCCCGGACCTTCTACATGGGCGTCGCCAGCGGCGGCGTATGGAAGACCACCGATGGCGGCGCGAGCTGGCGCCCCATCTCCGACGGCTACTTTGCCGCCGCGTCCACCGGGTCCATCGACGTGGCGCTTTCGAATCCCGACATCGTGTACGTCGGCACCGGCTCCGATGACATCCGGAGCAACGTCTCCACCGGACGAGGCGTGTACAAATCCACGGACGCGGGCAGGTCGTGGACGTTCGTGGGTCTGCGCGAGACAGGACAGATCGGCGCCGTACGTATTGATCCGACGAATCCTGACATCGTGTACGTGGCCGCGGTGGGCAACGCGTTCACCTCGAATCCCGAGCGTGGCGTCTATCGCACGAAGGATGGCGGGGCCACCTGGGAGAAGGTGCTCTTCATCTCCGACAGCACCGGCGCGGTGGACCTCGAGCTGCAGCCCGGTCATCCCAACGTGATCTACGCGTCCATGTGGCGCGGCCAGCGCACGCCGTGGACCATCATCAGCGGCGCCCACGAGGGCGGCCTCTACAAGAGCGTGGATGGTGGCGACCACTGGACGAAACTGGGCGGCGGCCTTCCCACAGGTCTGTTCGGCAAGAGCAACATCGCCGTGACTGCGGCGAAGCCAGACCGCGTGTATGCCCTCATCGAAGCCAGGCCGGGGAGCGGACTCTATCGCTCCGATGATGCGGGCGAGCACTGGGCGCTCATCAACACGCAGCCCACGCTCATCACGCGGCCGTTCTACTACACGACACTGGCGGCGGATCCCACCAACGCCGACGTGGTGTACGGCGGCGCGGAGAGTTTTTTCAAGTCCAGCGACGCTGGCAAGACGTTCCACCGCATGCCCACGCCGCACGGCGACAACCACGACATGTGGATCAGCCCGACGGACGGGAACACGATGATCCAGTCGAATGACGGTGGCGCCAATGTTTCATACGACGGCGGCCGTACGTGGTCCACGCAGGACAACCAGCCCACCGCCGAGATCTACCAGGTAGAGACGGACAATCAGCATCCCTACCGCGTGTACGGCGCGCAGCAGGATGCGTCCACCGTGATCGTGCCCAGTCTGCCCGACATTGCCGATCAGGCCGAGTGGCAGCCCGGTCCCGGCTGCGAGACCGGCCCGATCATGCCGAACCCCATTCGCCCGGACACGGTGTATGGCGCCTGCAAGGGGCAGTTCAGCCGCCTGGACCTGCGCACTGGACAGGAGAAGAACTACTGGGTGGGCGCGCAGTATCTGTACGGCTACAACCCGAAGGACATGAAGTACCGCTTCCAGCGCGTCTCACCCATGGAAGTGTCGCCGCACGATCCGCGCGTGATCTACTTCGGCTCGCAGTACGTGCACCGTACGACGGACGAAGGCGTCACGTGGACGCGAATCAGCCCCGACCTCACGGCCAACGATCCGTCGAAACAGGTCGCGTCGGGCACGCCGATCACCCGCGATGCGACGGGCGAGGAGTATTACAGCACCCTCTACGCGATTCGCGAATCGCCGTTGGCGAAGGGCGTCATCTGGGCCGGGGCGAACGACGGTCCCGTGCATGTCACGCGCGACAACGGCAAGACCTGGCAGGACGTGACGCCGCATGATCTGCCGCCCGGCGGGCGCGTCCAGAACATCGAACCTTCACCGCACCGCGCGGGCTCCGCCTACATCGCCGTCTATCGCTATCTGCTCGGCGATTTTCAGCCGTACATCTATCGCACGGAGAACTACGGCCGGAGCTGGACACTGCTGACCGATGGCCACAACGGCATTCCCGCCGACTGCCCGACCCGTGTCGTCCGCGAGGACCCGGTGCGCTCGGGTCTGCTCTATGCAGGTACCGAGTTCGGCATGTTCGTCTCGTTCGACAACGGTGGACACTGGCAGTCACTGCAGCTCAATCTTCCAGTCACTCCGGTGACGGACCTGCAGGTGCACCGCGGCGATCTCGTGGTCTCGACCCAGGGGCGCTCGTTCTGGATTCTGGATGATCTCACGCCGCTCGAGCAGCTCGACGCGCGGGTGGCGTCCGCGGCCCATCATCTCTTCACCCCTCGTCCCGCGTATCGACTGCGCTACTTTGGCGGGCGTGGCGGACCAGCCGCTCCGGAGTATCCGCCGCCGGGCGCCATGATCGATTATTACCTGGCGCAGGGTGCCGCGCACTCGGTGCGCCTGGACATTCTCGATTCCCGTGGAAAACTCGTGCGGAGCTTCACTGCGGACAGCGCGGCGACCGTGGCGCGTGCGCGCGATAGCGGAGCGGGCGACGGCGGGGATGATGAGGGCGGGTTCCGGCGTGCGCCGCGCACGCCGCGCCTCGAGGCGGGAGCCGGCATGCACCGCTTCATCTGGGACCTGCGTTATCCCGGTCCGTGGGAGAAGGGAACGCGCCGCGCCGGCCGCGGCGCGCTTGGTCCGCTGGCCGTGCCAGGTACATACACGGTGCGACTCACCGTGGATGGCGCCAGCGAACGTGCATCGCTGGTGCTGCGTGCCGATCCGCGCGTGACGGCGGATGGTGTGACGCAGGCGGACCTCGAGCACCAGCTCGAGCACAACCTGCGTGTCCGCGATGCATTGAGTCGGGCCAACCAGCTCAGCGCGCGCATCGATGCGGCGCGCGAGCGTCTGGCCAATGCCACGGGTGCCGCCGCGGACACGCTCCGCATGCTCAATGCAGTGCACTACGAGCTGGTGACGGCGCCGATTCGCTATTCGGAGCCCAAACTGCTGGACCAGCTCACGTACTTGTATGGGATGACCATGAATGCGGACCAGCGCATCGGCCGTGACGCCGTGGAGCGACTCGCGGAGTTGGAACGGCAGCTAGTGGGGATAAAGAGAAAAACGGTAGCTGGTGGCTGGTAGCTGGTAGCTGGTAGCTGGTGGCTGGTAGCTGATAGCTGGTAGTGCGTGGGGAGTCCACCCACCAGCGACTGCTGTTAAACCAGCAACCAGCTACCAGCCACCAGCCACCGCCCGATACCCCACCGCGAGCGGACCGTCCTGTCCGGGTCGCGTCTCGGGCCAGAGGGCGAGCGTCACGCCGTTCCCGGCGGGAAGCCGGATTCCGGTCGTGGCAAGATCGGTGGCGGGATTGCCAAGGCTGGCGATGTCGCCGCGCGGAACGCGCGCGAGTGCGGAATCGGCGACGGCCCCATACACCCTGGGCAGCGTCGAGCGAACTGTTGCCTCGAACTTGTCGGCCTTGCGCGTCCGGCCAAGTGGAGTGTCGAAGTGCACCGTCACCAC
>Ga0105240_10005453_pt1 | contig 18957 bp, 13 predicted proteins | sample KBSC54metaG_FD_80426 | JGI IMG/M metagenome (GOLD analysis project Ga0105240, IMG submission 80426) | Corn rhizosphere microbial communities from Kellogg Biological Station, Michigan, USA - KBS C5-4 metaG | ecosystem: Host-associated > Plants > Roots > Rhizosphere > Soil | place: Michigan, USA... | reverse complement strand
CGCATGGGCGTGGCGACCGTGGCGGTCTACTCCGATGCCGACGCCGCCGCGCCGCATGTGGCCGAGGCCGACGATGCGGTCCGCATCGGCCCGCCGCCGGCCCAGGGCAGCTACCTGAACACCGACGCCCTGCTCGCCGCGGCCCGCGATACGCGCGCCGAGGCCGTCCACCCCGGCTACGGCTTCCTCTCCGAGAACGCCGAGTTCGCCGAAGCGGTGGTCGCCGCCGGGCTCATCTGGGTCGGGCCGCCCTCGGCGGCGATCCGGGCCATGGGCCTGAAGGACCAGGCCAAGCGGCTGATGGCCGCCGCCGGCGTGCCGGTCACCCCCGGCTACCTCGGCGCCGACCAGTCGCCCGACCGCCTGTCGCGGGAGGCCGAGGCGATCGGCTTCCCGGTGCTGATCAAGGCGGTGGCCGGCGGGGGCGGGAAGGGCATCCGCCGGGTCGACCGCACCGAGCACTTCGCCGAGGCCCTGGCCTCGGCCCGGCGCGAGGCCGCCGCCGCGTTCGGCGACGACCGGGTGCTGCTGGAGACCTTCGTGGCCCGCCCGTGCCATATCGAGGTGCAGGTGTTCGGCGATCGGCACGGCAATGTCGTCCACCTGTTCGAGCGCGACTGCTCGCTGCAGCGCCGCCGCCAGAAGGTGGTCGAGGAGGCGCCGGCGCCCGGCATGGACGACGCCACCCGCGCCGTCCTCTGCGACGTCGCCGTCCGCGCCGCCAAGGCCGTGGGCTACGTCGGCGCCGGCACCATCGAGTTCATCGCCGACGCGTCCGAAGGTCTGCGCGGCGACCGGATCTGGTTCATGGAGATGAACACCCGTCTGCAGGTGGAACATCCGGTCACCGAGGCGATCACCGGCCTCGACCTGGTGGAATGGCAGCTGCGCGTCGCCGCCGGCGAGCCGCTGCCGCTGGCCCAGGACCAGATCGCGATGCGCGGCCACGCGGTCGAGGCGCGACTCTACGCCGAAGACCCGGCCAAGGGCTTCCTGCCCTCCATCGGCCGCCTCGATCGGTTCCAGCTGCCGGCCGGCGTTCGCGTCGACGCAGGCGTCGAGGCCGGCGGCGAGATCACCCCCTACTACGACCCGATGATCGCCAAGCTTATCGCCCACGCGCCCGACCGGGTTGGTGCGCTGCGCGCTCTGGCCGGGGCCTGCGCGGCTGTCGAGGTCTGGCCGGTCCGCACCAACGCCGGCTTCCTGGCGCGGCTGCTGGCCGAGCCGGATGTGGTCGACGGCGGGGTCGACACCGGCTTCATCGAGACCCGTCTGGACCGGTTGGCCACGCCGCCCCCGCCGTCGCAGGCCGCCCTGGCGGCCGCCGCCCGGCAGCTCGCGCCGACGTCCGCCTCGCCCTGGGGCCAGCCGTCGCTGGCCGGGTTCCGGATGGCCGAGCCCGCGGCGACAGCACGGCTGCAGTGGCAGTCCGAGCTGCTGGAAGCCCCGTTCGCCGGCCCGCCCCGCCCGGCGTTCGGAGCGGCTCAGGACACGGTGGTGGTGTTCGAGGGCGGCGAGCCGTTCGTCATCACCCGCCCGGTGGCCGCCGGCGGCGCCGGGGCCGCCAGCAGCGACGGCGCCATCACCGCCCCGATGCCGGGCCGCATCGTCCAGCTGTCGGTCAAGCCCGGCGACAGGGTCGAGCGCGGCCGCACCCTGCTGGTGCTGGAGGCCATGAAGATGGAGCACGCCCTGGCCGCGCCGATCGACGGCGTCGTCGCCGAGGTCCGCGTCGCCCAGGGCGACCAGGTCAGCGAGGGGGCGCTTCTGGTCAAGCTCGGCCCTCCTGCATAGCCCGCGGATGCCGTCTCTTCACCGCGAACCGCAGGGGGACGCCGCTGGAGCGGCGCCGCAAGGCCGCCGGGGCTGGCTGGTCCTGCAGGCGTCGGTGCTGGCCGCCGTGCTCGTCCTGGCCGGGCTGTTCGCGGGCAACGCGGTGCGCGAGGCGCGCCTGGTCGAGGTCCCGCACGCCTGCGATTGGTTCATCTTCCTGCGCCAGGCTCAGCTGTTCCAGCAGGCTGGCCCGATCGGCGGCCTCGACACCGCCATCCGCGACAGCAACACGCGCTACCTGGTCGCGAAAGCCGCCAGCCTGCATCTGGCCAACCCGAACTGGAAGGTTTCGGCCGGCCCATATTGCCACGTCTACCACGAGGCCACGGACCGACTCTCCATCGTCTCGCCGCCCGGCACGGGCCTGCTCCTGTCGTTGTTTCCCGCCGGCCGGCAGGCGCGTCTGGTCTTCACCACCTGTTCGATCGCCGTTCTGCTGTCGGCCGTGGCCGCCGCGATCAGTGCGCGACGCTGGACGGCTGTGGTCGCCGCGACGGCGCTCGGTGCTCTGTGCCTCACCGGCCTCTCCAAGTTCAGCGCCGACTGGTCCATCCCGGGCAGCGCCGTGCTGCTGATGCTCGCGGCCTATTCGACCGTGCGCACGCTCGAGGCGCCCCGCGCGACGTCCGCGGTCGCATGGGCGGCCCTGCTGGGCCTGGCGTTGGGCTGCGCCGTCAATTTCCGGATCGCCAACATCCTGATGGTCGGCGGAGTCGCCGCCGCCTACGGCCTGCTGCTGTTGCGGGGCGCGTGGGGACCAGCCATCCGCTTGTCCGCGGCGTCGGCGTTGGCCTTCCTGGCCGGCGTGTCGCCGACCCTGGCGGCCAACGCGCTCAACAGCGGAAACGTCCTGGCCTCCACCTACGGGCCCGACAACACCGAGGCCCTGCGACTGGACGCAAAGACGTTCCTGGACGGATTTCAATTCTACTTCGTCCAGCACCAGACCGACGCCGGTCTCATCCTGGCGCCGGCCCTCGCCGCGCTGGCGGCGCTGATCTACGCCGGCAGGTCGAAACTCGACAACTTCGCCCTGATGGGCTTGGCCGCCGCCTTGAATATCGTCATCAACACCACCTTCTTCTGCTTCTACCAGATCCACCAGGGCTACTACCCGCTTCCGGCGGCGGTCTTTGTCTCCTCCCTGGTCGCCTTCGCCTACATCCGATCGCAGAACGCCGAGGCGCTCGCGGCTCCGCCGGCGCCCGCCGTCGCCCCGGGCGTCAGGCTGGCCTGCGCACTGGGCTGCCTCGTCGCGGTCGCCGCGCCGCTGGCGCTGCTGCCGATGCCGCTCTCCCCAAACTACGCCCGGCCCCAGATCGCGGTGACCTTGCCGCCGCGGTCGATCGTGTGGAGCGGGGTCAGCGCCGGCTACTTCCACATCTACCTGGGTCGGCAGGCAGCGGTGCTGTGGAATCTCGACCCGGACTCCCAGGATCGGCTGATCGCGGCCGTCGCCCGGGACGGCGTGCCGCAGTACCTGGTCGCGGACGTCGATGCCCAGGACACCCTGGCGCGGCTGCGGCGCACCGCCACGCTTCGGCCTGCGGGCACGGCGTTCGGTCGCGACGTCTACCAGATCATCCTTTCCCCGCCGCCGGTCGCAGCGCCCTGACGCCCTCCGGCGCGTCCACAGCAAATTTCTATCGAACCTAGTGTATCAATCGATTGGACTTATGGCTGTCGCGACGCCACTTGAGCACCCAAGGACCAGGCATTCAGCCGAGGACGGAGGCGTTCATGAGCGACGAACCCAAGTGCCCGATGGACGGCGGCCGCGTGAGCGGCAAGGCCGTGCTGTTCAGCATGACCAACCGGCTCTGGTGGCCGCACCAGCTCGACCTGTCGGTGCTTCACCAGAACCCGCTGGCCGGCAATCCGATGGCCGGAGACTTCGACTATGCCAAGGAATTCAACAGCCTGGACCTGAAGGCGGTGAAGGCGGACATCTTCGCCCTGATGACCCGGTCGCAGGACTGGTGGCCCGCCGACTACGGCCACTATGGCCCGCTGTTCATCCGCATGGCCTGGCACAGCGCCGGGACCTACCGCGTCGGCGACGGCCGTGGCGGGGCAGGCGCCGGGACGCAGCGCTTCGCGCCGCTGAACAGCTGGCCGGATAACGCCAACCTCGACAAGGCCCGCCTGCTGCTCTGGCCGATCAAGCAGAAGTACGGCCGCAAGCTGTCCTGGGCCGACCTGCTGGTCCTGGCCGGCAACTGCGCCCTGGAGTCGATGGGCTTCAGGACCGCCGGGTTCGCCGGCGGCCGGGTCGACGTATGGGAGCCGGAGACCGACGTGTTCTGGGGCCCGGAGCGCGAGTGGCTGGGCGACGAGCGCTACAGCGGCGAACGCGACCTGTCGCACCCGCTGGCCGCCGTGCAGATGGGCCTGATCTACGTCAATCCCGAGGGCCCGAACGGCAAGCCCGACCCGCTCGCCGCCGCGCGGGACATCCGCGAGACCTTCGCCCGCATGGCCATGAACGACGAGGAGACCGTCGCCCTCATCGCCGGCGGCCACACCTTCGGCAAGGCCCACGGCGCGGCCAGCCCGTCTGAGTACGTCGGGCCGGAGCCGGAGGGCGCGGGCCTCGAGCAACAGGCGCAGGGCTGGCGCAACAGCTTCGGAACCGGACGCGGCGTCCACACCATCACCAGCGGCCTCGAGGGCGCCTGGACCCCCACCCCGACCCAATGGGACAACAGCTTCTTCGAGACCCTGTTCGGCCACGAATGGGAGCTGACCAAGAGCCCCGCCGGCGCCCAGCAGTGGACGCCCAGGGACGCCTCGGCCGCGAACGCCGTGCCGGACGCGCACGATCCGTCGCGCCGGCATCCGCCGATGATGCTGACCACCGACCTCGCGCTGCGGGCCGACCCGGCCTACGAGAAGATCTCGCGCCGGTTCCACGAGCATCCGGACGAGTTCGCCCGCGCCTTCGCAGAGGCCTGGTACAAGCTGACCCACCGCGACATGGGCCCGCACGCCCGCCTGCTCGGCCCCGAAGTCCCGGCCGAGCCGCGCCTCTGGCAGGATCCGGTCCCGGCCGTCGATCATCCGCTGATCGACGCCGCCGACGCCGCATCGCTGAAGGCGCAGATCCTGGCCTCGGGCCTCTCCATCTCGCGCCTGGTCGCCACCGCCTGGGCGTCGGCCTCGACGTTCCGGGGTTCCGACAAGCGCGGCGGCGCCAACGGCGCCCGCATCCGCCTTGCCCCGGCCAAGGACTGGGCGGTCAACGAGCCGGCCGAGCTGTCGGCGGCGCTGGCCAGGCTGGAGGCGATCCAGGCCGGGTTCAACGCCGTGCAGGCGGGCGGCAAGAAGGTCTCGCTGGCCGACCTGATCGTCCTCGGCGGCTGCGCCGCGGTGGAGCAGGCGGCGAAGCTGGCCGGCCACGACGTGCAGGTCGCCTTCACGCCCGGCCGCACCGACGCGACCCAGGAACAGACCGACGTGGCCGCCTACGAGGTGCTGGAGCCCAAGGTCGACGGCTTCCGCAACTTCGTCAGCGGCGAGCAGACCCGCCCGGCCGAGGAGATGCTGCTGGACAGGGCCCAGCTGCTGACGCTCACCGCGCCGGAGATGACCGTGCTCATCGGCGGCCTCAGGGTGATGGGCGCCAACGTCGGCGGCTCGCCCGTCGGCGTCTTCACCGACCGGCCGGGGACGCTGACCAACGACTTCTTCGTGAACCTGCTGGCGACCAGCATGAGCCTGACCTGGGAGGCCTCGCCCGAGGACCCCGGCCTCTTCCTGGCGCGCGACCGGGCCACCGGCGAGACGAAGTGGTCGGGCAGCCGCGTCGACCTGATCTTCGGCTCGAACTCACAGCTGCGCGCCCTGTCGGAGGCCTACGCGACCGACGACGCCGGCCGGGTCTTCGTCGACGCCTTCTTGGCGGCCTGGACCAAGGTGATGAACCTCGACCGGTTCGACCTCGCGTAGCCGGCGATGCGGGCTCCCCGCGCCGGGAGCCCGCATCGTTCACGCCACCGGCGCCGTGCCGACGTAGATGTTCTTCCCGCCCTCGGACTTCCGCACGAACAGGTAGTCCGCGCCCTTGAAGCCGCGGTGGTCGCGGCGGCTGAAGCTGATCACGGTCCCGGGCGCGCCGGTGGCGGCGGGTAGGCGGGTGACCGTCTCCAGGGCGTCGCGCAGCGCCTCGCCGGTGGCGATCCGCATCCGGCCGATGGCCAGGGCGTAGGCCCGCCCGATGTCGTAGCCGCAGGTGAACACCGAATCCATGAACTCCCGGGGCTTGCCGAACGTCCGCTCGTAGAGCCGCAGCGCGTGCAGGTGCACCGGGTTCTGCTCGTGGAACTGCTCGAGCCCGAACCAGCCGTCGTAGGCCCGGCAGCGCGCCTCGGAGAAGGCAGCGCCCACGAAGGCCGTGCCCATGATCCGCACCGGGTCCCAGTTCAGCAGCTTCAGGGCCTCGGTCAGCTGGCCCGAGAGGCCGCCGAGCCCGAAGTAGACCAGGCAGTCGGCCCCCACCTCCCGCAGCCGCTTCAGCGCGGCCAGCACATGCTCGCTGGGCGCCACGGGCGACAGCGCCTGCTCCAGCACGATCTGCTGGTCGCGCAGGCGCGCCTCATGGCGCAGATGGTAGGCGTACTCCTCGCCGATCTGCGAGGGGTGCTCGCGCACCAGCGCGATCGAGCGCAGGCCGCGGCCCTTCAGCCAGGCCGAGACCGTCGCCGGCTCGTCGGCCATGCCCCCGTTCGGCAGCACGAAGGCGTAGTCGCCGGCATAGAGCTGGCTGCCGCAGATGCCCATCGACGGGACCTTCTTCTGGTCCAGCAGCGACAGGATCGACAGGCAGTTGTCGGTGGTCATCGGCCCGGCCACGCCCAGCACCTGCTCGTTGTCCACGAGATCGAGATATGCCTCGACGTTCGGATGTCCGGTGCGCCAGGGCTGGCCGTAGTAGTGCCGCGCGACCAGCTCCACGGGCCGGTCCATCACTCCGTTCTCGTGGTATTCGTCGAAGGCGATCCGCAGACCGTCCATGAACGGCTGGCCGCAGGCGTCCGGCAGGTCGTCCATCACCCCGATCCGGTAGGGCTGGGCGACGCGGCCGCCTTCGGGATTGGCCGGATTGAGCGCCATCGGCGGGACTCCTTCAGCTGCGGTGGAGGTCAGAGGTCGAGCTTCGCGACCAGCTTGTCGTCGACGCGGCCGTCGGCGAAGAAATCGATCCAGCCCTGCCCGTTGACGATCCGGCGCGTGTCGCCGACGCGCTGGCAGTGGCCCTCGGCCCCGCGATAGGCGCCGCCATAGTTGCCCATCATGCCCACCAGCCGGCCGCGCGGATCCGCGCGCCAGCGATAACGGACGCCGCCGAAGTGGTAGAGGATCTCCTCCGGGAAGCCGTCCGGCCGGCGCACCACGTCGATGTCGACGTCCCTGGCGCAATGGATCAGTTTCTCGCCGTCCGAGATGATCGCGAAGGTCCAGCCCTCCAGCCCGTAGCAGATCATCCCGACCTCCACCGAGCCGTCGTCGTACTCGTTGGCCAGGGTGTGGTAGGCGCCCTCCAGCCGGTTCGGGTACGGCCCGACCTGCCAGGGCCGGTGTGGCGGGTGGTAGATGAAGTCGTAGCCGAACCAGCCCTTCACGCGCCGCCCGAGCGCCACGCCCTCGGCCTTCTGCACGTGCAGCGCATAGAGGCCGCCGTCGGGGTTGCTGTCGTACCACTGCATGCCGGGCCGCAGCAGCCGGGCGGTGATCTGCAGATGGTCCCCGTCGCGCCACTCGCAGCCGTCCAGCGTCTGGGTGAAGGAGAAGGCGAGGGACGGGTCGGGCTGATAGACGCCCGAGCGCCAGGTGATCGCCGCGTCCGTGGCCTCGATCTCCAGGGCGCCGGCGTGGCTCATCCGCGGCGTCAGCCGCAGCTCGTCCGCCCCCTGGTTGTCGAGCACGGCCAGGCCGCCCGTCCAGTAGCCGCCCACCTTGCGCAGGCAGGTGATCAGGTTGTTGTCCTCGTCCCGGAACTGGCCGTAGAGCCAGCCGGCGTCGAGCACGAGGCCCTGCGGCTGGAAGGTGGGGTGCATGCGCGCCAGGTCGATCTCGAACGGCCCGAGCGACACCTGGTGGCGGAAGTCGCCAAGCGCGGGCAGGGCGCCCTTCGTCATGGCGTCGAAGAACACGCGCTGCGCCCTGTCGCCCGGTCCCGGTTCGCTCATTCGGCGCTGGCCTCCACGTCGGCGATGGTGCGTTCCGCCGTCTGCCGCAGCGTCTCCAGCCGGAGGCCCGCGGCCTCCGCCGCCTCGACGGCGAGACCCAGGTCCTTGCGGAACAGGCGCGCCACGTGGGTCGCGTTCCTCGGGTTGATCAGCCGCTCCAGCGCATCCAGGGCGAAGCTTCGGGCGCTCGAGGCCATCAGCATCTCGTGCAGCGGGTCATGTTCGATCCCCAGCCCTTCGCCAAACGCCATGGCGTCGGCCGCCAGCTTCAGGTTGGCGATCAGCAGGATGTTGTTGACCAGCTTGCAGAGCTGGCCGGTTCCCAGCGCCCCCATCCGCCGCACCGGCGCGCCGAACGCCTCGAACACCGGCCGCGCGGCCTCGAACGCGGCCGCGTCGCCGCCGACCATCACCGCCAGCCGCTTCTCCAGCGCCGCCTCGCCCGAGCCGCTCACCGGCGCGTCCAGCACCTGCACGCCGGCCGGCGCGGCCTTCGCCAGGGCGAGGCAGGTGTCCGGGCGCACCGTGCTGTGCACCGCCAGGATCGCGCCGGGCCGCATCGCCGCCAGCAGGCCGCCGTCCAGGGCCACCTCGCGCACGTCGTCGTCGCCCACCACGCAGAGCCCGACGAGGTCGCAGGCCGCGCCCAGCTCGGCAGGGGAGGCGGCGAGCTCAGCGCCGTCGGCGGCGAACGATTCCGCAGACGCCGGCCGCCGCGCCCAGACCGTGAGCGGGTAGCCGGCCTTGGCGATCATCCGCGCCATCGGGCCGCCCTGGCTGCCGAGACCGATGAAGCCGATCCGCATCGCCTCAGACCCGCAGCGGAAAGCCGCCGCCGACGATCAGCGTCTCGCCGGTGACGAAGCTGGCGTCGTCCGAGCACAGGTAGAGCATGGCCTTGACCAGGTCCTCGACCCGGCCCTGGCGCTTCACCAGCTGCCGGTGGCGGATGAACTCGTCGATGATCTCCTGCGGGACGTCGCCCATGGCGGCCTCCGAATCCACGATCCCCGGCGCGATGCAGCAGACTCGGATGTTGTCGGCCGCCAGTTCGTTGGCCAGCGCCACCGTCAGGCCGCGGACGGCGAGCTTGGAGACCCCGTAGGAACTGGTGACCACGAAGCCGGCGATCGAGGCGATGTTCAGGATCACCCCGCCGCCGCGCACCCGCATCGATCCGCGCACCGCCGCCGCGCAGTTGACGATGCCGGTGACGTTGACGTCGAGCATCCGCCGCCACTTGTCGCGCGGCAGGGAGAGCGGCGGGGCGTTGAACTCCATCAGATGCTTGGCGGCGCCGTTGATCAGCACGTCGACGCCGCCCAGGCCGGCGACCACAGCTTCGACCGCGGCTTCGACCTGCCCCTCGTCGGAGACGTCGCACTCCGCCGCCAGGGCCCGGCCACCCTCTCGCTCCAGCTGTCCGGCCGCGTCGCGCGCCCGCTCGCCGTCGATATCCAGGATCGCCACCGCGGCGCCCTCGGCGATCAGCGCGCGGGCGAAGCCCAGGCCGATGCCCTGGCCGCCGCCGGTGATCGCGACCACCTTGCCCGCAAACTTCATGGCCGCGTCTCCCGGAGCGTCGCCAGCGGATCGAACCGCGGCTCCATCACCAGCTTCCCGCCGGCCATCCGGCGCAGGATCATCACGTCCATGCCCTTCAGCCCCCGCCGGTCCCACCGGCCGAAGCTGATCACCGTGCGCGGCCCGCCGGTGGCCGCGGGCAGCATCTTCACGTCCTCCAGCCCGTGCTTGATTCCCTCAGGCGTCAGGATCGGGGCCAGCGCCACCCCTTCCAGCAGGGCGCGCATGCCGTCGAAGTAGATCGCCGCCAGCTCTGCCGGGGCGGGGAAGGGCTCGCCGGCCCAGGCGGCGTACTCGGCCAGCAGGGCCGCCAAGGTCGGGTTGTCGTCGTCCCAAAGGCCCGTGCCCACCCAGCCTTCATAGATGTCGGCGGTGGCCGCATTGGTCGCGCCATAGAAGCCGCCGTTCATGATCCGCGGCGGCGACCAGCCGGCTGCCTTCACCCCCTTCGCCCAGGCCAGGCCGCTGCGCGACGTGGCGAAATGGACGATGGCGTCGGGACCCAGCCGCCGGTGCTCCTCGACGGTGCGCGCCACGTGCGCGTCGAGGCCCGGACCCGGGAGCTGCGACAGCCGCTCGTCGGTGAGGATGCGGATCCCGAGCCGGCGCGCCGCGTGCCGGAAATGGTGCAGGTATTCGCCGCTATGCCAGGCGGTGTCCCAGGTCACCGTCACCCGCGCATGGCCGTTGCGCGCCAGCCAGTTGGCGACGATGTGGGCGTCCTCGGGGATGCTGCCCCACTGGACGTTGAACACATGCTCGCTGACCTGCTCGGCGGTCGCGCCCAGCGCCAGCACCGGCACGCGCCGCGCCTCGGCGCGGGCGGTCAAGGCCTTGTTGTGGTCCGAGTGGTTCGGCCCGATCACTGCCAGCACGCCGGCGTCCACCAGTGCGTCGTAGCCTTTCAGCGCCGCGCCGATCGGCCCCGACGGCGCGCCCTCCACGATCTGCTCGACCAGTTCGACGCCTCGCTCGAAGCGGCTGTCGCGGGCCGTGCGGGCGACGATGAAGGCATAGGCCTTCAGCGCCGCCGGCCGGATCCATTCGGGCATGTCCATCAGCACGCCGATGCGGACCGGCGTCGCGGCCGCGTCGTAGACGTCCCTGCGCCCGCCGCTCTGGCCGGGGCTATCGGACATTGACGTTGCGGGCCACGCCGGCGTCGTTCATCTGCGCCAGCACTGCCGACCAGGGCACGGGCTTGCCCTTCTGGTGGCCCTCCGGCATTCCGCGGCCTTCGGTGTGCAGGAAGCTCAGGTCCACATGCCCGGCTTGCGCCCGTAGCGCGCCGACGGTGCAGTCGGCCTTCGCCCGATGCTCGAACGGATCGAAGCCGAACAACTCGCAGGCGTTGCGCCAGGCGATGCGTTCGATCTCCGCTTCGGGGATGTCCTTGACCTGCGCCCACAGGGTCTCGGGCGACTCCGGCCAGGTGGAATCGGAGTGCGGGTAGTCGCACTCCCAGGTCATCCGATCGACGCCGATCTTGTGGCGCAGGTCCACGCCGGTCTGGTCGATGATGAAGCAGTTGTAGACGTGCTCATGGAAGAGCTCGCTCGGCTTGCGGTCCCCGAAGTCCTGGTGCGTCCAGGCCCGGTGGTGGGAATAGACGTAGTCCGCCCGCTCCATGAAATGTGGGATCCAGCCGGAACCGCCCTCTGAGAGGGCGAAGCGGATGTTCGGGTAGGTCCGCAGGATCGGCGAGAAGGTCAGGTCCGAGGCGGTGGAGTAGAGCGTCACCGGCATGTTGGTGATGAACACGTCCACCGGCGAATCCATCGACGGGACCGCCATGCTGGCGTCGGTGATGTGCATGTTCACGCTGACGCCCAGCTCGTCGCAGGCGCGCCACACCGGGTCCCAGCCCGCATCCTGCAGGCTGCCGAAGCCGGCCTTGCTGGGGTTGGGCGGGAAGGCGATGGCGTTGCAGCCCTTGGCCTTCACGCGCCTGATCTCGGCGGCCGCCAGGGCAGGGTCCCACAGGGGCAGGATGGCCAGCGGGATGAAGCGGCCCGGGTAGGCGCCGCACCAGTCCTCGATGTGCCAGTCGTTGTAGGCCTGGATCACCGCCAGGGCGAGGTCCTTGTCCTTGGCCCCGAAGAAGGTCGCGCCGGCGCCGCCGCAGAACGAGCCGAAGTTCAGCCCGGCCAGCTGGCCGTTGGCGTTCATGTCCTCGATGCGCGCATGCACGTCGTAGGTCCCGCGCCGCAGGTCCTCGATGCGCGTGGGCTCGGCGCCGTACTCCTCGCGCCGGCGGCCGGCCACCGAGTTCAGCGCGATGTTGGAGCGCTCGACGCCCTCGAACACCCAGGCGTTGGTCCCGTTCGGGCGGGTGATGAAGCGGGGGCCCGCTTCGGCGTGCCTGGCCGCAAGCCGGCCTTCGAACAGCTCCGGCGGCTCGACCAGGTGGTCGTCGACGCTGACCAGGATCAGGTCGTTCATCTCCATCGGCGTCTCTCCCGCGGCGTCGCACTTTGGACTGCGATCGCCGGGTTCCTATCTACACAGTCCTGTGCAATTAACAAGGCGCGCGGAGAGGCTTTGATGGCAGTCGAGTCGGCGGCGAAGGAAGGCCGTGAGAACGGGCGCGAGACGCGGCGGCGGCTGTTGCGGGCGGCGGCGGAGCTGGTGGCCCGCGACGGCGTGTCGGCCGCCACGGTGTCCGCGGTCGCCGAGATGGCCGGCATCACCCGCCGGGCGGCCTACCACCACTTCGCCAGCCGCGAGGCCCTGCTGGAGAGCCTGCGCGACAGCCTGAACGAGCAGCTGATGAAATCCCTGCGCGGAGTGCAGGAGTTCGGCGAGCCGCGCGAGCTGCTGGTGGCCCTGGCCGAGCAGGACGACTCGGTGCTGCGCTACCACCTGTTCGAAATGCTGAACCGCGGCCTGGGCCAGAGCGAGATCTACGCCAACATCACCGCCCAGCTCGCCAAGCAGCAGCAGCGGGGGGCGATCAAGCCCGAGGTGGACATCGAGATGTTCGCCCTGATCTCGATGTCGGCCGCCTTCTTCGGCGCGACCATGGCCATGACCCTGGCCAGGACGAAATCCGAGCGCCACGCCATCGCCGGCCGCTTCTCCCGCGAACTGACCCGCACCATCCGCACCGGCAGCTACGCCGGCGACGCCACGTAGGCGTAGGGCCGGCTTTCTCCACAACTCTCGCCTTTTGAGTACCCCCTCTCCCCGGGAACGGGCTTAGGGGATGCACACATCGTTACCGGCCACCGATTGCTCCCCCGGACACGTCATGGCCGGGCGTAGTCCCGGCCACCCATGAACGCGATGCTGACAGCGCTGTAGCTGGCTGCCGCGGCAGCTCTTGGCCGCGCCACGCGCGGCCACCCTTTGCCCTGCGCGCATGGGTGGACGGCACAAGGCCGGCCATGACGTGGAGATGTGCGAATCGCTTAGCCGTTCACGGACAGAGGGGCGCCCAAGGGCGTGACGTGTCCGCCGTGCTACGGCACGCCGCCAGCTAAAAGATACACCTATTGTCATCCAATCGCGTTTGGTCCAGATTGCCCGTCGAAGCCAATTCAATGGGCAACGGCCCTGGGGGGAGACGTGAAAAGGTCACAATTGTTGACGGCGTGCGCCGCCTTGGCTTTCACCAGCCTGGCCGGCGCGGCGGCGGCGGCCACCGACACGGCGACCGATGCCGCCGCGGCCTCGGCCGCCCCGGAAGGTTCCTCGCTCACCGCCGTTGTCGTGACCGCCCGCAAGCGCAGCGAGGACGTCCAGCGCGTTCCGCTGGTGGTGCAGAACTTCACCGCCCGGCAGCTCGTGCAGCAGGGCATCCGCTCCCCCATGGACCTGGGTCGCTTCGTCCCCGGCCTGGTGTCGGTCCCGGTGTCCAACAAGTCAGGCGTGCAGTTCGTCGTCCGCGGCCAGTCCGCGTCCGACACCACGCTGCAGGTCGGTACGCCGGTAGGGGTCTATGAGGACGGCGTGAACATCCCGCACCCCGGCGGCTTCGACGGCACCTTCTTCGACATCGCCAATGTTCAGGTGCTGAAGGGGCCGCAGGGCACCCTCTACGGCCGTAACACCACCGGCGGCGCGCTTCTGATCACGACCAGGGACGCCGACTACCGCGGCTTCCACGGGTTCGTCGGGGGCGAGGTCGGCAACGACAAGGACTGGAAGCTCGAGGGCGCCGCCAACCTGCCGATCATCCCGGACATGCTGGCCGTCAGGGTCGCCGTGCAGCACTGGGGCCGCCAGGGCTTCGGTCGCTCGGCGGTCACCGGCCAGTACATGGGCGGCGACCACGACGACACCATCGTCCGGGGAACGATCCGGTTCGACCCGACCCCCACGATCTCGTCGGTGACCAAGATCGAGTACTCCTATTTGAACCGCGCCAACGCCATGACGCAGGCGCGCGCCGTCAACAACGGCGGCATCGTCTGCAATCCCGCCTTTGCTGGCGCCCATACCACGGGCGAGACCACGGCCAACGGCGTGCCCGCGACCTGCGCGCCCGGCTCGGTCAGCGCGCCGATTCTGGCCCAGCTGACCACCGGCCTCTACAGCGCCACCTTCGAGCCGGCCGAATACACCATCACGCCCAACGCCTTGTTCGGCGGCCTGCAGGGCACGCTCAACGCCCAGTTCGGCCCTGGCGTCTACAACGTCGCCAACCTTGTCGGGAACAACCTGTTCCTGAACTACGTCTCGCACCCGGTGTCGGAAAAACTGAAGATCTTCCACGTCGCCGAGACGCTGAACGTCCAGTTCGGGTCCATTGCGACGCTGAAGTCGATCACGGGCTACCACTACTTCCAGGACTTCGACGCCTACGACATCAGCGGCCTGCCCGGGAACCTGATCGGCACCGGCAACCCGATCATCACCTCCGCGGGCGTGACGGCGCCGCTGCCCCAGTCGCTGTCGGGGCCGGACCAGTCGGACGGCCAGCTGACCCAGGAATTCAACCTCTCCGGCGCCTGGAACAACTTGAAATGGCTGGTGGGCGCCTTCGGCAGCCGCGACATGGGCGCCAACGAACAATGGGCCGGCGCGGTCGGCTCGCTCGGCTTCAACACCTTCAACGCCTACCTGACCCCGTCCTACCGCAACACCACCCTGGCCGTGTTCACCCAGGAGGACTACCGCTTCACCAACTGGTTCTCGGTCACCGCCGGTCTGCGCTACACCGAGGAGAAGGTGTCGCAGCTGGCCATGCAGGTGCTGTATACGCCGTCGAACCCGGTCGCCTCGCAGTATTCCTGCGCCACCGCCAACAGCCCGCAGGCGATCGCCAAGCTAGTGTCGTCCACGCCCTACGCCTGCGCCATCCCGTCGACCTTCACGGCCAACATCAATACGGTCGCCAACCCGGTCAACGTGCCGACCACGCACGCCGAGTCGCGCGGTCTTTCCTATCTGTTCAGCCTGAACTTCCAGCTCACACCGACCCAGCTGCTCTACCTGCGCACCGCCAAGGGCTTCCACGGGGCGGTGGTGCAGAACCGGGCCTTCACAGGCGCGCCCGCCAGTCCGGAAACCGCTGTCGACTACGAGATCGGCTACAAGGCCGAGTTCTTCCAGCATCGCTTCCGGATGAACCTGGCGGTGTTCGACACCCACTACGCCAACAAGCAGGAACAGGTGCTCAGCGGCTCGCCGCCGATCACCATCGTGTTCAACGCCACGACCGCCAACATCCGCGGCTTCGAGGGCGAGTTCGCCGTCGTGCCCGCGCCCGGCCTGACCCTGAACGCCACCGTCGGCTACACCTGGACCCAGTACGGCCACTTCATCGCCAGCAACCCGATCGGCAAGGGCTTCATCGACGCCTCGGGCACGGCGTTCCCGTCCGTGCGTCCCTGGACCTACAGCCTCGGCGGGCGCTACGAGCACGAGGCAGGTCCTGGCATCCTCTCGGCGGCCCTGGCCTGGTCCTGGGCCAGCGCCCTGCCGATCACGCCCTTCTCGCTCGACCCGCTGATCCCGCTGTCGATCCTGAAGGACTGGAAGGCCCCCGTCGGCCTGCTCAGCGGCCAGATCGAGTACGCCCTGCCGCAGCACGGCCTGACGATCTCGATCTTCGCCACCAATCTGCTCGACAAGCACTACCAGTTCGCCGGCACCGCCAGCGAGACCGACGGCAGCGTCTACGGCGTGACCCAGGAGCCGCGCATGTTCGGCATCCGCATCCGCAAGGCGTTCGGCCCCGGCGAGTCGTAGAGCGCTTTTCCACCAGCCAGACGCGGCTCCGGGCCGCGCGTCGGCCTGAACGGAAGGGCTCTGGCGGCGCGCGCTCAGATCGTCGCGACCCCGACCGGCGCGCCGCGGACCTCGACCCGCGTGCGCCACACGCAGCCCTGCAATTGCGGGTCCTCCGTGTTGTCCTCGGTGGTGATGAAGAGGTCGCGCCCGTCTTCCCCGCCGAAGCAGAGGCTGGTCACCTCCCGCGCCGGCAGGTCGAACCGGTCCGCGACCTCGCCGTCCGGCTTGAACCGCACCAGGCAGCCGCCCCGGTAGAAGGCCACCCAGACGCAGCCTTCCGCATCCAGGGCCAGTCCGTCGGGCACGCCCTCGATGTCGGCCGTCGAGATCCGGTTCACGATCTCCACCCGGTCGCGCTCCACGAACTGCGAGACGATGATCTCGTGCCCGTAGCTGGCGGAATGGTAGAGGCGCCGGCTCGCCCAATCGAGCGCCAGGCCGTTGCAGCCCACCACGCCGCTGTAGAGGATCTGCGCCTCGTGCTCGCCGCGGATCAGCACCAGGTCGCCCGGCAGCCGCCCGCCGGCCTCGTCCAGCCGCACGGACCCCACCAGCACCCGGCCCTGATCGTCGGCGTGCAGGTCGTTGAACCCGCCGACCGCGCCGGCGCCGCCCAGCGCGGCCACGTCCTCACGGCTGAGCAGCACCCGCGTCTCGCCGTCCCGCACGTGGGACACGTCGCGCCCCGCCACCACCAGGCCGCCATCTCGGTGCAGGCAGATGCCCCCCACGCCGCGCCGCTTCGGGATCACCGTCTCGACGCCGGCCTCCGGCGACCAGCGATAGACCCCGCCGCGTGGAATATCGCTGAAGTAAAGCTGCCCCTCGGCATCGACGGTCGGCCCTTCGGTCGTGCCGTAGCCGCTCGCCAACACTTCAGGTCTGAGCATCGGTCGCTCCGTCGCTTGCCCGCCGGCCGCCACGTGTCAGTTTCCCGTATCGGACGCGGGCGGCGATGATATTGGACGCCGCGCGGGCGCCCTGGCTAGGTCCTCGGCGGCCGCCGTTGGGGGGAGGGCGATGGACCTGGGGCTGGAAGGCAAGCGCGCGCTGATCACCGGCAGCAGCTCCGGCATCGGGGTCGGCATCGCCAGGTGCCTGGCCGGCGAGGGCGTCCGGGTGGTGATCCACGGCCGCGATGTCGCCCGCGCCGAGGCAGTGGCGGCCGACATCCGCAATGCGGGCGGGGAGGCGGCCGTCGCCTGCGGCGACCTGAGCGAGGACGCCGGCGCCGACGCCGCGGCCAGCGCCGCGCTGGCGGCCTTCGGCGGCATCGACATCCTGGTCAACAACGCGGGCGGCTCCACCCGCGGCAAGATCGGCTCGCTGGACTCCGGCTACTGGCTCGACAGCTACAACGCCAACCTCGTCAGCGCCGTGCGCATGATCGATCGCCTGCACGGGGCCATGGTCGAGCGCAAATGGGGCCGCATCGTCCAGATCAGCAGTCTCGCCGGTGTTCAGAATGGCGGCCGCTCGGGTCCCTACGCGGTCGCCAAGGCCGCCCTCAACAGCATGGCGCTGGGCCTCTCCAAGACCCTCGCCTTCACCGGCGTCACGGTGAACACCGTCACCCCCGGCATGATCGAGACCTCGATGCTCGACAGCTACTTCCTCGGCATCGGCAATCAGATGGGCTGGGGCGACGACCGCGCCCGCTCCGTCGACTACGTGCTGAAGAACCTGCACAAGCAGTCGGTCGCCCAGCTCGGCCAGCCCGAGGACATCGGTTTCGTGGTCGCCATGCTGTGCAGCCCGCGATCCGACTACATCAACGGCGCGGTCTTCCGGATCGACGGCGGCACGGCCGCGTCGGTCTACTGAGCCGCCCGTCCTTCAGCCCCGAGGAACGCATGCGAGACCCAGCCCCCACCGACCTCGACGAGGTTCTCTCCCCCGCCTGGCTCTCCGAGGCGCTCTCCAGGCCGGGCGCGCCGGTCAAGGTCGCCGGCTCCAGGATCGTCCAAAGGCTGCAGAACAGCGCCACCAAGATCCGCTTCGAGGTCGACTTCGACATCCCCCCGCCCGACGGCGTGCGCAGCTACTGCGTCAAGGGCTTCTTCGGCGACACCTACAACCTCGGCGGCCCCAACTCCCCCACCGAGGCGCGCTACTACCTTGAGATACAGGCCGGCTCGGCGGTCCGCACGCCCGACTGCCCCTACGCCGGCATCAACGAGACTACCCAGCACGGCATCATCCTGATGCATGACATGGTGGCCAAGGGCGGCCGCTTCCTCACCGCGCTGGAGCCCTATTCCGCCGACCAGGCCGCCTCCAGCCTTGACCAGCTCGCCCGTCTGCATGCCGAGGACTGGGGCGGCCAGCGCCTCGGCCGCTTCGGCTGGCTCGGCAACCGCTTCGAGATCATGGGCGACAAGCCCTGGCTGCCGCTCGACATCCTGCAGGGCCTGATGGACGGCCCGCGCCGCGCGCCGCTCGACCCCGCCATCTGCAGCGCCGAGCGCATCCACGGCGCCTTCGTCGCCCTCGGCCCCGTCGCCCACCGCCAGCCGCAGTGCCTGGTCCACGGCGACGCCCACGCCGGCAACGTCTGGGAGATGGACGGCCAGGCCGGCCTGATCGACTGGCAGCTGCTCCAGCGCGGCAGCTGGGCGATCGACGTCGCCTACCACATCGGCTCCAGCCTCACGCCCGAGGCCCGACGCGCCTCGGAGCAGCCGCTGCTGAAGCACTATCTCGAGCGCCTGCGCGCCCACGGCGCCGAGCCCCCGGCCTGGGACGACGCCTGGTTCGCCTACCGTACCCACATCGCCTACGGCTACCTGCTCTGGGCCATCACCCGCCGCGTCGACCCCCCGATCATCCTGGAATTCGTCAAGCGCCTCGGCCTGGCGGTGTCGGAGCTGGAAACCTTCGAGCTGCTGGGGGTGTGACACCCCACACAGTGTCATCCCGGAAATTCGCGCAGCGGGTTGTCCGGGATCCCAGCGTCCGCGCCCGCACCCCAGGAGCCCCGCCATGACCCTCAGCTACGGCTTCGTCACCAACGCCGCCCGCGACGACGTCGAGGCCCTGGAAGCCCTGCCCATCGACTCGCTCTGGGTCGGCGGCCACGTCGCCGCCCGCAACCCGACCCCGGAGGCCATGG
>Ga0105240_10005452_pt1 | contig 18958 bp, 12 predicted proteins | sample KBSC54metaG_FD_80426 | JGI IMG/M metagenome (GOLD analysis project Ga0105240, IMG submission 80426) | Corn rhizosphere microbial communities from Kellogg Biological Station, Michigan, USA - KBS C5-4 metaG | ecosystem: Host-associated > Plants > Roots > Rhizosphere > Soil | place: Michigan, USA... | reverse complement strand
TTCGTGCACGACGGCATCCGGCGGATCGGTGCGGTTTACGATCCGCCCCATGACGAATTGTTCCTTGCCACGGCGGGCGGCGGCGCGACGCTCGACGATCGACCGATGCGGGTGTCAGCCTGCGGCGCGCTCGAGCGCGCGCTGATCGTGCAGGGCTACGTGTATCGCCACGACCTCGACGCGCATCTCTCGCTTCGCCGCGAGCTGATCCTGGGCGGCGCCGAGGTCAAGGACCATGGCGCGGGCGCGCTCATGCTGGCGCACGTGGCCGCCGGACGCTTCGACGCGTATCTCGAGCCGCACATGCATCCCTGGGACGCGAGCGCGGGATTGCTGCTGGTCGAGGAAGCCGGCGGCCGCGTGTTGCCGTACCCGGGCGATCGGGGCCTTGGCGCAGGCGGCGCAGTACTCGCGAGTGCGCCGGCGCTGTACGACCGGCTGCACGACTTGGCGAAGTGGTGAATCAGCGCAACCGGAAACTGCCGCTATACCAGTAAGCCTGCAATGCGAGCAGATCGCGCCGGACCGCCGGCGGAAACCCGGCCCGGCCGCCGCGCCGATCGCCGAGCAGCTCCTCGAACAGCGCAGGCGCGCCGCGATGGTCGTTCCATTGCGCGACGATGACGTTGACGAGTCGCGGAAAATGCGTCGCGAGCGCGCACGGCGCGATTTCAGGCGGCAGCGCGTCGAACCACTTCTCGCTTTGCGCCAGCAGGTATTCGGCCGGCTGCGCCTTGCGGGCGCTCGACCAGTCGATGGCGGACGCGAGCCGCTCCGGTGCGATATCGGCTTCGCGCAGTCGAGCCGCCGGCTGCACGACGTCGTTCAGATCGTTCCATGTCCTGCTTCCGCCGTAGATGGACGACACGTCGCGCCTCCGAAAGGGTCATACCCATCGACAGCATACACGCCCGACCCGTCTCTTTGGAAGCGGCCGGGGCCGGGCAAGGCGTCGGGGACCGTGATTTCCCGGCATGCATCACGCGCCTGGCGGCGCATGAACGGCGCGCCGGGGTTCAGGCGACCTGTCGTGGGCGACTCGATCGCGATTCGGTGTCACCTGGCTGCGGTCGCAACCATTCGATCATGCCCGACAGCGGGATCGGCCGGCTGAACAGGAAGCCCTGGGCTTCGTCGCATTCGTGCTCGACCAGGAAATCACGCTGGGCGGCGGTCTCCACCCCCTCGGCCACCACGCGCATCTTGAGCCGCTTCGCCATCACGATGACGGCCAGCGCAATGGCCACGTCGTCCTCCTCGTGCGGCAGGCTGTCGATGAAGCAGCGGTCGATCTTCAGCGTGCGCACGGGAAAGCGCTTCAATTGCGACAGCGACGAATAGCCGGTGCCGAAGTCGTCGATCGCAACGCCCACCCCCGTGGATTCGAGGCTTTCCATGATCGTCACCGCCTGATCGACATTGCGGGCGATCGCGGTTTCGGTCAGTTCGAGCTCGAGGCGCTCGGGCGCGATGCCGAACTCGCCCAGCACCTTCCGAACGGTCGAAACGAACTTCGGATCGGAAAGCTGCGAGTGCGAAACGTTGACCGACAGGCCAAGATAGGTAAAGCCGAGCGTCGAAAGATACGCGAGGTCGCGGCAACTTCTGCGCAGTACCCACTCGCCAAGCCGTCCGATCAGCCCGGCGCGCTCGGCCACCGCGATGAACTTCGCTGGCTCGATCCAGCCGAGGCCCGGATGTTGCCACCGCGCGAGCGCTTCCACGCTGCGCGTGCGCCCCGTCGCGAGATCGATCCGCGGCTGGTAGTACACGCTCAACTGCTGCAGATCGATCGCGTTGCGCAACAGGTTTTCGAGCCGGATCTCCTCGCTGGCCTGCTCGTGCAGATCGTCGGTGAAAACGCGATGCGTGTTCTTGCCGAGATCCTTCGCCCGATACATTGCGGCGTCGGCATTCCGGAGCAACGACTGCGCGTCCGATCCGTGATCGGGATAGAGGCTGATCCCGACGCTTCCCGTGACGACGTAGTCGTTGCCGAAGATCGTGATGGGTTTGGCGATTTCGGCAAGCAGGCTTTCGGCGATGCGCTCGACGTCCGACACCGCGCGAACGTCCGGCAGCATGACGATGAACTCGTCGCCGCCCTGGCGTGCGACGGTGTCGGTGCCGCGGACGCGTCCGCGCAGACGCGCGGCGACGACGCGCAGCAATTCATCGCCGCCGTCGTGGCCGATCGTGTCGTTCACCATCTTGAAGCGGTCGAGGTCGACGAACAGGACGCCGAACTTGCCATTGGCGCGCGCCGCATGCCGGATCGCCTGCTCAAGGCGGTCGGAGAGCAATGCGCGGTTCGGCAAGCCGGTCAGCGTGTCGTGCAGCGCCGCATGCTCGATCGCCTGCTCCTTCTGCTTGCGATCGGAGATGTCCTGCACGACCCAGATCGTCGCGTCCTTGGCGCCCGCCTGTTCGAAAGAACGCACGGCAAGACGGCACCAGAAGCTGCTGCCGTCGCGCCGGCGACAGGTGACGTCGTTGTCGTAAAGCGCGCGGGCCGCCATCGCGCCAGTCACCGCGGGCAGCCATGCTTCGCTGTCGCCGGCCGCGTGCAGCGCCGCAATCGGCAATCCCTCGACACGTCCGCACGCGTAGCCCAGCATCCGCTCCAGCTCGGAATTCGCGCGAATGATCTTGCCGTTCTCGACGATCGCGATGCCGACGGTGGCGGAATTGAGAATCGCGTGCTGCTCGGCAAGCGCCTGGCGGAGCAATGTTTCGGCGGCCTTGATCTCGCTGACATCGACCGCAGTCCCGCTCGCACCCGTCAGGCGCCCCTCGTCGTTGCGCAACGCGATCGCGCCGATCGACAGATGCACCGGATAGCCGTTTCGGTGCAGGAACGTGCCCTTCAGGTCGAGCTGCGTGCCGCTCTCGGTCAACTTGAAGAATTCGTCGTCGAACGCCTGCGCCGTCGCGGGCTCGGCGAACTGCGTGAACGGAAGGCCGATGACGTCCTCGGCGCGATAGCCCAGAATGGCTTCCAGCGCGGCGCCATTCACGTAGCTGTAGCAGCCGGCGGCGTCGATCGCAAAGACGATGTCGCCCGAAGTTTCGACCAGTGCCCTGAAGTGGACTTCGTTCGACTCCAGTTCCGATTGCACGCGCTTGCAGCGCGCCAGCTCGTCGACGAGGTCCGCGTGCGCGCGCTCGAGCTCCGCCTGTCCGTTCGCGACGTCGACGACCTGCTGCTGCTTTTCCACCACGCGCTGCGAGCTGTCGCCGATCGCCCGCGACATCCGCCACGCCGCGAGTGCTGCGAGCGCATAGACCGCCGCGACGAGCATGACCACTTCCGACCCCTGCGTCGGATCGATGACGAGCGTGATGATCGCGCCGAGCATCAGCGGGATCGTGAAGGTCATGAAGAGCGACAACGCCGGCGCGAGCGCACATGCGCCGCCGGCGCAAAGCGCTCCGACCAGAACGGGGAAAAGCGCGACGCCGAGCGACGGCGGCTCCCGCAGCATCAGCAAGCCGAGCGCACCCCATGCAATGCCGTTCAAGGCCGCCGCGATCCGGTACCGCGCGCCCCATGCCGGCGCCGGCTGCTCGCGATCGCCGCGATGGCGGAACGTCGCAAACAGGACGATGAGCAGCAGGATGGACGCAACGATCGCGGCCTGCCACGCGCGAAAGGCATTCATCGTGCGCGTTTCCGCGAGCAACCACACGATTGTCGCAAGCGCCAGCAGCGAGCCGGCGATCGCGCCGGGGAGGAACGCGTACGCGAGCCGCACGCGCTCGGCATACACCGCGTCCGGCACGGCGACCGGATGGCGCCGCATTGCGCTGGGTTGATCGCGCATCGTCACCGCTACTCCCTTCGCGGCCGCTTTTCCGGTCATTGCGCGGTATGGCGGTCCATCGCCCGCGTCGCGGATGCGCGCGCGTTCAATTGAGAACCGCGCCGGTGCTGCTCACGATGCCGAGTCTGACGTAGCTCGGCAGCCGCTCGCGGCGCTGAAAATCGACCGAGATGCCGCCGATGTCGAACGCATGCATGTCGTCGAGCGCGGCGCGCACGTCGAGTGACGACGGATTTTCGCCGGCGCGCCGGATCGCCTCGATGGTCAGCTTGGCCGTCATGAATCCGGCCAGGCTCTCGCGCGACACGGGAGCCTCGGAACCGTCCGCTTCGCGCGTCGCGAGAAATTCCCGCACGATCGGCGCCACCGCCGCATGCACGCCGGCGCGCGGATTCGGGACGCTTTCCGCGACGGCGAGCCACGATCGCGCGGCGCGCGGCAATGCGCGTGTCAAGAGCCGCGGATCGACTGCGGACGTCGTGACGATCATCGCAAAGCTGTCGCCGGCGCGAAGCGCCTCGACGAATGTAGCGGCCTCGGCCGGCGGTCCCGCATAGATGACCGCCTGTGCATTCGTCGCCGCGATGGCGCGAGCCGCGACGACGATTGCGCCCGCGTCGCCTCCGCAGCGCATCACCGTCACGATCGCGCTCGCTGCCGCGTCGGGAACGTCGCCGGGCGAGTCGTCCGCCGAATCGCCGGCGCAAAGCGTGATCCTGCGCATGCCGAGCGCGTGCAATTCGCCGGTCAGCGCGTTGATTTCCTGGCGAAGGCCGGGCCGAACATGAAACACGTAAGCGTCGCGGGTCGCGCTGACGCCCGCGGCGTCGACGACGGCGCCGAGCAACGGGACGTGCAGCTTCTCGAGCGCCGGGATCATGCGCTTGACGTTGTCCGTTCCCACCGCTCCGATGAAGGCGACCGGCTGATCGGATGCAGCGGCCATCGCCTCGGACGACGTGCGTTCCGGATCGCCGGCGTCATCGCGCGAGACGAGCCGCACGCGGGACCCGAAGACGCCGCCCTGCGCGTTGACGTGATCGAAGTAGAGGCGAGCCCCCGCTCCGTATTCGCGGGCGACGAGTGCACCGGGACCCGAGTAGGGCGCGACATGCACGACGACGAGATCGCCGGCTCGCGCGAGCGCGACAGCGCCGAGCAACAACCCGGCCGCCAGCAGCCACTTCATCCCCGGATCGATCCGGGCCAATCGACTCGCGCGGTTCATGATCGGTGTCGCTCCGTGCGCTGCGTCCGGCGGGCGATGTCGCTTCACCGATGGGCCGCCGCGGGACGCGCGAACAGCGTTCGCAGCGATCGCAGGCGATCGCGAATCAGCGATTGGGTCCGCGATGCCGGTGCGCTGCTCGCGATGTGGGCCTTCTGCTGGCGCAGCAGGCCCGGGCTGGTTCTGTATCGCTGGAATTGCGTCAACGCGGAATCGATGAAGAACTTGAGCTTTTGCGGCTTGCACGGCGCGAGCACGTACCGGAAGATCTTCGCCTGGTTGATGAGCTCGATGACGTGATCGGCATCCGCGCTGTCGGCGAGCACGATCGTCAGGATTTGCGGATGCTCCTGCTTCAGCACCTTGAGGAGCTCGGAGGCGTCGTGGCGCCCCACCTGCAGATCGGATACGACGACGCCCACATGTTCCCGTTGCAACGCGTCGAGGCATTCGTCGAGCGTGCGTGCGTAGACGAACGGATGCGCGTCGTTCAGCAGCGGGCGAATCCGGTCGAACGTTTCGCGCTTGTCGTGCAGCATCAGGACGGCGGGACGATCGCCCGCCGCCGCTACCGACAGCTCGGGCGGCGCCGCCGGACGCACCGGGTCGTCGGCCACGACCCGCTCGAGATCGAGCCCGATCGCGAGCGCGTCCGCGATGACCGCCTGGATTTCCTGGTTGCCCCACGGCTTGTTGAGGAACCGGTAGACCTCGCCGTCGTTCACCGAATCGATGATCGCCGACAGATCCGAGAAGCCCGTCAGCAGGATGCGCACCGTATGGGGGGAGACTTCCTTCGCCTGGCGCAGGAACTCGACGCCGGTCATCAGCGGCATCCGCTGGTCGCTGACGACGACGTGCACGTGACATTGGCGCAGGATCGCGAGGGCCTGCTCCCCGGTGGTCGCGGTGAACACCTGGTATTTGTAGCGAAAGAGCGCGGCCAGCGCATTCAGGATGCGATCCTCGTCATCGAGGAACAGGACCTTCGGCCGCTCGGAATGGATCGGGGTGGCGGCCTCCGGCGCCTTCGGGCGCAGGCGCGCAATCGTCGACATCAATCGAACCTGGGACGCGGCTGGCCGGTCGGGCGCCGACCCTCGCTCCTGGAGCGGCCTGCCGATTTTCGAGTGAGTGTTCATGGGGATCTTCGACGAAAGACGTGAGTGATATCGCGCGGATGACTCGGCTTCAGGCGGCAATCGCCATCGCGGCCGCGGTAGCGGGTCCCGCATCCGGCATGTTGGCCGCTGGCTCGACGGGCAATGTGATCGTGAACTTGGTGCCGACGCCTTCCTTCGAATGGACGTTGATGGCGCCGCCGTGCTGCTCGATGATCTTGTAGACGATCGAGAGACCGAGCCCGGTGCCCTTGCCCACGGCTTTCGTCGTGAAGAACGGGTCGAAGATCCTGGGCAGCACGTCGGCCGGGATGCCCGTGCCGTTGTCGATCACGTCGACGGCGACGTGTCCGGCGTCCTGCATGCGGCTCACGATGGTGACTCTTCCGTTTTCGGCGTCCCCGATCGCCTGCACGGCGTTGGTGACGAGGTTCAGCAGGACCTGATTGATCTGCGACGGCGAGCAGCTGATCGGCAATGTGCTCGCGAACAGCTTCTTCACTTTCGTCTTCGCGACGACGCTCTTCGCGAGATGCAGCGTGCTGTCGATGCATTCCTCGACCCTGCAACGCGCAACCTGGCTGCGGTCGAGCCGGGAGAAGTTCTTCAGGTTGACGACGATGCCCGTGATTTCGTCGACGCCGTGAACGCCGTCATTCAGCAATCCCTGCATCTCGTCGATCACGCCGTATTCGTTGAAGCTGTCCATCAATGCCACCGCCTTGTCGAATTGCTCGGCGACGTCGCGCTCGGACACATCCGCGGAGCGCATCAGCATTACGAGGCGGACCATTTCCTCGATGAACTCGCGCAGGAATCCCGCGCAATGCGACTGAACGGTCTCGAGACTGCTGCGGACGTAAGCGAGCGGCGTATTGATCTCGTGCGCGACGCCGGCGACCATCTGGCCGAGCGACGCCATCTTCTCGGACTGCACGAGCTGCGCCTCGGATTCCTTCAGATGGTCGAGCGTCCGCGACAATTCCTCGGTCCGTTCGCGAACGCGCTGCTCGAGGGTCTCGTTGGCGTGCTTCAACTCCCGGTTGACGCGCGCGATGATGCGATAGGTCCGGAACAGGCGGCTGCCGATGTAGACCAGCAGCGCCAGCAGCAGGCTGGCATACGCGACGAGGTAGTTGCGGTAGCGGTTGCTTGCGTCGAGCGCGGCGGCGAAATCGCGGTCGAACACTTCGCCGACCTGGTCGATCTTCTCCGTCATCGGCATCGCGGCGATCCGCGCGAGAACGTCGTTCTCGATCACCCGCTGGGCCAGGATCGTGCGCACGTGATTCAGGTAGTTGCGCACGGAGGCAACGATATCCTCGGGATAGGCATCGTCGGCGGGATCGGCGGCAGCGACCTCCGCCGCGATCGCCTGCGCGGTTCCGGCGTCGGGAATCAGGTTGTACTTGAGGACGTCGTTCAGGATCTGGTTGACGCGACCTTCGAGCAGCGCAAGCTTGCCGGCAAGCGCCGGCGTCGCGTGGCGCGCATCGAAGATCTGCACACGCAACTCGTCAACCGCGGTCGGCACGTAGCGCAGCGAATTCTTGAGGATCGCGTTTTCGGTCTTGAACTGATCGACGAGATCGATCTTTTCCTCGAACACCGTGCGCAGCTCATTCAGTGCCCGCTCCGTGCCCCGTTGCCTGACGACCCGCGCTTCGCGCGCGAGCCGCCGCTGAAGCGCTGCGAGCATCGGCAACGGGCTCGTCAACGGGTCGTAGTTCTTGTTGAGCTCCATCCGCGATTTCAGGACGTCCACGTTCCACTCGGCGTCGAGCTGTTTCAATTGCTTGAGGTAGCCCTCGACCTGCGTTTTCTTCTCCGTGTCGACGTTGCTCGATTTCAGATACAGCACGGCGAGCACGCCGATCAATCCCGCCCCCAGCGCAATGACCATCAGGATCCGCAGCCCTTTTCCGCTTGCGCGATCCGCCGAGGCTTGCCGCGCGCGCCCCTTCGCTCGCGCCGGGAGGACGCCATTCGCGTCTTGCGTCAGAGCGGCGATGCTCATGATTTCCCCGCCGTGCGCTTTGCGACGACCGACATCGCGGTGGGTGCGATGCGTGACGTGGACGCCGGCGCGTTCGCGAGTTGCGGCTGCCGCTCGCCGGTAAGCGTCTTCAGGAACTTGATGATCAACGCCTTGTCCTCGGTCGGCGCCATCCGGCCGAGCTGATATCGGAACATGATGTCCACCGCCGCTTCCAGCGTGGCCGCCGAGCCGTCGTGGAAATAGGGCGCTGTCAGCTCGACGTTGCGCAGGCTCGGCACCTTGAATACGTACCTGTCGCTCTCGCGCGATGTCACGGCGTAGCGTCCGAGATCCGCGGTCGTCACGTTGCCGCGCTGCTGGAAGTAGTCGCCCATGACGCCGAACTTCTGGAACATGTTGCCGCCGACGTTCACGCCCTGGTGACACGCGACGCAGCCATAGCTCTTGAATTTGACGTAGCCCTGCAGCTCGTCCGCGGTGATCGCGTGCGCGTCGCCGCGCAAATAGCGATCGAACCGCGACGGCGTGATCAGCGAGCGCGTGTAGGTCGCCGTGGCGTCGATGATGTTCGCCGGCGTGACGCCATCGGGATAGATGCGGCTGAATTCATCGGTGAGCGCCGGGTCGCGGCGGAACTTGCCGACCACCTCTTCCCAGTTCGATGCGAACACCTTGGGGTTGCTGATGAGTCGCTGAACGAATTCCTCGAGCGACGCGGCAGAGCCGTTCCACAACTGCCGGAAGTTGAGGCCGCTGTTGAAAACCGAGGGCGCATTCGCGCCGCTGACGCCGCCGTGTGCGCCGACCGAGCGCGGCCGCGGATCGGCGCCGCCATGCGAAAAATCGTGGCACGAGGCGCACGACACTGAATTGTCCTGCGCGAAGCGCGTGTCGACGAACAGCCGGCTCCCCAGCGCCACCTTGCGTGCATCGAGCGCGCTCGCGCTCGGCAGCGGCCGCAGCGGCTCGTCGAGCGTTGCCGCGGCGATCGGCGTGGCGGCAGCGAAGCCGACAGCCACGCCAACTGCAACAAGCCACCCGCGAATCGTTATCATCGGCGCTATGCCATTGGAATAAAGTTGCTCGTGTTGTCTGCAAGGATCGCGCCAGAGACGGCCGCACAGTCGCCCGCCAAGGGATCCAAACGGCACGGCAACTCCAATTCTCAAAAAAACAACTCACTATGTGGCTCACCGGAGGGAAAATCTTGACGACCATCCGCAGCCTGTCATATACAAATCCTCCGCGAGCAGCAATTGCGATGCGCGGGTCCGCGGCGAAAATCGTCGCGGGGCGAACGTCCGCGATTCGTCCTGCGAGCCGACGGACTTTTGCGAGCCGAAGCGCACGGACGAGGGAACGTGAAGCACGCGGTCGTCGATGGTCGATCCTCTTTGATGGCACTGCTGCGAGGAGCCGGCTGGGTCGTTCTCGGCCTGATGCCCGCGATCGCGGACGCGCATGTCAAGTGGTTTGTCGACTACAATCTGCTTGCGCCGCCGCGCCCGGCACTCGCCGTCGTTTCGAGTTACTACTTCGTCAGGTTCTGCCTGTTTCTGGGACCGATGATCTTCGCCGTGGCCCTCGCCGACCGCTACCTGACGCGCAGCGAATGTCTGCTCCATCGGGGCGCGAACCGGATCACGCAACGCGCTGCACCGTATTTCCCGCTCACGCTGCGCGTGGGGGTCGGCGCGTTCTTCATCGCGGTGTTCGTCTTCGGTTGCCTCGGCGACTCGATGATCCTGACGCCCGAGCTGCACACGCATCGCCCGTGGATCTGCTGGCTCCAGCTCGCGATCGCGGTCGCCGTGCTCGTACCGCGTACCGTCGTGCTGGCGGCAGCGGGCATCGTCTTTCTTTACGCATACGGCGTCGCGGAATACGGGCTGTATCACATGCTCGACTACCCGATCTTCGTCGGCGTCGCCGCCTATCTGGCCGTCTGGTCCGTATACGGCGAACGCAAGCGCGAGCTCGCCGACAACATTCTCCGGATCGCGGCAGGTGTGACACTGCTGTGGGCATCGATCGAGAAATTCGCGTTTCCCGAATGGAGCTTCATTCTGCTCGCGCAGCGGCCGGGCATGACGCTCGGCTTCAACCCCGAGTTCTACATGGTCGCCGCCGGCTTTATCGAATTCTGCGCCGCTTACCTGCTCATCACCGGGCTCTTGTCGGCGCGCTTCGCCGCGATCCTGCTGCTCGGGATGTTCGTGAGCGCCATCGTGCCCTTCGGCCGCATCGACGCGGTCGGGCACTCGGTCATCATCGTGGTGCTGCTCCTGCTCGCGCTCGGCAACAACGTCGTCGGCTTGCGCCTTGGTGCGCCGAAAAGCATTGCCGCCACCGCGACGCTGCACACGAGCGCGTTTTTCGCGACGCTCCTGCTCTTCGTCGGGTTGTACTACGCGGGGTACTACGCGAGCTTTCCGCCAACGCCGGGATAGCGCAGCGTCGGCCGCTCAGAACTGTTCGGCAGCCAGCGCGAGGACGCTCGGGCTTCCGTTGACGACGGCCTGCGCATGGGCATCGGCCAGCGGCAGCAGGCTTTCCGCGTAAAAGCGCGCGGTGGCGATCTTGGCGCGAAGGAAAGCCGCGTCGCCTTCGCCCCGGGCGAGCTTGTCGACAGCCACTTTCGCGGCGCGCCCCATTTGCCACCCGCCCGCAACCACGCCCCAAAGCTTGAGGTACGGCACCGAACCCGCATACGCGATGCGCGGGTTCGCCGCGAAGGATGTCAGCATCCAGTCGATCGCGCTTTGCAACGCCGCGGTGGCAGCCGCGAGCCGCAGGCCGATGACGTTCAGCGACGCGTCAGCATGCGACGCGAGACGCGCGGCAACCTTGTCGATCTGCGCCGCGACGAGATTGGCGGTTGCGCCGGCATCGCGTGCCGTCTTGCGGCCCACGAGGTCGTTCGCCTGGATGCCCGTCGTGCCCTCGTAGATCGTGATGATGCGCGCGTCGCGGTAATACTGCGCGGCGCCCGTTTCCTCGATGAATCCCATGCCGCCGTGCACCTGCACGCCGAGATAGGTCACCTCCTGCGCCGTTTCCGTGCACCAGCCCTTGACGACGGGAATCATCAGATCGACAAATGCCTGGTGCTGCGCGCGCACCGCGGCATCCGGCGCATGCCGCGCGTTGTCGATCGCCGCCGCCGTCACGTAGCCGACGGCGCGCATCGCCTCGGTTGATGCGCGCATCACCATCAGCATCCGGCGGATATCGGGGTGATCGATGATCGGCGCCGGCTTGACCTGTTTGTCGGCACCGACCGGGCGTCCCTGCACGCGCTCGCGCGCGTAGGTCACCGCGCGCTGGCTGGCGCGCTCGGACAACCCGACACCCTCCATGCCCACCGAGAAGCGCGCCTGGTTCATCATGATGAACATGTATTCGAGGCCGCGATGCTCTTCGCCGATCAGGTAGCCGACCGCGCCGCCGTGATCGCCATACGCGAGCACCGCGGTCGGGCTCGCATGAATGCCGAGCTTGTGCTCGAGCGACACGCAGCGGACGTCGTTGCGTGCGCCGAGCGAGCCGTCCGCGTTGACGAGGAACTTCGGTACGAGGAACAGCGAAATGCCCTTGACGCCATCGGGAGCGTTCGGCGTACGCGCAAGAACGAGATGGATGATGTTGTCGGTGTAATCGTGCTCGCCGTAGGTGATGAAGATCTTCTGGCCGAACAGCTTCCAGGTCCCGTCTTCCTGCGGGACGGCGCGCGTGCGCACGGCGGCAAGATCGGAGCCCGCCTGCGGCTCGGTGAGGTTCATCGTGCCCGTCCACTTGCCGGATACCATCGACGGCAGGTAGCGCGCCTTCTGCTCGGCGGTGCCGCATAATTCGATCGCGTCGATCGCGCCCTGCGTGAGCAACGGGCACAGGTCGAACGCCATGTTCGCCGCGTGCCACATTTCCTCGATCGCGGCGGCTACGAGTTGCGGCAGATGCTGCCCGCCGAACTCCGACGACTTGTTGACCCCGTTCCAGCCGGCCTTGACGAACTGTTCGTACGCGCTCTTGAATCCTTCCGGGGTCTTCACGCTGCCATCGGGCAACAGCACGGCGCCTTCACGATCGCCGCTCGCATTGAGCGGATCGAGAACTTCGGTCGCGAAGCGGCTCGCTTCCTCGAGAATGGCGGCCACCGTATCGGGCGTTGCATCCTCGAATCCGGACAAGGTTGCGACCTGCGCAAGGCCGGCCAGCTCGTTCAGGACGAATTCCATGTCGGCCAGCGGCGCGTGATAGGCACTCACGGGTGCACCCCCGCACTCAATGGTCTGCCGAAGCACTTGCCCGCGCCGTCGACGTCACGACGACAGCTCGGCGGTCAGCGCCGGAATGATTTCAAAGAGATCCCCCACGAGGCCGTAATCGGCGATCTGGAAGATGGGTGCCTCGGCGTCCTTGTTGATCGCCACGATCACCTTGCTGTCCTTCATCCCGGCGAGATGCTGGATCGCACCCGAGATGCCCACGGCAATGTACAGATCGGGCGCGACGATCTTGCCCGTCTGCCCGACCTGATAGTCGTTCGGAACGTAGCCCGCATCCACCGCCGCGCGCGAGGCGCCGATTGCTGCATTGAGCTTGTCGGCCAAGGCTTCGAGCAGCCTGAAATTTTCGCCGTTCGCCATGCCGCGCCCGCCGGAAACGACGACGCGTGCGCTGGTGAGTTCCGGCCGCTCCGACTTCGTCAGCTCCTGGCCGATCACCTTTGCCGTCGTCACCTCGGGCGCCGCGGCGACGATCTCGATCGATGCGTTGCCGCCGCTCGATGGCGCCGCGTCGAATGCCGTCGTGCGAATCGTCACGACCTTGATCGCATCGCTCGAGCGCACCGTCGCGAAGGCGTTGCCGGCGTAGATCGGCCGCGTGAACGTGTCGCTCCCTTCGATCGCGATGACATCCGAGATTTGCGCAACGTCGAGTCGGGCGGCAATGCGCGGCAGCACGTTCTTGCCAACGCTCGTCGCCGCAGCGATCACGTGGCTGTACGCGCCGCGAGCGATGATCGCGAGCGCCGTCGCGGCCACGTTTTCGGCGGTGGGATGCGCAAGATGAGGCGCCTCCGCACGAAGCACCCGGGCTACGCCGGGTATTGCGGCGACTGCCGCGGCGACGGCGTCGGTCGACGAGCCAACGACGAGCACGTCGACACTGTCGGCGAGCGCGCAGGCTGCGGTGATCGCATGCAATGTCGCCGATCTGATCGACTGATTGTCGTGCTCGGCCAATACCAATGCGGGCATTCGATGCGTTTCCTCTGACCCGGCGGATCGTCAGGACGCGAGCGCGATGCCTGCGCGTCCGCCGCGTGAATATGGCGTTTACGGCAGTACCTTGGCCTCGCTGCGCAACTTGGCGACGAGCTCCTTCACATCGGCGACACGTCCTCCGCCTTTGCGCTTGGCGGGCTCCGTCACCTTCAGCGTGGCAAGCCGCGGCGCGACGTCGACACCGAGCGCTTCGGGCGTGAGCGTTTCGAGCGGCTTCTTTTTCGCCTTCATGATGTTCGGCAGCGTGGCATACCGCGGCTCGTTCAGCCGCAGATCCGTTGTAACGACCGCCGGAAGGCGCACCTCGACGGTCTCCATTCCTCCATCGACTTCCCGCTTGACGGTCGCCTTGTCTTCGCCGATGTCGACGCGGGATGCGAATGTCGCCTGCGGCCAGTCGAGCAGCGCCGCCAGCATCTGCCCGGTCTGGTTCGCGTCATCGTCGATCGCCTGCTTGCCGAGGATCACGAACCGGGGACCTTCGTTTCTCGCAATCGCGGCCAGGAGTTTTGCGACAGCGAGCGGCTGCAACTCGGCGTCGGTCTGGACGAGGATCGCGCGATCGGCGCCAAGTGCCAGCGCCGTGCGCAGCGTCTCCTGGCTCGAGGCAGCGCCGCACGATACGGCCACGATCTCGGTCGCCAGGCCTTTCTCCTTCAACCGGACCGCCTCTTCGATGGCGATCTCGTCGAACGGATTCATCGACATCTTGACGTTCGTCGTTTCGACACCGCTACCGTCCGATTTGACGCGAACCTTGACGTTGAAGTCGATGACGCGCTTCACGGCTACCATGACTTTCAATGACGTGCTCCCGGGTCGATTCGCGCCTGCGACGCTCGTTCGCGGATAATGGGTCATCCGCCGGATGGTTCGCCTCGTGCCGGCGGTTTAGCCCACGCTGCCAAACGCCTTGATATACGATCACTTACGCGCCATGGAAGCCGCGTGTCAAGCGTCTGAACGACACGATTATCGCGTTGAAGGCAAATGGCGTACAAATTGCTTAAATTGACGCCTATGCTTCTCCCTCGATTCGTGGCGCAGGTGATCGCCCCGCTGCGGGCGCGGCTGAAGGCGCGCGGCGACAGCGAGCACGAGCAGGCCCTGCTTCGTATCGTCATTGTCGGCCTGTTCCTCGGCTACATGGTTCTGTTCCACGGTTCATCGAGCGCGCGGGGGCCGTCGGACTGGGCCGTCATCGCGCTGCTTTCCGGATTTTTCCTGGTCGGCGTCGCAATATTTGCCGCGATCTGCCTTTGGCCGAGCGAGAACATCCCGCGAAGATTGATCGGGATGCTGGCCGACAACGGCGGCGCCGCCTGGTACATCTGCCTGGCCGGCGAGTACGGCTTTTCGATGATCGGCGTGTTCCTTTTCGTCGCGTTCGGAAACGGCTTTCGCTATGGACGCCGGTACCTGTTCGCAAGCCAGGCGTTGAGTGTCGTCGGATACGGGGCGGTCCTTGCGTTCGTCCCTTACTGGCACGGCCATCGCGCCGCCGGCATCGGCCTCCTGATCGCGCTCATCGTGTTGCCGTTGTACGTGTCGACGCTGCTGAAACGGATTCAGGAAGCGCGCTCGAAAGCCGAAGAAGCGAATCTTGCCAAGACTGCGTTCCTGGCCAACATGAGTCACGAGATTCGCACGCCGCTCAACGGCATCGCGGGCGTCGTCGACCTGCTGCGGACAACGACGCTTTCGAGCCAGCAGGGCGAGCTCGTCGGCCTGCTGCTCCATTCCACGTCCGTGTTGAGATCGCTGGTCGATGACGTCCTCGACATCACGAAGATCGAGTCCGGACGGATCACGATCGAGGTCGCGCCATTCGATCTGCATGCATGCATCAACGGACTGATGCAACTCCTGCGTCCCCACGCGCAGGCGAAGGGCCTGACGCTGAATGCGTTCGTCGATCCCGCGCTCGAGTACCAGCTCAAGGGCGACTCGCATCACCTGCGCCAGATTCTGCTGAACCTGCTCGGCAATGCCATCAAGTTCACCGAACGTGGCGAAGTCAATCTCGTCGTCGGATTGCAGCGGGAAACGGAAAGCGCGGTCACTGCTCGCTTCGAGGTCAGCGACACCGGCATCGGAATCGCGCCGGCCGCGCTCACCAATATATTCGAGCGATTCGTCCAGGCGGATCAATCGACCACACGCAAATATGGCGGGACGGGGCTGGGAACGACGATCGCGAAGCAGCTGGTCGAACTGATGGGCGGAAATATCGGCGTTGAAAGCGTGCTTGGCAAAGGCAGCACGTTCTGGCTGGAATTGCCGCTCCTGCGGGACGTCGCTCCCGCTGAAAGCACGGGCGAAACGGCTTCGCAGGCGCGCGATGAGCGCGGCATTTGCCTGGTGATCGCAGCGCCCGGCTATGGCGATGTGCCGGCGACGCTTCGATCCATGGGCGAGCGCTACGAGTTGATCGTACCGGGCGCCGCGTTGGGCGCGAGGGTCGACCAGTTGAAGCAGTCAGGCGTCGCGATACGCGCGGTATTGGCGGCGTGTCCGGTCGAGCAGGCGTGCGCGGCATTCACCGCAACGGTGCAACGGCTGCCGGACGCGCGCGTCGCGCTGATTTACGTCGCGAACGGCGAACTGTCCGTTGTCGACCGGGCGCGGGTGAGCAGCATCAACGGCGCCTACGCGCTTCAACATGCGACGCCGCGTCTGATTTCGAATGCCATTCATGCCGTCGCCGCAAGCGCCGACGACGCCGTCAATAGCCGCGCCGATCTTTCCAGCATTCTGAAGCGCGATCGCGCTTCGCTGCGGATCCTCGTGGCCGATGACAACGCGACGAATCAGAAGATCATCGAGCAACTGCTGCAGGGCGCCGGACACGAAGTGATGCTCGCATCCGACGGAGAGGCGGCGCTGGATCTTTACGAATCGCAGTCGCCGGACCTGGCGATCCTCGATTTCAACATGCCGCAACGCAGCGGCATCGAGGTGATCCAGGCCATCCGGATGCTCGAGCCGCAGGGCGTTCGCATGCCCGCGATCATCCTTTCCGCATCGGTTACCGTGGAAGCGCGCGAGCGCGCGGCGATTGCCGGTGCCGACGAATTCATCGGCAAGCCATTCGATGCCGCGTCTCTTATCGATCGGATCGACCGCCTCGGTGAACGTGTGGTCGCTGCGAATGAAGGCGCAGTCGCGCGTCGAAAGCGACCGGCTGCGCGGTCGGCAATCGCGGCGGATGGCGGGCGGAAAACCATCGGGCCGCCCGCGCGCGAAGCCGGGAACGGGCCCGGGTTGGCCTCCGACCCGACGCTCGTCGATCAGTCGCGGCTCGCGCAACTCGAGGACATCGCGCGCGATGTGTCGTTCCTGTCCGAGCTCATCGCCGGATTCATGGGCGATGTCGACGCCATCGTCGCGAGGACGCGCGACGCCGTTGCGGCAGGGAATGCCGCGCTGATTCCCGACCTCATGCATTCCCTCAAGGGCGCGGCCGTCGGCGTCGGCGCGACGCGATTGGCATTGCTTGCCGCGGACTTCGATCGCGCGGCGCTGCGCATGTCGATCGCGGAAATGAGAGGCAAGCTCGGCGAAGTCGAGTCATGCTCCGAAGCGACCGCGACGCAGCTCAGGCAATACCTGCTCGCCCAGCACCAGGGCTGAGCGCGGCAGCCTCAGCCGTTCACGGCCGCGCGTTCGGGCGCAAACAACCGCTCGACCAGATCCTCATCGGGACTCGAGGCTGCAAGCTTGTCCTGCGCGCGGACCAGACGTCCCATCATTCTGAGATCGCGCGTTTCGAGCCGCATCGCCGCGTCGACCCAAATTTCGACGATCGCCGCCATTTCCGCATGACTCACCGGCTGAAATTCCCGCTTCGCCATCGACATCGCGCGATAGCTGTTGCGCTTTCGCTGGCGCGCCTTGATCATGGCGCGCGTCACCTCGAGGCCGGTGCCGTCTTCGGTGATCTCGTCGACGACGCCGAGGTCATGCATCTGCTTCGCCGTGTAGACCTGGCCGCTCATGATGATGTCTTCGGCCTTGCGCAGTCCGATCCTGCGCGAGAGCAACGACAGCGCGCCCATGCCCGGAAACATGTTGAAGAGAACCTCGGGAAACGACATTGTCGCGCTTCGCTCGGCCACGATCACTTCGCTCGAAAGCGCGCACTCGAATCCGCCGCCGAACGCCTTTCCCTGGACGAGCGAATAGGTCACGACGCCCGCGCCGAATCCTGAAATCCGGCGGAACATGTTGTTGATGCACAGCGTGCCGTAATTCGCGAGCGATTCGCGATCCTTGCGCAGGATCGACTGGATGAACAGCGACAGGTCGCCACCAAGGTTGAAGACGCCGGGAATGCGGCTGCCGAACACCGCATTCTCGACCTTGCATTCTCGGCCCGCGTGCTGAATCCATCCCTGGTGTTGCTCCACCCTGCTTTCGAACCGCTCCACCTCTTCGAGAAATGCAGGATTGAAGCAAGGACGCGGCGATGGCTTCATCCACCAATACATCGTCAACGTCTCCTCGTCGTATTCGACCTCGATTTGACGAAGATTCTGCGTATTGGCGAGTGCGGGAAACTCTGCGACGGCGTTCATTGCAAACCTCCAGAAAGACAGCGGCAAGCGCGGGCGGGAATCGGCATAAGCTGCCGCAGGGCGGCACGCGTGTACTCTACACAGGATTGAACGGCTGGAGCAATACCGCTCGAAGCGAATTTCGATCGGTTTTTCAATTGTTGCGCCGACGCCAAAAACACTGAAGCGTCAGTGACTTATGACAGCGTCCTAAAAACGCATCGCTTCCGGCCTGACCGAATCCGCAATTGAAGTGATTAAATTGTTGGCTACAACGTGGAGGCTACGGGGATACCGCGGGGGATCACCGCATTCGAGGGAGAACCCGCGCGATGGTGCCCGAACGGCTAAAGCGCGGTCCACTTGCCGCCCAGCAATCCTTCAATCGGTTTGAACGCCGCCTTGTAAGCCATCTTCGGGCTTTCCCGTATCCAGTAGCCGAGATAGAGATAAGGCAATCCGAGGTCGAGGCAGCGCTGAATTTGCCAGAGGATGCTGTACGTCCCGTAACTCGCCGCGGGCGGTTCGGGATCGAAGAACGTATAGACGGACGACAGGCCATCGCTTAATCGATCGACGAGACTGACGATTCGCAGCTCGCCCTGGTCGCGAAACTCATAAAGGTCTGTCGCGACGTTGCTGTGCAGCAGGAAGTGCTGATACTGCTCACGACTGTCCTGATCCATCCCGCCTCCGGGGTGGCGCAGCCGCTGGTACCGCAGGTAGAGCGTATAATGCGCAGGATCGTACGTCAATTCGCGGCGCACTACCGCCATTTGAGCCCTGTCGCGCAACGCCCGCCGCTGGCTGCGGCTCGTCCGGAATTGCCGTACAGGCACGCGCACGGGCACGCACGCGCGGCAGTGATCGCAGTAAGGGCGATAGGTGAAGGCGCCGCTCCGGCGAAAGCCCAGACGAACGAGTTCGCTGTAAACGCGG